>Ga0335397_10009430_pt1 | contig 12186 bp, 10 predicted proteins | sample MAT04_FD_205740 | JGI IMG/M metagenome (GOLD analysis project Ga0335397, IMG submission 205740) | Freshwater microbial communities from Lake Fryxell liftoff mats and glacier meltwater in Antarctica - MAT-04 (spades assembly) (version 2) ...
TGCAACGGGAAGCGCGCGGATTTACTGTTGCACGACCTCGCGCGCTTCGATCGGCACGCCTTTGAGCGAAGCGAGGATCGGCTGCGGGAAGATACCGAAGACAAAGATGCCAACGGTCAGCGCGCCGATGGTGAACTTGGTCAGCGGGGCGAGGATGATCGGGGTTTCGTCGCCGGGTTCCTGCCAGTACATCGCGGCGACGACACGCAGGTAATAATAGAAGCCCGCAGCGACGGTGATGATGCCGAGGCCGATGAGGATGTATTGGCCGGCCTGGACGGCGGCGGCGAAGACGAGGAACTTGCCGATGAAGCCCGCGGTGAACGGTACGCCGGCGAGCGAGAGCATGGCGGCGAGCAGGGCGAAGGCGAGGAAGGGTGAGCGTTTGGCGAGGCCGTTGAAGTGCAGGATGTCGTCGCCGCGGGAGTGATTGGCGACGACGATCATGACGAGGAAACTCAGGAGCGTCATGAGCAGGTAACCGGCGAGGTAGAAGCCGACGGCGACGCCGGCGGAGCCGAGGCTGCCGGTGGTCTCGCGCACGCTGGCCACGGCGATCAGCAGGTAGCCGGCGTGGCCGATGGAAGAATAGGCGAGGAGGCGCTTGAAGTTATCCTGCGGCAGTGCGGCGAGGTTGCCATAAATGACGGTGGCACCGGCGAGGACGGCAAGGACGGAGAGGACTTTTCCGCCGACCACGGGCGCGGCGAGGAACGGCTCCAGCACGCGCAGCAGGACGATGAAGCCGGCGGCTTTCGAACCGACGCTAAGGAAGGCGGTGATCGGAGTCGGCGCGCCTTGATAGACGTCGGGAACCCAGAGCTGAAAGGGGACGGCAGCGACTTTGAAGCCGAGCGCGATCAGCACGAGGACGATGCCGAAGAGGAGCGGGGCCTGCGCGACTTCGCCGGTTTTCAAGACGTTGCCGATGGCGGCGAGGTTCGTCTGGCCGGTGACGCCGAAGATCCAGGTAATGCCGTAAACGAGGAAGCCGGTGCTGAGCGCGCCGAGGATGAGATATTTCACGCCGGCTTCGAGCGAAGCGGTGTGGCGGCGCATGTAGGCGACGAGGACGTAGAAACTGATCGTGACGAGTTCCAGCGCGACGAAGATGAAGATGAAGTCGATGGCGCTGGCCATGAACATCAGGCCCGCGCAGGTGAAGACGGGCAGGCTGTAAAATTCGCCGAGGCCCGCGCCCGGTGTTTCGCCGGGGATGAACTTCGCCAGCACGCTCTTGTATTCGAGCGCCATGACGAGGACGACGATCGTCGTCAACAGCGCGATGCGTTTGAAGAAAAGCGCGGTGGCATCGGCGGTGTAGAACGGCGCGAGATTGCCAACGTCGGACTTGGCGAAGAAAGAAAAGCCGACGAGCGCCAGGAGGATGGTGATGGCGGTCTTGGCGAGGCCGCGCTTGTCGTCGCTCTTGCTGAACGACTCGGTGAGCAGCAGGAAGATGCCGAGGAGGAGGACGGTGACTTCGAGGGAGATCGCGGGAATCATCGGAAGGTGGCGGAGGGTCCACGAAAGACATGAAAGGACCCGGAAATGGTCCTCGGATCGGGCGCGTCTTCGCCGCGCGGAGCATTCGTGTTTTTTCGTGTATTTCGTGGACGCGTCATTTCGGCAAAATGGCTTCGATGCCCGGCTGCAGGTAGGCGAGGAAGAGGCCCGGGGCGAAGCCGGCGAGGAGCAACACGGCGAGCAGGAGAATGACGGGCCAGCGGAGCGCCTTGGCCGGATCGGCCCACGAGGCGGCGTCCCTGCCCGGTGCACCGAGGAAGATCGCGCGGAAGGCGCGGAGCATATAAACGGCGGAAATGACCACGCCCCACAGCGCGAAGACGGTGGCGAGTTGGAAGTTCGAAGCGGAGAGCCCAGCGGCGGGCTTGAAGGCGCCGAAGAAGATGGCCATTTCGCTGGCGAAATTGGCGAAGCCGGGGAGCCCGATGGACGCAAACGCCGCCAGACCGAAGGCGAAGCCGAGCCAGGGCGCGGGCTTGGCCATTCCGCCAAAGCCGTCGAGCGTCAGCAGCGGATTCTTCTCCCGCAGGAAGCCGGCAAGGGCGAAGAGCGCGGCGATCGACAGGCCGTGGGCGAACATCAGCAGGGCCGCGCCGCTCACGCCGACGAGATTGAATGCCGCGATGCCGAGGAAGATGTAGCCCATGTGCATGACGCTCGAGTAGCCGAGCATCAGATCGAGTTTCTTCTGCGCGATGGTCACGAAGCCGACGTAGAGGATATTCCCGACGAGGAGGATGAGCAGCAGGTTCGCCCAGACTTTCGCCCCTTCCGGCAGGAGCGGCAGCGCGACGCGGATCAGACCGTAGAGGCCGAATTTTTTCAGCACCCCGGCATGGAGCATCGCCGCAGCGGTGGGCGCGGAGGCGTAAGCTGGCGGCGCCCACGAGTGGAACGGGAAGAGCGAGATGAGAATACCGAAGCCGATGAGCAGGAAGATGTAAGGCCGGCTCTGCGCGGCGGCGGGGATGATGCCGTTGGCCCCGAGGCGCTGCAGTTCGATGAGGTCAAACGTGCGCGACGCTTCCGGGACGGCGAGGTAGAGATCGATCAGCCCGATGAGCAGAACGAAGCTGCCAAGGCCAAGGTAAATGGTGATCTTCCACGCGGCAGTGAAACGTTCGCCGCTGCCCCACAGGCCGATGAGCAGGAAGGTCGGGATGAGCGCGAGTTCGTGGAAGGCGTAGAAGAAGAAGAGATCGGTCGAGGCGAAGGCGCCAGCCGCACCGGCCGTGATGAACAAGACACACGCGTAGAAGAGGCCTTCGCGTTTCTCGATCTGCGGCGTGACCCACACGGCGGCGAGCGTCACCAAACCCGTGAGCAACAGCATCACAAGGCTCAGACCGTCGGCCCCGACCGCGTAGTTGAGCTTCCAATCCGCAACGATCGGCGTCGTGGAGAGAAACTGGAAACCACCCCTGGCTTTGTCGTAGCTGAGGAAAGCGAACAGCGTGAGCGCGAACTCGGCGATGGCAGCGCCGAGCGCCGTCTTGCGCGCGGGGGCGCCAAGCAGGATGCCGAGCGCGGCGAGCAGCGGGATGAAAATGATGAGCGAGAGCATCAGCGGAAGACGAGCAGGTAGATCGTGCCGACGACCCCAAGACCGAAGAGGAAGGCGTAACCTTGGAGATTGCCGAACTGGAGGAAGCGCAAGGCAAAGCCGGTGGCCCAGGCCGCGCCGCTCAAGCCGCGGACAAGCAGGCCATCGATGAACCACAGGTCGATGTAGCGCGCGATGGTCGCGAGCAGATCCTGCGTGCCGGCGATGAGCGCGGCGTAGAGTTCATCGAAGTAGAACTTGTTTTTGAAGAGCGGGATGAGGATCGGGTCTTTCGCCTGCCCTTTGTAAAGCATCCAGCCGCCTCCGGTGCCGGCGATGAAGGCGCCGGTGGCGAGGATGGTGACGATCCAATGACCGGTGCCGTGCTCGATCGCCTCCACGGAATGCGACAGATGTGCCCCGAGCGCCGGGCCGGCGATGAAGCCGTAACCAGCGATAACGGAGAGGACCGCGAGAATGATAAGCGGCGCGGTCATCGCCGCCGGACCGTCGTGCGCGTGACCGGCAGCGTCGCTGCGCGACTCGCCGAGGAAGGTGACGACAAAGAGGCGCGTCATGTAGAACGCGGTCAGGAAGGCGGTGCCGAGGCCGAGCAGGAAGATGAGTTTGTTCTGCTGCCACGCAGCGAGGAGGATTACATCCTTCGAGAAGAAGCCGCTGAAGAACGGCGTGCCGATGAGTGCGAGGTAACCGGCGGTGAACGCCAGAAACGTCCACTTCATCTTCTTGCTCAGCCCGCCCATGCGCCAGATGTCCTGTTCGTGGTGCAGCGCGTGGATGATCGCGCCGGCCCCGAGAAAGAGGAGCGCCTTGAAAAAGGCGTGGGTGAAAAGGTGGAACATCGCGGCGCCCGGCGCGGCGAGGCCGATCGCGCAGATCATGTAGCCGAGTTGCGAGAGCGTGGAGTAGGCGAGGATGCGCTTGATGTCGTCCTGCTGCGTGGCCATGAGCGCGGCCATGACCGCGGTGAGGATGCCGACCCACGCGATGATGAGCTGCGCGGTTTCGGACAACTCGATGAGGAACGAAACGCGGGCCAGCATGTAAACGCCGGCAGCGACCATCGTCGCGGCGTGGATGAGCGCGGAGACCGGCGTCGGACCTTCCATCGCATCGGGCAACCAAACGTGGAGCGGGAGCTGCGCGCTCTTGCCGACCGCGCCGCAGAAGATGAGCAGCACGGCGATCGTCGAGAAGACGGCGGGCAGGCTGAGTTGGTCGCGGACGGCTTCCATGTCCTTGAAGACCACGGTGCCAAACGCGGTCCAGACCATGAGGATGCCGAGCATGAATCCGAAGTCGCCGATACGATTGGCAAGGAACGCTTTGTTCGCCGCCTTGGCCGCGGAGTCCTTGGTAAACCAATGGCCGATGAGCAGGTAGCTGCTCACGCCGACGAGTTCCCAGAAGATGAACATCATCGCGAAGTTGTTCGCGAGCACGATGCCGAGCATCGAGAACATGAAGAGCGACAGATTCCCGAAGAACCGCGCCTCGCTCTCGTCGTCCTGCATGTAAACGAGCGAGTAGATGTGCACGAGCGTGCCGACGCCGGTGACGACGAGCAGCATCACCTTGCTCAGGGCATCGACGGTCACGCCGATCGGCACGTAAAACGCCGGGCGGAAATCGAGCCAGGGAATTTCGCTCGATCCTTCTCCGCCGGAAAAGACGAACAAACTGGCGAGCAGCGTGAAACAGACGCTCGCGACCGAGATCGTGGCGCTCAGGCCGCGCGACTGGCGCGTGAAGAGCTGGATCAGGATGGCGCTGATCAGCGGAGCGAGAAGGATGAACCAGGGAAAGCGGGCGTCCATGTGCAGCCTAGAATTTCAACGAATTGATGTCCTCGACGTGCGTCGTCTGCCGGGCGCGATAAAGCGCGACGATGATCGCGAGTCCGACTGCGACTTCCGCGGCGGCGACGGTAATGATGAAGAACACGAGGACCTGCGCGTTGTAGTTCGGCAGACCGTTCACGAGGTTGAAGCGGGAGAAAGCGACGAGCGAGAGGTTCGCGGCGTTGAGCATCAACTCCAGACACATAAAGATGATGATGATGTTCCGCCGGAGCATTACGCCGGAGAGGCCGATCGCGAAGAGCAAGCCGCTGACGAAGAGGTAGTGGTTGAGAGTGAGCGTCATTTCAGTTCGCGCTTGGAGAGAACGATCACGCCGATGGTCGCGACGAGGATAAGGACGCCGATCACCTGAAAGGGCAGGTTATGCGTGGAGAAGAGCGTGTTGCCGACGTTGCGCACGTCATCGACGGTCTGCTCCGCCATGGCGGGGAACTCGGTCTTGCCGACCGGGAATCGCTGCAGGACGAGCCAAAGCTCCGCGACGAAGGCGACCGTGACTAATCCACCGCCAGCATACGCGACGACGTTGATCTTCCGGCGCTCCTCCACCTTGATGTTGAGCAGCATGATGATGAAGAGAAACAGCACCATGACCGCACCGGCATAGACGAGCACTTGTATGACGGCGATGAAGTAGGCGTCGAGCCCGACGAAGAGCGCGGCAAGCCCGAGAAAAGAAACGACGAGGCTGAGCGCGCTGGCCACGGGGTTGCGATTGGCGACGACGGCGATGCCGAAGACCAGCGTGAGCGCGGCGAAGAGGTAGAACAGAATCGGCGACATCAGGCTACTTCTTCGGATTCCATTTGTGGACCAGACCGTCCATCACCCCGCCCAGTTCGTAGAGCTTGGCCTTGTCGTGTTTCATCTCGGCGCGAGTCGTGCCGGTGATCGCGTAGTCTTTCCGCAGGAAGATGGCCTGTTCGGGGCAAACCTCCTCACACAGCCCGCAGTAGATGCAGCGGATCATGTCGATCTCGAATTCCTTGGGACGCTTCTCGACCTTGGCGAACTTGTTCTCCGCGGGGATTTCCTCCGGCTTGATCGTGATCGCGCGCGGCGGGCAGATGAACTCGCAAAGCTGGCAGGCCACGCAACGCTCGCGCCCGTGCTCATCCGTGACTAGCGTGGGCGCGCCACGGTAATGTTCCGGCATCTGCGAGTCCCATTTTTCCTCGGGATATTGCATGACCACCTTGGTTTTCCCCGCGAGCATGCGCTTCAGGTGATTAAAGGTGATGACCATGCCAGCGACGATCGAGGGAAGATAGATCTTCTCCTTCCAGGTCAGGTTCGGGCGTGAGACGACGTAAGCCATGGCGCGTTAGTGAGTGAAAGCGAGAATCCCGGCGGTGATGAAGATGTTCACGAGCGCGATCTCGAAGAGGTAATACCAGCCGAGCTTCATGAGTTGGTCGTAGCGGAAACGCGGCAGCGTCCAGCGAACCCAGATGAACACGAGTAACAACGCGGCAACCTTGGCGAAGAACGTGGTGATATTCACGATGCCCCAAATCCACGAAGGGATGTTGTGGAGAATGGTGAGCCCACCTTCACCAGCACCGTTCGGGATGAGCGGGATGTAATAACCGCCGAGGAAAAGCACGACGATCAGCGCGCTGCCTGCGATCATCGCCGTGTATTCGCCGAGGAAAAACAGGGCGAACTTCATCGAGGAATATTCGGTGTGATAACCGGCGACGAGTTCGGTTTCGGATTCGGGCAAATCGAACGGCAGCCGGTTCGTCTCCGCGAACATCGAGATCGTGAAGGTGATGAAGGCGATCAGGATCGGAATCCAGAGGAGCACTTCCCGCAGCGTGAGGCTGCCGTTGGTGAAGGGCAGGAGCAGCCAGCCTTGCTGCGCCTGGTAATCGACGATGCGACCGAGGTTCGTCGAACTGGCGATGAGCAGCACGGGCACCGCGCTCAGGCCCATGCAGAGTTCGTAGCTGATCATCTGCGAGGTGCTGCGGATGCCGCCGAGAAAAGGGTACTTCGAGTTTGACGACCAACCCGCGAGGACGATGCCGTAAACGCCGACGCTCGAAATCGCGAACATGAAGAGCAGGCCGACATTGATGTCCGCGACGACCATCGGCACGCCGAGGAAGGTGCTGCCAAAAGGGATGGCCGCGAGGGTAATGATCGCCGGCATCATCGCCAGCGTGGGCGCAATCCAGAAATAGAATTTGTTGACGTGTCCGGGAACAAAATCCTCCTTGAGGAGGAACTTCACGGCATCCGCGACCGGCTGGCCGAGACCGCCGAGGAAGGGCGAGAAGTCCTTGGTAAAACCCGGAATGAGAGACGTCGGGAAGCCGGTGCGGTTGGGACCGAGCCGATCCTGGATGAGCGCGCTGACGCGGCGCTCAGCATAGACCGTGTAGCTAACCATCGGCAGCACCACGAGGAAGATGAGAAAGATCGTCTTGCCCAGCGAAGTGCTGACCAGAAACCAAAAATCGGGCGAGGTGAAGAAGTCCATCGAGTGGGAAAGCAGCGCGGCCTACTTCGCGGCTTCAGCGACCTCCGGTTCGGGCGCCTTTTCCTTGATCACTGGCACCCCGAGGTCGCCGATCTTGCTGAGGCTCAAGCCCGCGAGTTCCTTCACTTCGGCGGCGAGAGACTTGAAGACATCCTCGATCATGTAGAGGCCATTGGAGCCGGAGATGGCGAGGATGAGATCGCGCAGAATTTCCCAATCGTCGCGCGCTTCGCCCGGCGCGTTGACCGCGCGGTTGAGCCGCTGGAGACGGCCCTTCACATTGATCATCGAGCCACGTTTCTCAACCCACGCATTGGCGGGCAGCACGATCGTCGCATGCGGCGTCGTTTTGTTCGGCAGGATGTCGAGGGCGATAACCGCTTCCAACTTGATGATGTCCGCCTCGGTCAGACCGGTTTTGGTAAGATCTTCTCCGAGCGTCACGACCACCTTGATCGCGCCGCTGCGGACACCTTCGACGAATTTCTTCAAACGACCGCCGGGTTTGCTGGTCGTGAGTCCGAGCAACTTGGCGCCCGTGGTGTTCGGGTTGCGGTCGGCGGCGACGAGCAAGCCATCCGCCGTGTCGATACGTGGAACGATGTCGTGCTGCTTCGCGATCTTCAGCGCGTCGATCAGGCGCTTGGTGAGGAAAAGTTCTTCGTTCGTCTGACGACCTGAGGCGATCAACCACACCTGCTCGCTCGGCTTGGATTTGAGGATTTCCGCGGCGATCACGGTGGCGGTCCGCCAATCAACCGGTTGACCCTTCACCGTCGGTTGCTGCAAGCGCCGCTCGTCGCCGACGTATTTGAAATTGAGCCGGTGCGAGTCAGGCAACCAGACTCCGTTCACGTCGTTGTTCTCGCGCGGGGTGATCCGGTAGATCGTGTTCTCGCGAGCGCCGATAAGGATGTTCGAGCCAGTACCGCAGTTCACGTCGATGGTCTTGGTTTCCCGGAGGAACCAGACGCGCATCTTGAACCGGAAGTCGGTCGAGGTCAGCGCGCCGACAGGGCAAATATCGACGGTGTTGAGCGAGTAGTTGCTGTCGAGCGTCTTGTCGGGATGACAGGCGATCGAGTTGAAGCTGCCGCGGTCCACAATGCCGAGCACGTCGTCATCCGCGACTTCCTTCATGAAGCGAATGCAGCGGGTGCAGAGGATGCACCGCTCGGCGTCGAGCGTGACGCGCGGCCCGAGTTCGACACTTTTCGGCTTCTTGACCTTGTGCTCGAGAAAACGCGATTCGCCCTGGCCGTATTCGACGGAAAACTCCTGCAGGCGGCACTCGCCGGCCTGATCGCAGATCGGACAATCGAGCGGGTGATTGATGAGCAGGAATTCCATCACGCCCTGCCGGCATTCCTTCACCATCGGGGAATCGGTGCGGATGCCCATGCCTTCGGCGACATCCTGCGCGCAGGAAATCTGCGGGCGCGGAATCCACGCGATCTCGGGCTTGCCGTCGGCGCCGATGACCGGTTTGCGATCCGGCGTCATCTTCGGCATTCCCAACTCGACCATGCACATGCGGCAGTTGCCGGGCGAGGAGAGCTTCGCGTGATAGCAATACCGCGGAATAAATTTCTGCGCCTGCGAGCAGGCTTCGATGACCCGCGTGCCTTTCGGGAATTGCAGCCACACGCCATCGATCTGGACGTTGACCATCGGGACTGCGGGAGCGGCGGTTTCGGTGCTCATCGGAATTTACCTCGTGGCCGCGGGCGCGAGCGGCGAACCGGTGCGTTTGTCGTGGACGGTTTCGATCGTGGCGTTCTCCACGAGTTCCTCGGACGTGTATTCGGGCGGCATGGGCGGCGGCGTTTCCTTCTGCGAACGATTCACGAACTCGTCGCGGAACTTGAGGACGAACGACTGCGTAGGCCACGCGCAGGCCTCACCAAAGGCGCAGATCGTTTTGCCGGCGATGTTGTCAGCCACGTTCTTGAGCACGTCGGGGTCTTTCGCGGTCCCGCCTCCCGCGAGTACGCGGGTCGTGATCTTTTTCATCCAAAGCGCGCCTTCGCGGCAGGGCGTGCATTGGCCGCACGATTCGTGCGCGTAGAATTCGTTGATGTTGTTCAGCGTCGCGACCATGTCGCGCGAATCGTCCATCACGATGACGCCGCCGGACCCCGCCATCGAACCCGCCGCGGCCAGCGTGTCGAAGTCCATCGGGATTTCTTCGAGCGTGATCTCCTTGTCCTTGATTTTGTATTTCTCGCCCGCCTTCAGCACCTTGGCCGACGAGCCGCCGGGAATCACCGCCTTGAGTTTGCGCCCATCCTTGAGACCGCCGCAGAGGTCGTTGATCAACTCGCCCATCGTCACGCTGCCGACTTCCACTTCGAAATAGCCCGGCTTCTTGACGTCGCCACTCACGCAGAGGATGCGCGTGCCGGTGTTGTTCGGTTTGCCGAGTTTGGCGTATTCGGCACCGCCGCCCATCGCGAGGATATGCTTCACGTCGCAGAGCGTCTCGACGTTGTTGACGATCGTCGGGCACTGGTAAAGGCCCAGCACCGCCGGGAAATAGGGCGGCTTGATGCGCGGATAGGCGCGCTTGCCTTCGAGCGATTCGATCAGACCCGTCTCCTCGCCGCAGATGTAAGCACCCGCGCCGCGATGCACGTAGATCTCCAGGTCGAAGCCCGAGCCGAGGATGTTCTTGCCGAGGAAACCTTTGACCCGCGCTTCCGCCAGCGCCGTCTCCAAGATCTGCGCGCCTTCCGGGAACTCCCCGCGGATGTAGATATACGCAAGGTGCGCATCGACCGCGAAGCACGAGATGATCATGCCTTCGAGCAATTGATGCGGATCCTGATGGATGATGTAGCGGTCCTTGAAAGTGCCCGGTTCCGACTCGTCGGCGTTGCAGATGAGATACGTCGGCTTCGGCCCACCGCGCTTGATGAAGCCCCACTTCACGCCGCACGGAAAACCCGCGCCACCACGACCACGCAACCCGGACTTCTTGACCTCATCCACGATCTCCTCCGGCTTCATGGCAAACGCCTTCTTCAGCGTCTCGTAACCGCCATCCTTCACGTAACAGTCGAGGTCGTTTGTCCACCCCTCGCGGTCGATGTTCTTGAAGACGATGCGCTTCTCGCGCGGATGCGGCGGGAGCACCTTGGGCAGAGTGGCGTCACTGCGCTTCAGCTTCAGGAGCTTGGCGGCGTCCGCGATCCTGATGTTCTCCTTGAAAAGGTCATCGACCATCGCCACCGGTGCGCTGCCGCAGGACGCGAGGCACTCCACAAATTCCACCGAGAACTGCCCGTCCTCGCTCACTGCCACCGGATTGCCGTGCTCGGCATTCGCGTGCTGCGCGTTCTCCTCCTCCCACTTTTTCAAATCGATCCCGCCCGCCGCCGCGATCTTCTCGCGCAGCTCGTAACTGCCGGCCATCGCGCACGAGAGCGTGCGGCAGACGCGGATGTGCCGCTTGCCCGGCGCCACGCGGCGGAACATCGGATAAAACGTTACCAGCTCCAGGATATTGATCGGTTGCAGTTCCAGCTTCGCCGCGATCCACGCCACCGCTTCATCGCCGACAAACCCGAAATGCTCCTGCCACAGATGCAGCAACGGCAGCGACGCCGAACGCTTCGACGCGGGATAGTGCGTGATCGCTTCGTCGATTTTTGCGAGCAGGTCGGGCGGGACGTTCATCAGGAAATCATTGAGCCGACTTTTCTTGTTTCACCGGCATCTTCCGCTTCTCCGCTTCATCCCCGGGCTGTTCGCCGAAACGCTGGACCCGGCGGATCAGTTTGTTGTCGATGAAATGCAGTTCCACAGTGTGCCCATTCTGCTCGTAGTAGTAACGCACCCCCGGCAGTTCCTTCGTCGTCTGCATCTCGATGGGAAATGACTCGACCTTCTTCGGCTGTCCGAGCACCGATTCCACTTCCTTGATGGTCAGGCTTTTTCCGCTGCGTTCTGCCGTCTCGTAGAGGTGATTGATCGCGTCGATATTGCGGTCTGCCACCTGCGGGCCACAGGCCGTGAAGCCGAGGGCGGAAGAAAAAGAAAGCACGCTGGCGAGCATGAAACGCACGGTGCCGCGAAGTGTGCGGAGAGCGTCCCACCCTCGCAAGCCGATTTTGTGAAACTTTTCACAAGGTCGGAAAAACCGTGCGAAAAACTATTTTGCTAAACGCGAGGCCCCCGGGCATGCCGGTCTCATTCGATCCCACGCCATTCAATCTTCAGGGCTGTGATTTTCTCCTGATCGCGCTGCTCTCTCATCACTCTTGGCGTGCCAGCCGCAATCGTCATTCGCGCGCGGTATCCGCGGCGAAAAATCCCACCGCCATCCCTCCGTCCCGCGATTAGCGGTCGCACTCGCCCATGACGAAATCAAGCGAGCCGAGGATGGCGACGACGTCGCTCATCATGTGGCCGGGCAGGATCTTCGAGAGGATCGAAAGATTACAAAATGAGGGGCTGCGGATCTTCAGCCGGTGCGGGGTGCCGCCGCCTTTGCTGTTGATGTAAAAGCCGAGCTCGCCCTTGGGATTTTCGTGGCCGAAATAGATTTCGCCGGCCGGCGCGTCGATGCCTTCGGTGTGGACGATGAAGTGGTGGATGAGTTCCTCCATCTTCGTGAGCACCGTGGTTTTCGGCGGCGGGAAGTTTTTGGCGTCGGTGATATTGATCGGCCCGCCGGGCAGCGTGTCAATGACCTGCCGGAGGATGCGCAGCGACTGCTTCATCTCCTCCATGCGGCACTGGTA
>Ga0335397_10009438_pt1 | contig 12180 bp, 12 predicted proteins | sample MAT04_FD_205740 | JGI IMG/M metagenome (GOLD analysis project Ga0335397, IMG submission 205740) | Freshwater microbial communities from Lake Fryxell liftoff mats and glacier meltwater in Antarctica - MAT-04 (spades assembly) (version 2) ...
TGAGCCGGCACCGACGGGTTCTTTCGTCGCCACCGTCGGCGCATTGAGTTCGACTCTGTGTGCTGTGGGTAGCTTCCAGGATCAAGAAGGCCAGACGTCGTGTCAGCTTGCTCCGATCGGCACCTACGTCGCGTCCCAGGGTGCCACTGCGGCGACCTCGTGCCCTGCCAACACCACCACCGCCACAGCAGGTTCGACCGCAACGGGCGACTGCGTGCCGCCGCCCACCGGCGCCGTGTCCATCAGTGCCGGTACCGACCTCTCGTGCGCAGTGCTCGTCGACGGCACCGTCCGCTGCTGGGGCTGGAACGACCAAGGACAACTCGGCGATGGCACCACCACCGACTCGAACGTGCCCGTCACGGTGTTCGGGATCACCAACGCCGTCGCCGTCGCTGCAGGCGAACGACATGCGTGTGCGCTGCTGGGCGACGCCACCGTCCGCTGCTGGGGTTCGAACTGGCTTGGAGAGCTCGGCAACGGCACCAACACCGCATCGAACGTGCCGGTGGCCGTCACCGGAATCAACAACGCCGTGGGCATCACGGCCAACTTATTCCGTTCGTGTGCGGTGCTCAGCGACGGCACCGTCCGCTGCTGGGGCGACAATTTCGACGGGCAGCTCGGCGACGGCACCACCACTACATCGAACGTCCCGGTGACCGTCATCGGAATCAACAACGCCGTGGGCGTCACCACCGGATTTTTGCATTCGTGTGCGGTGCTCGGCGACGGCACCGTCCGCTGCTGGGGCCTCAACGATTTCGGGCAGCTCGGCGACGGCACCACCACTACATCGAACGTCCCGGTGACCGTGTCTGGACTCACCGACGCCGTCTCCGTCGACGCCGGCACCTCACACTCGTGCGTGGTTCTCGGCGACGGCACTGCCCGCTGCTGGGGCTACAACCTGTTCGGGGGGCTCGGCGACGACACCACCACCGACTCGAGTATCCCGGTGACCGTGTCCGGACTCACCAACGCCGTCTCCGTCGACGCCGGTGAACTCACTTCGTGTGCGGTGCTCGACGACGGCGGCGCCCGCTGCTGGGGTGTCAACTTCGGCGGGGCGCTCGGCAACGGCACCAACACCAACTCGAACATCCCGGTGACCGTGTCCGGACTCACCAACACCGTCACCATCACCGCCGGTCGCGGCCACTCGTGTGCGGTGCTCAGCGACAGCTCCGCCCGCTGCTGGGGCACCAACCTCGACGGGCAGCTCGGCAACGGCACCAACGGCTCCAACGCCGGCTCGAACATCCCGGTGGTGGTGGCGAACATCCCCTGAACCCGGCCCAACCCAGTCGATCGGGACTGCAGCACGATCCGGTGTCATGTGAGGTGTGGCGTCAGGCCGAGTCGTCACACTCCCGAACCTCGACCAGTCTCTTGACCGCAAAGCGGTGACCGGTCAACGTTTTGCAGGTCCCACCACCTCGCGTTGCGACGAATGCACTCTCTGTAGTGTCGGAGGGACGAGCTGGACACACCCATACCGGCCACTGGCTGCTGGCGTAGCGGGTGGTGGTTCGCGTCGGAGTCGACCACCACCCCAAGGACGGGCGCACCATGGGACGTCGGGCTGTTCGTGGCCGGAGTGCTCGACGAAGGCGCAACCCGTAGCACTCGGTGCTACAGTGCAGCCATGGCCACCGAGATCAGTCAGCGGGAGCTCCGCAACGACAGCGGACGGATCATGCGTTCACTCGGCGACGGCGAGACGTTCACGATCACGAGCAACGGTGAGCCCGTCGGCGAGCTCACGCCGCTGCACCGCCGGCGCTTCGTCAGCGCCGCAGCGGTGATCGACACGTTCCATGCGGCCCCGCCGATCGACGCTGACCGCTTCCGACGCGACCTCGATGAACTCGCCAACCAAGAAATCGAACCTCGTGGTTGACCGCCCTCAACCGGAGCGCGGCCTCCTCGACACCAGCGTGGTCATTGACCTCGAACGGATCTCCGTCGACTCACTTCCTGGCGAAGTTGCGATCAGCGCGATCACCATGGCGGAACTCGCAGCCGGCCCGCATGCGACCCAGGATCCGGAGGAACGCAGCCGACGCCAAGATCGCCTGCAACGAACCGAAGCAGCTTTCGATCCTCTGCCCTTCAACACGGAAGCCGCACGAGCCTACGGGCGCGTCTTCGCAGCGATCGCGGCCGCAGGTCGCAAACCGCGTGGAGCACGCGCCCTCGACCTCCTCATCGCCGCGACCGCGCTCGCAGAAGGACTCCCGCTCTACACGCGCAATCCCGACGACTTCCGGGCACTCGAAGGCATCGTCGACGTCATCAGCATCTGACGAGCCTGTGAACTCGGGTGTGACCCTGCGTTACAACCCGGCGGGACCGTCAAGCTCGACGCTCGATCCCGTGGGGCAACGGTACGTGTCGGAGGGAGGACTCGTACCTTGACCCCACTGACTGCCGCGGAGGGGTTCTTCCTCGCTGCATGAGCTGTGCTGGTCGCCACTCAGGCCGAAGAAGCACCGCGCAGACGGGCAAGGACCGGTAGGTCGAGCATTGCCTCCGAGTCTCGACTCGTCCCTGTACCGCAACGAAGTCGAGGGATGAGTCGAGATGGTCGCTGTCCCCCATCGATCGACCGAAGCCTCGACTGCACCTTCACTCTGCGACCCTTTACGAGGCCACAGATCAGGCGACGCCAGATCTCTTTAGGGGTCCATCAGCTTTCTGGTGAATCCGGGCGTGACGGTGTTCATCGGAAGGGTTCGGCGAGCTGGTCGATGTAGGCGTGGGGGTAGTCGGCTCGTCCAGTGATCCCGAGGTCACCGTCTTGGACATCGCGGGAGCCGGGGTCGCTACAGACGCCGAGCAGACGGTCCCAGATCAGGTTGAAGTGCCCGAAGTTGACGTCGCCGTCGTCGGCCATGTTCACGTGGTGCAACCGGTGACGCTGGTCGAGGGCGAGGGCGATGACGCCTCCGGCAGGTCCGACGACGCAGTCGACGTTGCTGTGGACGCGAGCGTCTCAACCAGACTTGTTTCGATCACATGAACTGGGGCCCGTGCGTCTTGACCCAGGTCCACATCACAACGATTGTGATGTCTATGCGACACCGAGCGGCGTACCTAGGCCTGGACCCGAACGGGTCAAGGGTGCTGAATGAACTCCCGCAACAGAGCACGCTGCCGCTTCGGAGGGAACCGTTCCGGCAGGAGAAGTGCTTGGATCGTGAGGCCGTCGAGCATGGCGATCACCTGCTCGAACGGAAGCGCTGGCAGGTCTGCGTCGGCGCGGGATGCGTTTGCGAAGGCTTGCAGCTCGGTCGAGACCTCTGTGTAGCTGCGCCTCAGGTTGTCGACGATCTGGTCGTCACCACTGACTGCGCCGAGGCTGCTCATCCACACGAGGCCCTCGAGTCGACGCTCGTCGTCGAGCGGGAGGGCTTGGCTGAGCGCTCCGATCAGGTTCGTCATCGTCGGCGGCTTCGTCAGGTACGGCTCGATGCGCTCAGTGATGCGTCCGACCACGCTGCCCAAGGCGAACCCGAGTATGTCTTCCTTGTTGGAGAAGTAGTGCGAGAGGAATCCGGTCGTGGTGCCCAACTCGCGTGCGATGGACCGCATCGTGGTGTTGGCAAGTCCATCGCGGGCGATGCACGTCCGTACCGCCACGGCGACCTCGTCGCGTCGGGCCTCTCTCGAAATGGTGTTGCTCACCGGGCGGACCGTAGCGCGTTGACATCGGATGACGGTCGTACGCGGTGCTCGTCGTGAGCGGCGATCCTGGAATCCAGCACCCCGCAGTGGGTGCCCAACTCGTCGGGGGCTGGTCCCAGCGGTCGCTGCGACTTGGCGACGAACCGCCGGCTCGAAGTCAGGACGCAGTCTGGTTGCAGGCGGGCTCCTACTTCGGTGACGTCCGGGTTGCTGACGACGGCTCCGTTGAGGGGTCGATGGCCTTCACGGGTGTGAGCAGTGTGGCCAGTGGTCGGATCCGCTTCTCCCACGACCTCGACCTCAGCGAACTCAGCGCTTCGATCGACGATGAATCGGAGCTCGAGGTGTTCGACGACATGCTCATCGAGCGCGGGGCGATCGATCTCGGCGATGAAGTACTGACGTTCGAGGAGATATGGGACCGGATCTCCGCACCCGGCCCGTACAGCGTCTTCGACGGCAGGAACGAGGCAGGCGACTTGGAGGCGCGCGTCGTTCGGGTCGGGACAGTCGCGACCGTGCACACCGACAGCCGGCCCGCCGGAGGCTCCTATTCGGCCTCGCGCTGGTCCGCCGAGCACAACATCTGGACGGTCGACGTTGCGATCGGCGATGTGACGATCGCTCCGACAACGCCCGATCAAGCCACCCACGCAGCGCCAACGCTCGCGTGGACGTTGGTCGAGTCGTCCGACCACTAGCCAGCAGCAGCATCTTTACAACAAGGAGCAACGAAGTGACAGACGTAGCGGTGAACGTTCGGGTACCTCGGCCGCGATGGCTCATGCCGACCGAGGCGTACATCTCACCCGAGTGGTATCAGAGAGAACTCACGGTCGTCTTCGGCAAGACCTGGCAGTGGGTTGGAACGACGAGCGAACTCCCGAACGTTGGATCGTTCTTCACCGTCACGGTCGGCCACGAACCGGTCCTCGTGACGAGGACCTCCGACACGACTCTCGGCGCCTACGTGAACATGTGCAGACACCGGGGTATGGCACTCGCGTGCGGCGCCGGCGAAGTCGACAGCACCTTCCGCTGCCCGTACCACGCTTGGGAGTTTGCGTTGGACGGGACGCTCGCGCGGGTGCCGCAACGCAAGTCGGAGTTCGGCGACATCGATGCCGAAGAACTGGGCCTCGTGACGGTCGACATCGACACGTGGCAGGGCCAGGTGTTCGTCAATACCGGTGCCGAGCACGAGACGCTCGCGGACTACCTCGCCGATCTGCCCGAGAACCTGCCGCCGTATCCGTTCGAGAGCCTGACGGAGCTCTACCGCATCGATCTCCCGGTGCAGGCGAACTGGAAGCTCGTGATCGAGAACCACATCGACATCCTCCACCTGTGGTACCTGCACCCTTGGCTGAACGAGCACTACGACAATCCCAACTACTGGCATGCGTTCTGCGGCCCACACTGGGCCTCGAGCGAGATGGTTCGCGACGGCGTCGAGACTCCGCCGATGCCGTTCCACCCGATTCCCGGGCTCCCCCCGGCCGAGGAACGCACCATCCGGGCCAACTTGTTCTTCCCCAACACGGCGTTCAATCAGCACGGCAACAGCACGTCGGTGTTCCGTGTCGTTCCCACCGGCCCGGAGTCCTGCGTCATGCACGTTCGTTTCTACGGAACCGGCGTCGACAGCATCGACGAGTACGTCGAGGGCATCATGTCGTTGATTCGCGACGAAGACGGTTGGGCTGCAGAGCAGATGCAGCGAACGATGCACAGCTCGCACTGGGCGGTCGGTCCACTCGCCCAGCGGTGGGAAGCACCGATCGAGTGGTTCCAGACCAACCTCCTTGCGCTGCTCGATACCGAAGTCTGACATGTACCGCCCTCCGCTGGTCCCACACGACTTCGCGATCCCAGACCTCGTGACGGCGAACTTTCGCCTCGAACCCCTCGGACTGCGATGGCTCGCCGAGGACTTCGCTGCAGTGACCGACACCATCGACCACCTCGATGGGAAGGTGATGCCCCCGAGCGCCATGGCAGACGCGCCTGCGTTCACGATCGAAGACGACCTGATCGAGCTCGCCTGGCACCAGCGGGAGTTCCGGACGCGCCAGTCGTTCGCCTGGATTGCAGTCGATCTCGAAACCATGCGTTCCAGGGGATGTGCGTACCTGTTCGGCTCTCCCCACCCGGACGAGGACGCCGTCGGCTTCGTGTGGGCCCGCTGGGACCCCGACGAACCCACGGCCGACGAACATCTCTACTCGTCGGTCAGAAAGTGGGTCACTGATCAATGGCCGCTCCGGAACGTCGGTTGGCCCGGGCGCTCGGTCCCATGGGACGAGTGGCTCAGGTGATCGAAGAGCGCCGCAACCGTTCCACCCAGACCTCGTGTTTCGGGTCTGTTTCACCGCCGTGAAGGCACCGTGAGGCCTACGCACAACTCTTGTGCGGGGCCTCCGCCGCACGTATCAACATCACACACGTATCAACATCACAACCGTTGTCCTGATCCTCGATCCGGGCTCGAGACATCTGGAGCAACTCCGTGCACAGCAATCGACGATCACTTGCCGTACGAGCAGTGGCGATCGTGGCCACCTTCACCTTGGCGGTGAGCTGCAGCGCCAGCGAATCTGCAGACGACAACGGTTCTGCCGGGTCGGACCCGACGACGATCACCGGCGCAATAGCCACGACCATCAACCCCGACCCGGACGTCTACTTCGCCATGGAAGGCGTGATGATCACCTCGGCGGTCTACGACCCGCTCGTTCGTCAGCTTCCGGACTCCCAGGAAGTCGAAGGGGTACTCGCTGAGTCGTGGACCATCTCCGACAACGGACTCACCTACACGTTCACTCTCCGACCGGACCTCACCTTCGCCGACGGCTCACCCCTAGTCGCAGCGGACGTCAGGGCGGCCTTCCAACGCCGACTCGATGTTGCACAGATTCCCGCATCCCTCATCGCAGGCATCGCCAGCGTGGAAGCACCCAGCGACGACACCGTGGTCATCGAACTCTCGGCGCCCGACCACACCTTCCTCCTGCGCCTCGGTGGCCCATGGGGCCCCGTCGTGACCAATCCAGAAGTCCTGGCGGAGAACGCTGGAGACGACTTCGGCCAGACGTTCCTGCGCACCAACAGCGCTGGCAGCGGGCCATACGTCATCGATTCATTCGCTGCAGACGAGGAAGTGGTCCTCGTGCGGAACGAGAACTACTGGGGCGAGCCGGCCCCCACCGAGCGGATCGAACTGAAGGTGATCTCGTCAGCCAGCACCGCGCAACTGCAGGTCGAACAAGGCGATCTCGACTTCGCCCAGTACGTGAGCCCCGAGTCCGCCACATCGCTCGAGGACAACCAGAGCGTCTCCGTCGTCCAGAGCCCGGGCATCAACATGGCGATCTACCAGATCAACACCGCCAAGGCACCGTTCGACGACCCGGAGTTCCGAAACGCTGTCGTGTCGGCGATCCCGTTCGACGACATCGTCAGCGACGTCTACGGCAAATGGGCGACCCAGGCCGTCTCGTACGGCCCGGTCAGCCTCACACCCTCGAACGCCGGACTGGAACTGCCCTCAGACCAGCAAGCCCTCGACGACGCGATCGCGCAGCTGCCCGGTGAGCAACGATCACGAACCTTCCAGCTCGCGTACCTCGCAGCGGACAACGGCGGCCAGGCTCGAATCACGACCTATGTCGGCGACGCCCTGCGATCAGCCGGGCTCGAGGTCGAGGAGATCCCGCTCACGGAGGCCGCGCTCCTCGAGTTCTTCTCGACCCCGGAAACCGGGCCGGACATGGTTCTCACCGTCCAACCCTCCGACGGCGGCGGACCCGACAACTGGTTCCGCCAGTTCTACTCGACCACGGGACCGTTGAACTGGAACGGCGCTGGAACACCCGAAGGCGATGCCATCATCGATGGCGCCAACGCCACGCCCCTCAACGAGGACTACCCACTCGAGGATCTCGACGCCATGACGCCGATTCTCGACGACCAGCTCGCAACATTCCCGGTCGCAGACGTACCGAACATCTGGATCGTCAACCCGGAACTCCGCGGCATGGAGACGATGTTGGGGAACAACCAAGCGTTCCTGCTCACCAAGCTGTCGCTGGACGAAGGCTGACCATGAGCACGGTCTTCGATGCTGCGGACCACTGCACTGCCCAGCGCACGAACCTCGGCAACGCCGACCCGGTTGCTTCCGTGTCGGATCTACACGTGACCTACGAACGAAATGGGTCACCGGTCAACGCAGTGCGAGGCGTCGATCTCGACATCCGTCGGGGCGAGGTCCTCGCCGTCGTCGGCGAATCGGGATCGGGGAAAACGGTCCTCAGCAAGGCTCTGCTCGGTTTGCTGCCCGTTCACGATGGCCCCCTGATCACCGGCTCTGTGATCGTGGACGGGGTCGACCTGCGTGCTGCGAACCCGAAAGCTGTGCGCAAGCTCCGACGTGTGGCTCTGGGAGCCGTGTTCCAGGACTCCTCCAGCTCACTCAACCCCACGCTCCGGATCGGTCGACAACTCGACGAGGCCACCAAGAGCACGGACCGATCCGTCGCACTGCTCGAACGAGTTGGGATTCCCGAACCTGCGAAGCGGATGGCGAGTTACCCCCACGAGCTCTCCGGCGGTCTTCGACAACGAGTCATTATCGCGTTGGCCGTCGCAGGTGACCCCAAACTCGTCGTGTGCGACGAACCCACGACGGCGCTCGATGTGACCGTTCAAGCACAGATCCTCGCACTGCTCCGCAGGATGAGGGACGAGCTGGGCAGCTCCATGTTCTTCATCACTCACGACCTCGGCGTCGCAGCAGAGGTCGCCGACAGGATCGCCGTCATGTACCAGGGCCAGATCGTCGAGATCGGCGACACCGCCGAGATCCTTGAACGCCCGACGAACGACTACACCCGCCGACTGCTGGAGGCCCGAATAGGCCTCGACACGCCTCGCCGGGCAGTTGCCAGGAATACGGCGCTGCTCCCCGCCGATCCGCCGAGCGTCGGAGGGCTCTCGCTCGACGGCGTGACGAAGACGTACTCGCTGCGCACCAGCCGTTGGCGACATGCAGAGCTCCACGCGCTCGCCGACGTCTCCCTGGACATCGCTCCGGGCGAGTCGGTCGCTCTCGTGGGTGAGAGCGGATCGGGCAAATCGACGCTTCTCCGGATCCTCGCAGGCTTGGAGGATCCGACGTCGGGCGCGATTCGCCGCACCACGGCGACTCGCCCGCAGATGGTCTTCCAGGACGCCGGCGAGTCGTTGACGCCATGGCTCACGGTCCGCGAGATCCTCAGCGATCCTCTCCGGGGCGTGAGCCGAGAGGAGTCGGAGGACCGAGTCGCCTCGATCATTCGAGCAGTCGGCCTTGCCGAGGAAATCGCCGATGCACGACCGAGCGAGCTGTCTGGCGGTCAGAAGCAACGTGTCGTCATCGCCCGCGCCGTTGTCGTGCCGCCGACGACGCTGTTGTGCGACGAACCGACCAGCGCGCTCGACTCGCCGGTCGCACGGTCGGTGCTCTCGCTGCTGGGTCAGCTTCGGGCAGACCTCGACATGACGATGGTGTTCGTCACCCACGACCTGGCAGTAGCCCGTTTGGTGGCCGACAGGATCGCCGTCATGTATCTCGGCCGGATCGTCGAGGTCCTTCCCGCAGATGCAGTGCGCTCCGCAGCCCACCCGTACACGCAGGCGCTTCTCGATTCGGTGCCCGGTCAGGGACGATCGCCACGTGCTCTGCGCGGCGAGCCTGCAAGTCCGATCCATGCCCCATCCGGATGCAGTTTCCACCCTCGATGCCACGCAGCGGTTCCTCTCTGCTCCTCGCGCCCTGTGAAGTTGACCCCTCGTTCGGACCGCCACGACGTCGCGTGCCCCGAGGCAGTGCAATGACCGCCCCAGCGATCTCAGTCCCAGACGTCAACCCGACGCAGCGACGGTGGCGCTCTCGGTTGTCGTGCTTCGACCTGGCGTCCCTCGCCCTCCTCACGCTCGTTTGTGGGGTTGCACTCTGTGCGCCGCTACTTGCCCCGTTCGACCCAGTTGCGCGTGTCGGTGATGCCTTTGCCCCGATGGGCACCGACGGCTTCCTTCTCGGCACAGACGACGGCGGTCGAGACATGCTGTCCCGCCTGCTCTACGGCACCCGCTCGAGTCTGGTCTCGGCGGTTGCGGTCGTGGCGATCACTGCGCTGTTGGGCACGATCATCGGAGCCGTCGCGGCGAGCTGCGGCGGATGGATCGACTCCCTTCTGATGCGCACAACCGATCTCTTCCTAGCAATGCCCGCAGTGCTCGTCGCCATCGCTGTGGTTGCCGCACTCGGGCCCTCCTTGTCCAACACACTGCTGGCGATCGGGATCGTCTGGTGGCCTGCGTACGCACGGATCGTCCGCAACGAGCTCGTGTCGATCGGGGCCCGTTCACACATCGTGGGTGCGCAACTGACGGGCGTGTCCGGACCCCGCCTGGTCGCACGACACCTCCTCCCAGGGATCGCACCGCTGCTGCTCATCACTGCGACCTTGGACATCGCGTCGATCATCGGCATCCTGGCCGGTCTGAGCTTCTTCGGGCTCGGCAGCTCGGCCCCCTCACCTGAGCTGGGTGCCATGACGTTCCAGGGTCTGCCGTACTTCTTGTCGCACCCGGCAGTCCCGCTCGTTCCTGCTCTCGGCGTGTTCGCACTCGGTTTCTCGTTCAACCTCGCAGGCGACGCGGTCCGCCCCCTCCTCGCAGCCAACCGATGATCCGGTTCGCCGTTGGACGGCTGCTCGCACTGCTGGGACTGATGGCTGCACTTGTCGTCGTTGTCTTCCTTCTTCAAGGCATCTCCGGTATCGACGTTGCGCGTGCCCAGCTGGGTCCGACTGCGTCGGAGGACCTGGTCGAGACGCGTCGCCAGGAACTGGGCTACGACGATCCCGTCCTCACCCGCCTCGTCCGATACGGGAGCGACGTACTCTCCGGCGACTTCGGCACATCAACACGGACTGGAAGCCCGGTCAGAGACGACATTGCCGAGTCGCTCCCGGCGAGTATCGAACTGATCGGCGCCATCATGGTCGTCGCCGTGGCCGCGGCCCTCGCACTGGCCATCGTGAGCGTCGGCCACGGCCGAGCAGGCCACGCCGCACGAATAGCGGTCTCCGTCGGAGCGTCCGCACCTGCGTTCCTCGTCGCGCTACTCGCGCTGGTGATCTTCTACCGGAACCTCCGCTGGTTCCCCGCGACGGGCCGTACCTCACTCGACAGCGCACCCGTCGGACCGACTGGTCTACTCACGGTCGACTCGCTCTTGAGTGGGAACCTGCAAGCCTTCTTCGATGCGGTCTGGCATCTCGTGCTCCCGGCCACCGCTGCGGCGTTGGCACCGGCGTGCGTCATCGCCCGAATCCTGCGAGGAAGCCTGATCGTGGAACTCGGCAAGGACTATGTCGACGTCGCCAGGATGAAGGGACTCAGCCACCGGCAGGTCCTGGTGCGCCATTGCCTCGGTAACGCTGCCGGGCCGGCGCTCTCCATGAGCGGCCTCATCGTCGCAGGGCTCTTCGCCGGGAGCTTGATCGTCGAGCAACTCGTGGCATGGCCCGGGCTCGGCAATTACGCCTACCGCAGCATCCAGGCATCAGACTTCACAGCCATCGCCGGAATCACACTCACCATCGGAGCGATCTACCTTCTCGTCAACACCACCGTGGAACTCGTCCAGCGACACATCGACCCGCGCATCGGCAGCGCGTCGAACGCTGGCCGCCCAAACAACCTTCTCCGTCGACTGCCGGAGCTGCCGACGTCCACGCGACGCTTCGGCCAGAGCGCACCCCGGGACGCCGTCGACTAGCACAGCCCCGCCCGCGGGTCGGCACATGAGGTCAGCTCGGGAAGAGCGTGTCGTCGGTGAAGAAGTAGCGCCCGGCATCGACGAGAAGAACCATTCCGATGAGGCCGCATACGACGCGGAGGACGGTGCGACCCAGGCCAGGACGGGGCGGGCGGCGCGTCGAGAGCCGGTCGAGCAGGTTGCCGCTGGTATAGCGGGCGGTGAGCGCGAGCAGGATCGGTGAGGGGACTCGTACCTTGACCCCACCAACTGCTGCCGTGGGGTTCTTCCTCGCCGCGTGATCGACACGAGGTGGTGACCGCCCCGCACTCAGGGCGAGGACGCAACCGTGTCGGACGTCGGGCCGTCGCGCCGTGAGGACAGCGAAGCGCGCCTCTCTCGCCGGCTGGGTGGAGCTACTGGCCCTGTAGCGCGGACCTGCTCGTGCTCATTCGAGGTGGTGGACGTGGGATCGCCTGACGCGTGGACCGTTGGACGGGTCACTGGAGTGGCCAAGGTGTTCGTGGAGCCAGTCGTCGATCCGTTGACGTCTGATCACGTCGACGAGACGGTCCTGTTCGACGCCTTTGTCGAAGAGGACGAGGGTCGGGATCGACCGGACATGGTGACGGCGGGTTGCGCCGGGGTGGCGTTCGACGTCGACGGAGACGATGCGGATCTCA
>Ga0335397_10009439_pt1 | contig 12180 bp, 10 predicted proteins | sample MAT04_FD_205740 | JGI IMG/M metagenome (GOLD analysis project Ga0335397, IMG submission 205740) | Freshwater microbial communities from Lake Fryxell liftoff mats and glacier meltwater in Antarctica - MAT-04 (spades assembly) (version 2) ...
CGGATTCATTCGCACCTGGATCTCGCGCGCGAACTGCCTGACGCGCGCGTTGTCCGCGCCCGCGCCCATCGCCCCCGTGAGCAGCTGGAGATCGCTCGGCGCGAGCATCCCAGGCTGCGGGATGGTGAGCTGGAAGATGGGATCATCCGGCGCCCGGCCCCAATCGATCAGCTCCTCGGTCACGTAATTATTCACCCGAAACGGGAGCACCTGCGCGACCGCGCGCATCGCGCTGCGTTCCGCCTCGCCGAAGCGCTGCATGCCCGGGATGCTGTCGATATCGGCTGCTTTGTAGACGCGGTACTTCCGAGGACTGATGCTGTTCATTCGTTCGCCTCCGTCAATGGTTTGATTTCCAACTATATCACGGCCATGAGCTCAGCGCATGAGAAAGCGACGACGACCGGAACATGATGACCTCTCAAGCCGCGGCGACGCGCACCGAGGCCACGGTGGTCGCGCCCAGGCGGCCGGACATGCGCTCCTTGCGCCGCAGCTCGGCGGCATCGACGAGCATTCGGCCAGCCCAGCGGTAAACGTTGAACTCCGACACCAACCGGCGCATGGAGCGCATCCGCTCGCGCTGCTCGGCTGCCGGCATCTTGAGCGCCGTGTACATCGCGTCGCTCGCCTGGCGCAGATCATACGGGTTCACGATCAGCGCCTCGGTCAGCTCCCGCGCGGCGCCGGTGAACTGGCTCAGGACGAGCACGCCCTGCTCGTCGTCGCGGGCGGCGACGAACTCCTTGGCGACCAGGTTCATGCCGTCGTGCAGGCTGCTGACGTAGCAGAGCTCTGCCGCGCGATAGTAGCGAAACACGGCCGCGGGCTCGTGGTGCGTGCGCAGCAAGATGATCGGGCGATAGCTCCCCACCGACCATCGCGCGTTGATCGCCGCGGCCCGGGCCTCGACGCGCTCGTTGAGCTGCTGGTAGTGTGGGATCTTGGTGCGGCTCGGCGCCGCGAGCTGCGCGAAGCTGAACTTTCCCCGCAGCTCCGGGCGCCGCTCGAGCATCTCGTCGACCGCGGACAGGCGCTCCTCGATGCCTTTGGTGTAGTCGAGGCGATCGACGCCCACCCCGAGCAGCGCGTCCTCCGGCAAGCCGAGCTCCTTCCGCACCAGGGCCCGCGCCTCCGCCACGGGGGGGACCTGATCGAGCCAGTGCACCGGCCACTCGATCGAGATCGGATACGGCCGAACCAGCGTGCGATGCGCGCCCTGGATGACGGCGTTGGCCTCGCGATCGATGCGGCTCTCCATGAATGCATCCACCGAGTCGATGAAGTTATTGCAGTGCTGCTGGGTGTGGAATCCGACGACGCTCGACCCGAGGAGCCCGGCGATGAGCTCGCTCTGCCAGGGACAGATCCCGAAGCGCTCCGCGTTGGGCCACGGGATGTGCCAGAACGAGATGATCGTCGCACGCGGCAATCGAGCGCGGATCATCTTGGGCGCGAGCGCGAAGTGATAGTCCTGGACGAGGACGATGGGATCGTCGGAGTCCACCTCGCTGCACACCGCGTCGGCAAACTTCTGGTTCACGCGCACGTAGTGCTCCCAGTCGCTGGAGCGAAACACGGGCCGCGTGTGCGCGACGTGACATAGCGGCCAGAGCCCTTCGTTGGAGAAGCCGTAGTAGTAGCCGTTCTCCTCGTCCGGCGTCAGCCACACCCGCCGCACCGAGTACGACTCCTCTCCCGGAGGCACCCGCACGCGATCGTGCGCGTCGACCGTGCTGCGATCGGCGCTGCCGCTCCCGTGCGCGACCCACACCCCGGAGCACGCGCGCATCACGGGCTCGAGCGCGGTCACCAGGCCGCTCGCGGGATGGACGACCTTGACGCCCGCCGCGGTCTGCTCGTGGATGTACGGCTCGCGGTTGGCCAGCACCACTACGCGCTCACCCTGGAGGTACTGAGAGAGCGTGGCGCGCAGGCGATCCGGGCTCCATAGCCCTGCGCGCCCCTCGTTCTCGCGCTCGCTGGCGAGGCGATCGACGAGCGCGCGGACATCCCGGATGAGCGGAAGAAACTCGCGCGGGGCCTCGCCCGTGAGCGCGCGGCGCAGCTCGAGCGTCCAGCCTCTCCAGGCGAGGCGCGCCGCGAGGAGGGTCACGAGCGACGCAGCCAGCGAGAGCACGAAGAACCCGACGAGGATGAAGTTACGCGCGCTCGCCTCGCGCCGGCTGAGGAAGCTGAGATCATGCACCAAGATCACCGCGCCGAGCGGCCGCTCGAGCACACGCACGCTCAGCTCGACGCGACCCGCGGGGAGGTCAGGCGTCATCGACCACGATTTCGCGTCTGCCCCGCGCTCGGCGCGCATGCGCTCGATGACGGACCGACAGGTGATCTCGATCGGGAAGGCGTCGGTCGCTGCCAACAGATCCCCGTCCTCGCTGCATGCAGCCGCGCCCATGATGCGCTCGTCGTGCGTGATGTCAGCGAGCGTCGCTGCGAGCGACGCGCCGTCTGCGTTCCAGCTCCGCGCCAGGCTCTGACGCGCGGACGCGACCGCCAGATCGGACCTCAGCGCGACGTCCTTCTCGAACCAGCCGCGCATGGTCTGGGCGACGGCGACGTAGCCGACGAGCGTCAGGACACCGAGGCCCGCGAGCAGCGCAACGATGAATCGAGTGACCTGGCTCATCCCCTCTGGCTATCACCGAGACGTTGGATATCCAACTCCATCGAGCGGTTTCTGGGAGGCCACGGGTCCGAAATATCGTTGGATATCCAACTCTTTTGTGCTATCGCGTCACATGCGCTTCTCCGAGCTGCTCGATCGTCGCTTCCTGGAAAACGCCGTCAGCGAGTACCTCGTCGCTCTGGCTGTGTTCCTCGTCGCCCAGGCGGTGTTGTGGGGCGCCAAGACCTTGGTCCTCCGCCGGCTGAAGCGCTGGGCGGAAGGGACGACGAACAACCTCGATGACACCCTCGTCGCGATCATCGCGCAGATCGGCTTTCCGCTCCTCTACTTTGGCGCGTTCTACGCGACGTTCCGTAGCCTCTCCTGGCGACCGAGCGTGATCGCTGCGATCAACGTCATCGCGGGGGCGGTCGTTACGTACGCCGCCGTGCGGGCGGTGATCCGGCTCGCTCAGTTCGCGCTCCTGGAGGTCTGGGCCAAGAGACAGCCCGATCCGGCGGCCGCCGCGCGCCAGATCCGCGGCGTGCTCCCGATCCTCACGGTCGGCGTGTGGGGCATTGGAGTCGTCTTCCTGCTCGACAACCTCGGCTTCGAGATCTCCACGGTGGTCGCAGGCCTCGGGATCACGGGCATCGCGGTCGCGCTCGGGGCGCAGGCGGTGCTCGGTGATCTGTTCGCGTACGTGGCGATCATGTTCGATCGCCCCTTCGAGCTGGATGACTTCATCGCGGTCGGCGACTCACTCGGGACGGTGGAGGCGATCGGGATCAAGACCACGCGCCTGCGGAGCCTCAGCGGTGAACAGCTGATCTTCGCCAACAAGGATATGACGGACAGTCGGGTGCGAAACTACCGGCGGATGCAGACGCGTCGCATCGAGTTTCGCTTCGGGGTCCTCTACAGCACGACCGGCGAGCAGCTCCGCGAGATCCCACGAATCGTCCGCGAGAGCCTCTCCGAAATCTCCGCAACGCGCTTCGACCGCGCTCACTTCAAGTCGTTCGACGACTCCAGCCTGCTCATCGAGGTCGTCTATTTCGTGCTGAGCCCCGACTACAACGTCTACATGGACGTGCAGCAGGCGCTCAACCTCGCGCTCAAGGAGCGCCTCGAAAACCTGGGCGTCGGCTTCGCGTTCCCGACTCGAACGATCCAGATCGACGCGATGCCACCCGTACAGATTCGCCCGACCAACGAGCAGCGCGAGGTACGCAAAAATTGAATTAATTTGATCTCAAACCTGATCCGCCTCCGAGAGAGCGCCCTGCAGACACGATCATGAGCACCGCCCGCGTCCAATAGAACCAAGGCGGCTCGCCGCGTTCCTCGGCCTCGAAGAGATCGATGCGTCACTTCGGCGCGAGCTGCGCGGGATAGATGCTGCGTTTCCCGGACAGCAGATAGGCTGCGATCGAGACGAAGACCACGTGCGGGAGGACATGCACCCCGAGCAGCTCGACCGCCATGATCGAGAGCGCGATGGGCGTCTTCGACGCGGCGGCGAAGAGCGCGGCGAGGCCAACCCCGGCGCCGAGCTCGATGGGTATGTCGAGCATTCGCGCGAGCACGCTGCCCAGCGTCGCGCCCACAAAGAACAGCGGCGTCACCTCACCGCCCAGAAATCCAGCGCCAATGGTGATTGCGGTGAAGAGTATCTTCAACGCAAAGGCGTAGGGCGGGAGGGTCGGGTCCTCGAACGCCCGCAGGATGGTCGGAATGCCGAGCCCGAGATAGTCGCTGCTGCCGACCAGCTGCCACAGCGCGACCACCACCAGGCCGCCGATGAACATGCGCACCGGCAGTCGTCGCACGCGCGCTTCTCCCCGCTTCTTGATGAAGTGCGTGAGCTCGATGAACGTCGCGCTGGCGATCGCGATCGCGACGGCAAAGACCAGCCACTTCACGAACAGCAGCGGCGTCAGCCCGACATAGGCGACGACCGGATAGTGAGTATGGTCGACGCCCAGAGCCCGCGTCGTGAGATCACCGATCACCGAAGCGACCAGCGCAGGGAGCAGCGCGCGATACTCGATGCGCCCGCGCACGACCTCGAGGCCGAACACGGCGCCGGCGAAAGGAGTGCCAAAGACCGATCCGAATCCCCCCGCGACGCCCGCGGCGATCAGCTGGCGCCGGACCGGCGGGCTCAGACGAATGCGGTGGGAGACCCAGTCGGTGAGGCTCGCGCCTATCTGGACCGCCGTGCCTTCGCGCCCCGCGCTGCCGCCGAAGAGGTGAGTCAGGACGGTGCCGGCGAGCACCATGGACGCCATGCGCACCGGAATCTGGGGCCCGTCGCCGAGGATGGTGTCGATGACGAGGTTGGTGCCGCCCTTGATTGGCGCGCCGTAGCGCTCGTAAATCCAGCCGAGGACGAGCCCGGCCAGAGGGAGGAGATAGACGATCAGCGCCTGGCTCGAGCGCAGCGCGGTCGCGTGATCCAGGAGCACGAGGAACAGCGCAGAGGCCGCGCCGCACAGCACGCCGATGAGGGCCCCGAGCGCGGCGGTCACGTACGCGGCCGGTGTCTGCGGGCTCCGCGCGCCGCGATCAGCGCAGCGATGACGGCGAAGGTGCTGCTCCCGCCGACGGTCTGGCAGCCCGAACACTCGGGATTGAGCGGCTGGGCCCAGCGCGCGTCCTTCGCCGCGAGATAGTCGTAACAATTGCCGGAGGCGACCGCCGCGAGCAGGTCGCTCTCCGAGACGGCGAGCTGGCCGCAGACGACCTGACCGGCGTCGTCCGTCGCGCCTCTGACGCGCAACACGAAATCACCTCCGCCCGAAGCTTCGAGGAGGTGGGCCATCGCGCAGCGCGTCCCGTCGGCATCGATGAAGTACGGGACCTGCGCCCCGCAAAAATCGCGGTTCTTGGGAAACTCCCCCCGCTCCCGGTAGATGCGCAGCCGCTCCCGCGCGATCTCGCGCGCCGCCCGCTGTTCATCGGTCAAACTCGAGGTGTCACGCGCATCGAGCATGCGCTCTGCCCCCTCGAGATGGGCTTGCACCCGCTCCACCTCGCCCGTGGACGCGATTGTCGTCAGCAGCAGCGCCAGCAGCATGAAGCTCGATAAGACGGAAGCGGCCGTCGAAGCAACCCAGGTTGACCTCGGAGGCCTGACCTTCTCCACTGTCCGCGCATGGACTTCAGCAAGCTCTCCCGCCGCGGCTTCATGCGTGGGGCCGGCGTCGCGGCCGCGACCACCACGCTCCTCGACGCCGCGAGCGGCCAAACCACCGAGACCGCGCCCGCCTCCGGTCGCGTGCGCATCAAGCTCGACGTCAACGGCGCGCCGCGGCCGATCGAGGTCGAGCCGCGCACCACGCTCGCCGAAGCGCTGCGCTTCGAGCTCGGCCTCACCGGCACCAAGGTGGTCTGCGATCGCGGCGCCTGCTCGGCCTGCACGGTGTCGGTCGGCGGCAAGACACCGAGACCGGCGTCATCCACGTCGATCGGGTGCGTGCAGAGCCAGGTGAACGGCGGCGTCATCCACGGGGTCTCTTACGCGCTCTTCGAGGATCGCAAGCTCGACAAGCGATCGGGGACACGCCGCACATCGAGACTATCTTGCTCGAGCACTATCAAGGCCTGACCTCGGTCGATGCGAACGGTATCGGCGAGCCGGCCAACATCGCCACTGCAGCGGCGGTGGCCAACGCGGCCAGATCCCGGGACCGACCCTGCGCCTGAAGCTCGGCGAGACCCTCCGGGTGACCTTCACCAACCGACTGCCGCAGGAGACGACGATCCACAGGCACGGCGTCCGCGTGCCCAACGCGATGGACGGAGTCCCGCACCTCACGCAGCCGCCGATGCAGCCGGGCGAGTCCTTCGTGTACGAGTTCACGCCGAAGGACGCGGGGACCTTCTGGTATCACCCGCACGTGCGGAGCAGCGAGCAGGTCGAGCGCGGTCTGTACGGCGTCCTCATCGTCGATGACCCGATCCCGCCGCCGTACACGCGGGACGTCACCTGGGTGATCGACGACTGGCTGCTCGATGCGTCGGGACAGATCGTCGAGGCCTTCAACACCCCGCACGAGCTCGCGCACGACGGCCGCTGGGGCAACCGCATCACGGTGAACGGGAGGACCGACGAGGTCCTGCGCGTGGGCTCCGGCGAGCGCATCCGCCTCCGATTGCTCAACACCGCCAATGGGCGTGTCTTCATCCCGGACTTCGGCGCGCTGGCGCCGACGCTGATCGCCGTCGACGGTCGGCTGCTCGCGCGGCCGATCGCCTTTCGCGGCTACGAGCTGGCGCCTGGAAACCGCGCCGATCTGGACATCACCTTCGCGGCGGCCACCAGCGCGCGGTATGTCGTCGTCGATCGCTTCTCGGAGCGGCGGACCAACGCCCTCGCCCAGATCGACGTCGACGGCATCGGTCCCCAGGCCGCGGCCTTCGATTCACCCGCCAACGCCCGCGTCCCCGCTGGAAGTCCTGGCCCGAGGCGCCGATCGCCGGTGAGTTTCGGCTCAACGCGCGCCGCGGCGGACCGCTCGGCATCGAATGGACCATCAACGAGCAGGCCTTTGCAGGCCACGATCATTCCCAGGCTCCGGCGCTGGTCCTCCGTGACGGCGAGTTTCACCGGCTTCGATTCAAGAACGAGTCCGCCCGGCTCCACCCTTTCCATCCACGGCATGTTCTTTCGCCTGCTGGGCCGCGAGGGTCGGGCGGTCGATGAGCCCTTCCTTCGAGACACGGTGCTCATCCACGGGCGCGAAACGATCGACATCGGGGTGGTGCCGCTCGATCCCGGACGATGGATGATGCAGTGCCACATCCTCGAGCACGCCGAGGCGGGGATGATGACCACGCTCGAGGTGCGCTCCGCGACGTCGGCGGCCGCGGCGATGCGCCTGTAATGCGCGACGCCCCGCTGCGTTCACTGCATGGAGGAAGTCGCAACATGAACACGAACAGCATCATCAAGATCGATCTCCCCGTCGCGGGTCTCACCTGCGGCGGGTGCGTCCGGAAGGTGGATCGCGCGCTGAGCAGCGTCCGCGGCGTTCGCGCTGTCGACGTCGATCGAGCGGGACATCGAGCGGTCGTCGAAGCAGAGGAAGGGACATCGCTCGAAGCGCTGGTCGAGGCGGTTCGCGGCGCCGGGTTCGTACCGGGCGAGCCGCGAGACATCACGGGCCAGAACATTCCGAGCCGCCCCGCTGCGAGTCAGGGTTGCTGCTGCGGCTGAGGGTGTGACCGTTTGGGATGGCGGGGACCGAAGCAGGCCCGGCGAACACGATCGCCACCACCGACGCGGACCCGCCGCGCTGCGTGACCGCGGATGCCCAGCTGCCCTCGTTTGGTCCAGGCGCGGGCGCCGAGTCGTTGCCGAAGATCGACACCGCCTCGCGCGGGCTCGGGTGGCCGACGGGATCGTTGTTGCTGGTCTTCGGCTTGGTGCTCGCGAGGCGACGCACGGCCTCAGACGCTACAGCTGGACGCGCCTCAGCCTGAGCGCGTTGCCGATCACCGAGACCGAGCTGAAGCTCATCGCCGCGCTGGCGATCATCGGGCTGAGCAGCACGCCGAAGAACGGATACAGCACGCCCGCCGCGATCGGGATGCCGAGCACGTTGTAGACGAACGCAAAGAACAGGTTCTGGCGGATGTTGGTCATGGTCGCGCGCGAGAGCTTTCGCGCCCGTCCGATCCCGCGAAGATCGCCGTGCACCAGCGTGACGCCCGCGCTCTCCATCGCGACGTCGGTCCCGGTGCCCATCGCGATGCCCACCTGGGCCTGCGCCAGCGCGGGCGCGTCGTTGATGCCGTCGCCCGCCATCGCGACGATGCGTCCCTCAGCCTGGAGCTTCTTCACCACGGCGATCTTCTGATCAGGCACCACCTCGGCGATGACGTCATCGAGCCCGAGCGTCTTGGCCACCGCGGCGGCGGTGGTCTTGCTGTCGCCGGTCAGCATGATCACGCGGATGTTCTCCGCTTTCAGCAGCTTGATCGCCTCGGCCGTGGAGGCCTTGATGGGATCAGCCACGCCGATGAGCCCCGAGGCCACCCCGTCGACGGCGACGAACATCACCGTCTGCCCCTGCGCGCGCAGAGCTTCGGCGCGGGAGCTCAGCTCGCCGAGATCGATCTTCAGCTCCTCGAAGAGCTTCGCGTTGCCCAGCGCCACGGAGCGCGCGTCGATCTCGCCGACCACACCCTTGCCGGTGATCGAGCGGAAGCTCTTGGCCTCGGTCACGTTCAGGTGACGCTCCAGAGCACCGGCGACAATGGCCGCCGCCAGCGGATGCTCGCTGCCGCGCTCGAGGCTCGCCGCGAGGCGGAGCAGCTCGTCCTCAGCGCCGACCGTCGCCACCAGCGTCACCAGCTTCGGCTTGCCCTCGGTCAGGGTGCCCGTCTTGTCGACGACCAGGACGTCCACCTTCGCGAGGATCTCGAGCGCCTCGGCGTTCTTGATCAGGACACCGGCGGTCGCGCCCCGCCCGGTGCCCACCATGATCGACATCGGCGTCGCCAGACCGAGCGCGCACGGGCACGCGATGATCAGCACCGCCACCGCGTTCACCAGCGCATAGGCCATGCGTCCGTCCTCGGGCCCAACCAGCGCCCACACCACGAAGGTGACGATCGCGGAGAGCACCACCGCGGGGACGAAGTATCCCGCGACGACATCGGCCATCCGCTGGATCGGGGCGCGGCTCCGCTGGGCTTCGCTCACCATCTTGACGATCTGGGCCAGCAAGCTGTCGGCGCCGACCCGCTCGGCCTTGATCACGACGCTGCCGGTTCCGTTGACGGTCGCGCCGGTGACGCGGTCCCCGACCGTCTTCTCGACGGGCATCGGCTCACCGGTGACCATCGACTCGTCGATCGCGGTCTTGCCTTCTAGCACGACACCGTCGACCGGCACCTTGTCGCCGGGACGGACACGCAGTCGATCACCGACGATCACCTGATCGAGCGGGACGTCCTCTTCGGCGCCGTCGTCCTTCAGGCGCTTGGCGTTCTTGGGGGCGAGACCGAGGAGCGCCTTGATCGCGCTCGACGTCGCGCTGCGCGCCCGCAGCTCGAGCACTTGCCCGAGCAAGACCAGCACCGTGATGACGGCTGCGGCTTCGAAGTACACCGGCGTCATCCCGCCGTGCATGCGGAACGCGGCGGGCAACACTTGCGGCGCGAGGGTCGCGAGCACGCTGAACAGAAACGCGGTCCCGATCCCGAGCGCGATCAGCGTGAACATGTTGAGGTGGCGGTGGACGATCGATGCTGCTCCCAGCCGGAAGAACGGCCATGCGCCCCACAGGACCACGGGCGTCGCCAGCGCGAGCTCGATCCACGGGAGCATACTCATGGGGATGAGTCGGCTCAGCGGATCGCCGGGGATCAGCCCCGCCATGCTCAAGACGAACAGCGGCGCCGTGAAGATGAGGCTCACCCAGAAGCGGCGGCTCATCGACCTCAGCTCGCTGTCGTCGGTCTCGGCGAGGGTCACCGTCTTGGGCTCGAGCGCCATGCCGCAGATCGGGCAGCTGCCCGGGCCTGGCCGCACGATCTGAGGGTGCATCGGGCAGGTGTACTCGGCGGCGGCAGCGACCGGAGCCAGGGTCACCGGAGCCGCGGGTACGGGAGGCGCGATATACTTGGTCGGCTCGGCGATGAATTTCTCGCGACATTTTGGATTACAAAAAAAGTATTCCTTGCCGTCGAACGCAGCGGTCCCGCCCTTCGACTGACCGGGCACGACGTTCATCCCGCAGACCGGATCTTTGACCGTGTCGGGCGCAGGCGCGGGTGGATGAGGCGCCCCATCGGTCGAAGGTGGGTGCGCTGAGTGCGGATGGTCCATTTCGGGTGCCTTGTCCTTTCACGCGCCGTCGCGTGTGTCGCGATTGACGGTGGCATGGTTTGGCGGCCTCTGGTCAAAGTATCGTGATCGCACGCGCGCCGTGTTTCGAGGCTTTTTTCGCCACACCCACGCCCGCGGCCGCGACATTTGGCCGCGTGACCGGAGCCGTCACACCCGGCCAGGTTCCTTCGCCCGCTCGCGATTCGAGCGATCGCACCGACGGCCCTGCGCTTGCTCGATGAAGCGAACATGACCACCACAACAGCAACTACCCACAGCACCAAGAGCACCAAGGACCCCATCTGCGGAATGACGGTCAGCGAAGGCTCCGCGCTCCACGCCGAGCGTGACGGAAAGACGTACTACTTTTGCGGGGACCACTGCCGTCAGACGTTCCTGGCCACGCCGGCCGGGACGAAGATCGAGGGCAAAGACCGCGGCTGCTGCGGGTGATGGACTGACCGCCGGCGATCGAGGTGCTTCGTGGCCGACCCCACTGCGTGGCGACGCCACCTCGAGGCACGCTGAAATCGCCTGGCCGCGCCGGATGTTCCTTGGGCGTGCTCCCATATCTTTCTCCGCCGTCCCTCGCGATCGGTCCCGTGACCATCCACGCCTTTGGCATCCTGACGGCGCTCGGCGTCATACTCGGGAGTCGCCTGGCTGCCCGCGCCGCCGCGCGATATGCGCGGCTCTCTCCGGAGCCGCTCGCCCGCGCGGTCCCCTGGGGTGTCTTCGGCGGATTCATCGGTGGGCACCTCCTTCACGTGCTCGGATACCACCCCGAGCTGCTGGTGACGCAAGGACCGCTGGTGTTGTTGAAGCTGTGGGACGGTCAGTCGTCGATGGGCGGGCTGCTCGGTGGGATCGCGGGGTTCGTGATCTCTTTTCGACGGCAAGGGCTCGCGCTCTTCCCGTACCTCGATGCGCTGGCGCTCGGGATCGCGCCGGGATGGGCGCTCGCACGGCTGGGATGCTTCACCGCGCACGATCATCCCGGGACGCTCACCGACTTTCCGCTGGCGGTCGCGTTCCCCGGCGGTGCCCGGCACGATCTGGGCCTGTATGACGCGATGGTGCTCGCGACGCTGTCGATCATTCTGTACGCGCTCGCGCGCCGGCAGCGTGCGCCGGGGACGCTGATCGGGATCCTCGCCATCGGCTACGCGATCCCCCGCTTCTTCCTCGACTTCTTGCGGGCGCGCGATGTGCCGTTTCCCGACGGCCGCATCTTTGGCCTGACGCCCGCGCAGTACGTCGCGATCGGGCTCGTCGCCGCGGGCGTTGCGCTGATGATCAAGGCCTATCGATCGAAGAACGCTCCCGCGTCGGCGCGCGGAAAAGAGCTCTCGCCGCCGCTCGAGCTGCTCAGGCGAGGCCGCTGAGCGGTCCGCTCCCCTGATGAGCACGCAGACCCGCACCCCGGCGTTGTCTGCGGTCGAGGAGTCCAGCCGCTCAGCGCAAAGCGTCGTCGCCGATCCAGCGTCGAACGAGCTCGATCTGCTCGGCGCTCAACGGGAGCCCGAAGAGACCGCCCCCCGCCGGCATGCCCTCACCGCACCCGGACGCGCCCGGCACGAGCTTCATGAGCAGCAGGCTCGCGTCGGGATCGCCAGGCACGACCCGCACCTGGCCAGCGCAAGGCGCACGATCGGCGGGGATGTCGACGAGCTGATCGTACAGCTCGGACTCGGACAGCTCCGCGCCG
>Ga0335397_10009440_pt1 | contig 12179 bp, 9 predicted proteins | sample MAT04_FD_205740 | JGI IMG/M metagenome (GOLD analysis project Ga0335397, IMG submission 205740) | Freshwater microbial communities from Lake Fryxell liftoff mats and glacier meltwater in Antarctica - MAT-04 (spades assembly) (version 2) ...
TTGCCCCTGCGTGAGCTCCGCCGCCGGCCGAGCAGGTTCATCGTGGCCACCGTCGTGTTGTCGTTCCTCGCGACGCTGCTGCTCTTCCTCGGCGGCCTGCTCGACGGTCTCTACCTTGGTTCGACCGGTGCGATTCGAGCGCAGCCCGGCGACGTGATCGTGTTCTCCAGTGGCGCTCGGGATTCGTTCCTGCGCAGTCGCATCACTGCCGAACTGCGCACAGAAGTCGAATCTGCTGACAGCGTCGGCGAGGTCGGTGGTGTGGGCTTCGTGCTGTTGGGCGCGAAGGTGCCCACGAGGACCGAGTTGGCCGACGTGACCATCGCCGGCTACGAGCTCCCGCCGAAGGGTGTGCCGCTGCCGCCGAAGGACAACCAGGGCACTGCCGACAGCAGCCTGAAGGATCAAGGCGTCAGCTTTGGCGACACGATCCTGGTGGGGCCGGCGGAATCGCCCATCACCATCATCGGGTTCGTCGACGACACCAGCTTCCTGCAACAGGGCGCGGTGTGGGTCAATCTGCCCACCTGGCGTGCAGTGCAGAACGCCAATCGACCCGACGCGGCGGTTGCCGACGACGTCGTGCAAACCCTTGTCGTCAAGGGCAGTGTCGTGAAGGGCGGCCGCAGTCTTTCCGAGGTGATCGACGCTGCGACCGCAGATGCCACCAGCACGTTGACGGTCGACGAGGCGGTGCTGGCACTGCCGGGCGTCGAGCAACAGGGCCAGACCTTCGACCAGATCATCTACTCGACATTCGTCGTCGTGCTCGCTGTCGTCGGCTTGTTCTTCAGCCTGCTCACCATCGAGCGGATTGGTCTCTACGGCGTTCTCAAAGCCATCGGCGCCAGCACGCCAAGGCTGTTCGCCGGTGTCGTCATGCAGGCCGTCATCGTGGCAATTTTCTCGTTCGTGATCGGCTCGCTGCTGGCCATCGGTGCGGCGATTGCGTTGCCTGCAAAGGTGCCGTTGCAGTTGGTTCCCAGCCGCTTCATCTTCACGTTCGTCGGCCTGCTGCTGGCTGCCGTGCTCGGAAGCGCCATCTCGTTGCGGCGCGTCACCCGCGTCGACCCTGCCTCTGCCATCGGCAACGCGTCATGAAGGAGAGAACTGCTATGAGAAGGTCGACGAGATGAGCGTTCTGGACATGCGCGATGTGCGCAAGGTGTATCGCACTGGTGATGTCGACGTCGTTGCGCTCGCGCACGCGACCCTGCAGGTCGAGCACGGCGAGATCGTGGCCTTGCTCGGCCCCTCTGGTTCGGGGAAGACCACGTTGCTGTCGATCGCGGGCGGGCTGTTGGCACCGACGGAAGGTTCCGTGGTCGTTGGTGGGCAGGACATCTCCGGCTACAACGCCAAGCAGTTCACCCAGTTCCGCCGCGAGAACGTCGGCTTCGTCTTCCAGTCGGTCAACCTGGTTCCGTTCCTGACGGCGGAGGAGAACTTGCTGGTCGTCGACGAGTTGGGCGGCGGCAAGGGCGGTAGGGCAGCCAAGAACAGGGCGTCGAAGCTGCTCGACGAGTTGGGTCTCGGCAACCGTCTGCGCAACCTGCCTGCGCAACTCAGCGGCGGCGAGCGCCAGCGTGTCGCCATCGGACGAGCGCTGTTCAACAACCCCAAGCTGGTGCTGTTCGACGAGCCGACATCCGCGCTCGACTCGAAGATCGGGGCGCAGGTGATGGAGCTGATCCACTCTGAAATGAAGGCGCGCGACACCGCCGCTGTCATCGTCACGCACGACATGCGCATGACCGAGTACGCGGACCGCACGGTGCGCATCATCGACGGCCGGCTGGAATCCGACCGAGTCGAGCAGGCCGCGAACTAATTCACCATCGCGCCGGCGACGATGGCGTGGACCTGGTCGCCGTTGAGCTCGTCCTGCTCGCACAGTGCGTCAGCAAGGGCCAGCAGCGCACGGCGGTGCTCCAGCAGGGTGCACGCCGCGCGGTCAGCGGCGGCGTTCATGAGATGGTCGGCCTTCGCACGTGCGACTTCGTCGTGCAGGACCTTGGCCACCAGGTTGTTGGCGCCCATCATCTCCGCAGCCTCCAGGCTGAGCAGGCTGCTGCTGGCGCCCAGCATGCCGACCAGCTGGGCGGCGATGATGGTGGCCACCTGCAGGTCGCTGGCGATGCCGCTGGAGGCCTCGCCGAACTCCTGGATCTCGGCGGCGCGCCCGCCCATTGCGATCACCATCAGTTGGTGAGCCTCGGTCGGGGTGCGCAGGTAACGCTCGTCCACGTCCCCGTGGGCGACGAGGCCGAGTGAACCCGAGCGACTGAGGATGCTGGCCAGTTTGACGTCGCGACCGGCAAGCGTTGCGAGCAGTGCGTGCCCGGACTCGTGGATGGCGACTCGGCGCTTCTCGTCGGGGTGGTAGCCGACGTCGTGCGAAAGTCCGACCTCGGTGACCATCTGTGCGTCGATGACGTCCTTGAAGCTCATCTCGCTCTTGCCGGCCCGCAGCGCGAGGACCAGCGATTCGTCCAGGAGTCGCTCGATGCGCACGGGCGTGTACCCGGCGGTCAGGTCGGCCACGAACTCTGCGGACACCGTGCTGTCGTGAGCCTTACGAGCAAGGTAGTACGCAGCGATCTCCAGTCGGTCCGTGCGCGGCGGGAGATCGAAGTGAATACTGCGGTCGAAGCGGCCGGGCCGCATCAACGCAGGGTCCAGGTCGGCGGCGCGGTTGGTGGCTGCGATGAGCAGCACGTTGTCCAGCGTGACCTGCGGCCGCGGCAGCGACAGCGAGTCAGGCAGCAGGCGGTTGAGTGAGTCGATGATGGTGTTGGTGAATTTCTGGCCGGAGGTGGGCAGATCGAAGCTCTGCATCTGCACGAGCAGCTCGTTGACGATCGATCCCTCACGGCCGTTGCCCTTGCCCATGCCCGTGCGCGACAGGCCGATGGCATCGAACTCTTCGATGAAACCGATGGCGCCGCCTTCCTTGCGGGCGGCCGAGCGCAGCGCCTTGAAGTACGACCGAATCTTGCGGTTGGTCTGGCCGTAGAACATCGACTCGAACTGGGTACCGGAAATGAACAGGAAGGGCACGCCTGCCTCGGCAGCGAGCGCCTTCGCCAGGTACGTCTTGCCGGTTCCCGGAGGGCCTTCGAACAGGATGCCGCGGCGGGCCGAGCCACCCATCTGCTGGCGGAACTGCTGGTGGTTGAGGAAGATGTTCAACGTGTCGACCGCCTCACGCTTGGTCGCCGTTGCGCCAACGACATCTGCCAATCGAATGGTCGAGTCCTTTGCCCGCAGCACCGTGTGCGACGACCGACCTGCGACCAGCATCGGCACCACCATCATGCCCAACATGATGATCATCATCACGGCCAGCAGGCTGAGCTCGGGACTCTCACGGATGATGGAAGGAAGGCCGGGGCTGACCGGGTTGCCGCTGAACTCGCGGACCCAGAACCAGACGAGTGGGATGCCGAGCAGCACGACCAGTTTCCAGAGGCGGCGCTGACGTTGCTGCTCGCGGTGTGCCGTCGCATCGACGTTGCTGCCGCGCACCACTTCTCCACCTTGAAACTGAGCAACATCCATGGCCGAAACCCCCCGTGACGAGTAGATGGCACACAGTAACCCTATCTCACTCAGAGTGCAAACAGATCACTCTCCGTGACCCACCTTTCGCGGCCCGCGAGGCCACTTGACGTTCTCTTGAAGGACTGATCATTCGTCGTTGGCCGGACGCTTGCGGGTCTGCTTGCGCTCGCCAACTGCCCGTTTCTCGCGCAGGCGGGCTTCGCGGGCGCCTCGACTGGGTTTGGTGCGTGCTCGCGGTGGTGGCGGTGGGGCGGCAGCCTCATCGAGGCGGGTGAATGCTTCCTGCCATGCCAGCTGGCGGTTGCGCCACTGCGAGCGCGACTGCGATGAGCTGGCAGTGACGACAGCACCGACAGCCGCCTCGACCCGGAGGCGGACGACCTCCTGTAATCCGGTGCGGGCAACGTCGATGCTGACCGTCACCGCCGTGTCCGAGGTGTTGGCGTGTTGGCCGCCTGGGCCGCCACTGCGCGTTGCCAGCCACGACACGGAGTTTGCGGCAAGGCGACGCCCCCTCGGTGTGGTGTAGTACCCATCGACCGGCTCGATCGACGACGGCGACATCAGTCGTCCTGTTGCATGGTGGCCCACAGGCCGTGCTCGTGCAGCCGGAACACGTCGATCTCTGCCTTCTCGCGGGCACCACTGCTGACGACGGCGCGCCCCTTCTCGTGTACATCCAGCATCAGCTCGGTGGCCTTCTCCAGGCTGTACCCGAACACCTTTTGGAAGACGAATGTGACGTAACTCATCAGGTTGATCGGGTCGTTCCACACCAACACGATCCACGGCCGATCGTTCGAGGTGCGCTCGTCGATCTCGGGCCGGTCGATGACGACCGGGGCAGTGGCGGGTGACATGGAGCACATTGTGCCCGGGAACCGTGTCGTGAAACACGCGCGACTACGACGGCCGAGTGGTCGCGCGCACCGCGCTCCCCTACGATGGTCTGCACTATGGCAGTCGGCTCGCGACCCCTCGTTCCCTCTCGGCTCGCACCTGGTGGGGTGGCGCACGGCTCACGCCGCACCCCCACCTCGAAACTGGGTGGCTACATCGCCCTGACCAAACCGCGCATCATCGAGCTGTTGCTCATCACCACGGTTCCCACGATGATCGTGGCGCAGGGTGGCTGGCCGCGAACCACGCTGGTTCTCATCACGCTGCTGGGCGGCACGCTTGCCGCCGCCGGGGCCAACGCCATCAACATGGTGGTCGACCGAGACATCGACAAGCTGATGCCGCGCACACAGGGTCGGCCACTCGTCACCGGTCTGTTGCAGCCCCGCCAGGCAATGGTGTTCGCCATCGCCCTCGAGATTGCGGCCTTCGCTGTGCTCTGGACGTGGGCCAACTTCCTCTCTGCTGTGCTCGCCCTGTCTGCGACGCTGTTCTACGTGTTCGTGTACACCCTGTGGCTGAAGCGCACCAGCACGCAGAACATCGTCATCGGCGGTGCTGCAGGGGCGGTTCCTGTGTTGGTTGGTTGGGCCGCCGTGCAGAACAATGTCACCTGGACACCAATCGTGCTGTTCGTGATCATGTTCTTGTGGACGCCGCCCCACTTCTGGGCGCTGGCCATTCGCTACGCCGACGACTATCGAGCTGCCAACGTGCCGATGCTGCCTGCCGTTGCGACGATGGAAGTCACCGTTCGCAAGATGGTGATGTACACGGCGCTGATGGTCGCCAGCACGCTGGTGCTGTGGCCGGTGGCCGACCTCGGTGTGCTGTACGGAATCTCTGCCGTCGTGCTGGGCGCGCTGTTCCTCTGGGGCACCATCGACCTCGGTCACGACCCCACTCCGCAACGCTCGATGCGGGTGTTCGGGTACTCCATCACGTACGTCACCCTGCTCTTCGCCGCGATGACCATCGACGTGTTCGTCGGCTCGCGGGTCTGAGGATTTCCTTTCTGCATGGCACCCGCGGATAGTGTCGGCCCAGCACAACATTCATTCGATCTGTCAACTGTTCAATCTGACTAGCTAGGGCCTTGCGCGTCGCGCGCCCGACACGAAACGAGTTCGTCGCCTATGACCACAATCGATACCCACGTCGCCAGCGGCCCCGCAGCATCGGGCTCTGGGCTCGCGTGCGTCGCCGAATGGGTGACCACCGCCGACCACAAGCGCATCGGGCGCCTGTACATCGGAACTGGAGTGCTCGCCTTCCTTGCGTCAGCAGTGGTTGCATTGCTGCTCGGCATAGAGCGCATCTCGCCCACTCGCGAAATGCTCGATGTCGGCGCGCTGACGCAGTTGTTCTCGCTGCAGCGTTTCGGGTTCACATACCTCGCGCTGGTGCCGTTGCTGTTGGGCGTGGCGCTCGCCATCGTTCCGTTGCAGGTCGGCTCCCGCTCGCTGGCGTTCCCTCGCCTGGCTGCTGCCGGCTTCTGGGCCTGGTTCGTCGGTGCCGTGTTGGCTGTTTATGCGCTGGTCTACAACGGTGGCCCCAACGGTGGCAACCCGCGTTTCGTCGATCTCTTCACACTGGCCGCAGCTCTCGTCGCTGCCGGCCTGCTGTTCGGTGCCGTTTCGCTGGTCACCACCATCCTCACCACTCGGGCACCCGGCATGAACATGCGTCGCCTGCCGTTCTTCACGTGGTCGGTGCTCGTTGGCTCGCTCGGCCTGCTGGTGGCTCTGCCGGTGCTCATCGGCACTCTCGTCTACGTCTACGTCGGTCACCGTTACGCCTCGGTCAGCGAGCTCAGTGGTAACCGGGCCCTCGGCCGGTGGGCCGGGTTCGCGTTCACGCAGCCCACCACCATCATCTTCGCCATCCCGGTGTTCGGCTTTCTGGCCGAGATCGTCGCCACCGCCACTCGGCAGCGTCTGCGGCCACGGGGCATCATCTACACCGGCATTGCACTGATCGGTGTCGCCGCGTTCGGCACGGTCCTGCAGTGGCCCGCAACACTCCGTCCCGGGTTCCTCGATGCCTCGTTCGGTACCAAGCTCAACGACCTACTGCCGTTTGCGATGGTTCATCTACTGCCGCTGCTCGGCGCATTCATCGCCGTGTCGCTGTCGTTGAAGGGTCTTACCGTCAAGCCGAAGGTTTCTACGCCGTTGGTCTTTGCACTCTTCGCTGGGCTGCTTGCCTTCGGTGGCGTCGCTGCCAGTGCACTCGACCACATTGGCGACGCAGGGCTGATCGGTACCACGTTCGAGGAAGGCACCTGGCTGGCACTCGTCTTCTCCGGTGTGCTCGCCGCGATGGGCGCCGTTGCGTACTGGGGCCCGAAGTGGTGGGGTCGGTCGTTGCCCATGAAAGCTTCGCTGCCGCTCGCATTGCTCGCCTTCGCCGGCGCCGGCATTGCAGCGTTGTCGTTGATGATCGCCGGCTTCGCTGATCAGCCCGGTGGCATCTTCCCGGCGGTCGAGTCCGGCAAGGACGCCGTCGTCAACTTCGACTATTCGGGTCCGATGGGTCTGTGGAACGCACTCAACGCAGTCGGCATCGGCCTGGTCCTGCTGTCCGTGCTCGCCTTTGCGGCGCTTGCGCTGCGGTCGTTCCGAAAGGGCGACGCTACGGGCGACGACCCGTGGGATGGCCTGACGCTGGAGTGGGCAACCACCTCGCCGGCACCCGTCGACAACTTCGTCGACGTGCACATCGTGCGCTCCGCTGAACCCCTTCTCGACCTCAAGCCCGCGAACCGGAGTGACGCCTGATGATCGCCCTTCCCTCGGCTCCTGCACCGGCACCTCGCCGCCAGGTTTTCGTTGGCACCGCCGTGGTATGTGCCGCCGGCACCGCCCTCATGGGCGGAATGCTGGCCCTGTATCTGCGCTTCCGCGACGTCGCCATTCACACCGGCGACGGCCGATGGGTGCCCAAGGGCGTCAGCCTGAACCTGTCTGCTGCCAACGTCATGTTGATCGCTTTCCTCCCCATCTGCGTGTTCGCACAGTGGGCGGTGTATTCGGCGAAGCGTGGAGATTCCCCGCACACCGGTTTGGCACTCGGCCTCACTGGTCTCATCGGCATTTTGTTCGTCAACGCTCAGGCCTACATCTACTCGCAGGCGAAGATGCCAGCGAATGGCGGGACCTTCAGCGCGATGTTCTATGCCTTCACCGGGATGATGACCGCATTGGTCATCATCGGCGTGATCTTCAGCGCCGTGACGGCTTTCCGCTTTCTGGGCGGGCGCACGTCGGATCGTGAGATCGTCTCGGCGCATGCGATGTATTGGTATTTCCTGAGCTTCGTCTTCACGGTGCTCTGGTTCGTGGTTTACGTGACGAAGTAGCGGGGAGCCAATGTTCACCACCGGTTCAAAACTTTTCTTCGGGGCCACTGGGCTCTCGGTTGCTGGCGCGATCGTGTTCGCGATCACCACCGGCGGGCCGACGGGCTTGATGGGCACCATCGGCCTGCTGTCGTTGGCGTGCATCTTCGGCTTCCTCGGCGGCATCAACTTCTTCAACAGCGACGGCAACGTGCCGGCGATGCAGCAGGGCGTGCAGTACACGTCGTCGGCTGCGCAGCGTCCCGTTGGCAGCAGTATGTGGCCGCTGATCGCATCGGTCGGTTTCGGCGGGCTGGTCGTCGGCGCCGTCAGCAAACCGGTCGTGTTCAAGGTCTCGGTGGTCGTGGTCATCATCGCCACGATGGAGTGGATGGTGCAGGGCTGGAGCGAGCGGGCCAGCGCCGATGCTGGCTACAACGCCAGCGTCCGCAAGCGCGTTCTGCACCCGCTGGAGTTCCCGATTCTGGGCGCGCTCGGCTTGGGCCTCATCGTCTACTCCTTCTCGCGCATCATGCTCTCCGTCAGCAAGGAAGCCACCCCGTGGATCTTCTTGGCGATCGGGACGATCATCGCCGTCGGCGCCTTCATGTTCGCCAGCAAGCGCAGGATCAGCCGGGGCACCATCCTGGGCGTGTGCACCATCGGCGCCGTGGCGCTGCTGGGCGCCGGCGTGGCGTCGGCTCGTCAGGGTCAACGCACCATCGAGGAGCATGGGACCACCGCCGGCTCAGCGTTGTGTCTCGAAGGTGGCACCGAAGGCGAGATCGATGATCACGGCTCGCAGGACGTCTCTGCGAAGAGCAACGTCATCGCCAACATCTATCTGGAAGCCAACGATGACCTGAACGCTCGCATCGCCGGATTCACGGATCCGGAAGATAATTTCGACACGATCACGGTGCCGCGCAGTACCGATGTCAGAATACGTTTCCACAACGAGTCGAATTCCCCGCAGCGGATCACCGCTCGCTTGGGGACGTTCGGCGAGGAGAGTGAAGTCGTGATGTGCACGACCGCAATCAACCCGGGCAAGGAAGCCTTCTTGTCCTTCAAGATCCCCAAGACCAACGCCGCGACCAGCACTCCCCTTGAGCTGCAGGTTCCAGGTGTCGAGGGCAAGACCATTGCAATCGTGGTCCCGTGAGCATGGAGCAGAGTAAGAACATGGTGAGTCGTTCTTGTGGACGTCGTCGGGCGGGTCGTCGCTCAGTCGCTCTCGCCGTTGGCGTGGGTGTACTCCTGGCCGGCTGCGCGAAGAACGCACCGCAGGACACCTTCCAGCCCGAAGGCAAGAACGCCCGCTTGATCGACGGCCTGCAGCGCGAGCTCTTCTATATTTCAGGTGTCGTCGGCCTGATCGTGTTCGCTGCCGTCGGCTACGCGGTGTGGAAGTTCAAGGACCGCGGCCAGGAGATTCCCGAGCAGACCCACGGCAATCCGAAGCTGGAGATCCTGCTCACCATCTTGCCGGCCGTCATTCTTGCGGTGGTTGCCGTGCCCAGTATCGCTGCCGTCTTCGAACTGGACAAGAAGGACAACGACTGCGTCATCAACGTCACTGGCCAGCAGTGGTGGTGGGAGTACGACTACGTGCAGGGCAGCACCTGTGGCGGTGTCGAGATCACCAAGTCCATCGTCACCAGTGGCGAATTGGTGATCCCGGCCGACGTCGATGTGTTGTTGCGCATCACCAGCCGCGACGTCATCCACAGCTACTGGATCCCGAAGCTCAACGGCAAGCGCGACGCAGTGCCGGGCCGCCTTCACACCCTGCGCATGCAGGCCGACAAGCCGGGTCTGTACACCGGTCAGTGCACAGAGTTCTGCGGCCTCAGCCATGCTCGCATGCGCCAGGCGGCGGTTGCGCTCGACAAGGCCGACTTCCAGACGTGGGTCACCAATCAGACGGCTGACTACGTTGCCCCAGAGGCCGACACGTTGGCCGCCGCGGGTGAAGGCACCTTCCAGGCACAGTGCAGCAAGTGTCACCAGATCAACGATCTGAAGAACTCCGCTGGCGCTCCGGTGCTGGCCGCCCCCGACCTCTACGTGGTGTCAGGCGCAGCGCCCAACCTCTCCCACCTGATGACCCGCACGGCAATCGCCGGCTGGACGTTCGATCTGATCAGCGCCGAGTGCCGCGACAGGTTGTGGAACGCCGCACCCGAAGACTTCGGTGCGCTGTACCTGAAGGGCGTCACGCCGGAGTGCTTCGATGAAGCCACCTTGCGGACTTGGCTGCGCAACTCGCCGGCGATGAAGCCGATGTACGCAGACCCAGCGAAATTGGCCGCCACTGGCGGCAAGACACGAGGCATGCCGAACCTGAACCTCACCGAGGATCAGATCGACGAACTTGTTGCCTACCTACTCGAGCGGAAGTAAAGGAAGCCAACGAGATGGCGATCATCGAACGACCCTCATTGACCCCCGACGTCTTCGGCGACTCGGTTGCCAGTCCACCGGCGTTGGTCACGCCCACCGCGGCGATGGGTGTGTTCAAGCGCCCCGTCAGCACCACCGGCTGGAAGTCGTGGGTGTTCACGGTCGACCACAAGAAGCTGGGCATCATGTACGGCGCGGTTGCGATGTTCTTCTTCATCGTCGGTGGCGTCGAGGCACTGCTGATTCGGTTGCAGTTGGCGGCGCCCGACAACACGGTGCTCAGCGCGGATCTGTACAACCAGATGTTCACGATGCACGCCACCACGATGGTGTTCCTGTTCGTGATGCCGATGGCGGCGGCCTTCGCCAACTACTTCCTGCCGCTGCAGATCGGTGCACGCGACGTGGCGTTCCCTCGCATCAATGCGGCGGGTTTTTGGCTGTTCCTCTTCGGTGGTCTGTTCCTCAACAGCGCATGGTTCCTGGGTGGCGCAGCCGACGGCGGGTGGTTCATGTACTCGCCCAACAGCAGCCCACTGTTCTCCCCGAGCCACGGCATCGACTTCTGGGTGCTCGGCTTGCAGATCACGGGTATCGCCTCACTGATCGGTGCCATCAACCTGATCGTCACCATCCTCAACATGCGTGCCCCCGGTATGTCGCTCATGCGCATGCCGGTGTTCACCTGGATGCAACTGGTCACTCAGTTCCTGCTGCTGTTCGCGATGCCGGTCATCACCGTTGCCCTGTTCCTGCTCAACTTCCAACGGATCTTCGGTGCCGCCTTCTTCGACGTCGACAAGGGTGCCGACCCGTTGCTCTGGCAGCACCTCTTCTGGATCTTCGGTCACCCAGAGGTGTACATCATCATCTTGCCCAGCTTCGGCATCATCTCCGAGGTGCTCCCCACGTTTGCCCGTAAGCCCCTGTTCGGCTACAAGTTCGTGGTCTTCTCCGGTGCGGCCATCGGTTTCATCGGTTGGGGCGTGTGGGCTCACCACATGTTTGCCAGCGGTCTCGGCCCGGTGAGCGTTGCAGTCTTCTCGGCCGCCACCATGCTGGTTGCCATCCCGACCGGTGTGAAGATCTGCAACTGGACCCTCACGCTGTGGGGCGGCAAGTTGTGGTTCACCACAGCGATGAACTTCGCCATCGGCGTGATCGTGTTGTTCACCATCGGTGGGCTGTCGGGAGTCACGCACGCTTCGGCCCCTGCCGACACCCAGCAGACCGACACCTACCACATCGTCGCCCACTTCCACTATGTCATCGTTGGTGGCGCAGTGATGGGCCTGTTCGCCGGCTTCTACTACTGGTGGCCGAAGATGTTCGGCAAGATGCTCAGCGAGCGTCTCGGTAAGTGGAACTTCTGGTTGATGTTCTTCGGCGTCAATCTGACGTTCGCTCCGATGCATATTCTCGGGATGCAGGGCATGCCGCGCCGCATGGTCGTGTGGCCATCGAAGCTGACCGGCGAAGGCTTCTTCAACCTCGGCTTCTGGAACCTGGTCTCCACGATCGGCTCGTTCACGATTGCGCTCGGCGTGTTGCTCTTCGTGATCAACATCTTCGTCACCACGAGGAAGGGTGCGAAGGCACCGCTCGACCCGTGGGACGCACGTACCCTCGAGTGGATGACGGCGAGCCCGCCGAAGGAACACAACTTCGACAGCATTCCCACCGTCCACGCTCTCGACGAGTTCTTCCACCGCAAGTACGAGGAAGTCGACACTGACGCCGGGCCCCGCTTGGTGAAGGTGAAGACCGGCGAGGAAGTGCTGGCCATCGAAGAGGCCAAGGCGGATACACACATCCACCTGCCGTCGCCGTCGTACTGGCCGATCGTGCTCGCACTGGCGTTCCCGGTGATCGCTTACGGCGTCATCTTCAACCTGATGCTGTCCGTCGTCGGCGGCGGAATTCTGGTGATAGCCCTGTTCGGCTGGGTACTCGAGCCGTCGGTGGCTGA
>Ga0335397_10009441_pt1 | contig 12177 bp, 7 predicted proteins | sample MAT04_FD_205740 | JGI IMG/M metagenome (GOLD analysis project Ga0335397, IMG submission 205740) | Freshwater microbial communities from Lake Fryxell liftoff mats and glacier meltwater in Antarctica - MAT-04 (spades assembly) (version 2) ...
TATTTTATCGTGAATCCGGATGGTTTTGAAGACATCCATAAAATTTTTGGGAAGGAGCGGATCGAAATTAAAAACATGATGATTCTGGGTGGTAGCGCAGTAGGATATCACGCCGCCCTCACTCTAAGTAAAAAATACAGGGTAAAACTGGTCGAGCCCAATAAAGACCGGTGTATCGAACTGGCCGAAATGCTGCCAGACACCCTCATCATCAATGCAGATGGCCGCAATCTCGATGCCCTTGACGATGAAAATCTATCGGAAATGGATGCATTTATTGCTGTAACGTCTAACAGTGAGACAAACATCATCACCAGTCTGGTGGCCAAAAATCATGGGGTCAAAAAAACCATCGCCCTGGTGGAAAACATCGACTATATCCATCTCTCACAAAGCATTGGTGTCGATACGTTGATCAATAAAAAACTGATCGCTGCAAACTTTATTTTCCGGTATATCAGAAAAGGGGAAGTACTCTCCCTTACCAGCCTTCATGGCGCAGATGTGGAAGTTTTGGAATTTGAGGTCACTGCCAATTCAAAAGCAGTCGGTCAATCGATTGCCAGCCTCCCTTTTCCCAAAAGTTCAGTGGTAGGTGGTGTCATTCGCCACGAGAAAGGATTTATTCCCGATGCCAATTTTATATTGCAGGAAAGAGATCATGTCGTGATTCTTTCCAAAATGCAATGCATCCACAAAGTGGAAAGTTTCTTCAATTAAAGCATGAAAATTAATCTCATCGGCATCATCAACATCATGGGCGTCCTGCTTTTGATCAATGCCTTGCTGATGTTGTGTTGCATTCCCTTTGCGCTTTATTTCGATGACGGCACCTTGTCAAATTGGCTCTCTTCGGTAGGAATTAGCTTTCTCGTGGGTGGCACACTCTTCGGTCTCACATATCGCCACCGGGACCGCAAAAATATCAGAAAGAGAGAAGGATATATTATCGTTACCCTCAGTTGGATTGTCATGGCCTTGTCTGGTGCTGTTCCATTCGTAATTACAGGCGCTATTCCCAACTTTACCGATGCCTTTTTTGAAAGCATATCCGGTTTTACGACTACGGGAGCTTCCATACTTGACGACATAGAAAGTTTGCCAGAAAGCATCATGTTCTGGCGTAGCCTCACACAATGGATTGGGGGCCTCGGATTCATCGTTCTCGTTATCAGTATCCTTCCCTCCATGGGCATCGGGGGAATGCAGTTATTTGTGGCAGAAGCGACCGGAATTACCACAGACAAAATCAAGCCGCGCATCCAGGATACAGGCAAACGACTTTGGTTTTTATACATCGCCCTTACGCTCCTTTGCTGCATTGCAATGCTTGTGGGTGGCATGAACTTTTTTGATGCCATCAACCACAGCCTGACGACGCTTTCTACCGGTGGATTTTCCACCAAACAGGCCAGTATGGCCTATTTCAACTCGCCTTACCTCGAATACGCCACGACCATTTTCATGTTTTTGGGCGGTACAAGTTTTGTTTTGTTATACATGTGTTTGAAAGGCAAATTTGAAAGTCTTCGCAACAATGAAGAATTCAAAGGTTATGTTTTTATTACCCTGGCAACTACACTCCTCGTGACATTTATTTTGATGTTTCAGCAACAGATGCATGTGGAAGAAGCTTTCCGCAAATCAGTTTTCCAGGTTGTATCTATTATTACCACAACCGGTTTTGCATCGGCTGATTTCACAACCTGGGGAGGCGCGGCGATCATCATTTTTTTCACACTGATGTTTGTTGGAGGGAGCGCCGGATCTACTGCCGGGGGCGTGAAAGTGGTGCGCCACATGATTATTGCCAAAAATTCGGTCATCGAATTCAAACGTCAACTTCATCTATCAGCTATTATTCCGGTTCGCTTCAACGGAAAAGCCATACCCCACGAAGTCACTCGGAATATTCTTGCATTTGTCATCATCTATGTCACCATTTTCGGATTTTCGTCTGTGGTTCTGACACTTACAGGCATGGATGCCATTACTGCCATGGGTTCTGTGGCCACCTCACTCGGAAATATTGGCCCCGGACTCGGTGAAACGGGACCCGCTTACAGCTTTTCACACATTCCGGCTCCTGCCAAATGGATGTTGGGTGCTTTGATGATTATCGGCCGTCTCGAGATTTTTACCGTTCTCATCATTTTCACCAATTATTTCTGGCGGGATACATGATTCAGGCTGCCATTTTCGACATGGATGGGTTGCTCATCGATTCCGAACCTTTTTGGCGAAAAGCCGAAATCCAAATTTTTGGTGAGGTAGGCATACACCTTACGGAGAATGATTGTCGCAGCACCATGGGTTACCGCCTCAACGAAGTAGTGGCGCTTTGGACCGGTCTGCACTCGGGCAGGCCCAATGCGGAAGATATTGGTGCAGCCGGGATAGAAGTCCGGATTATCGACGCCATCACCCGGTACATCCTCACGGAAGCGCAACCGATGCCAGGCGTTCACGAAGCCATCGCCATTTGCCGGAAGGCTGGTCTCAAACTCGCCATTGCTTCATCTTCACCCCTGAAACTCATCAAAAGTGTGGTACAGCGTTTTGATTTAAAAAACAGTTTTGACCTCATCCATTCAGCCGAATTTGAAACCCATGGCAAACCGCACCCGGCAGTTTTTCTTCACACCGCAGACATGCTCGGTATATTGCCGCAGCATTGTGTGGTCTTTGAAGACGCCTTTCACGGTGTGGTTGCCGCACTTGCTGCGCGAATGAAAGTCATTGCCATTCCGGATTCGGAAAATCTACACAATCCGAGATATTTGGCTGCTGACCGGATTCTGCCTACTCTACTGGATTTCAGATCGGATCACCTGCTGTTTTAGGTTTTTTTTGTATTAAGTACCATGTATTAAGTACCAAGTTGGGCATGCCTGAAATACACTAACCGGAGGAAGAGAGCGTGAAAATTTAATTCAAATAATTGAAAAACAAGGCATTTAACTCATAATTATTAAAGATCAACTAAAATTGAATATCAAAAATAAAGTCCCGGCTGTAATCTCTTTTGTCTCAAGTCTCAAGACTCACTACGCTGTACCTTTTGTTAGTGAGTAGTGAGTTGGATGTTTAATTCAAATAATTGAAAAACAAGGCATTCAACTCATAATTATTAAAGACCAACTAAAATTATATATCAAAAATAAAGTCCCTGCTGTAATCTCTTTTGTCTCAAGACTCAAGACCCACTACGCTGTACCTCTTAGTACTTTGTACTTAATACTTGATACTTCACACCTGATACTTTGTACAATCAGAAAATCCTCAAAATCTGCCCCTGGCTGCATCCCGTGTGATCATAAAAACTTTTTACGCAATCGCCCGTAAACACCCGCGTATGAGAATACTTTATCTCTCCTTTATCCTCCTGTTTTGCCTTTTCGGCAAAGGTCATGCCCAGCCGTCCGACCTTTTGGCGGAAGCCAAAACGCTCTACGACGCAGGTCGGTATACGGACGCCGTGGCCACGCTCGACCGCATCATCGAAGATGACAGCAATTCTTTTGATATCTGGCTGATCAAGGGCGACTGTTTCCAAAAAGAAGAAAAATTTGTCGCGGCCATACAGGCCTATGAAAAGGCTGAAAAGCGCAACAGGGAATCTGCCTTGCTCCTCACCCACCACGGCGCTGCATTTATCAACCTCGAGCAATATTCGGAAGCAACAAAAAAAATCAGCAAAGCACTCAAGATCGATCCAAATCTAGCTGAAGCCCATTACTTTATGGGCAATTTGCAATATTTTGATTTCAACATCAATGCCGCCATCAAAAGTTATGACGAAGCCCTCCGACTAAAACCTTCTTACCGCGACGCCCTCTACATGCGGGCGGCATCTTACTCCGAACTCCAAAAATATCCTGAGGCGCTGCGCGATTACGAGGCTGCGCTGGCCATAGACCCCACATTGGAAGTGGCTTCGTACAATGTGGCCATCATCCGCTTGCTCAATGATGAATATGCAAAGTCGGCAGAGATGCTGGCCGCCATCAATCCATCCAAACTTCCCAAACCCGCTGATTACCATTTCTATCTCGGAGAGGCCCTTTACTTTTCAGGAAAAAAAGAAGATGGTTGCGCACAGTACGAAATAGCCCGCGACATGGGAGATGCCGAGTCGACGGCCAACTATGAAAAGTATTGTATTAATAAAGAGGAACGGGAAGCGTTGAGGACGAGGACAATCCGAATGGCGTTTTAGGGGTAAGGCGTAAGTTGTAAGGCGTAAGGCCAAAGGGGTCAGCTTTTTCTTTTGCGGAAATTTTCAATACCCCCGATACACCTCTTCCAACCATTTTTCAATCAATCCGCGGACTTCAACCGGGTTGCCATCAAAATTATTCACCAGCACCGCAAAACCCACTTCCCGCCCCGTTTTGGCCGTAAAATAACCGGCGTAACACCGGACTTTTTCCATCGAGCCGCTCTTGCCCCGCAAATTTCCCGATAAGGGGCCTTCGGCCGCAAAATAGCGCATGCTCCCCTCCTTTCCAGCCATGGGCAAACGATCAAGCACTTCCGTTTTCAGTATAGGTGACTTTCGCGCGTAAGACAGCACAGAAGCCATGTGCCGCGCCGAGACCGCAGTATACCGCGACAATCCGCTGCCATCGTAAAAAAACAGTGGTTTCGTAGAATAGGTCATTTTTGCCATTTGCGCGGCAAGCGCCGCGAGACCGCCTTCCAGCGTGGGCGCACTGGCCTGCGCACCGAGTTGATAAAGCAGCGTTTCCGCAAAAAGATTGTCGCTTACCTTGTTGGTGTGGGTCACGAGTTCGGCCAGCGGCGGCGAAAGGTGTTCTGAAAGTATTTTTAAAGTGGGGAGTTCGCGGGTCACCTGGTGTTCGGCCTCGGGTCCACCCGAAACGGGGATGCCAACTTTTTCAAGCCGGTCACAAAGGTGAAATGCAGCAAAAAGTGCGGGATCGGGAAGGCTGCCTTTGATTTCATAAGAAGTTTTGCCCAGAGGCAAAGTGCCGCTTATCACCCGGCGGGTATCATACGGTGTCCCGAAAATGAACGCCTTGTCGGCCTGCACCGTGCTGCTCATCACCTCCGAAGTGATCTCAAGCCCGGGCACGGCGGGATGCACCCTTTTCAGAACTGCCGGTTGATCAGGCTCGGGAAGTGTGCTGAATTCCACGAAATAGGTATTGTCGTGGATGCTGAGTCCCGATACACCCGTGCCATAATAATTGGCCATGTCTTCCCAGATTCGGGTGCGTGGAATGCCATCGCCTTGAAAATGCGCCGCATTGCCGATCACCCTGCCCCGTATGCTGTCTATGCCCGCTGCCTGAATGGCCGACACCCATTGCGCGTAAAGCGCGTCAAATCCCGCTCCGATGTGGCGCGAACCAAGGGAGGGATCTCCGCCACCGACGATGATGAGGTCGCCGATCAGGGTGCCATTTTCAATTCTCCCTTCCCAGGCCAGCGTGGTGCGAAACCTGAAATCGCTGCCAAGGACCTCGAGCGCAGCCGTGGTTGTGGCCAGTTTCCAGACGGATGCAGGACAAAGCCGCCGCGACCCATCAAAATCTTGAATGACCTCACCCGTGATCATATCGGTGACCACTGCCGATATCGATGCGCCTGCGAGGGCTGGCTGTGTTGCAAAACGCGTGGTGGCATTCGAGACCTGTCCGGATGAGGCTTCCGCCAAAAGGAGAAAACACGGGAGCAGCAAAACACGAATAAGTTTCAACCGAAAGATCATGGAGAAGGTTTGTGCATTTATAATGCAAATAAGGCACATTTGGTATAATTTCGGCACAATTTAGTGAAAGCCTTTGTGTGGAATAGCCGGAATATGGTCGTATGAAAATCTGAAAGATGCAAATCGCCTTGCGCTCGACCGCGCAGTAGGATGCATCAACCACCGCGGACCTGATGCCAGCGCCACCTGGCATGGTGCAAAAGCAGCGCTGGGCCACGCCCGGCTTTCGATCATCGACACCTCTTCGCGCAGCAACCAGCCAATGAGTGACGCTTCCGGACGGTACACCCTGGTGTTCAACGGCGAAATCTATAATTTTAAAGAACTGAGAGCCAAACTCTCCAGAAACCAGGGCATCGTGTTTCAAACCACCGGCGATACAGAAGTTTTGCTGCACGGCTTGATCCATCACGGGGCAAATTTCCTACAGTTGCTCAATGGATTTTTCGCCTTTGGGCTTTATGATAATGTGGAAAATACCGTTCTCGCCGCGCGCGACAGGTATGGCATCAAACCATTTTACCATGCGGAGGTCAACGAGACATGGGTTTTTGGAAGCACGCTGAGTGCCGTAACAATGCTCGGGGCCTCAAAAACCATTGACCACCAAAGCCTCACGACATTTCTGGGTTTGAGTTATATCCCGGCACCAGCCACCATTTTGTCTGGCGTGTACAAACTTCTGCCCGGACATGTTTTGTTCGTTTCCGAAAAAGGAATCACAGAGCAAGCTTTTTATACGCTTCCGCAAAAAGAATTAGATGAAGTTCCCAATTTTGAAGAAGCCTCCAGACTTTTCAAAACGCATCTTGAAAACGCGGTGGAAGCGAGACTCCTGGCCGATGTACCTGTGGGCACCTTTCTAAGCGGCGGGCTCGATTCATCTGTGATTTCACTCATTGCAAACCGATTGCGACCGAGACTGCCAGCTTTTTCCATCGGCTTTCCCGATCAGCCATTTTTTGACGAAAGTCCCTATGCCCGACAGGTGGCAAAACACGTCGGTGCAAAACACCACATCCTCGAAATCCGGGAGAAGGAAATCGATGAAAAACTCAACGATATCCTGGACGCGATAGACGAGCCCTTTGCAGATTCCTCTGCTGTGCTGGTCAATCTGCTTTCGGAGTTTGCCCGGCGCGAGGTGAAGGTAGCGCTCAGTGGCGACGGGGCCGATGAATTGCTCGGTGGGTACAACAAACACCAGGCACTGCTGCGCTCCGTGGGCAAGGGCATGGTAAACCGCGCCATGAAAACCAGTGCCGGAGCCCTACACTTCCTGCCAGCTTCACGCAGCCACAAAACGTTTGATCAATTGCGCAAAGCCCAAAAATACAGCCGCGGGCTGCAACTCACCTTCCCGGAACGTTATCTGTCGTGGGCCAGCTTTACGCAAAATAAACAGGTCGACGAATTGCTCCTTCCGGAAATGTCCGATTTCAGCCGTTATCCAAACATGGAATCTCTGTTGAACAGGTTGGATGAATCCGATTTCAATACTGTTTTGCGGGCCGATTTCGGCCTTGTACTGCCAAACGACATGTTGCACAAAGTAGACCTCATGAGCATGCACCGGGCGCTGGAAGTGCGGGTGCCATTTCTCGACCACCATGTGGTGGATTTTTGTTTTGGCTTGCCTGGGAATTATAAAATTGATCAAAAAGGTGGGAAAAGGCTTTTGCGAAAAGCATTTGAAAAGGAATTTCCGGAAGGTTTTTTTGACAGAAATAAACGGGGTTTCGAAGCCCCGCTGGGCCACTGGCTCAACGGGGTGCTCCGCCCTTTGCTCGACAAAGTCGTGGATCAGAAATTTTTAGCCGAACAGCGTATTTTCAATCCATCCGCTCTTCAAGACCTTCGCCACAAAGCAGTAAGCCGCAATCCCGGCGACAGTCCCCACACCCTTTGGGCGGTGTTGGTATTTCAACATTGGTGGATGAAAAACATGGACTTATAAGTGTCAGGACGGAAATAGAATTGCCACCTTAAAATTTTACCTTCGCCGAAATTATGCCGCGCATCCTTCGTATCATCAACCGCTTCAATCTGGGCGGGCCCACGTATAATGCGGCCTACCTGACGCGGTATTTGCCCGAGCGGTATGAGACCATGCTCGTGGGTGGGATGAAAGACGAAAGCGAAGACAGTTCGCAATTCATTGTGGAGAATCTCGGCATCACCCCCGTTATCATCCCCGAAATGCGCAGGGAAATCAATCCTTTGCAGGATTATGCAGCCTACCAAAGACTTAAAAAAATCATTGCTGATTTCAAACCGGATATCGTGCATACCCATGCTTCGAAGCCTGGGGCCCTCGGTCGCTGGGCAGCGCACAAAATGGGGGTTCCGGTGATTATACATACGTTTCACGGCCATATTTTTCATTCCTATTTCAATAGCACCACGACCCGTTTTTACAAGGGACTTGAGCAAAAACTGGCGAAGGTGAGCACCCGGATTATCGCCATCAGTGAACGCCAAAAGGAAGAATTGTCGGTGGAACACCAGATATGTCCGCCAGAAAAAGTTGCGGTCATTCCACTGGGGTTTGATCTTCAACGTTTTCAGGATGATATTGAAGAAAAGCGCATTGTCTTTCGCACGGAGTTTTCGTTAAGCGATTCGGAAGTGGCCATTGCTATTATTGGTCGGTTGGTACCGATCAAAAACCACGATTTGTTTTTGCGTTCGTTTAAATGGGTACGCGACCATGCCAAATCGACCATCCGCGCTTTCATCGTGGGCGATGGTGAATCACGGGGCCATCTTGAGCAGCTTTGCCGGGAACTCGAGTTGAGCTACAGCAGCGACTCGGAGATGAAGGTGGATGTGTATTTCACCTCCTGGGTGAAAAATGTGGATTACGTCAATGCAGGGGCTGATATAATTGCCCTCACTTCCAAAAATGAAGGGACACCAGTGAGCCTGATAGAAGCCCAGGCCGGCAACCGACCGATCATTTCCACAAGGGTAGGCGGCATAGAAAACGTCGTAATACCGAATGAAACCGCGCTGCTCAGCGAGCCTGAAGACGAGGAGCGCTTTCGCGAAAATCTCTTAAGAATGACCGACGATGCTGCGATGCGCGAAGCATTCGGGCGGAAGGGCTGGGCGTTTGTAAAAGACAAATTCACCTATGAACGACTGGTAGCGGATGTCTCAAAACTATACGATTCGCTATTGCCATAATTTTAATACTTTCACGGGGCGTAAGGCACGAAAACATACTGCATGAGGTTAATACTTTTAGGGGGTTTTATCGCTTTGATTTTTGGAAGTTGTACAATCAACAAGGACATTCTGTTCAAGACTCCTCAGGAATACACTTACGATACTTTCCCCGATTCGGTAAGTCCATCTTCTGTGTTGACTCCCAACAACATTCTCACCTTTAGTTTTTTTACCGGAAACGGGCACATGCTTGTGGAACAAGGTCTTGGAAGCACCATGCTTTCCGATGGAGGTGGTCAACAACAGCAAAACATGGCCATGCAGCGCAATATGATCACCTACCTGATCGACAGCGACGGCACCGCCAAACTACCTGTAATTGGCCGGGTGCACCTTGCCGGGCTTACCTTGCGCGAAGCAGAAAAAAAACTCGAGGAGCTGTATCTGCACTATTACAATGAACCTTTCGTTATCATGACAGTTGAAAACAACCGGGTGATTGTATCGCCAGGTAGTGGTGGAACAGCACAAGTTATTAACTTGATAAATAACAATACAACACTGCTCGAAGCACTCGCCATGGTAGGTGGAGTGGCCGATCGCGGCAATGCCAGCAAGGTAAAATTGATTCGCTATGACAAACAATTGATGAAACGCGCTGTGTATGAGATGGACCTTTCGACCATCGAAGGACTCGCATATGCCGATATCATCATTCAACCAAACGACATCATTTACGTGGAGCCGCTGCCGCTCATCGCGCGGGAGATTGTTACGGAAATTGCTCCTGTCGTCACGTTGCTTACCACCACGTTGATTTTGATAACCATTCTCACGGTTAATTAAAACAGATGTATAACGAGGATATATCGAATCTCAATAGCAATTTTGAGAGTTACCGGGAGAGACTCACCAATTTCAGCAATGAATTTGAGCTCGGGCTTTTCCTGCACATCCTGCGAAAAAATCTTTTTCTCATTGCGATCATTATTGGCTTTGCCATTACAGGTTCGTATATCTATTTGCGCTACACAGCTTCTATGTACGAGGCCCGCACGATCATTCAGCTTAGCAACAGCGACAATGCCAAGCGCATACTTGATGTAACTCAATTTTCGGACGACAATACGCTTCTTGCTGAAATTGAGTTGATGAAATCGAAATTGCTCATCACCCGGGTTGTCGGGAAATTACCATTGGCTGTCACCTATTTCGAAAAAGGAGAAATACTCACCGATCAGCGATATCCGGCTTCTTCGTTCGTGGTTGAAATTATTGAAATGGTCGACTCGTCAATTATGGACATTCCGATTTTTATAGAGTTTTATCCGGACAATACTTTTGAACTCAAGACCGGCGAGACAGTGATTGGTGAGCGGGAAAAAATTGGGCGCACGGCGCTAAACCGTTTTTTCACATACAAGATTCTGGTCATAGATTCAAACCATTTTACCAGGGTGGCGAATGGGGAAATCAAGTTTTATTTTGTTTTGAATAAGGCGGCTACGCTTGCAAATAAATTCAGCCGTCAACTTGGCATAAAAATCCTGAACAACACGGCGAAGACCATTGAGATCAGCCTGAAAGATCACAATCCGGGAATTGCGCGCGATTTTGTGGTGGCTCATGCGGTAGAATATATCCGATTTGATCTCGAAAACAGAGAACAGAGTTCGCTCAATATCATCAGCTTCATTGACAGCCAACTAGACACAGTCTATCAAAACCTTCGCGACTCCGAACTTCAGCTCAATATTTACAAAAAAGAGAATAAAATCAGCAACCTCGACAACTTGAGTACGCTCTATTTTGATTATTTCCGCGGTTTTGAAGATGAGATGGTTAGCATTGAATTGGAGCAAAGTATGCTCAACAATGTAATGAACACCATTGAAGCTCAGGAAAGAGGTGTAGATGTATATAATCTGATTCCATTGCTTTCGGGCACGGCATACGAAGCATCTATCCTGAGCATGCTAGAAAAACTTCGGCAAATGCTGACCCAGCGCGAGGAGATACAATTTGACATCAAGGAAACCAGCAGGCGGATTCAAGCCATCGACTACAGCATAGAAATTCAAAAGCAACTTATCATACAAAGCATTCAATCTGTGCTGGATAAACTGGATGGCCGAAAAGCTTTTTTGGATGGAAAAATAGATGAGTACGAAGCTGAGTTTGGCACTTTGCCCAACAAGGAATTGGAATTTGCGCGCCTTCAGCGTTTGTTTGACATCAATGAAAAGTATTACACGCTTTTGCTTGAAAAGAAAACGCTTTATCGAATTTCACAGGCAGGTTATGTCACCGAAAACCGGGTATTGGAGCGGCTGATCAGTTCCAATGAACCGATATCTCCGCAAAAAAACCTCATTACCACCAGCGCCATTGTGGCAGCGATTCTGCTATGTCTCGCCATTGTCGTGGTGAAATATTTGCTCCACAACAACATTACCTCCCTGAGCGAAATCACCAAATTGAGCAATGCCTCCATCAATATTTTGGGTATGATCCCAAAATATAAAAAAGACATTCCGACATCCCAGCTTCTTATTGACAAGAGTCCGAAATCGATGATATCGGAATCTTTCAGGAGTTTGCGGACGAACCTTCAATTTTTAATAGAAACTCCGGAGAAAAAGGCGCGGGTGGTGGCTATTACTTCGACCACGTCCGGCGAGGGAAAAACATTTGTAGCGATAAACCTCGCGGGTATTATCGCTTATTCAGGTCAGCGGGTAATTGTAATTGACCTCGACATGCGAAAACCCAAAATCCACCTTGGTTTTGATGTGGACAATGTGCGCGGGATGAGTACTGTATTGATAGGGAAATCTGAGCTCAACGACTGCATCCAAAGCTCCAATGTAGAAAATCTGGATTTCATCACTGCCGGGCCGATTCCTCCCAATCCGGCTGAACTCATCCTGAGTCCGCGTATGACCGTAATTATGGATGCGTTGAAAGCCTCATATGACGTAATAATTGTCGATAATCCTCCGGTTGGTCTGGTTACGGATGGAATTCCGATGATCAAACAGGCCGACCACCCGATCTTTATTTTTCGGGCAGATTTTTCGAAAAAACAGTATGTTCAAATGGTTGACAGGTTGATCAATGAAAACAATCTTCACAAACTATCGGTGGTATTGAACTGCGTTGACATCGAAAGAAATAAGTACGGCTACAGTTACGGATATGGATATGGGTACGGGTATGGATATGGCTATGGGTATGGATATGGCTACTACGAAGACGGCCAAAAGGAA
>Ga0335397_10009450_pt1 | contig 12174 bp, 8 predicted proteins | sample MAT04_FD_205740 | JGI IMG/M metagenome (GOLD analysis project Ga0335397, IMG submission 205740) | Freshwater microbial communities from Lake Fryxell liftoff mats and glacier meltwater in Antarctica - MAT-04 (spades assembly) (version 2) ...
CAGTCCCATCTCTTCCCATGCAGAAAGTTGCGTCATTCGCATAGTAATGTTTTATTTAGTAGAGCGCAACGTCCCCTGTGGGAGACGTTGCTGAGAAAAATGGTCAAAACGTCCATACGTTATTTCATTGGTTCCATTTTTGCCAAGAATAAATCAGTCATAATATTTTCAAGTTAAAACATTGATAGCAACTGTCTTTTACACGCTACTAATATAATTTCATCTATAGATTAAAACGAAGCAGCTTCTGCACATCCGTATAGTTTTAGGATAACTTAATTTTACTACCTAACAATGCCTCCGTACCTGCAGTTCTTTGCTTTGCAGCAAGGTCTGAGCCTTTGCAGGAAGTTGTGTAAACTAGGTCGAAGTTTTTTATTAGTTATGCGCCACATCCTCTGCTGGTAACTTTGCGAGAAATCAAAATCTTAGCTCATCTCTACTTTACTTTATATACCCTTCTCTGGGTAGGAAATATTTTGTGTAAATGGCTACATTGCATACAAATAAAATGTATGAAAAAGCTAATATTTTTTGTAATAATAATTGGTGCATGTATGCCTGCAATAGCGCAAACCGAGTATGAGCGACAAGCCCAAAACCGTGAGTACAAGCGGCTTCAGGAGGCCACGCAGCGTGCATATCATGTGCCGAGCTCAACGCCATCTTCTTCAACATATAAATCCCCGTCTTCAACATCCTCATCGCCGTCTTCAACATCCTCATCGTCTTCTTCAAATTCATCTTCCGGAAGCCGTTCATCTGGCGGCACTATTATGCCGGCTTCAGGTAATGTGAACATCGGCGGTTCTGACAGAGTTAACAGGCAAGAGGCCGCAGGTAAACGCAATGAGCAAAGGGCTGCCGACAGAAAGCTAATAGTGGACCGGGATGTAGCAAAATTTAAGGAATTGCTGAATGCCTCTTCTATTCCAAAAGATCCGGAACATCACAATGACCTGTGGCTCCTTGCCCAAAGTAATAACATAGACTATTCGGCTATTCGCATGTTAATAGGAGCTGACCCGGAAGGTTACCGTATAATGCTAAAATCTATTGTTCCTCCAACGCAAGTTGAAATAAATGCAAGTGTAAAGCGGGCAAATGAAACAGAAAGTAAACGTGTAGATGGCAGTTTAAGAAGTCAATATGAAGAAGATTTCAAAAAAGCAGGATTTACACCCTATGAATCAAAAATGATTACTTTAAATCATATTTTAAGTTACAGTGGTGAACTAAGCCCTGCACGTGCCGATATAAAAGCAATGGGACCCTTTCTGACTTCGCTAACCGGTAACCTTAACGCTAGTTCTTTTGATGATTTTAAAAGTAAAATAGAGACACTTACTATTTATGGTCCATATACTGCACTCACTTTAATAAATAAAGTAAAGGGAAGGTTTACTGATAAAACTGCCGAACTTGAAAAAATGGAAATTAACTGTATCGTATCCTATTTCAATATAGCAACAGTTCATAATGACCATGAAAATAGCGACAAGTTAATAGATGTTTTTTTAGCATTGCTAAAGAAATATCCAGATGTAGATGTGTATGTATTGGCAAATAATAAATACAATGACCCTTTTCAAACAAAAATAAATAATTTGAATTATTATGGTGCAAAGTCAAAACAAAAAGATAAAATTTATAAGTTATGGGGAGATGCCAAAAATAAATTAGATGATAAATTTAATACCATTTGCCAAACATCAGCAGGTATAGAATCTGCAATGGCTGCTGATAAAAGTTTAAGCCTGTGCCATTTCATCTCTAAAAAATATAAAAGTCAGTTTGGTGGAATTCAAGATGCAGTGGACTTTGAAAAATATATGTATAAGCGCCTTACCGAAAGTGATAATTACTACGATGTATACATGATGAAAGGGGAGGGAATTAATACTTACTTACGTTGTTCTCCACAAGTTTTAAAAGAACTTTCAGAGCACGGCAACTTTGTGGCTCAATATTTATATTCACTTCACCTGTGTACGAGCAATGATGAGGTGCTTCGAAAACAACAATCTGCCATACTCTTGAAAAGAGCTGAGAATGGCGATTACAATGCCTTGGCACTTTTGTGTTATGCACCACTTTGGGAAACTTTATTCAAGGATAAAATAATTCGTGATACCAAAGGGGACAAGTCGTTAAAAGAATTTGCAGATACACTAGTTGTAAACTACGACCACTTCAACACCATGTTTGCCCACCTAACTTCAGAAATTAAGGAAAGTAAAATTCCCGCCAAAAATCTGTATCAACTTGGTTTAAGCTTATTTAATAATATGCCTAGCACAATAGATATATTTAGGAAGTACAAGCAATATGCAGGAACTTGGGTAGAAAAATATAAACTTTAGCTTTGTCGCCTTAGCTCTGATTTCTGATTAAACAACAAAGTAAAAATATCACTCGCAGCAATGTTTCTGCCTTTGAGAGAGAAGTTGATCAAAAATAGTCATCGGTTATTTTTAAATAAATAACTACAACTGTTAATAGGAAATGTTTCCAAGCTGGTGTTGATAAAAGTTTTGATGTTGAAATGTTATAGAAATAGTTAGAAACCTCACTCTTTTGCCCTCAGCTTTAGAAAAGTGAATTAAGGTGCGTTCTTACTTGGTAGCAAGGTCTCCGATTTTGCAAGACGTAGCTTCGATTAGATTAGAATATTTTTATTACTGGAAACCGAACGTCCTCTGTGGGAAAAATTGCAGAAAAGAAAACCATCCTGCCTTCCGTGTATCTATAAGGCAAGGAATCTTATCAGTGGAAAATTATATAAATTATTAAAAAACAAAACCCCCGGCCAAAAAGCCGGGGGTTTATCTTTTATTTTAAAAAAAACGGTAAGTCTTAAAAATTTCTTACAACCATTTCTGTTCTACGATTTTTTGCACGACCGCCAGAAGTAGTATTATCTGCTACCGGCTTTAGTTCACCATAACCTGCAGATGATAATCGGGTTTCTGCAATCCCTTTTGAAACAAAGTATTTTTTTACAGCACCTGCACGGTTGTCTGATAATACTTGGTTACTTTCTTCAGATCCCTGCGCATCTGTATGCCCGGCTATATCAATCATTAACGACTCATCTGATTTAAGCAATCCTACAACGCCGTCCAACGAGTTGTTAGATTTTGCAAGTAATTCATAACTTCCAGTTGCAAAGAACACATTTCTTGCAGCAAAATTTACTTTTTCAATTACCTCTTTTGCAATTACCGGGCAACCTTGGTTTGCAGCTGTTCCTGCACGTGTAGGGCATTTGTCCATATCATCATTTATACCATCACCATCGGTATCTGGTACCGGACATCCCTGGTATTTTGCAGTACCTGCTACTGTAGCACATTTATCCATTTCATCATTTATACCATCACCATCAGTATCTGGTATTGGGCATCCCTGGTATTTTGCAGTACCTGCAACATCAGGGCATTTATCATCTGCATCAGCAACACCATCACCATCTCTATCAGGGCAACCCATTAGCGATGTTGACCCGGCTGTATCAGGACATTTATCATCAGCATCCAATACTCCATCACCGTCACGATCTAACACAATTGGTACAGGTGGTGCTAGCTTTACACCAGTTATACGACTGCCGAACAGTTTAAATTTTGCACCCGCCTGTATTTGCTGGTTATAACGGCGTGGCTGAATAGTTTGTGATTCATCAATTCTTTTTATACCACGTACGTACTTACCAAAAAGCGTAACACGGCCACGAGGAAAAAATTCTACGCCACCCATTAACCCAAATACGTTGTGATCGAAATCATCTTCGTTGTCAACTTCAACAGGCAACGTTTTGTTTTTTGCGCTTAGCAGAAAGTCTGCTTGGGCACCCGCGTTAAATGCCAGAAACTTACCTGTATGAATTTTAAAGAATACTGGAACCGAGAGATACGTTAGCTCCTGATTAAGCGTTGTAACATTGTTTTTTTCATACTCACCGCCCAATCGGGAGTATTGTCCCTGAAGTTCCAGAGAGATTACATTCCCCAACGGGAAGTTAACATACACTCCGGGTGCATAACCCCATTTAAACTTTGTATCTGTACCGGCAATGTTATCCGACAATCTAAAACTGGAATAGTTTGCAGCCCCAAGCACGCCACCAGATATGGTGTACCTATCTTTAGTTTGAGCAAAACTGCTTGATACGCCAACTAGCGCCATAGCAAATAATAATAACTTTCTTTTCATATGAATGGTTTTTAACTTCTCGATATGATGCAATGGTTATGCCGAAGCCACAATCTTGGACGCAGCAAATTTTTACACGACCATATGATTTTAATATTAAATACCAGTGAGGTTTGTGTGGGGAAGTTGGTTATTTTTTTTACTACTTGTGGCAAATAAGTCAACAGTTTGGCAGTTGCTTATTTTGCTTTGAAGCGTCGCCTCCGTCATTGCAAAAGCTGACTTTAATTAAGTATGCATGTTTTTATTTAAGGTAAGCGCAAGGTTTTTTGCGGGCAAATTTGCTAATAAAAGGCTGTCAATTTAATTAGGAGAAAACCGGTTATAAATCTACACTTCCATAGTTTCAGGCTTTTTGGATGATGAAAATATTAGTGGGGAGTTGGTTATTGCCGGAGCTAATAGATATTTTTCTGTTTGGTGTTTTTCTCCTTTGGCGATGGATTAAGGCTGTGATTTTAAGATTTTTTTTAAAGGGGAAACGTGGGTAAGGCTTCAAGATTTAGTGATGAGGTGATGGTGGTAAAGCTAGATGAATATAGCCAAAATAAATTGCTGACAATCCTCAAATTGAGAAACGAATTACTGCCGTAATGTGTATTATTTGTAACGTTACGCACGCTTACATCAGAAAATTATTGTTTAGCATACAAAACATTTAGGCACAGTTTTATGATATGTAATTGTAGATAATGATTTGTTTCAAAAGCAAATCACCCTTTAAAAGAAGCAATAATAAACTTTGTTTAGCAGGATTTTATGATATGTTAGGTTGGCGCAACGGGTAACAAAAACACAGTGGTTTTCCAACCTTCTCACAGTGGCCAACGAATTGGCAGGCGAGTTTGTAACCCTTTTATTTGACATCCTGTTAAACAAATTTATTTTAAGCAACACTTATAAGGACTATTTCTTCCACTGTCACTGTGTGTCTAATTATCTTCGCTCTTGCAGCCACACTTCTCCCCTGCAGAACGTAATATTAAATGTATTAGTGTGTTTATATTTAGTATAGGTTAACCGGCTTTGCGGAAGAAATTTGCTGAAAATAAAATCTTATTGATAGTTTTTAAATTTACATATATGAGACGAAATAGATTTATTACCTACCTTTTTACTTTAATGGCAGCGCCTTATTATACAGCAGCTCAATTACAAAAGTTATTTACAATAAAAGACAAAGGATTTAAAATTTCTACAGGTGAAGGCCGAATATATGGGCATCTTACATTAAAAGATGTAAACTCAAATATGCTTGATGTAAAAATATCAGTCAGTGAGACGTACGGAGAAAGTTTACTTTCAAAACTGACACTTAATATCAAACAAAGGCATTGAAAAGTGGCGTGCAACATAAGTTTGGCGACTTGCAAACAGAGAAACTTATCTATACATTATGACAAATCATTATCATGTCTGGCTATATGCTTTGCTTTTTACTGTTTTCAGCGGCTGTATGGGGCAAGCACAAAAGCAGCTTAATACGATAACCCAATCGTTGAGCAACAATAACAAGTTAGTTGGTGGTGGCTGCGATGGTTGTGAAATTATGTTTGTGGGTATACCTCAAAATATTAATGCAGTAGATACCAGTGCCGGCTGGAAGGAAAAAGGTCAAAAACTTCTAGTAACTGGTGTTGTTTTTAAACCTGATGGCAAAACCCCCGCAGAAGATGTAATTATTTATTATTGGCAGACAGATAACAATGGCTACTATTCGCCCATGGAAGAAATGGATGAACCGGCAAAAAAGCACGGCTACATTCGTGGATGGGTAAAAACTGACAAGAAAGGTAACTATTCAATTTATACTACTAGGCCGGCACCGTATCCTGGTACAGATATTCCGGCACACATCCATATATCCATAAAAGAGCCAACTATTAACAATGAATATTACATAGACGAATTTGTTTTTAATGATGATACGCTTTTAACAAGTGCAAAAAGAAAAGCCCTTGAAAACCGTGGTGGTAGCGGAATTTTAAAAACATTTACTTCGGGTGATGTACAAATTGCTGAACACAATATTATTGCAGGGTTAAATATCCCAAACTATCCAAACCCCATTACAATAAGAAAAAAATAAAAATTAAAGTAGAGATAGTATTCCTATTTGTTCTCAGCAATTCCAGCTTCTCTCAATTCGTTTCAATTCAAACTGTGCGCTTATTTCTGTTCCGCTAAAATTAGCTTGTTAAACATTAATCGGTGTATTTATGACCTGCATTAATCCAATTTATAATTATATCTCTATCTGTTTGCGGTATTATGCCGGTGGGCGGCATCGGTCCAGGGCTTGCATCTATTGCCCTGGCTTTAATTCTGTCCCAAACATCTAGTATAATACAGTTATTAGCAAAATCTAAGCCTGCCTGCGGGTTTACACCGGTATGACAAGGAGAACATTTAGCAAGCAATACAGATTTTGCAGCAGCAAACAAAGGGCCCGGTAGTACTTCGGAAACAATTACGTTTGTTGAGTAAATGCAGTTGTTTTCATTTTTGGCAAATACTTCATAGTTGCCTGCAGATAAGCCAGCAAAAATGGGAGCACTTTGAAAGGGGTTGTTATTAACCTTAAATTGCCATCCATTACCTGTTGGAAAACTAACGATTAGCTTCCCAGTTTTTTGGCAAGGTAGAGAAGCTGTACTTGATGCAGAAACCGTTTCTGCTTCACAGGCTATTATTTTATCTTTTTTACAACCTGCATTTAATATTGCAATTACAAAAAGCAATAATTTGAAACAAAATGATGTAGCTTCTTTTTTGCTGTTAGTAATTTTCATTAGTGTCAGTAAGTGTTTTCATAAACGATACCAATGCCTTTTTTTCAGTTACGGCTAATTTTAATGAATCAAAAGGTAGAGACTGAAATGGATTGTTTAACCCAATACCATTGCCTCCTCCCCGGTGATAAAATTCAACTACTTCATCTAAAGTTTTATATACACCATTGTGCATGTAGGGCGCAGTTTTTTCAACATTACGAATAGTGGGTGTTTTAAAAGCAAACATTAATTCATTCATTTTGTTTATTCTGTATCTTCCTGAATCCTTATCTACACCGGCATTTTTCCATAAGGCAACTGATGGAACTCCAATTATTTCTGATTCAGATTTATTGTAAAACGGGGGAACATTGCCATTAAACACAGGCATAAAATGACAGGTGCCACATTTTGCTTTGCCCATAAACAAATTAAAACCGTTAATTTCTTCGTTGTTCAATGCCTGTTTATTCCCTTTAAAATAGTTGTCAATTTTGGCCGTAAATGGCGTTAACGATCTTATAAAAGCCGCTAAAGCATTGCGAAGTTCGTAACCTGAAATTGAATCTTTTACGCCGAATGCTTTTTTAAATAGTTGATTATATTCGTCAAGCTTGTAAATTTTATTTGCCAGTTTAGAGGAAGAAAAATTAAACTCATCTTTGTTTTTTATTACCTCTTCTACCTGGTCCTCTAACGTGATAGAGCGTAAATCGTAAAATTGATTGCTTTGTAAGGCTGCATAATACAACGTAGGCGTGTTGCGCTGCAATATACCTCCATGTACAAAGTTTTCAGCTTTGGTTTTCCCATCTGTATAAAACTTGCCTTGCTGATGGCAGGTAGCACAGCTTATTGAATTGCTGTTTGAAAGGGCTTTATCGTTAAAAAGCTTTTTACCCAATGCTACTTTAGAAGGACTGGTAGCAGACGAAGCATAATTAGAAAAATAATCGGCATTAAAGCCTTTACCTTTAATTAAGTCTGCCAACGTACCATTAAAAGATTTTACCATTACACTATCCTCTTTGTTTTGGGTATTGGTATAGTTTACAAAAAACTGGCTAAGTGGCATTAAATATTCTGATAAAAAAATAGCTCTGTTAAACGTATCAAAATCATTATTTGCAGCAAGGTATTTTATGTTCTTGTTTATTTCCTCTTCTAAATTTTCGTTTGTATTGTTACTATAATACGCTGTAAAAAATTTTTGCAAACCGAGCAAACTGTGTGCAGCCTCGGGCAACGATTGTTGGCTAATGGGTGAATCAAAGCCGCTGATGCCTAAGGCAGCAATTCGTATTAATTGGTGTTGAATAATTTCTTTTGCATGCTGGGGCAAAATAGCATTGTGTATCATATTTGCTTTTACAAATAACATATCCGTTTGCAATATTTTTATTTCATTCTTTAAAAATGCAGAAGAAGTATCATTATAATTGCTGTATAATATTTGTTCAATAACCTGAAAGCCATGTGGTGGCCACACTTGCCCATCTTCTGGTTTTACATCAGGTAAAGCCGCACCATTAATTCGCTTTGTTAGCCCTTGAAAATAATATTCAACAATGCCTTCTATTTCTTTATACCTGTTTCTATTTTTAGTAAATATTTTTTGTAAAGAATCAATTGATTTTTTTTGAGTTACGGCATCGTTCAAAATTGCAAGCGTAGTAATGAGCGAATCTGCTTGTTTGCTAAATAAACTTTGTACAGCTTTTTCGCCCATTTCATATTCACTTTTATTGGCACAACTTTTAATGGCAACCAGCCCTACACAAACAGCAAACAATATTACCAGCGTACATATTATTTTCATACAAGGTTTTTAAAATACAACAATCCCCATGCTGTTAAACAAGGGGATCGTTGTAAAAGAATAAAAAATTATTAACGAGGTACGCCTTTCAAAATAAGTGTTTGGCCGCCTGATTTATAAGGTTGAACTGAAGTTGCTCTACTAGGATTTAAAAAACGATCTGCTTCCACCCAAGTGTGGGCATGAATGTTTATTAAAAATGTATTTGGTTCGCCGATGGTTTCTGATATATCAACCATAGCACCATGCTCCCAGGTAGCAAAACGTTGGTCATTAGTAGGGTTAAATTTTGTAGTAGCAATTTTGTTTCTTAAATCCAGCATTCTTTTTTTAGTACCGGTAGCTATATCATACTGCCAAATTAAGGAGTTATGTGTAGCGCCCGGAAAAAATGAATCACCATCTTCCTGAATATAAACATAGTTATCTGTTACACATACATTATCTGGATTGATGATGCCATTTGCGCCACCATTATCTAAATCTCCATCTTCCACTACTTCTAGTTTTCCAATTAATGGGTTTGCAGCATCTAACTTAATACGATACATTCTGCCCCAATATGTTTTGTCAGGCTGGCCGCTTACACCTGTGGCTACAAAATAAATTTCTCTGTTATTTACAGCATTGCCCTTGCGGTAATCTAAATCTTCTACTCTGGCAAATTGTATTGATTTTAATGAAGTATTTAAGTTTTCTATTTCGGTACCGGTTAAATTTTTTGCATTCGGCACTTCAACAAATTCTACATCATAACTGTTTCCTTCAGTCATGTTTTTTTCAATTTGATCTAGGTTAGTTCTGCGTAAAGCATAAAATTTGCCATTTTGTAAATCTCCAACCGTATTGCTAACATACAAGTAAACCTGGCCATTGCCTGCATCTTCTCCTAAAATAATGACTGTTTTGCCAGGGTATGCATTTTTATGTAACGGCACTGAATTTTCTCCGCTAAATTTACCCAAGGCTGGTAATACCCTACTTTGATCTGCCGGGTTTGCAGTAGCAATAGGATTTATTGCATGTGTCATAGCGTTTACATTACTTTCGCCAGTTGTTAAAAATAATGGTCCAAAGCCATGCTCCTCCGGTGTGGCAAGGGTTCCGGAACATAATCTAAACATACCACCATCGGTATTTACTATATACTCCCCTTTTACCGGATTTAGTTTCTTATCTAAATACACTCTCGAAACTGCCCAGGTATTTTCGTGGTTAGTTACCATTATATATCCACTTCCATCAGGATTTTTTAAAAATCCTTGCCCATCAGGTGCTCCGCCAAATACAAAGTTTGGCGATGCAGGTATTGTGTCGCTGCTGCTTATTAAAGTAAATGCTGATACACCAGAAAATGCAGGGTCAACGGTCACAAAACTTTCTGCATTTGACCTGTTTTTAAATTCAGGTTTGTCTACAATAACGTCCGCCGTGTCTTTGCTTTTGTTGCAACTCAACGCAACGATAGATGCCATTGAGAACACTAATAATACTTTTTTCATTTTGTTAAAGTTTTGCCCAAAGTAATGCCAGCGCTGTTAACAATGTATTATGTAAAAGTTAAGAAATTATTATTTTGCCAATGTCCATTTGCTATCGTTAAGCGGGGTGTTGATTAGTTAAATAATCCTGCGCAAAATAAACCATCTCTACGCTGCGGGAAAAGTTGGTAAGTATAAAATTAATGCGCTGGTTACAGGATTTTTTTTAGAATTTTAGTGTACAGCTTAGTAAAAAAGTCTTGGATTTTTTAAATTCGATTCATCTTGGCTCCCACCTGTTTTAGTAACTTTTATTGAGTAAAAGTTTTTAATTCAAATGTTAATCACTCATTCTTTTCGTGGCACACGGAGCTATTTAATAAAAACTCTACAGAAAATACTTCAAAGCAAAATATTGAATAACTACTATTCAAAATGTATATTCTGCAAATATTTTTTGCAAAAAACTACCCCGTAGTATCGTTGATCAATAAAAATACAAGTCATCTGTAACCTCTCCCCTGTTTGTATAAAATTGAAAATTAAAATCACAAGTGTCCGGTTAAATTAGGTTGATTTTCAATTGAATATTATTTTGTTCTTTGACATCTTGGTATATAGGGTTATTAAAAAGGCTTGACAAATGTGTTTTATCTAACAGTGACACACTCATTATTTGGAGTATTTCGTAAGGTGACTGCTTGAGTTTTAATTTTCCTTTTATTATAACGACGAGAGTGTATGTGATAATTGCGATATAGATTTGAATCTTCACTGCATTCTCAGATGTGCCCCAAAAGGATTTAATTTTCAGGTGTTGTTTTATCCATTTAAAAAACAGTTCGATCTTCCATCTGTATTTATACAGCATTGCTATTTCTATTGCTGGCAATTCAAAATTATTTGATAAGAAAACGAATGTTCGGTTTTGTTCTGTATCATAGAACTTTACTCTTCTCAATTTATTTTTATACAATTGAATTGAATAAAATCCTTTGAGCATAATTTGTTGATCACACATCACGCCGGTCGACTTGTCGATTTTATTGGAAGAGATTCTGGTAAATTGAAGATTATTTTTAGCCCTGATTACAAAAAAGGCATCATGCTTATCAATATTAGATAATCGCTCAAAGTCAATGTAGCCGAGGTCCATAATATAATAACCTCCCGTTTCATAAATTAATTCATCTAGCCCACGAACATCGTGAACGCTGGCTGAAGTAAAATGAACAAAAACAGGAATAGATGTTTTTACATCCAACAGAGTATGCAATTTAACAGCTGCTTTTGCTCTTCGGAAGGTTGCCCACCAGAATACATTGAGACAGATATCTATTGTGGTGCTATCAAATGCATAAACATTTCCTTTAACTGATAAATTAAAATCACTATCAGGTACTGCTATTTTACGAGCTTCAGCAATCATCTCATAAGCAAACGTTTCAAATATTCTACAATCTCTTTTTTCATTTGCTTCTGCCAAATTTGATCTTGAAATACTTTTTCCGAAACCCAAATGATAATGTTTTGGTTGATGAGCAGTTAAACAAACAAGAAGGTCACGCAGGCTATCACGATTACTCAATTGGCCAAACATCATACATAAAAATTGGTTCCAGCACGTAAAATGTTTGATCCATTTATCACCTTGGAATGTCTGAACACAACGGTCAAATACTCTTGCAGGAATAAACGTAACAATCTGAGAAAAAACATATTTGCCTTGATTCATAAACTAACTAGTTTGCAGTAAGTTATAAATTTGGCCATTTCAAATCGTCACCGTTCTAAATTTCGATGTGAACTATATCTACCAAGACTTTCAAAGAACTAATTATAAATTTTACCGGACACTAATGATTTAATAATGATTTAAAAAATA
>Ga0335397_10009451_pt1 | contig 12174 bp, 4 predicted proteins | sample MAT04_FD_205740 | JGI IMG/M metagenome (GOLD analysis project Ga0335397, IMG submission 205740) | Freshwater microbial communities from Lake Fryxell liftoff mats and glacier meltwater in Antarctica - MAT-04 (spades assembly) (version 2) ...
AGCTACGGTGGTGGGTACTCGTCGCCTGGCCTTTCAGTGTCGGTGGGCTACGGAAACGTCGGTGGCTATCCGTCGAACAATTTCCAGTCGATGGGTTACAATTCTGGCTACTCCGGATACAACCGCCGTGGAGGATATCCTGCTTACGGTGGTGTACATAGCAGCTGGCACGACACCAGTCATCTGGACTACCATGGACCTTCTCTGGTGCCTCATCGTGGACACCTCGACTATGTGCCCGGCCACTACGACGTGCATCGCACTGGCCATTGGGACACTCATCACCACTAAGCATCCGTCTTGTGTGGTCTCAACTGCTGTCTTCTGCATTCGTAGAGGACAATGCCGGCAGCTACTGCGGCGTTGAGAGAACTGACGTCGCCCAGCATCGGGATTGCGACATGGAGGTCGCAGAGAGCCAGCAGGTCCGGGGAGACACCAGTCGTTTCGCTTCCTATGAGGACGACGGTTGGCATTGTCAAAGTGGCTTCCCAAATCGTTGTTGTTGATTTTTCTGAAGCGGCGATGATCTGGAAACCCGACTGCTTCAACATCGCAACAGCATCCGATAGCTGCGGAACGCGAAAAATTCGCTGGTAATTGACGGCTCCGGCAGACGACCTTGCGACGTGTGGAGTAATGGCCGACTGATAGCGGTCACCAATCACTATGCCATCCAGTTTCACCGCGTCACAGCAACGCAGAATGGCACCAAAATTGTGGGCGTCCTGAATGCGGTCACAAACAACAAATAGAGGAGCAGTCTGTTTTGATTCCAGCGTCGATGAGCGAGCGGCCAGCATCAACGCTTCAGAATCCTCGCACGGAAATTCGCCCATTCGTGCCAGGAATCCCTGATGTTCGTAGGTCTGACTGAGTTGCGTCAGTCGGTCTGCATCGACAAGTTCGAGGGCAAGGTCGAGTGATTCTGCGAGGCGTTTCACATCGGCAAGATCCGAATCCGGGAGATTCGAATCCGCGAAGAGCTCTACGACAGGCCATCTTCCGGCCTTTAAGGTTTCCAGCACAGCGTGTCGGCCCCATAGCCAGCTTCTCTGGTGGTTTCCGGCAAGTCCTGAAGTAGATCGACGATTTCGGGATTTCATGGCGGCAGTTTATCAAAGCGTCGCCCGCGCTATTCCTCAATTTGGTGACGGGATCGTGATTTGTCTCAGGATTGTGCCGGATTCCGCAAGTAATCCGGCCTCCCGATTGACATAGAACCGGGACCAACAATAATCGCGGGTTCACGCAGACCCGAACCATTGCATCCAAACCCGCATTCGTCAGGATTTTTGTTCTTGCTCGCCATAAAGAAACCGATCCCACTTTATCTGCAGGACGAAGAACGCGAAGGCTTGCGCGCCGCTGGCAGGTTCAATGCTCAGTTGATGGATTTTCTAAGGGAACACGTCAAGGCTGGGACAAACACGCTGCAACTCGACAAACTCGCCAGTCAATACACTCTCGACCACGGCCACACACCTGCCTGTGTGGGATATCTTGGATATCCGAAAACCATCTGCACCAGCATTAATGAAGTCGTGTGCCACGGAATCCCGAATACTCGTCCGCTGAAAGTCGGAGACATCGTCAACGTGGATATCACCACGATCGTGAATGGCTGGTACGGCGATCAGTCCGAAACGTTCCTGATCGAACCCGTCAGTAAAAGTGCAAAGAAACTTGTTCAGGTGACGTTCGACGCTCTTTATGTGGGAATCAAAGCCAGCCGTCGAGGCGGCACGGTGGCAGACATCGGACGTGCGATTCAGTCCTTTGCCACCAAGGCCGGGTATTCGGTTGTGCGTGAATACCAGGGACACGGCATCGGGCGAGATTTTCATCAGGAACCAGGCGTGCCACACTATCCAGTGCTTGCGTCCAATCGCGACCTGCTGAAATCCGGAACGTGTTTCACAATTGAGCCGATGTTGAACATTGGCTCATGGAAAACTCGCCTGGACACCAAGGACAAATGGACCGTCCGCACAATTGATGGCGCGCTATCGGCACAATTTGAACATACGATTCTGATGACTGACGCCGGCCCGGAGATACTGACCGCTACTAAGAATGGGCCGCAGGAAGGTCACAAGTTCTAAAATTGCGGTCATCGTGCGTAATCGCGTTACACCTGAGACTTATGGCAGCGTTTGCATCGCACGGCAGCACGTACGATCTTGCCGCATTTTGTACAGCGTTTTGATTTCTTTGCCAGTTTGGCCTTGGTTTGTGGTCGAGATACCATTGTTATCGCTCCGAAGTTGTTGGATGCAGAATTCTGGAAAGCTGCGAACTGTAATAGCGTCGATGCGTTTCGACAATCGACTCCCGTGGCTGAGAACCGTTCAGCGAGCGATGTTCCGGCAATGTGCGACCCTGGTCTGGCCTGCGGATCTTGATTCGGGACTGTTTCTATACTTCATGTGGAGAGGAACAATGCCTTCACAACTTCAAACAGCGTGTATTGAGGTATACTTCGTTTTAACCCGACCCAACTAGGCATCACGGTGGCCTCGCCGTCGGCTCGGGTTAAACGGGGATTCATCGCCTCAATCTGAGCCGCGTGGCGTATCATAAGGAGAACGGCAGTTCCCTGCCCGAAGCCTCTTCAGTCGTTGTTCGCACAATCCTCATACAATTTCCTGAATCGCCGCCAGAATTTCAGAGCCGGTTGCTCGCATTCCGTAGCGTTCAATACAACAAGCTCGCAACGTGACATCCCAAGGCGTCCCACCGTTCTCCACAGCTGGAAGACTCAAAATCGCGGCAACCAGTGCCGCTCTGGAATCTGGTTCATAAAGTTGTCCAATTCCAAGATCCGCAAGGCGTTCGGGAAAAGCTCCGTGATTTGGCAGCAGTGATGGTACCCCCGCGAGGGCCGCTTCCAGAACATACAAGCCTTTCGGTTCGTGGTACTCGGAAGGGACACACAGCCAGTCAAATGACCGCAGGATCCGAAATTTCTCGGTGCGATCTGCGGGGCTGCCTTCCCAACGCAGGCGATCGCCACTCGCCTGTTTTTGGACGGCACGCAGTCGCTTCTCAAATCGTACGCGATGCAATTCCGGCAGGAAGCCCGCAATGACAAAATCAATGTCTGTCGTTTGCGAGATCACTTCTTCGGCGGCGTCCAGAAACTGAAAGACGCCTTTTTCCGGACAAATCCGCGCGAAATACCCGATCGTTGTGCGTTGATTACTCGCAGAATGTGAAGCTTTCGAACTTAAACTCGGATGCATTTCATAGTTTGACAGATGGGATTCCGCGTCAATAGTAAGCGGAATCGTGCGGAATTTGTCCTGCGGCAGATTGAGATACTGCTGCATGAATTCTGTGTAATAGCGACTGTGAGTGAACAATCGATCGAAGCCTGCAGCGTTCTGCGAAATCAGCGAGCGAGCCTGCGACTTCCAGGGTTCGGCCAGCGCTTCCAGAAAAATGTCATCGCCTTGCAGTAAACAGGCAATTTTGCCTCGAAATCGCGTCTTCAGTTCCGGAAGAATCCCTGACAACAGAGCGTTGCTGAACAGTACAACATCCGGATTCAAATCGTCACACAGAAAATCGGCCAGTTCATGGAACTCAGCCTGCTGAGGCCCCTGAGATCCGCGAAGCATGTCAATTGTCAGATCGCCCAGTTGACTGGCATCTGTGCTGCTGCTTCGCCTGGTCAGAAACTGGACGACAGGCTGAAGATCAAGCCAGCGTTTGAAGACTCTGGGAAGAAGTCTCCAGCCCGGCAACCTGGAATCCAGGTAGATATTGACTCCGCCGAGGAACACCCGGGATGTGGATGCATTTTCTTCGTCAACTCGAATAGGCGTATAAGTCGGCAGCAGCACCGCATCCGCTCCGGCCATTCGCAGCGCGCGAGCCAGCGTATTGTCCTGCATGCATGACCCACAGAACATCCCCGCACCGCCAGCCGTGATGATCGCAATCTTGATAGAATCGATTCCACTCAGGCCATAAAAAAGGGTTTCCGAATTTCTCGGAAACCCTTTGTTTTATCGAATGGGCAGAGGGGGAATTGAACCCCCGACACCAGGATTTTCAGTCCTGTGCTCTACCAACTGAGCTATCTGCCCAGGAATGGATTCTGCACCGGAAACCGGCACACAACACTTCCTTCACAACCCGGATTGCATTCAATCCGACCTGTCTGGCGCGGATGTTAGGGTTTCATTTGAGGCTTTACAAGACTTGCCGTTGCCAGTTGACCAACTTCGGGACACGGAATACCCAAAATTGGTTCGATTTTACATCGGATTGCATCAATGTGCGTTCGCGGCTTTATCAGGAAACGCCGGACGGATGCGTGGGAAATTGGGTGTCCGAGGCACAATGCACGCCGCTCGGAATCCTTTGGATACGGATTCCTGAGCCTGCTGTTGCGTCGCTTCAGTGTCCGACGCAGTGCGTTCCTGAAGAGAATTTGGCGGGTCGGCCTTATCGCGTCGCTGCTTTTCCACGGCTTCAATAACGGCTCCGAGTGGTCCCGCTAGTAAAGCGGGAAGCAAAATCACGTCGCCCCAAAGAGCCGCGAAGATCATACCAGCCATAATCCAGCCAAAACGACTGATCAGCAAAAGTTCGACCGGGTACAACGCAAGCATCCCGATTCCGATCGCGGCGCTGGTTTGCCAGAGAGCGGGAGCACAATGTTCCAGTGACCTGGCGACGGCTTCCTGGCGTGACATCCCCTGTCGCAGCAGTTGACGGAACCAGGTAATCAAATGCAATGTGCCATCAACGGCCAGTCCGAGTGCAACGGATGCTGTGATCATCGTCCCGATATCGACGCGAATCCCGGTCCATCCCAGCAGACCAAATACCATCGCGACCGGCATCACATTAGGAATCATGGCATACAATGCCGCCGGAATGCTGCGGAGCATCACTGCCATCACGGCACAGACCAGCAGCAATGCCAGACCAAAACTGTTGATCAGACTTTCCAGCAAAGCATTTTGGGTCCGCAGGAAAATTGGCACAAGTCCCGTCACTCGATGCACGGGTTTGCCCGCTGCAAACGTGGTAAGCTGCGTGTCAGCGATCGCGCCAAGTTCTGTGGTGAGCGCAGCGTAGTCGCAGTCGGAAAGGATACTGGACTGGCAGGTGATGCGCCACACTTCGTCTCCCGATGCGTTCAGTGCTTCATCACCTTTCTTCATCCAGTCCGCAGGATGCTGCGGAAGAGCGATCAAAGTGGCCAGATTTTTCGCCGATTCATCGCCTTTCAGCAGTCGTTCGTGGATCTTCTTTCCAATCAGATTTTCGCGCAACTGAGCGTTGCGTCGGACATGCACACTTTCGGAGGCATCATTGCGAGGCTCAAGGTCAATAAACGACGCCAGCGACAGCGTGCCACTGACTTCGGGATGCTGCCTCAAAGCATTCTGTATCTCCAGAATTTTTCTGGCTCGATCCAGGAACGGAACCTTCGCCTGCATCTCACTGCTGAATCGTACGATCGTATCAACCGAAACAATCCCTGAAAGATTCTCTTCGAGGAACCGGTAGTCCTGCATCACCTGAGAATCGTCCGGAAAATAACGAATGACTTTCGTTTCGGTACGAAAATAGAACATGCCCCACAGGCAAAGTCCGGTCATCCCCAGATTGAGCGTACACGCCATTCCGCGATGCCGGGACAGGAAATTCCCCAATCGCAACCAGATGCGATTGTTGATGTGTTCAGGCCGTGGTGGCTGTTGAGGCCAATACAACATGAGTGATGGCAGGACATACAACACGCACAGAAAAGAAAAAATGCAGCCGATCGACGAATAGATCCCGAAATCTCGCACCGGAATCAGCGAACTGACGACCAGAGATCCCAACCCGATCGCCGTCGTTCCGCTCGCCAGGAAACAAGGCCACCACGCCATCCGAGCGGCATGGACAACTGACCTCGTTGCGTCGTCAATACCCGAGTTTTTCCAGTAGTTGCAGATGTGAATGGCACCGGATGTCGTAATGACCATCAGAAGTGTCGGCATCACTACCAGCACCATATTCATCGTGCCGCCAGACGCAGGAATCAGTGCTGAGGCGGCAAACGAACACAACACGGAAACTGACTGAACAAGCATCGCGAGTCTTAAACTTCGCAGCATGAAGTATGTCAGGAACAGGCTGATCGCGAGCGACAACAGAATTGGCGAGCGATGGTAGAGATTCCATACCGGGGCCGCGTTGTTCCATGCAGCCTGCTTCACAGCTCGATTCAGCGATGTGGCAGCCACCGCTCGGCCGCCGAGATGCAACTGCGTTGGGGAGATCCCTTCGGCTTCAGCCGCTGTGCGAATCAGCGCGAGGGCCGCCGACTGATCGGCTTCACCCATTTCGCTGAGACTGACGGACATCGCCGCCATGGACCCACGCACAAACCATGTCCGTTCGAAACAGAGTTCCTGCGGGTTATCCGGAACCGACATCTTGGCAAGGGCCTGCACAAAATTCTCGGTCACCGTCTGGTCAATGTGCATTTGCGGCCACTGAAGCTGAACATCCGCAGGAACCTGATCGTTGACGTAAGCGCGAGAAGCTTCGTAGACCTGCCATGCGGGTTCGTCTTCAAGATTCAAATGCTCGTCCGTTGGAACCGGGAGTTTTCGTTCCGTCTGTTTCACCTCAAGGCCGAATTGCGACTTTGCAAGTTGCGTGATTTCCCGGCCTACGCGCAGTGTATTCGTGCGTTCCCGAGCCGCCTCAGTCAGCTTCAGGCACAGCGGCCCCTGTCCGACAAGTAATCCCTGAATACGTTCCAGCGCGACGTCAAACGGAATGCCTTCGCTCATCATCCGCTTGAGCACGTCTTCCGGAATGGTGACATCGTCAATGAGCGGCGATCCACCTTCGCGAGCACCGTTCTTATCAATCCCGCGCAGTTGTTGTGAGATCCTTCGCAGACGCGGGTCAGTGACTGAACAGTCTTCCCACGACACGAGTACGCGATCCTTACTGGGAAATAAATCCTGGTACCAATGCAGGATTTTTGCCTGAGGATCGTTGTTGGGTAACCACCCGGTTACGTCATTGTCCAGCCGAATATATTGCAATGACCAGCCAAGCACGGGAATGAGGAATGCGATCCCCGTGATCAGCCACAGAGACAGCCCGTGCCCCCATTGGTCTCGGCGTTCAAAAAACGACTTCATGTCGTTCGCCCGTTCGTTCTGAATAGAAAACAAATAAAATCGTCAGACTGGTCGATACGCCAACCAACGCCACGTTAGCCATAGTCTGATTAAAACATCGACCGACCACGGCATAAGGTACAGTGACGAATACAGTTTCGACAACCTTCAGCGAATCGCGACCCCACTCATGCACTGTCCAGATGGGTTATTCTGCTTATGGAACACCGGCGTTTCTGGCAATTTGAGGGAACTTTCAGGAGCCTGGGATCGCCGCGTGCACGGTGGGAACCGTTTGTAGTGCCGGCTTTAGGCGGAATTTGCAAGGAACATTGCGCTGACTTCCGCCTAAAGGCGGGACTACAAACCTACAGGTGTAGAGGAAGTCGCCAAGACTTTCGGCACCCCCGTTTTTGAAGGGAAAACCGAAACTCTACGCGAGTTCCGCTACAAGAAAATACGTTAAGTCCACGCCACCGGAATGAATCCGGTGGCGGGTAAATCGACAGCTTGCCAGCTGTATTTGACCACTCGACGACAGAAGCCCGGTCTTTTGACAAACCGGGCTTCATTTCGTGTCGACTTCTCGTTCAGCAGGGTGCTATCCCTGCAACTTCTGTTTCTCGGACTTTTTCGGCACAGCCAGTGGGATCAAAGCGGCAGCCAGCAGACTGGCGGCAACGACGTCCTGCGTCTTCTGGTCGCCGGTCGATGCAGTATCACCTGCGATCACAACTGGAGCAGACACGACACCGATGTCCGAGAGATCTGTATCTAAACCCAGATCCCCCATGAAGAATGACTCCAGAGCCAACTCTTCCATCGCAGCATCAATCTCGGCGATTGGCTGGACCCTTTCAACCACAGTCATTGACTCAGATTCCGCCAGCAAACCAGCGGCGGCTTCCGGAGTTAGCTGCAACACCGTTCCGACAGGATGCGCACTGACACTCAGGAATCCGTCATCAATGCCGTGTTCCGCATAAACCGTCAATACAACCGGAGCCAATTGGCCTGCATCGAACGGACTGACAGGATCAGACGGAATCGCCAGATCCGTTGAGACTACTCGGAAGTCCTTCGGCTGACTCCACGCGCCGGGCTGACCGTTCGAGGTGATTCCGCGAACCCACCAGCGATAGTTTTTGTTCGGTGCCAGTGTCAACGTGGTCGTGTAACTCGTCCCCACGATCGTGTTGACGTTCAGGATGGTTAACTGCCCGCTGTCCGACATGTTCTTGACAAGGATCTCATACTTGACAGCATTGCCGACGCCCGTCCACGTAAACGTTGGTTTGTTGTTGTTGATCGTCGTGTTCGGTGTCAGGGCAACTGGCGCGATGGAAATCGCTGCAGTGATCGTGAAATCCGAAAACGCACTCCATTCCGACGCTCTGCCAGCCTGGTCAAATCCTCGCACCCACGCACGGAACTGACCATCTTCCAAAGGCAATGTTGGCGTGTAGAACTTATTCGTCAGACCCTGCTGACGGATCACCTGATTCGTGCCTGTTGAAAGATTGTCCACCCACAGATCATAAGTCTTGAATTCCGCCACACCGCTCCAACTAAACAGCGGAGTGCTGGTTGTCTGCACTCCCTTTGGAGTGAAGATTGACGGGACCGGAATCTGGAAGTCTTTAGCGGAACTCCATGAAGTGCCGACTCCAGCCGAGTTGATCGCTCGAACCCACCAGCGGTAATTCCCGGCTTTCATCGCCGTTGTTGGAGTATAGGTTATATTCGCAGCGCCATTGGCTTGCGCTACTGTTTTGCGAATCACCTGTGTCTGACCAGTTGTGAGGTTATTGACCCACAAGTCGTAGTTCGCTGCACCATCGATCGCCTGCCAGGTGAAAGTCGGAGTCGTATCCGTTGTGACACCGATCGGTGAGACGGTAACTGGCCCGATGCGGTAGTCCATCTGGAAGCGATAGCCGACACTCCACAACCCGGCTTCTCCATCAGCCGCGAGCGGTCGCACCCAGACGTCGTAAAATCCGTTTGGAAGTGCGGTCGTTGGAGTATAGGAATTGGTTGTTAACGCATTCTTGTAGATAATTTGCGGCGTTCCGCCGACCTGATTCACCCACAATTCGTACCGTGGCGCTCCAAGGTTTGTCCATGTGAATGTTGGTTTGGTGTTGAGCGTCACTCGGGCTGGCGAGGAAATCGCCGCACGATCGATAGTGAAAGTTTTCGAGGAACTCCAGGCACCCTCGACGCCATCAGCATCGTAGGCCCGGACCCACCATGTGTAATTTCCCTGGCCCAGAGCCAGAGTCGTCTCGTAATTGTTTGTTGGCACAAACTGATTTCGAATCACCTGATTTTTGAAGGTTGGCAACGTCTGGTTGACCCAGATGTCGTACCGAGATGAACCTGGCACCGTCGCCCATTTGAAGTTCGGCGTGGTATCAAATGTGGAACCTGCAGGTGACGTAAGAATCAGTTGCGTCACATCGAAGAAGTAGGGAACACTTGACGTTGTGCCGCTGCCATTGGTTGAAGTTACAGTCACTTCGTACCGACCAATTGCCAGATTTGACGTTGGTGTGTAAGTCGTCGAAGTCAGGTTGCTGAGGTTAATCACAGTTGTACGGCTGGTCACGACACCGCTCACAACGATGACTTTATCCACCTTCAGGCCGTACTTTGCCGGACTGCCCTGCCACGTAATCGTGGGTGTCAGATCGGTGGTTACGGCGAATGGTCGGGAAACCACTGGCTGAGTCGGCGGAGCAACGGTCACTGTCTTGTCGACGAACCCTTTGTTGCCGAAGTTGTCAGTGATAATCAGACGAACGATATAAGACGAGCGACCCGGATTGGTGTAAGAATGCGTTGTTGAAACCCCGGTCGCGTCCTGAGTGAAATTGTCGTAAGGATTGGCTGATGGAGGAAGATTGCTGGGATTGAAGTCGAAGTCCCATTCCCACAACACGATCGAGCCTGCGGCCGGGTTAGGATGAGTCGATGCCGAACCGTTAAACGTCACCGCCTCATTCAGACCGGTCGGATTTGGCGTTGCCGAAAACAAAGCAACCGGCGTGTTGACCAGATACTCGACTGCCCCAAGGTCGATGGTAATAATTCCATCGCCATTCCCTTCGATCAGACGCGGGTTGCCAATCGCATCCAGTTGCCCCAGAGGGTTCACGGGATAAACCGCATTGCTTCCGGTATCGACTGCTCCGCCGGCCAGTTTGAGACTGTGGTAGCCAACACCATTCCCGGGAGAGAATTGCAGAGCATTTGTCATCACCGGTCGAGGAGCTGCATCACGTCCGAACTTGTCGCTGGCGATCAGTCCTGCGGCATTTCCTGTTGTGTACCGAGCATCAAGAACCTGAACCGAGTTAAATCCCAGCGACGTCACGCCGCCCATCAGATCCTGATGCGTCGAAGCCAGAGTGACTGGAACTTTGGCATCCGTCTTATTGCGTTCAATCAGAGAGTTGCCGAGACGGGTGGATGTGGCCGATTCACTGGCAATCCCGCCGCCACGTGATCCCGCAGCATTCAGCACCGTTGTCGTGTTGAGCATGGTTGCAGTGACGGTCGTGCCTTCGTTGAAGATTCCGCCGCCGCGTGAGACTGCCACGTTCGAAGAAATCGTTGTGTTCAGATATGAAGACGTTCCAAGGTTATGAACAGCACCGCCGCGTGATCCGGCCAGGTTCTCAGAAATATTTGAACCCACGACGGTCAGCGAGCCAGTGTTGTAGATCCCGCCACCCTGATTGCCAGCAGTATTGCAGCGGACATTGACGTTGGTCAGGATCAGCGTCCCATCATTGAAGATACCACCTCCATCAAAAGCCTTGCCGTTCATAATCGTCAGGTTTTCGAGAGTCAGCGACGCACCGGGGAACACATGGAACACGCGATCAATTAAGGCCGCATCGATAATCGTACTGCCTGCACTCACGCCACGGATGGTGAGCTTGCCGTGAATATCCAGATCGCCCGTCAATGCATCGTCTTCGAAATTGCCAGCCGCCGTGAACGTGTAAGTCGCAGCACCAAGATTAATAATATCATCGCCAACGGAGGCATTACTTTCCATTACAGCAGCACGCAGTGTTTTGTTGCCGGCGATGTCCGCAGAAATTCCGTCGCCGGGATTTGTATCCGGCGTGTCCAGAGTACTGGTCACGGTGTTGGCAACTGTCCATGATGTGCTGCCATTCGTCACTAGCAGAACGCTGTCCGTATCCTTAATGCCGGATCCTGCGGCCGTCAATGACAGGATATAGCTGCCTGCTGTGCCGGTCACTGCGCCGAGATTCACTGAATAGTATGCGGCATTGATTGATGTGACCGTAATGCCTGTGAGCGGAATATTCACGCCACCTCGGGTGAGCTTCAGGTCCGCAATGTCGAACCCAGTCACGTCTTCGCTGAATTCGATGAAGACATCGCCGATCGCAACAGATCGCGTCGCCGGAGTGACCGGCCCAACATTGACCACAGTCGGAGCACCTGGCTTTGAACCACCTTGTGGGATCGTAATGCCGCCGCCGCCGCCGCCACCACCTGGTGGAACTGGAGGAACTGGAGGAACTGGAGGAACTGGAGGAACTGGAGGCGTAGGGGGAGCAAGTGCCGAAGCATCGATCGACACCGTATATGTCCGGACGGTGCCGTAAGTGAACTTCGACAGTTTTCCAGCGTTCGACGTAGGGTCACTCAGCACAGAGGAGCCGAAGAAGCCTCCATTGCCATCGACTACGTTTTCGTTTTCATTGCTCAGGATTTCGATCGCGTAGCGGTGTCCCTCGACAACGTTTGCCGTCAGGACGCCATTTCCCAGAGAGTTGACAATGACAAAGGCTGGATCTCCGTTTGCCGCTTTCCGCAGAGGGACGACACCAGCCGGGTTGTCGGGATCAATTTCGTACAGCATATAAATGACCGAGTCACCGTTAGCGTCAGTATTGCCGACATTGATATTGACCGTTCCAGTTCCACTCGCCACGAAACTGTAGTAATCGCGGTCTCTCTTTGTACTCAGGCTAAGGGC
>Ga0335397_10009454_pt1 | contig 12171 bp, 9 predicted proteins | sample MAT04_FD_205740 | JGI IMG/M metagenome (GOLD analysis project Ga0335397, IMG submission 205740) | Freshwater microbial communities from Lake Fryxell liftoff mats and glacier meltwater in Antarctica - MAT-04 (spades assembly) (version 2) ...
CCGAACATGATCTGGATGAGGCGGTAATGAAGCCCTACCTGTCGCTGGACGCGATGCTGAGGGCGCAGTTCGACTGTGCCAACCGGCTGTTCAGGCTGGAGTTTCGGGCGCTGGACATCCCGCTGTACCACCCCGACGCGCGGGCTTGGGAAGTGACACGGGCCGGATCCCATGTCGCGGTGTTCATCGGCGACTACTTTGCGCGGGCCTCGAAACGGTCGGGGGCCTGGTGTTCGGCGATGCGCGGGCAGAGGAAACTGGGCGGGGATCAACGACCCATTGTGGTGAACGTCTGCAACTTTGCCAAAGGTGCGCCGGCGCTGCTGTCTTACGACGATGCGCGCACCCTGTTTCATGAATTCGGTCATGCCCTGCACCAGATGCTGTCGGATGTGACCTATGGCTTTGTCGCGGGCACGTCGGTGGCCCGCGATTTCGTCGAACTGCCCAGCCAGTTGTACGAGCATTGGCTGGAGGTGCCCGAGGTGCTGGAACGTCACGCGCGCCACCACGCAACGGGCGAGGCGATGCCCGCCGATCTGTTGCAACGGCTGCTGGCGGCGGGCACCTACGATCAGGGGTTTGCCACGGTCGAATTCATCTCGTCCGCCATGGTCGACCTCGCGTTCCACGACGGTCCGGCGCCGGTCGATCCGCTGCAGAAACAGGCCGAGGTGTTGCAGGCGCTCGGGATGCCTGCCGCGATCCGCATGCGCCATGCCACGCCGCATTTTGCGCATGTCTTCAGCGGCGACGGGTATTCCAGCGGCTATTACAGCTACATGTGGTCGGAAGTGATGGATGCAGATGCCTTCGCCGCCTTCGAAGAGGCTGGCGATCCGTTCGATCCGGCGACCGCCGCGTTGTTGGAAAAGCACATCCTGTCGGCCGGCGGGTCGGAAGAGGCGGATGTTCTGTACACCCGGTTCCGGGGCCGGATGCCCGGAGTGGAGCCCTTGCTGAAAGGGCGCGGCCTGGTGGAAGCATCGTAGAAAACAGCCCTCCGCCGGGGGCACACCGCAGACAAGCGGCTTTGCCGCGCCGGCTGCTCAGGGCAATGCGGCCCCCTGGCCGCGCCGCATGAAACCCGCCGGTCGGCGCAGGCTGCCGGGAGGATGGCCAAAGCGGGTGCGAAAAGCCCGGGACAGCGTGCCAGAGCACGAGAATCCCGTGCGCAAGGCGACTTCGGCCAGCGGATGGCGCGTGTCGGTGATCATCCGGCGCGCCGCGGCGAGCCGCAGCGACAGGGCATAGGCTGCCGGGGTCGTCCCGACATTGGCCCGGAACAGGGTTTCCATGTGACGCGGCGAAAGGCCGACCTTGCGGGCGGTGGTCGCTGCGGGTTCGGGGGCATCAAGCTGCGCCTCCATCCGGGCGATGGCGGCGGCGACGCGCGGATCAAGCCGCAGGTCCGCGGCAGCACTGCGGATCTGCGCCTCGGCCCCCGGGCGGGCGGTGGTCAGGAAGCTTGCAGCGGTCTGCCGGGCGAGCGCCGGTCCGTGGCGGATGCCGATCAGATGCAGCATCAGGTCGGCGGCCGGGGCGGCACCTGCCGCGGTAAAGCGGGTGCGGTCGATCACATAGCGGTCAGCGCTCACGTCGATCTGCGGGTGGGCTGTCGTAAAGTCTTCGAGGTCCTCCCAATGCACCGTGGCGCGGTAGCCGTTCAACAGACCGGCCCGTGCCAGCACCCAAGGCCCGGCGTCGATACCGCCCATTGCGGCGAACCGGTTTGCCATCCGCGACAGGTCGCGGATCAGCGCGGCAGTCGCCACTTCGGACTGGCGGAACCCGGCAATCACGATCAGCGCATCCGCTCCGTCGGCCGCCGACAACGGCCCGTGCGACGGCAGTTCGATCCCGCAGGTCAGCGGCACCGCCTGGCCACCCGGCGACACGACCCGCCAGCGAAAAGCCTCGGTTCCCAGATGGCGGTTGGCAGCGCGCATCGGGTCGAGCGTGCTGGCCACTTCCAGGATGGACGACTGCGGCAGCACCAGAAGCGCCAGTGTCAGGGGCGCCACAGCCGGCGAAAAGATCGTTGCGGTTTTTGTCATACCCGTTTCGTAAATCGTCAGACGCGCCGGTGCAACTCGGCTATGCTGGACTGCGCAACATCAAAGGACGCCCGATGCCCCTTGCCATGAACCGCGAGGTTTTCATCACCTGTGCCGTGACCGGATCAGGGGGCACGCAGGACCGCAGCCCGCATGTGCCGCGGTCTGCGCAGCAGATCGCGGAGAGTGCAATTGCGGCGGCCAAGGCCGGGGCGGCAGTGGTGCATTGCCATGTCCGCGACCCTGAAACGGGGGAACCTAGCCGCGACCTTGCGCTTTACCGCGAAGTCACCGACCGGGTTCGTGACAGTGCCACCGATGTGGTGCTGAACCTGACCGCCGGAATGGGCGGCGATTTGTTGTTTGACGGGACCGAGGCGATGGGCCGGATGTCGCAGCGCAGCGACATGGCAGGCGCTGCCGAACGCGTGGCGCACGTCATCGCCTGTCGGCCCGAGATCTGCACGCTCGATTGCGGCACGATGAACTTCAACGAGGCCGGTTATGTGATGGTCAACACCCCTGGCATGTTGCGTGACATGGGTTCGCGGATGCGCGACAGTGGCACCCGGATCGAGATCGAGGCGTTCGATACCGGGCATCTGTGGTTTGCCAAGGAGTTGGTCAAAGAGGGGGTAATTCCCGCGCCGACGCTGGTGCAACTGTGTATGGGGGTGCCATGGGGCGCGCCGGATGACCTGAACACCTTCATGGCGATGGTCAACAATGTGCCTGCCGACTGGCACTGGTCGGCGTTCTCAATCGGGCGAAACCAGATGCCCTATGTGGCGGCCTCGGTATTGGCCGGGGGCAACGTGCGGGTCGGGTTGGAGGATAACCTTTGGCTCGACAAGGGCGTGTTGGCCACCAACACGCAACTGGTGGACCGGGCGGTGACGATCATCTCGAACCTCGGGGCGCGGGTGATCACGCCGGCCGAGGTGCGCGCCAGGCTGAAACTGGAAAAGCGGGCTCCGGCGTGAACCATCTGGCGGCTATGGCCGGCCTGATCTGTGTGCTGTTGCTGCCGCGGGCCGCGTCGGGCTGGCGCGGAGTGCTGGTGATCGCCGCGGCCGCTGCGGGGATCGCGGCGGCCGGATGGTTCGGCTGGGCGGTCCGGCTGCCTTCGGCCACGGACCGCGCGCTGGTTCTGCTGATGGCGTTTCCGGTTCTGGCCGCATTGGCCGTGGGGCTTCTGGTGCGGGCCGTGGTTGTGGTGCGGCGCTGGCCCCTGGGGCCGGATGCGCTCTTGACGGCGGGGGGCGGGGCCATTCTGGTCACCGGCTATCTGCGGCTGTTCGATCTGATCTGAGGGGGCGGGCATGACGCGCAAGGCGGCAATCATTGGCGGCGGGGTGATCGGCGGCGGCTGGGCTGCGCGGTTCCTGCTGAACGGCTGGGACGTGTCGGTGTTCGACCCGGACCCCGAGGCCGAGCGGAAAATCGGCGAGGTGATGCGCAATGCCCGCGCCGCCTTGCCTGCCCTGTCGGATGTGCCGATGCCTGTGGAAGGGGTTCTGACCTTTGCCGGGTCCATTACCGAATGTGTGGACGGGGCCGAGTATGTTCAGGAGTCGGTGTCCGAGCGGCTGGACCTGAAGCACCGGGTGTTTGCGCAGATCCAGCAGGCCAGCCACGGGGTGCCGATCGGGTCTTCGACCAGCGGTTTCAAGCCGAGCGAGTTGCAGGAAGGGGCCGCCGATCCGAGCGTGATCTTCGTCGCCCACCCGTTCAACCCGGTGTATCTGCTGCCCTTGGCCGAGATCGTGCCATCGGTGAAAACCGATGCCGCGCTGATCGAACGGGTCAAGGAAACCCTGCGCGGCCTGGGGATGTTCCCGCTGCATGTCCGCAAGGAGATCGACGCCCATATCGCCGACCGCTTTCTTGAGGCGGTGTGGCGCGAGGCGTTGTGGCTGGTCAAGGACGGCATTGCCACCACCGAGGAAATCGACGAGGCGATCCGCATGGGATTCGGTCTGCGCTGGGGCCAGATGGGGCTGTTCGAGACCTACCGCGTGGCGGGCGGCGAGGCGGGGATGAAGCATTTCATGGCGCAGTTCGGGCCGTGTCTGACCTGGCCCTGGACCAGGCTGATGGACGTGCCCGAGTTCAACGACGAATTGGTCGACCTGATTGCGGGGCAGTCGGATGCGCAGTCTGGCCACCATACGATCCGGGAGCTGGAGCGGATCAGGGACAGCAACCTGATCGGGTTTCTGCGGGCGTTGAAGGACCGCAACTGGGGTGCGGGCAAGGTGCTGCTGGAGCATGACGCGCGGCGACGGGTGGACATCCATGCCACGCCGCAAGGTGCGCCGATGGTCATGGCGCAGATGCAGGTGCTGCCGGGGTGGATCGACTACAACGGGCACATGACCGAAAGCCGCTATCTGTTCGCCGGGTCGGAAACCTGCGACGCCTTTTTGCGGCTGATCGGGTCAGACATCGACTATGTGCGGGGCGGGCACAGCTACTACACGGCCGAGTCTCATGTCATGCATCGCGGCGAGGCCAGGCTGGGCGACGCGCTGACCGGAACGGTGCAGGTGCTGCATGCCGATGAAAAGCGCCTGCACCTGTGGCTGTCGATCGACCGCGATGGAGTGGCCTTGGCCAGCGTGGAACAGATGCTGCTGCATGTCGACATGGCGCGGGGCAAGACCGTGGCGGCCCCGCCGGCCATCCTCGACAAGCTGATGCCGATTGCCCGCGCGCACCGGGCGCTGCCGCGCCCCGAGGCCGCCGGCCGGTTCGTCGGGCAAAGGGGGTAGGTCATGGATTTCGGCCTGTCCTCCGAGCAGCAGATGATCATCGACGCGACGCGGGCGTTCGTGGAAACCGAGTTGTTCCCGCATGAGGCCGAGGTCGAGCGCACCGGCCTCCTGCGTCCCGAATTGCGGGCCGATATCACGGCCAAGGCCATTGACGCCGGCCTTTATGCCGCCAACATGCCGGCCGAGGTCGGGGGGGCCGGGCTCGATACGCTGACCTGGCTGCTGTATGAAAAGGAACTCGGCAAGGCCAATTACGCCCTGCACTGGACCTGCGTCTGCCGCCCCTCGAACATCCTGCTGGCCTGCACCGCAGAACAGCGCGAGCGCTATCTGTTGCCGTGCGTGCGCGGGCTGCGGCACGATGCGCAGGCCATGACCGAACCGGGCGCGGGGTCGGACCTGCGGAGCATGAAGGCCAACGCCCGGCGCGACGGCTCCGATTTCATCCTCAACGGCACCAAGCATTTCATCAGCCATGCCGATGTCGCGGATTTCGTGATCGTCTGGGTGGCGACCGGCGAAGAGACGACGCCGCGCGGCCCGAAAAAGCGGATCACCGCGTTTCTGGTGGACAAGGGCACCGGGGGGTTCACGGTGCGCGAGGGCTATCGCAACGTGTCGCACCGCGGGTATCACAACATGATACTCGAGTTCGACGACTGCCGCCTGTCCGAAAACCAGGTGCTGGGCGAGGTGCACAAGGGGTTCGAAGTGGCGGGCCAGTGGCTGGGGGCCACGCGGCTGCAAGTCGCCTCGACCTGCCTTGGTCGGGCGGAACGCGCGCTTGGGCTTGCCGTGGCCTACGCCGCCGAACGCCGCCAGTTCGGACAGCAGATCGGCAAGTTTCAGGGCGTTTCGTTCAAGCTGGCCGACATGGCGATGGAGATGAAAGCAGCGGAACTGCTGACGCGCGAGGCGGCGTGGAAGTATGATCAGGGCACGGTCACCGAAGGCGACATGGCGATGGCCAAGCTGAAGGCGACCGAAGTGCTGGCGATGATCGCCGACGAGGCCATCCAGATTCATGGCGGCATGGGGCTCATGGAGGAATTGCCGCTGGAACGGATATGGCGCGACGCGAGAGTGGAGCGGATCTGGGAGGGGACGTCCGAGATCCAGCGGCACATCATCAGTCGCGAGTTGCTGCGGCCACTCGGGGCATGAGAGGCCGTTCAAGGGGTCGTTCTGCCCCCCTCGGCACAAGGCGCCTCACCCCCGACGGTATTCAGGAACAGAAAATGATGAAACCCCGGCTTTCTGCGAACCTCTCGTTCACCGCCTCCCGCCAGTCTGGCCGGGCCGGACAGGGGGGACCCCGATGACAGTGGCGAGAAAGGCCACCTTGTTCCGGGCTTGGGAACCAGGGGGTCTTCACCGTTCTTCCATGGCTACCCCGGAGTGCGCCGGTGGACCGGGAGGTGATGGACGCCGGCGGCTGAGTCCGGGTGTTTTCGCCCACGGCGGTACTGCCAGATGAAGACCCTTGCCCGCCTTCTCCGCCCGCGTCACATTGCCGTTCTGGGGGCCGGCTGGGCCGGGAACGTGATCGAGCAATGCGGCAAGATGGGCTTTGCCGGGCCGGTCTGGCCGGTCCATCCGACCCGGACCGAGGTCGGGGGGTTGCGCGCCTATCCCTCGCTCGCCGCCCTGCCCGAGGCGCCGGATGCGACCTTCATCGGGGTCAACCGTTTTGCGACGGTCGATGTGGTTGCCCGGCTTTCAGCGATGGGTGCCGGAGGGGCCATCTGTTTTGCGGCGGGCTGGACCGAGGCCGGGGAACCGGAGTTGCAGGCCAGGCTGGTTGCGGCGGCGGGCGAGATGCCGATCCTCGGGCCGAACTGCTATGGCGTGATCAACTACCTTGACGGGGCGCTGCTGTGGCCGGATCAGCACGGCGGGGTCAGGGTCAATCGCGGGGTGGCCCTGCTGAGCCAGTCTTCGAACATCGTCGTCAATCTGACGATGCAGGCGCGCGGGTTGCCAGTGGCCTATGTCGCGTGTCTGGGCAACGCGGCTGTCGTCGGGCTGGCGGAACTGGCCGGGGCGCTGCTGGCCGATGACCGGGTGACGGCACTTGGCATGTATGTCGAGGGGATCGACGACGCGGCCGCCTTTGCCGCGCTGGCCCAAGCGGCGCGGGCGGCGGGCAAGGGCATCGTGTGCATCAAGTCCGGCAAGACCGATCTGTCACGCACGGCTGCCGCGTCGCATACAGCGGCGCTGGCGGGGGGGGCTGCCGCCTCGAGCGCGTTTCTAAGGCAGGTGGGGGTGGCAGAGGTCGCAACGCCTGCCGAACTGGTCGAGACGCTGAAGATCCTGCATCTGCACGGGCCGGGACTGGGATCGCGGCTGTGTTCGCTGTCGTGTTCCGGCGGCGAGGCCGGACTGGTCGCCGATCTTGCCGCGCCGCACGGGCTGGAGTTTCCCGAGCCGACCACGGCACAGCGCACCCGGCTGGGGGAAATTCTGGGGCCGATCGTGACGATTGCCAACCCGTTCGACTATCACACCTTCATCTGGGGCGATGGCCCGCGCACCACCGACGTGTTTACCACCATGCTGGCCGGATTTGATGCGGGGATGTTCATCATCGACCCGCCTCGTGCCGACCGCTGCGATCCTTCGAGTTATGAGCCCGCCTTGCAGGCCATTGTGGCGGCGGGCAAGGCAACGGGCAAGCCTGCGTTTCCGGTGGCGTCGCTGCCGGAGAATTTTGACGAGACCCGCGCGATTGCCCTGATGGACCAGGGCATTGCCACGCTGATGGGGTTGGAGACGGCCCTTGCGGCAATCAGGGCGGCGCAGACCCCGGCCGGGGCGGCGGGGTGGCAACCGGTGAGGGTGCGGCCCGAGGCTGTCGCCGCCATGTTGTCAGAGGCAGAGGCCAAGGCCGTGCTGGCCGGTGCCGGGGTGCCGGTGCCGCGCGGGGTCAGCGGGCCCACGCTGACCGGCCTTGATGTGGCGGGATTGACCCCGCCCTTTGCGCTGAAAGGGCTGGGCTTTGCCCACAAGACCGAGGCCGGGGCAGTGCGGTTGGGGTTGTCCTCGCTGCAGGGACAGGCCGAGATGCCGGGGGCTGTGGGCTATCTGGCCGAAGAGATGGTGACCGGAGCCGTGGCCGAGGTGTTGCTGGGTCTGCGGCGTGATCCGGTGTATGGGGTGACGCTGACGGTCGGCATGGGCGGGGTGACGGCCGAACTGCTGGCCGATACCGTGACGCTGGTGCTGCCGGTCACCCAAGGGCAGGTGCTGGAGGCGTTGCAGCGGTTGCGACTGTGGCCGCTGCTCGATGGCTACCGGGGGCGCGCGCGCGCCGATGTCGCAGCGCTTGCCGACATGGCCGTGCGGCTGGCGGCGCTGATGGCGGATCCGGCGTTCGAAGAGATCGAGATTAATCCCGTCTTGCTGCGCGCCTCGGGTGCCGTGGCGGTGGACGCCCTGATCCGGAAGGTGTGACATGGAAATGCTGCTGAAAGGTCCGATCCGCACGCGTCAGGAGGGTGCCGTGCTGGAGGTCACTCTTGACCGCCCCAAGGCCAATGCGATCGACCTCGCGACCAGCCGGATCATGGGGCAGGTGTTCCGCGCGTTTCGCGATGACGACGGGTTGCGGGTTGCAATCCTGCGGGCCGAGGGCGAGAAATTCTTTTGCCCCGGCTGGGATCTGAAGGCGGCGGCGGCCGGCGACGCGGTGGACGGCGACTATGGCGTCGGGGGCTTTGGCGGTTTGCAGGAGTTGCCGGGGCTGAACAAGCCGGTGATCTGTGCGGTCAACGGCATCTGTTGTGGGGGCGGTCTGGAACTGGCGTTGTCTTGCGATCTCATCCTGTGTGCCGATACCGCGACCTTTGCGCTACCCGAAATCCGGTCGGGGACCGTGGCCGATGCGGCGTCGATCAAGCTGCCAAAACGCATTCCCTATCACGTCGCGATGGACCTTTTGCTGACGGGGCGCTGGTTCGATGCCGGTGAGGCGCTGCGGTGGGGGATCGTGAAGGAGATCTGTTCGGGGCCGGAGTTGCCGGGCAAGGCCTGGGATCTGGCACGGCTGCTGGAAAGCGGACCGCCCCTGGTCTATGCCGCGATCAAGGAAGTGGTCCGCGAGGCCGAGGGTCTGCGGTTTGCCGACGCGATGAACCGGGTGACCAAACGGCAGATGCCGACGGTGGACCGGCTGTATTCGTCGGAAGATCAACTGGAGGGCGCGCGAGCCTTTGCCGAAAAGCGCGAGCCGGTCTGGCGGGGAAAGTGACGCGGCGCGGCGGGAGACCGAGAGGGTCCCCCTCAGGCGGTTCTGGAAAAGGTGCGGGCGGCACGCGGACAAACCTGGGTCCGGTGGACCGGGGTCTGCACGACACCCGGCCCCGACGATGGCCCTTCGAAGTGATCGGCTCGACATCTCCCTGAAACCGACGCCTGCGCGTCGCTTCCCGCACACCCAAGGGCGTCCGCACCCGATAGGACGGTGACGCCCCGACACAGACGGGCCTGGGGACGGCCATGGACACGGATTACATCATCGTCGGCGCGGGGTCGGCGGGCTGTGTGCTCGCGAACCGGTTGAGCGAAAGCGGCAAGCACAGGGTCACGGTGCTGGAGGCGGGCGGGTCGGATGCGCGGTTCTATGTGCATCTGCCGTTGGGCTATGGCAAGCTTTTCTATGATCCCAAGGTCAACTGGATGTATCAGACCGAGCCCGATCCGGGGCTGCTGGGGCAGCGGGATTTCTGGCCGCGCGGCAAGATCCTCGGCGGGTCGTCGTCGATCAACGCGATGGTCTATATTCGCGGCCACCGGGCGGATTATGCGGAATGGGGGGCTGCGAACCCCGGCTGGGGGTGGCCCGAGGTTCTGAGTGCGTTCAAGGCGATGGAGCATACCGAGGCCGGCGGCGATGCGTATCGCGGCACCGGCGGGCCGCTGTTCATCAGCGAGAACCGGCGCGGGTTGCATCCCCTGGTCGAAGATTACATCGCGGCCTGCGGGCAGGCAGGCCTGGCCTACAACCGCGATTTCAACGGCGCAGAGCAAGAGGGATCGGGCACCTATCAGTTGACGGTCAAGGGCGCGCGGCGAAACTCGGCGGCACGCGCCTTTCTGCATCCGGCGATGGGGCGCAAGAACCTGACGGTGCTGACCGGGGCCCATGTGATGCGGGTGATCTTCGAGGGGACCCGGGCAGTTGGGGTGGAGGTTCGGCGCGGGGGCGAGGTGGTGCAGATGCGCTGCACGGCCGAGGTCATTCTGGCCGGTGGTGCGGTCAACTCGCCGCAACTGCTGCACCTGTCGGGCGTCGGGCCGGGGGCGCTGCTGGCGGGTCTTGGCGTGCCGGTCGTATTGGACAATCCCAATGTGGGCGACCATCTGAATGACCATCAGGGGGTGAACTATACCTGGAAGATGAAGGTGCCGACGTACAACGGCGTCCTGCGGCCGTGGTGGGGCAAGCTGCTGGTGGGGATGCAATACGTGTTCACCGGGGGCGGGCCGCTGGCCAAGTCGATCAACCATGGCGGCGGGTTCTTCAAGACCTTGCCCGATCTGGAGCGACCGAACATGCAGTTGTACATGCAGGCGTTCTCGACGTTGATCCCCAAGGATGGCGAGCGGCCCCTGCTGACGCCGGACCCGTTTCAGGGGCTGTCGCTGGGGCTTTCCAATTGCCGCCCGACCAGCCGCGGGCATATCCGCATCGGCTCGGCCGACCCGTTCGTGCATCCGGTGATCACGGCCAACGCCTATTCGACCGAGCGCGATGTGGACGAGATGCTCGCGGCCTGCAAGTTCCTGCGGACCATCGCGGCACAGCCGGCCTTTGCCCGGCTGATCGACGAGGAGTTGCGTCCCGGGCCCAAGGTGCAGACCGATGCGCAGATGATCACCGATTTCCGCCGCCGGTCGGGCACGGTCTATCACCCAAGCTGCACCTGCCGGATGGGGCCGGACCCGGCGTCCTCGGTGGTGGATGCGCGGCTGCGGGTGCACGGGGTGGCGGGGTTGCGGGTGATCGATGCCTCGGCGTTTCCCAACCTGATGGCGGGTAATACCAACGGGCCCGCAATGATGATGGGCTGGAAGGGCGCGGATCTGGTGCTTGCCGACGCGCGCTGAGCCTGCAAGGGGGCGCCGTTCTCGGGGCCATCGAGGCCCCTCACCCGGCTTTGGCGCGGGATTTCCGGCGGCGGGATGGCGGGGAAGTTTCCGGACGGAGCAAGCGGGGGTTTGCTCCGGTCACAGGCATTCCGCGCAAGGCACCCGCGCGCGTCACCGCGCCGGCGGGCTTACCCGCCGCGCGGAAAGCGTTTGCCGTCTTCCAGCCGGTTCAGGTCCATATGGTTGCGCATGTAGCGCTCGGACGCGGCGCGCAGGGGTTGATGGTCCCAGGGGTAATAGGTACCATTGCGCAGGGCCGGGTAAACCACCCAGCGGCGGGCCTGGGACTGGCGCACTTCGGCATCAAAGGCCGCGAGGTCCCATCGGGCGTCGGCGACCTTGCTGAAATAGGCCAGCACTTCTGCCGCGCGCGGGTCTGCGGCAAGGTTGCGGGTTTCGTCCGGGTCATTGGTCACGTCGTACAACTGGTCGGGGTCGGCGGTGCAGCGGATGTACTTCCAGGCCCCCAGGCGCAACGCGACCATCGGCGCGATGGACCCCTCGGCGGCGTATTCCATGGCGACGGGGGTGGTGCGGTCCTGTCCCATGGCGAGTGGCAGCAGAGTTTCGCCGTCGGTCCATGGCTGGATCTCGGTCAGGTCGAGGCCGATCATGTCGCACAGCGTGGGCATGAGATCGAGAGTGGAGACCGGGGTCGCAACGAGGCGGGGGGTCAGGTCTGGGGCGGCGATCATCAGCGGCACCCGTGCAGCACCTTCGAAGAAATTCATCTTGAACCACAGGCCGCGACGGCCCAGCATTTCGCCATGGTCTGACAGGAAGACCACGACCGCCTCCTGCCGCGTATCCTCGATCGTTTGCAGGATCTCGCCGATCCTGGCGTCGATGTAGCTGATGTTGGCGAAATAGCCTTGGCGGGCGCGGCGGATCTGGGCGTCGGTCACCGTCACGGACGCCGCATCGCAGGCGTCGAACAGCCGCCGGCTGTGGGGATCCATCGCGGCATAGGGGAGGGCGGGCGGCGGTTCCAGTTCGGGAATGCCGTCATGCAGGTCCCAGTATCTGCGGCGCGCGACAAAGGGGTCGTGCGGGTGGGTGAAGCTGACCGTCAGGCACCAGGGGCGCGGGTCGGTGCCGCGCGACAGGTCGTAGAGTTTCTGCACCGCCTGATGGCAGACGTCGTCGTCATATTCCAGCTGGTTGGTGATTTCCGCCACCCCTGC
>Ga0335397_10009456_pt1 | contig 12170 bp, 11 predicted proteins | sample MAT04_FD_205740 | JGI IMG/M metagenome (GOLD analysis project Ga0335397, IMG submission 205740) | Freshwater microbial communities from Lake Fryxell liftoff mats and glacier meltwater in Antarctica - MAT-04 (spades assembly) (version 2) ...
GCATCTTTGCTGTAAACCATACTAAATCACATATTTACAGCAAAGATAAATTAAGTGTATAGGACAAGAATTTATAAAAATCTATTTTTTTAGATCTTTATCTTTATCCGCTCCAATCTGAGCATTTAAACGAGCAAGTATGTCCTCAGATTGATGGACTAAACTTGCAAATTCACTTTTTGTTTTTTCATCTAACTTAAATTTAAAATTAGACTTTTTCAATTTTTCGTATAGATGAGGAGCATGTTTTTTCAACTCATCTAGAAAATGTTGCTCTGAATTAAAGACATTTTCCGTAGATTTAGTACCTTGGAATTTTTCATAAAATTCAGACGATTCTTTTTTTAAATCTGCATTAAATTCACTCATTCCTAGCGGCGGATTAACTGTGTTTGATTCGTTAGCCATAACTCCCTCTCTATTTCTATTAATGTCATTTCAATACATAACTAAAAATTCATTATTCAACAAGAAAAAGGAATGAGTTTACGGTTTTTTTTATCCTGTGGGCAAATAAAAACCCAGTCATTAATGTGCGGGATGAAATTCGACTTGTCTGAAATTACTAGTTATTCTATGGTTCCTAGCAGTGTTGACGAAACACCCTGAAACAAGTTCTTCTAAACAAATCGTCACTTTGAATTAGCTCTCGAATTAGATACCTTGGCTAAACAATCCTTAAAAGCCCCTGACTATGTAATCTTGCACAGTCTCAATGCAGCAACCTAACCACTGGTGAAAACTAGGTTGGGAGGAGCCCCCTGCTTAATTCGGGGGAGTAGTCACGCTCTTTCAAGCTCTTTCATTGTTTTTTTTCTATTTTCCTCTTGCTTTTGAGCATCTTTTGCAACGGCTATACCCATTTGCTGCATCATGTAATCATAGGCGCTGACAACTGTTCCTGTTTTGGTATTTTCAAAAAAAACATTCTTCAAATCATCTACAGACTTAATCTCGACATCAGGAGTTAAAATTTTCCATCCTGGACTATCTGGTGAAGGAGCCCCTTCAGAACCTATATTTTCAGTCATAAAACCTCTCCATAATATTTTTACCACAACCTTATATTAACACACGCCTCATTTAAAAATCATTAAAAACAATGTTATTTTCTTTTCTAGTAAACAATCCTAATCATCTAGTTAATAAACAAACTGGGTATCGAAAAATCAATTAGCTCTCCTGTATTGTTACCTTGAAAATTGAAGGGGAAGAAGCCTAATGCGCTGGGAAAGGCTAACGGTAAGCTGATCAGGCTATTCCTTTAAGGAAATTTTAAAAATATCTATTGTAAACGACGGATCTTTCGTGCTGTTTCTGTCGTATTTATTTCCGGAACCACCAAATGATTGCATTCATTCAAAGATCTTTGATAAAATTTAATATTTTTCCGTCTGAGACTTGATAGAATGGTAGCTTCATTATCGATTTGACTAATATCTAACAACGCATCTACGTGATCTCCTAATCTTTTAAAAGTTTTAAAATTCAATTTAAAAACTTCAGTTAAAAATGATTTAGAAGAATTATCCAAAATCTCTTCCTGATACTCTATGTTTTTTTTCTTAACGTCGTCTAATATTTTATTAAATAATTTATTAACATCTGATTCGTTTTGTAAACAATACGTAGAATTTTTCAACGTTTCATTCACTAGAAGATCTAAATCATTTACACTATCGTCATAATTTTTATTCGAATGAGGAAAATAATAGAGCAGATTATTTTGCATATTTTTTTGCTTGAAACTATCGATTAAATTTTGAGCATGGAGTGAGCCACAGAAAAAAATTGTTCCTTTTTTTTCAGTACTTAACTTTAACAAATTATTAGTCATTGTTTGAATCCGATGTTCTTCTTTAGCATCTATATGACTCATTCGTTGAGTAAGATCAAGCGAAGTTATTTCAGATAATTCTTTAGTATTGATATCGATACCTTTAATGGTAAATGCTAAGTTTTGCGCTTCTTTGAAGGTCTCTTTTAGGATTAAAGAAGCAGGTAACTGTTTAATTTTTTCAGTAACAGTGTAGAAATGTTTACTCGAGACATATTGTTGCATAAGCTGGGCTAATGGGCTAAATCCCACCTCACTTAGTTTATCAATTTTTATTCCTGCTCGTCCTAAACGTTGAGCCGCTTGAGAATATAAATTTATATCTTCCCTCAGCTGTTTTGCATGTAAGGATAAAATATCATCCATACTTAAATCTTGAGCAAATTCGAAACAAATCGTGTCATATCCTTCGAACGCTAATTCAGTAACCAGCTTTTTCCCTAGGTTCTTGGGCTGTTCATCCCAATGTCTTTCAAATATAATAATTGTGGGTAGAGAAGATGATGAGATCATATTTTTTTTTCCTTAAATTTTGATTTTTAAAACTTTAATAAATATACATTTTAATCAATTTTAATCAATTTTTATAGATTTGTAAAGTATTTTGAATTGTTTATTTTTTTGTTGTAATTAATTAAAAATTAACTTGTCTCGACTTTACCTCGACTTTGCAAAGTCGAGATTACAATTACGTTAAATTCAATTGAACAAATTGAACGATTGAATGGGCTAAATAAATTGAGACTGGATAATAATGACCAATTATTTGATAAAGTCATCCAAAATCTTGATAAACTTCAACAATTTGTGAAAGATTGGTTTGATACTAGGGGGATTAACCAGTGAGTTTTTTGGGTCATTCGAGACCTAAAAACCCGCCTTTTTTTTGTCCTCTGAGTCTAACTTAACATTTTTATGTTAAGTTAGATCTGACTAGATTTTAGGTCAAAATCTTTGGCTGAAAATCTCATGCTCATTTTCACTGGTTAATCCCCCTAGTTTGATACCCATTCACTAGAAGCCGAGTTATTTCTTTCAAAAAAGACAAACACATTTCCCTTTTCTGTCTATTTGATTAGAACCACAAGCGAAATGGATCTGATGCTAGCTTCAGGAATGAATGGAATTGGACGATGCAAAAAAAGAATTGGAGGTCAAGAATTGGGGTCAAGCTTGGTATTCGGGTTTTTATCTTGCGCTCTATCCCTTCCCCCTAAAGATTCTTTGAATTATGACAAGACGACAAAGATTCCACTCCCCTCGTGATCCTCAGAGGCAACCATGGTCAATGTATCTTCTTTTCCGAGGGAAATAAATCAAGGCTGTGCTTGCTCATGCAACAAGGTATTGAGCGTTTTGAACAGAGCTATGAAGCCTTTTGTTTTATATCGAATCACATCCAGTTGTCAGTGCGAGTAGCTGACATAAACATCTCCCGCAATATACAGCATCTTACTTTCCGCTATACTCGTTATATCAATCAAAAGCACAAGCGCATTGGACATCTATTTCAGGGGCGATTCAAATCCATTTTGTTTGATGATGAGGACTATTAAGGAACTTATACGATATATTCATCTTAATCCAGTCCGTGCAAAATTGGTGTCTGATCCTCTACGATATTTCCAGAGTAGCCAAAGAGCCTATTTAGAACTAGAAGAATTTAATCGGCTGACCATGGAACGAGTTTTGAAGAAATTCGACATCGAACCCAAAAATGCGATCAGAAATGATGAGAAATATGTTTTGAAAGGGAGTGGTGTCGAAACAGACTTCGACTTTAAATCAGGTTGCGCTGGAGGAATGGTTGCTAACCGAGCATTTGTCGAACAAATCATGGCAACGAAGTGCGCAATAAAGCACAAACAAATCGACTTAATTGATCTTATACTATTTCGGAAAAATAACAATTTAAATTTAAATTGAAATAGTGTTTCCTATATACCTTTAGGAGATACTTATGCCAGCTGGACGTCCATTAAAATTACCCAAAACTATTCAAGAACACGATTTCGTTCTTTTAGCTAAAAAAGAAAAGCATGCTGTTATAATACTTGATGGAGCTACCTGGCATACGGCTAAAAAAGTAAAAGGCTTTAAAAATATCACATTGCTACCATTGCCAGCAGCATCTCCAGAATTAAATCCAGTCGAACAACTTTGGCAGCAATTAAGAGATAGATATCTTTTAAATAGAAGCTACAAGGATTACGACGACATTGTCAAATCATGTTGCGAGGCTTGGAACAACTACGTCGATATTCCAGAATCTATTCGACGATTATGTACAAGGAAGTGGGCTAAAACAAACAATTAATTTTCCGAAATGGTATTATAACGAAAGTTTGTGAAATACACAACACCACTGAAGAGCAGTTGTACATGCCTGGGAAACAGGCCAAAAATTCTCTTGTACGGGCGCAATCGGCTTTTTTTGTGAGAGAATCCAAGCATATTTCATTCGCAACCCTTGCAAAGATTCTTGGGAGAAATCTAAGTAGTTTAAAATAACTTGTAAGCCGCTTCGAAATCAAGGCCACTAGCAACCAAACAGTTGCCAAGAATATGGAGGATATGCGCCGTTGGATACAGAACTCTTCAACGATGAAGAACTAAAAACGCGAATACCGAAATACCAAACCCGACCCCAATTTTTGACCTCGATTTCCAATTTTTATGCCATTTTTCCTAGTTTTTTACAGTCTAGAGCGTAAAATTTGCGTAATGTGGTATGGTAATATTAAAGTGGTGAAGAAATGAAAAAAGTTGACACATTTGCAAACATCAAGAAACGATCATTGCCAATCCTAAGACGGCATTCTGTCAAGCATGCTGCAATTTTCGGCTCTTTTGCGCGCGGGAACGCTAAGGCAAGTAGTGATATTGACTTTTTTATAGAGTATAAGGGCAAAAATAAAAGTCTTTTTGATCTTTTTGATCTCAAGTCGGAGTTGGAGGATACTTTAGGTCGAAAGGTCGATATCGTAACCTATAGTTCAATCTATTGGAGATTGCGTGAACGGATTCTTGCAGAGCAGGTTGTGATTTTGTGAAGAAAGATCCTAAAGTATTCATTGGACATATCATCGATTCGATTGAATTGATTGAGCAGTATGCAAAAAACTTGACGCTGGACAAGTTTAAAGAGAACATGGCCATGCAGGACGCCATCATTCGACGGTTGGAAATTATTGGCGAGGCGGTAAAAAATATTCCCCCAACCTTTAGAACAAAGCATTCTAAAAATTCCTTGGAAGCAAATGGCTGGAATGAGGGATATTTTAATTCATGAGTACTTCGACATTGATCTTTCTCTTACCTGGGCGGTTGTAAAAAGAGAGTTACCATCTCTCAAAGTAAAACTGCAGGAACTCTTAAATTTTCCAATGTAATCATCTGCGTCTCGGTATTAAATTACCTTTTTCCACTTTTTCAAATTCTGGCAAAACCATGGGCAAGTCATCAATTTTTAAATGGCTTTCCGCTAAACGAACCGCCTTATTCCGATAAGAATATGAGTAACAGGTTTCTTTTATCCCATATTCCGTCCCTTAAAGGGCAGAATATATTTTTTCAAACTTTGGGCTTAAAACCCAAAGTATTTGACTCCAAGTCTTATTCAAATTAAGCACCGTTGAATCTAGTCCCTAAATTAGGTAAGCAAATAGTCACGCCACAATCGGTCAGACAAAAACTCGCTTTCTGGCTTAGTCATCGGACGTAAAAGGCCATTGATAATTCTGAAACTTCAAATCGCTCCTTGCTCCGATAAAGCACTTCTACATTCTGGATAACCCAATCCAATTTAAGATATGGCACTTCAATTTTTTTCCATCTTGCTTTTTCTCTTGGAGATTTCCAAAGAGCCCATTTTCCCCTTACGTGATGAAAAGTGGATTGGATTAATTCCACATTTGGATTTTGTTTTTCAGGATCAAGATCGCTTTTAGAGCGAAAATTAGGACGAATATATTTTGAGAACCGACATTCCAGCGCCCATTCATTGTATAAGCAACTTTGCTTAATTTCTAAGGTTGAATTTAATTTTGTTACTTTACAGTCTAAAGGGTATTTTGGCGAATATGTCAGATGCTAAACCTATCATTCGGTTGCACATGGAAGAATTCTCATTTTCACATTTTAATACTTCTCTATTTTCACTATCTACTCTGCCAGTGATTTTAGCATTTGGATTCATGAATTTTCTCCTAAATAAAAAGTTCTCGGTGATAAGAGAACATTGTCGATTATTTCCAACAACTCCGGTTGAAGAAAAAATACCTAAGAGGTGGATTACTCTTGTGGAAAGGTATCTAAACAAGTGAAAATAAAGATAGTGAGAGATTTTTGGCGTGCTCTGGCGCGTATGGGAGGTTTTATAGGTCGCAAATCAGATGGGGAACCTGGATGGCAAGCCATTTGGAAGGGCTATAAAAGATTACAGGACATTTTACTTAGAGCAAATCTATTATGACTTGTGTATAAGGATCAGCCTTTTAGGTATAAAAGAGTTTATTCAAAACAATAATAAAAAAATTCGCGAAGCTATTTGTCTACCCTTCTCGAAACAATAATTAAAACAAATCCTGCTCTTAAACAAATAATGAAAGCTAACCTTCCTGCTATTTCCAATTTCTCTAAGCGTATTTACACACACGAGTCTAGTTAAGCGGTATGAGCACCAAGGTCCACTTCATACTCCACATATCGTTGAAACAACCGTAAATAAGGGACTAAACGATGGATATTTGGATAAAATGGAGTTTCTGACATAATGTAACTAACTTGTTTGTCGATAGGTTACTGAAATTCCAGCAGAAATTGCAACTTAGTCTTGCCATATTTTAACCCTTTTGCCTCTCATTTACTGCATTAGCCCAAGCTTGTACTTCTTTTAGGGTAATAATGCCGCGTCAATGCGTCGCTTATTTAAACATTGGCCTGGCATCGCGCTAAGTTCATTTTCTGCTATATTTAACCGACTTCCATCCTTTGGGTGTCTAACGAAATTCAATGCGTTTAAGAATTTCTCGAGCCTTTTCTATAGGAAAAGGCTCGTAAAACGCTGCAGTTGCATGAGCTAACTATGAAACCCGTCTAAGACTTGTTTGATATTTTCAAAAGAAAAACCTTTTCTCAAAAGCGCCTTAATCACTTTTTGTTTTTCCGAGAATTCTTCCAAGTTTTTTTTACGATAACGTGTTCGTAGTAAATTTTCTATGCTTAATTTTTCTTGATCGACATCCTGCCATGTCTTTCGAACACTCTCTATTTCTTCTTGAGAAAGGCCCTTAAGCTTCATTTTTTGCAAAATAGCCGGTAACGCTAATCGCTTGCGCTGTGTGCGAATGAACGACTCCACCCAAAGTTGATCATTAAAAAAGCCTTTTTCAATAAATTCCTGCATGACTTTTTGAATAGTCGATTGACTCGCTAACCGTTCTTTCAAAAGCCGGCTTACCTCTTGCGAGTGATAATTTTGCTTAGAAAGACGCCAAATGACATAATTCCTAACTCTTTGAAATTCGTAAGCATTAAATTTGGAAAATAAATCCGCTTCATCGACAATAGCAATGAAGCGAGTCTTTCGACCGAATATCGCCGGATGAACCTCTTTCCACACTTCTCCATCAAGAAGAACATTCAGTCTATCCAGTGATCCCAGTTTGGGAATGATTTCGATTTTCATACTCAATTTTCCGACTTAATTAAAACAATTTTTTCCACTTCTTGCTTGGCAATTTTGATCCCTTTAGCCGTGACACCTTTAATCGGAATGCTTTCTAAATCAAATTGAGTCGACACTACTTTTTGTCTGGGTTTGGGTTTAAAATGTAGAGTGAATTTGTTTGATTTTTGAGTAGAAATAAATTCTAATTTATATTCTTTTTCATAAAAACGATAACTTTTTTCTAAAATGAATTTTTCAATGATAAATCTTTTTCCAAATGCTAATTGGGTTTTTGGATCTTTATAAACGACGCTCATCACCGTTTTTTTGTCAGCAATTCCAATGAAAATAACCTGTTTGCAGTGATGATAGAGGTATTGTTTCTCCGGAATGTTTATCACCCGGTAAGTGCCGTCTTTGAACATAACAAGCAATTTATCGAAGTTCGTGCATTCGATTTCATGATTGCTTGAGACTTTTGTTCCGACAAAACCCCCGGCAGAGTCAAACCCCACTTTAATCATTTTAGTTTCCATTGCCCGCATATCTACATGATTAATTTCTTGGAGCTTTGTCAATCGGGGATGATTTTTTCCATATTTTTTGATTAAATTTTGTAAATAACGAATAGCCACTTTTTTTATACTTTTTAATTCTTTCTCCACAAATGCAAGCTGCTGATTAATCGCCAGAATATCTTCCTGATTTTTTTCAATATCGAACCGAGAGATGCGTCGAATAGGAATATTAAGCAATCTTTCTCGATCTTCTTGAGTCGGTACGCGACTAAGTTGTGAATGAAAGGGAACGATACTCGCGGCAATTGTTTGATGAACCTGTTCATATGTTTTAACATCTTCGATTAACTTGTAGAGACGATTTTCTATAAAAATCTGCTCTAAAGTTTTCTCAAAAACTTTTTCATTCAGACGCCCTTGTTCAATTTCAAGTTCACGTTGCAAATATTCTTGTAATTTTCGAGTATGCAAATGCAAAATTTCATCCACATCTGTTTCCCAAGGCAAATTATCTTTAATTACAATGATCTGAGAAGTTAATGTCACTTCGCAGTCTGTGTAGGCATAAAGACTGTCTAAGAGATCTTGAGCATACTGGCCTCGAGGGAGTTTGATTTCAATTTCCACTTTATCGGCAGTGTAGTCGTTAATCGCCTCGATTTTTATTTTACCTTTCTTAGCTGCCTCATCTATAGACTTAATTAAGGATTCGGTGGTTGTACCATTGCAAATTTCAGTGATGACTAAAGTTTTCGGATCACGCGTCTCGATTTTTGCACGCAATTTAATCTTTCCACGTCCTTTATTGTATTGAGAAGCATCCATAATTCCGCCTGTAGCGAAATCAGGCAACACGACAAAGTCTTTACCCTCTAATATATTGATCTCGGCTTGCAATAATTCTACAAAGTTATGTGAAAAGATATGTGTTGCCATTCCCACGGCAATTCCATCCGCACCTTGTAGCAATACCACAGGAATTTTTGCAGGCAAACAAATCGGTTCTTCATGCCTTCCATCGTAGGATAAGCTAGTCAAGGTCAAATCAGCATTAAAAAGGGTTTCTTGAGCCATCTCTGATAAACGGGTTTCAATATAACGAGCTGCTGCAGAAGGATCACCCGTTAAAATATTTCCAAAATTTCCTTGACGATCTAACAAATAGCCTTTATTCGCCATATTGACTAAAGCGTCAATAATAGGCGCATCACCATGGGGATGTAAAGCCATTGTCTGGCCGGCTGCATTAGCAACCTTGTGCAATTTACCGTCATGCATTTGCAATAAAGTGTACAAAATACGGCGTTGAACTGGTTTAAGGCCATCGATCACATGCGGAATTGCACGGTCTAAAATCACATAAGAGGCATATGTGATATAATGTCGCTGCATAAGTTGCTTAATATCTTCCATAAATACACTCGATAGTTTGAAAAGAAAATAATGAAATTTATTAAGAATTATTGCTACTTTCGAATAGCCTGTCAATGCTCAACTTCCGGCAACCGAAGGAGAAAGTGCTTCCTCATCGATAAGGTTTTGCATAATAAAATTCTTACGTTCAGGCGTATTTTTTCCCATATAAAATTGCAAAGTATTTTTGATTTCAGAAAACGCGTTAATGAACACGGGAATTAAACGCATATCTTTACTAATAAATTGCTTAAATTCATGAGGAGAAATTTCGCCTAAACCTTTAAAACGAGTGACTTCTATCCCTTTTTTAAGTTGGAGCTTAGCTTGATGCATCTCTTCTTCCGAGTAGCAATAAATCGTTTTGTCTTTGTTGCGTACTTTAAACAAGGGGGTCTCCAAAATAAATAAATGACCGTTTAACACTAAACTTTCAAAATAAGTCAAAAAGAATGTCAAAAGCAAATTACGAATATGCATGCCATCCACATCGGCATCTGTAGCCAAAATTACTTTTTGATAACGCAAATTCACAATGTCATCTTCGATATTCAGTGCGCTCATTAAATTAAACATCTCTTCATTCTTATAAAGCTGGTCGATTTTCATTCCAAAGACATTCAAAGGCTTGCCGCGGAGCGAAAAAACGGCTTGTGTTAAAGGATCACGCGAGGCCACGATTGACGCACTGGCAGAGTCCCCTTCCGTCAAAAAGATCATCGTTTTTTCACTATAAAAATTCAGATCTTGAGAGTGATATTTGCAATCGCGCAGCTTTGGGATTTTAAATGAAATCTTTTTCTGTTTTTCTTTCGCTTCTTTTTTTACAGCGGCTAACTCGCGTCGTAGTTTTTCGTTGAAAACAATTCTTTCAACCAACCGGTTAGCAACTTCAGGATGTTTATGCAATAAATCGATGACCGCTTCTTTTACTTCTTGAACAACGGGACCGCGTAATTCAGTATTTCCCAATTTATTTTTCGTCTGAGATTCGAAGATCGGATCTTTGACTCTCACTAAAACAGTCCCGACAATACCTTCACGAACATCAACACTTTGAAAGTTCTTTTTAGCAAACTCATTGACTCCTTTTAGAATTCCTTCACGAAAAGCTGATAAATGAGTTCCTCCATCGGCAGTGTATTGTCCGTTTACAAAAGAAAAGTAACTTTCGCCATAACTACTTTGTGTGTGTAAAAACGCAAATTCTAAGAATTTACCGCGATAATGCAAAGGCTCATAAAGCTGATCTTCGGTCACTTCTGCATTCAGAAGATCTAAAAGGCCATTATCGGATTTAATTGCCTCGTCATTAAAAACTAAAGTTAAACCCGCATTGAGATAAGCATAATGCCACATCCTTTTGAGAATAAATTCTTTTTGAAAGGCATATTTCTTAAAAATTTGAATATCCGGAGTAAATTCTACATAAGTACCGTTCGCTTCGTCTGTTTTCCCTTTAGATTGTTTTAAGAGTTTACCCTCGCTAAAACAAGCTTCGATAAATTCGCCTTCGCGAAAGCTTCTGATCAAAAAATGGCTCGACAAAGCATTTACCGCTTTAGTTCCTACTCCATTTAATCCTACAGAGAATTGAAAAACGTCATCGTTATATTTAGCCCCTGTATTGATCCGGCTAACGCAGTCAATGACCTTCCCTAGTGGAATGCCTCTTCCGTAGTCCCTAACAGATACCAGACTTGCTTCTGGATCGACATTGACAATCACTTGATTACCCTGCTTCATAATGAATTCATCGACACTGTTATCGACGACTTCTTTGAGCATGATATAAATTCCATCATCGGGATTGGATCCGTCACCTAAGCGCCCGATATACATACCTGAACGCAAACGAATATGAGATAAAGCATCTAATGTTTTGACTGCGCTTTCATCGTATTTTTTAGTCATTTTTCCCTTGATTTTCTATGGAGACGATCGAGTGCTCTCTATTTTCAATATTTAAACCCTCTTTTTCTTTCAGCATGCGCTCTTTCTCATCGGCTATTTTTTGACGAATAACTTCCGGAGTGATTTCGGGACATGAACTGCCAAGAGCCTCTTTTCTGTTTTCAATCGCTTGCGCTAAAGCCGGCTTTAAATAATTAAGCATGAATATGAATTTCTTAAGCTCTTTGTCGGATACTCTTTGTTTTTCAATTTTTAATGCGAACGAATTAATATCTGTCTGCAATGAGTTTTGATCTTTTAACAAATCTTTAAAATCATCTAACTTTGCAAGTGATTTATCCAATTCTATTTTTAATGCACTGATTTCTCTATTTAAAACGGCCGGGTCGACAGTTTTGTTGAAAACATTTTCTTCTTCTAGAGAATTCACCTTATCTGATTCAGCATCTTCAGCGATGTAAGAAACCGAATTATTATTACTTTTCCACTCGAGATCTAAAATTTTTCTTTCGTTCAATTTTGCATTTAAATCATCTTTTTCTTGCTTAAACTCATCCATGCGTAACTTAGCAATCGCTTCGAATAAAATGCGTTTAGACGTGATAGGCTGAGGAGAACCCGAAAAGGCAGGATCGCGGGTAATGCAAGCAAGCTCTTCCAACACTTGAGCTGAAATGATGATATCCGGAAAATTCTCGGCAAGTTCCTGAACTAAAACTGCGTAGGTTTGGCTTTCCGTTAACGAGTCGACTTCTATTACTTTTACTCGGCGCATAAAAGCCGGATTGGTTTTTAGATGTTTTTCATAATCCTTTCT
>Ga0335397_10009458_pt1 | contig 12168 bp, 8 predicted proteins | sample MAT04_FD_205740 | JGI IMG/M metagenome (GOLD analysis project Ga0335397, IMG submission 205740) | Freshwater microbial communities from Lake Fryxell liftoff mats and glacier meltwater in Antarctica - MAT-04 (spades assembly) (version 2) ...
GGCTCATCACCGGCTTCGCGGCGGCCCCCTCGGTGGCGACGCCGGTACGACCATCGCCGGGGCTGCCGACGCCGCCGCCCTCCCCGTGCAGGAGCGACGAGACCTCGCAAGCAGCAGCCTGCTCCTCTGCGGTCACACCATCCATCTCACGAACCAGCTGCTGCGCCGCCGACAGGTCGCCGGTGTCGAGGCACCAGCCGGCTGACCGAAGCAGGCAGCCCGAGCGCAGCTCGTGGTCCACGGCCAGTTCGGCGGCCTGTCTCGACATGCGGGCTGCGGTGGCTCGCTCACCTCGTCGGGCTGCGGCCGAGGCCACTGTCATCAGGGCTTCGGCGACTGCGTCACTGGGCCCGCTGGCGGCAGCGACGAGATGGCGCACACGTACTTCCCCTTGCCGTGGCGCCGCGTATGCGGCGGCAAGTGCGCGGTGCGCCGCTCGGCGGCTGCCCGGGGCGACCAAGTGATACGCCGCGAGCCGAAGCCAAGGGTCGGTGAACACGACACGCGCTCCGACGATGTCGACGATGCCCGCGTGCTGCGCAGTGTCGAACACGGAGGCGAGTGGGTCTTCGACGTCATCCACCTTGAGCGCGGTGCCGTCCTCACCCAGTGCTCGTAGCGCAGCACGAATCGCAACCAGCTCGCCGTCCTCGTCGGCGGCAGCCACGACCAGCGCCCGGCAGGCACGCTCGCCGAGCGCCTGCAGCCGATCATGCAGCACGACTGCGACGGCGGCAGCGAGCCGAGGGATCTCAGGCACGGCTGCCTGGTCGGAACGCTGAGCGTCGGAGAGCCCGTCCGCCAACGACACCGCCAGCCCAGGGTTGCCGCCGGCTGCCGCTGCACAGCGCTGTGCTGCACCAGGGGCCACACCGCTGGCGCGAAGGAAATCAGCTACAGCGGCGGCTGCCATCGGCTCGATCCGCACGGGTAACGCGCCTTCGAACGCGGTGGAAACGCCGGCGCTGGCTATGGCGATGCCGCCCGCGGCTTCCACGGCCAGGCGGATGCTGCTGCGGGAGGCGATGTCGAGCAAGTCGACGTCGTCGATCACGACGCACCACGGAGCACTGCCCGCCGCTGACGCGACTGCGGAGAGCGCCGTCGCGTCGATGGACTGGTGGCGAGCCACCACCCTGGACACATGGAAGCCTTCAACACCAGCGCGCTCCGCGGCTCGTTGCACCCACCACGTTTTGCCCGCACCGCGCGAGCCGTGCAGCAGCACAAACCGCACCGCACCACCTGGCGCCGAAAGTACTCGACCGAGCAGCTCGTCGTTCATCGCGGTGCGGCCGGCGGTGTCCACTTCAGCCGCCGGTCGGCACGGGCGTGTCGGGGAGGCAGTAGTACGTGCCCAGCCCGGCAGCCGTCAGGTTGCCGGCGATCCGGTGCTGATGGTCGGCGACGACGATGCAGAGGTCATCGCCCGACTGGTAGCCGAACTCGGCCAGGTTGTTGACGTCGAATCCGTCGAACACCAACTGGCCGCCGCCCGAGTTCAGGTCCCACACCTTCCATGGCCCAGCCTCTGGCACGCCAGCAGTATTGGCGGGAATGCTGCTCCAGAAGAAGTGCACGTGGTAGTCGCCCTCGACACCGGAGTCCTTCGGAACAAAGGCCTGTGTCTCGTAGACGACGTTCAACGTGCCGTCGACACTCCACTCTGCGCTGATGATGCCGACGCACCAGCCAGTGGTCTCGTTGCACGTCCGCTGCTGCGTGGGCGTTGTCGTGCTAGCGGTGGTGACCGCTACCGAGCCGGGTGCGGTTGGCGCTGTCGTCGAGTTGGTCTCGGACGTGTCGGGAAGAACGCTCGCCGGCACCACCGTGCCTGCCAGTGTGGTGACAGTCGTGGAAGCGGTCGTCGAACTCGGGTCGGCCGCACCCTTGTCGTCGCTGCGACCGAACGCGAACACCAAGCCGACGACGAGCAATGCAGCCGCGGCCAGACCACCGGCGAAGAGCTTCCACTGCGAACCGCCGGCGCCGTTGTCACCACCGGGCGTCGAGTTCGCCGCCGGAATGACCGGCTGCACCACCGTGGCGGGCAACTTCGTAATGGGGGGCACCGCTGCGGATGCGGATGCGGCTGCAGCGACGGGCAGAGCAACGGCAGGGGTGGCGGTCGCAGCGACCGGGGCGGGTACCGGCGATGGCGGCGGCACGAGGGGCGACGCGGTGGCCCTCGCTGCGACGCGGGCGGCTCCAAGGGCGACCGCGTGCTTCGGGTGGCTGTCGGTGACGACAGGGCGGCCGAGCTCGGCACGAACCAGCTCGCTGACCAGCGGGATGCGCGACGAGCCGCCCGACAGCAGGATGGCCTTCACGTCGGAGAGCTGCAGGCCAGCGGATTCCACCGCACGGCGGGTGGAGTCGATCGTGTCGCGCAACCGCGGGCGGATCATGTCCTCGAACTCGCTACGAGTGATGCGTACCTGCGTCTGCACGTTGGGCAGCAGCACGGGCACGGTGGCATCCGAGTCGGACGAAAGCGTCTCCTTCGCCAGGACGCACTCGTGCCGCATGCGCGCCAGCGCGGCACGCGCCGCTGGATCGTTGACGTCAAGATCCGAGATGACGTCGCCGACCGTCCGCCGCACGTGCGCGACGACTGCCTCGTCGAAGTCGATGCCGCCGAGCCGCTCGATGCCCTGCGGCCGACCGAGCGTCACGAACCCGTCGGCGGTCTTGCGCAACACCGCCGCATCGAACGTGCCACCGCCGAGGTCGTAGACGGCCACCACATCACCGACATCGACACGCTCGGTGGAGGCGTACTGGAGCGCCGCTGCCTCCGGCTCGGACACGAAGGTGGCCGCGCCGAGACCGGCGAGCTCCACGGCCTGGCGGAGGAGGTCGATCTTGAACTGCCCCCAGTTGGCGGGGTGCGAGACAGCAATGCGGTCCGGTGCGGAACCCTGCCGTGAAGTGACGTCGGCGACGATCTGGCGCAGCATGACCGCCATCAAGCGCTCGGCGGAGAATGGTGTACGACCAAGCAGGATCGGCACCGAGTCGCCAAGGCGGCGCTTGAACTCGCGTGCCAGACGCGCTGGCTCTTGCATGCCGCGCCGCTCAGCGGCATCGCCGATCAACACGGTGTCGTCGTCGCGGAGGAAGACCATCGAGGGAATGGTGGCCGCGTGGTTGCCCAATGCGACGACCTCTGCGCGACCATCGCGCAGGAGCGCCGCGGCCGTGAACGTGGTGCCCAGGTCTATGCCGAGTGTGTAGCCCAAGTCGAACCTTTCGTTGACAAGCGATGGTAGCCCAGGCCGCCGCGAGGGCGACGGTGCGGGCGGCGCTCTGTCAGAGGTCGATCTGGTCGTCGAAGACGCCGGCGGCAGCGGGTTCGATCTGGCCGGCGTTGCTCAGATCGTCCTCGAAGTCGGAAGGCTCGGATGTGGGTTCGGTGAACTCCGGCTGCACGAACTCGTCGGCCTCGCTCACGCTCGATTCCTCGCCCGCGCCCGCTTCCAGTTCGGGCGACACCACCGGCCCGCCGTCGGCCGGCACGTCATCGCCGGGCACGTCATCACCGGGCACGTCATCCACCGGGACCTGGTCTGCGGGCACCTGGCCCGCGGGTGCCTCGTCGGCGAGAGGCGTGCTCTCGTCGGTCAGGCCCTCGCCGGTGATGTCGTCACCGGCGACGACGACGCCGGTGGTCTCTCGGAGATGTGCCTGCTGCACGAACGCCTCCGCCTGCTCACGATGCTCGGCGATAGCGGCACGAACGAGCTCCGTCCCCTCGACCCCGCGAGCCTCCAAGTCCGGCAACGCCGCTTCCAACCGCTCCGCCTCAGCCAGCTCGGCGGCAGCGCTGCGAGCGAAACCAGCCTCCGCTTCCTGGGCCTCCAGCACCGCCATGTCGGCATGCTGTTCCTCGCCAACCCCGACAGAACGCGCTTGGGCTGCGGTTGCTTCGGCGGTGGCAGCGACGAGACGGTCCTCCACGTCGGCCAGCGCGGCCTGCGCGCTCTCGATCGACTGTTCGCGCACCGTCATGATGGCCGAGTAGCTCTCGTACTGTCCCGACGCGTGGGTCGCCGCGCCCACGTCGCCGACATCGTTCGCTCGCGCCACCTCGGCCAGCAATTCGGCCTGTTTGGCGTTGTACTGTTCGAGATCGGTGCGAGCGGTTGCGATCTGTCGTTCGGCCTCCCCCTTCTCGGCCGTGATGCTCGCCACTTGACGCTCAGCGGCGAGCCGCTCGGCCTCCGCCGCGCCCTTGTCGGTGGCGTATGCGTCCAGCGAGAGGTCGCGGGCCGCCTCCAGACCCATCTGCAACCCTGCAGCTTCGGCCTCGAGCTCTGCTGCGGTGTCGAACGGATCCTCCAGGGGTGCGTCGACCTGCGGCTCCGTCACCGGCACCAGCGACTCGTCGAACTGGAAGTCGCGCCCCTCGGCCAGTTCGGTGTTGATCTGCCCGGAGTCTGCAAGGCGTTCGAACTCGACGAAGCGGGCGGCAGCCACCTCGGCCGTCGGCACGGCGCCATCGGGTACGGCGTCGATCACCAGCGAGCCGTCGGCCTCGAAGGACACCTTGCTGCCTTGCTCCAGCGCCTGCTTGACCATCAGTCGATCCATCACGTCGATGTCGGTCTCTTGAGTAGAGATGTAGCGCGACCGGCGATCAGGCGTCGTCGCCAGGATTGCACCCTGGCTGTCGATGTTGACGACGAACCCGCGATCCAAGAGCTCGGCGATCTTGTCGAGCTTGCCGGTGAGGAAGGCGTCGCCTTCGGCGGTCATCTCCGTCGACGGCTCGAGCATCGTTGTCGGTGCGTCGTTGCCGGAGAGGCGAACGCCACGCCCTGAGTACAGGGACGTGCGGATCTGGTCGACGAGCTCAGGGTCCAGCGGTGTAGGCATAGCGGCAGAGTACGACTGGCTGCGGATGCGGTCACCGGGAAGATTCCCTGTTCGCGAGTGCGCAGCACGCCGTGCCTCACCGAGTCAGTCCTGGGCGTGCAGCAGGCCGAAGACGAGGCCGTCGTCGAGCGCCCGCCACGACGCCTCGATGATGTTGGCGCTGACGCCGATAGTGGTCCAGCTGCGCTTGCCGTTGGTGAAGTCGATCAGCACGCGGGTGATTGCGCCGGTGGCGGTGGCCCCGTCGAGGATGCGCACCTTGTAGTCGGTGAGGTGCACCTTGTCGAGCTGGGGAAAGGCAGCTCGCAACGCCGCGCGCAGGGCCGTATCGATCGCGTTGACCGGGCCGTTGCCCTCAGCCGTGTGCACATGCCGAACGGCGTCGTCACCGTCGCCCACCCACACCTTGACCGTCGCCTCGGTGTTGAACTCGCCATTGGGCAGCTCGTCGGTGATCACACGCATGCTCTCGACCTTGAAGTCGTGCTGCTCCCACCCGCCGGCTCTGCGCATCAGCAGCTCCAGCGACGCATCGGCGGCCTCGAAATGATAACCCTCGTGCTCCAAGCGCTTGAGGTCGTCGATCACCTGGTTGATGGTGGCTCCGTCCAGCAGCAGCCCAAGCTCCTCCGCCTTGATCTCGATGGTGGCGCGGCCAGCCATCTCGCTGACCACGAAACGGGTGCCGTTGCCGACCAGCGACGGGTCGATGTGCTCGTAGGCATCCTTGGCTCGCTTGATGGCGCTGACGTGCAGCCCGGCCTTGTGCGCGAAGGCCGACGAGCCGACGTACGGGGCCTGCGGGTTCAGCGGCCGGTTGAGCACCTCGGCGACGTGGTTGCTGACCGCGGTGAGCCGCTCGATGCGCCCCTCGGGCAGGCACTGCATGCCCAGCTTGAGCTGCAGGTTGGGGATGACGGTGGTGAGGTTGCAGTTGCCGGTGCGCTCGCCGAGACCGTTGAGCGTGCCCTGTACGTGGCGACCGCCGGCGAGCACCGCTGCCATCGAGTTGGCGACGGCGCAGCCGGTGTCGTCGTGGCAGTGGATGCCGATGATGACGTCGCTGCCGACGTGGCGGTGCACGTCGGCGACAATGGCCGAGACCTCGTGAGGTAGCGAGCCGCCGTTGGTGTCGCACAGCACCACATGGCTGGCACCCTTGACGACTGCGGCTTCCAGTGCCCGCAGCGCGAACTCGGGGTTGTGCTTGTAGCCGTCGAAGAAGTGCTCCATGTCCACCATCACCCGGCGCCCGGCGCCGTGCAGGAAGGCGACCGAGTCGGCGATCATCGCCTCGCCTTCCTCGAGCGTGGTCTGCAACGCCTCGAGCACGTGGTAGTCCCAGCTCTTGGCCACGATGCACACCGCGCTGGTGTTGGCATCGAGCAGGTTGCGCAGCGTCGCGTCGTCGTCGGTCTTGCCGCGCGGGCGGCGCGTGCTGCCGAACGCAACCATCGTGGATGTGGCGAGCCGCAGTTCGGCATTGGCGCGGGCGAAGAACTCGATGTCCTTCGGGTTGGCGCCGGGCCAGCCGCCTTCGATGTAGTGCACGCCCAAGAAGTCGAGCTGCTCGGCGATGCGCAGTTTGTCGTCGACCGTCGCCGACACGCCTTCCACCTGCAGGCCGTCGCGTAGGGTCGTGTCGAAGACTTCCACGAGTTGCAGTTTCGAGTTCATCGGGCGCACCTTTCCGGAGAAATGAAAGAGCCGCCCGAAGGGGCGGCTCGGAGCGCACATCGGCATAGGCCGAGGTGCGCTAACAAATGATGATGATCGCTGCAACGGCGCCGTGAGGCGTACGAGGTGCGGCGAACGATGACATGGGGCCATTCAAGCCGCAATTTCGGCCCACGTCAACGTGACACCTGTGTACAACCTGTGTGCGAACAGTGGATGAACAAGAAACTTCTGTGCGTAACCGGCATTCTCGGGGGATAACCCTGTGAACAGTGAAAATACCCCTTGACCTGCGAAGATGCCGGGCGCAGAGTGATCCTCGTACCGGGCAGCGCACGCCAACCGGAAGCCGAGGAACCGAGCAGTCGAGCCGGGGCAGCCAGCAATGGCAGTCACGGGGAGCCAATTCGGGGAGCCGGGTTCACGAGGTGAGAGCGGGTTCGGCAGGAGGATGATCTTGACACCGGGTCGCACGCTTCGGCGGGTGGCAGGGTGGTCGGGGAAGCAGATCCGGGCAACCGGGGAAGTGGAACCGGCAGTCGTAGTGAGGGAAGCAGCAGCTGGGCAACCGGCGGCAGCGGAGAGCGCAACGGCTTCGTTGTTGAGGAAGCGAACCGGGCAACCGGGTTGCCAGTCGGCAAAAGCGGATCGCCCGCCGAAGCGCAAGCTCCGACGGGCGATGACATTGGTCGAGACGCAGGCTAACGCCCGTTGATCGAGCAGTGGTGGATCACCCTCCGACCAGAGGTCGCCCCGGGCGGCGCGCAGGCTTCGGCCCGCAGCGCAGCCCGGGGCGCTTCACTTTTTCGGCCGATCCATGCGAGTGCCAGCCCACCGGTGCGAGTGCCAGCCCACCGGTGCGAGTGCCAGCCCGCCATTCGAGTGGGTACTCGCACCCCGGGGTGCGAGTACCCACTCGGAGCTACTGTCGGCGGGATGAGTGAACCTCGGCGCGAGATCTCCCCCAGCTACCAGCAGCAACTCGACCAGGGCTACAACTTCGGCAGCGTGCGAACGTTCGGACAACGACCGCTGCTCACCTCACCCGAGCAGCTCGACGAGTGGCAACCAGACGTGGCAGTGGTCGGCGCACCATTCGACCTGGGCACCACCAATCGGCCCGGCGCCCGCTTCGGGCCACGGGCGCTGCGCGCCGACGCGTACCAGTCGGGCACCTACCACCTCGGGCTCGGCTTGGAGATGTTCGACTGGATGGAAGTCGTCGACTACGGCGACGCCGCCTGCCCGAACGGTCTCGTCGACGAGGGCCTGGCCAACATTCGTGCTCGCGTGTACGAGGTCGCCAGTCGCAAGATCGTGCCGTTCGTGATCGGCGGCGATCATTCGATCACCTGGCCGTCGGCCACGGCCGTCGCCGAGGTCTACGGGTACGGCAACGTCGGCATGGTGCACTTCGATGCCCACGCCGACACGGCCGAGCAATGCGACGGCAACCTTGCCAGCCATGGCACGCCGATGCGGCGGCTGATCGAGAGCGGGGCAATCCCGGGCAGGAACTTCGTCCAGATCGGACTGCGCAGCTATTGGCCGCCACAGGACACCTGGGACTGGATGGCCGAGCAGGGCATGCGCTGGCACCTGATGGACGAGATTTGGGAGCGCGGCTTCCATGCCGTCATGGCGGATGCCATCGCCGAGGCGTTGGACGGTCCTGAGTACCTGTACATCTCCGTCGACATCGATGCCCTCGACCCTGCGTACGCACCCGCCACCGGCACGCCGGAACCCGGTGGCATCGTCGCCGCCGACCTGATGCGCGCCGTGCGCGAGTTGGGGTACCACCATCAGGTCGTCGCGATGGACGTCGTCGAGGTCGCCCCCGCCTACGACCACGCCAACGTCACCATCAACGTCGCTCATCGCCTGTTCACCGAATGCCTGGCGGGCATGGGTGCCCGCCGCCGCGACGCCGCCGGTGCCACCAAAGGCCGGCCGGCAAGATGACGGCGCGGCACTGATGTCGATGCAGTCGCGCACCCTCGACCGGGCCACTGCGCTCGCAGGGGAACTGGTGGTCGATGCGCTGTTCATCGTGCGCCGTCAGCGGTGGCACTGGTTGGCAGTGGCCACCGGGTTCGCGGTCGGCTGGACCGTGGGATTCCTGGCCACCGGGCACGGCGTGCTCGTCGGGCTTCCTGTCGCGTTCGTCTGCGGTGGGCTGGGAATGAACATCGGCAGCGACTTCCGCTTCATCGTCCGTACCCCCACCAGGTTGCTGCTGATGGATTCCAGCCGGGTGATCGGGCTGCCCACGGCAGTGCTGCGTGAGGTGCGGCCAGCCGAGGTGACGACCGCACCATCGGGCCCAGCGCTGCACCTGCTGGCCGGCGGCGAACTGCACGTCATGGCCCGTCAACACGCGCAGCGCCTGCAGCGAATGTTGGTGCAGGCGCCCGGCCTACAGTCGCCCTGACCGCCGGCCTGCGCCCCGAACGGATGCAGCGGCTCAGGTGCGCTGCGCGCTCACCAGCACCCCGGCTGCAGCGAAGGTGGCTTCCAGATCGGCTGCCAATAGATCGAAGTTCTTGGTGGTGCGGTGCGCGCCGATAGCACCGCCCATGTAGCCCTTCGAACTCTTTTCCAGCCGGATGACTGCGCCGCCGTCATACGCCGTTCGCACCTGAACCTCAACCTTGAAGTACTGCGCAAACGCGCCAGCTAGCGCGTTGGCCACCTTGCTGCCACGCTCGGCGACGCCGTCCCACTCGGACGACCAGGTGAGCTTGAACTTCCGCGTCTCGAGCGCGGCCGACACCGTGTGCTTCGCCCGACCTGCATCACCGGTGACTACAAACTCGATTGCGTTCATCCGGGCCGTCGGCTCAGACCGCGAGTTCGCACCAGTGGCGGTACTTGTCTTCCTGGCCGCGGACAGTACGTGCGTAGACGTCGGCAATGGCCTTCGTCATCGGCCCGGGGCACGGGATCTGACGGTCGTCCACCGAGTTGACCGAGCTGACCTCGGCGGCGGTACCGCACACGAAGATTTCCTCGGCGATGTACAGGTCGCTGCGGGCGATGTTGTCGACACGCACCTCGTAGCCGAGGTCGTTGGCGATTGCGGTCACCGTGTTCTGGGTGATGCCCTCGAGCGCGCCGGCCGAGATGGGCGGGGTGAGGATGATGCCGTGGCGCACCGCGAAAATGTTCTCGCCGGTGCACTCGGCCACCAGGCCGTTGGGGGCAAGCATGATGGCCTCGTCGTAGCCAGCCTTCAACGCCTCGACCTTGGCGAGCGAACTGTTGACGTAGTTGCCCGTGGTCTTGGAGGCGGGCGGCATCGTGTTGTGGTCGTGCCGCGTCCACGACGAGATCTTCATGCGAACACCCTTGTTGACCGCGTCGTCGCCCAGGTAGGCGCCCCACGGCCAGCAGGCGATGGCGACATCGACGCTGCACGGCAGTGTGTTGAGGCCCATCTCGCCGTAGCCGTAGTAGGCGATGGGACGGATGTAGCAGCTGGGCAGACCGGTGCTGGCAACGGTGGCCTTGGTGGCAGCGACGAGTTCCTCCACCGAGTAGGGGATCTCCATCCCGACGATCTTGGCGGAGTTGTGCAGCCGCTGGATGTGCTCGGTGAGCCGGAACACGGCGGGACCGTCGGCGGTCTCGTAGGCACGGATGCCCTCGAAGACGCCGGTGCCGTAGTGGAGCGTGTGGGTGAGGACGTGGATCTGCGCGTTGGCCCAGTCGACGAGCTCGCCGTTCATCCAGATCTTCGGTGTCGTTTGGATCGGCATCCCGTCAGCCTGCCACGCGTGCGGCGATTTGCGAACCGATCTCGCTGGTGCTGCCGCTAACTGGTTCCGTGCATGCGACGCGGATGCGGTCGGCCGCTGAACCCTCGCCGAGGTAGTCGAGCATCAGCGCGGCGCTGAGGATGGCCGCCGTCGGGTTGGCCTTGCCGGTACCGACGATGTCGGGGGCCGAGCCGTGCACAGGTTCGAACATGCTGGGGCCGGTGCGAGCCGGGTTGAGGTTGGCGCTGCTGGCCAGCCCGATGCCGCCGCTGACTGCGCCACCGAGGTCGGTGAGGATGTCGCCGAACAGGTTGTCGGTGACGATCACGTCATAGCGGTGCGGGTCCTGAACGAAGTAGATGCACGCCGCATCGACATGGTTGTACGCCGTGGAGACTTCGGGGTAGTCGGCAGCGACGGCGTCGAACGCCCGCTGCCACAGGTCGCCGGCGAACGTCAGCACATTGGTCTTGTGCACGAGCGTGACGTGCTTGCGGCGGGTCATCGCCAGCTCGAACGCGTACCGGCAGGCGCGCTCGGCACCCATCCACGTGTTGACCGAGCCCTGCGTCGCAACCTCGTGCACTGTGCCCTTGCGGAGCACGCCACCTTCGCCCACGTACGGGCCCTCGGTGTTCTCGCGGATGACGATGAAGTCGTGCTGCACGGTGCCGCCGGGCGCGGTACCAAGGAACGGCCGCTGGTTGATGTACAGGTCCAGGGCGAACCGCATCTTCAGCAGCAGACCGCGCTCGATGACGCCCGGGGGCACCTCGGGCGTGCCGACCGCGCCGAGCAGGATGCAGTCGAAGTTGCGGAGCTGGTCGAGCACCTCATCGCTGAGGATCTCGCCGTCGCGCAGGTACCTCGCGCCGCCCAGATCAAAGTCGGTGGTCTCGATCTCCACCCCTGCCGCACGAACGACCTTGAGGGCTTCCGTGGTGACTTCCGGACCGATCCCGTCGCCACCGATGACTGCAATGCGATGTGCCATAAGGCTTGAACGGTACCCGGTTCGCCTTTCAGTCCAGCAAACGACCGTGGCGGTGCCGGGTCCAACTGATCGACTGCTCGCGCACCCAGTGGCGCAGTTCGATCGTCGGGTCGGCGACAGGCTGGGCGCAGTCCACCTCCCAACCACGGGTACGCCACGCGGCCAACTCGTCATCGGTCGCGGTGCCGATCACCCGGACGCGATCGCCCTCGTCGGGCACCCCGGTCACCGCTCGGGCGAGCTCGGCGAGCGCGACCAGGCGCGCGTCGGCGCCGGCCGCCACGTGCAGCCGCACACCCGGAAGAGGGCGGTAGCGCAGCGTGTTGCGCTCACAGGTCAGCTGCGACGGGTCGTGATCGGCGCAGAAGAATTCTCGCCACACCCGCTCGAACGCGGCCTCCACACCGTTCCACAACTGTTGCGCCTGCAACTGTGGCTCCACAGAAGCGACCGCCGGGTTCTGTGCGTCCACAGTTGCGCCCGCAACGGACGCTGCGATGGACGCGGGAAGGGTCGACCAGGTACCGAAGGCCTCGACGTAGGCCGGGCCACCGGCCTTGGGGCCGCAGCCGACGCTGGAGCGCTTCCAACCGCCAAACGGCTGCCGTTGCACGACCGCACCGGTGATGTGGCGGTTGATGTAGGCGTTGCCGACCTCGACACGATCGAGCCAGTGCGCGATCTCGTGCTCGTCGAGCGAGTGGATGCCCCCGGTGAGCCCGAACTCGCCCGAGTTTTGCAGCTGGATCGCGTGGTCCAGGTCGTCGGCCCGCATAATGCCCAACACCGGGCCGAAGCACTCGGTGAGGTGGAACCACGAACCCTTTGCCACACCCAGGCGTACACCCGGCGACCACA
>Ga0335397_10009459_pt1 | contig 12168 bp, 10 predicted proteins | sample MAT04_FD_205740 | JGI IMG/M metagenome (GOLD analysis project Ga0335397, IMG submission 205740) | Freshwater microbial communities from Lake Fryxell liftoff mats and glacier meltwater in Antarctica - MAT-04 (spades assembly) (version 2) ...
AGATAGTGGGCAAAGATCCATGACTGACCAGTCGCAATCGCCCGAACATCCATGCGCGCCCGAGACGTACTCGCCGCCTGGCACGAAGACTCCTCCGTGACCGGTCCACGACGTGCCCGAATCAGTCCAAGTGGGACCGTCATCGGCCGACGCACTTCCCTGACCGACGACCAGGCAGGCGAGCATCGCGAGCAAAAGCGCCCACGCGGCACGTCGGACCCGAAACATCTAGACGCCTACTTCCCGAGAACCGTGACAGCCGATACCTTCCAGGCATCCAACTTCCGGGAGACCACGACGTAGAGGTTCTTGGTTTTCCCATCGCGAACAACGCGTACCTGCGCGCCGGCCGAAGATACTTCCTCAGAAATCGCGCGAATCGAAACCACCTGGGTATTCGGGATCGTTGCCATGTAGTCGCGAACGGTCTTGTCGACCAAAGCAGCCCGCTCTGGGGAGACCTTGTCGGCATCTTTTCCGTAGCTGTTCCCGGAGTAGTCACTTGAGGAACCACCCGAACCCGCACTGCCCGCTGACCCAGAACCGTCACTGTGCGAACCGGACGGCGCACTTGTTGCCGCAGTCGAGGCCTTTTCTGAATCCTGACTTGACCCCGGCGCCAAGGTCGCGCTCGGCCGCTCAGAAGCAACACCCCCAGCAGCGCTGGCCGACCCACAAGCTGACAGCGTCGCGGCGCAGACAACGGCGCCTAGTCCAACAATGAACATCTGGGACCTCTGAGTCGAATCAGCCTGCGCCACAAGGGCTTTCACGCCAAATCCACCCGCCCCCCGCGGAAAGATCATGAGACGAGACTCTACGTCAAACCCTAAATCGAATTGTCAGGCGGGGTCGGCAACCCACTGGCTAGCTCGTAGGCATCGAGCTATTCGGCACTCGGCCCGCCGCCGTTACCGTCACTGAATACATCTCAGAATTGGTCGCCCCGCCGTAGACCGTCAGCACTGCTTTGCCCTCGGCGATCACGGCTGCACCGCCATTGAACTCCGCACTGCCCTCGGTGCGCGGTTGCGAAACCTTGAGTACAGCCGGGTTGTCGGTAGTGACCTTGGTGACGTTCGGTGTTGTCACATTGAGGAAGTTGCCGATCTTGGCACTAATCTCCTCAGCTCTTGTCACTGGAATCGGAGCCACGACGCTTCCCCCATTTGAGCCGCTCGACGCCGAAGCGCTCGCCGACTCAGACGGCGTGGCGGATGCATCTGAACTACTAGAGGATGACGAACAACCGCCGATCGCTAGCGAAACACCAAGCGCGACAACTGCGACACCGACGGACTTCGAAGATCCCATTCGACTCATACCCAGATCTTCAACCAACCCACGCATGGTGTCCATCTCAGCGATCGTTCCATCTGAGCATTGTCCAACTCCGGGACATGATCAAGCGCGAGAGGTCCAACAGGGAGCACTGCACCCCGAAGCGAAAAGCCGGTAACGCAGGACGAAAAAGGAAAAAGTAGCCCCGACGGGATTCGAACCCGCGCTACCGCCTTGAGAGGGCAGCGTGCTAGGCCGCTACACAACGGGGCCCTAGACTTGCTTGGTAAACCGTACATTACTTGCGCTGGGGTACCAGGACTCGAACCTAGACTAACTGGACCAGAACCAGTCGGGCTGCCAATTACCCCATACCCCACAGAGCAGCCTTAAGGATAGCAACCACCCTAACGGCATTGTCGAGGGACACCACCCCAACGCTCTGGGCAAGCTGGGGGTCAGCCACCGGCTAGAGCGACAGCCGTTCCAAAGATCGTTCCCGGCCAAGCAGCTCGAGTGACTCAAACAATGGCGGCGAGACCCGTCGCCCAGTCACTGCAACTCGCACGGGCCCAAAAGCAACCTTCGGCTTGAGTTCCATGACCTCGATCAACTGACCACGCAAGGCGGTTTGAATGTTGTCAGTGTTCCAGTCACTCAAGTCCTTGAGGGCATCATGGGCAGCTGCGACGACAGCCACACCCTGCTCGTCGAGCAACTTCTCCGAGTCCTCTTGATCGCGCTTGAACGGCAGCGACCCCGGCTGGCCGGCAAACAAGAACCCGACCATTCCGACAGACTGTGCCAACGTCTCCATCCGTTCACTGACATGGGGAATCGCTGCCAGCAACAAGTCGCGGTGCTCAGCAGTAGGCTCGGTCGGCAGCACTCCCGCCTCAATCAAGAACGGTTCGATTCGAGTTGCCAGGTCGGCCGGCTCGAGAGCCCGAATCCAGTCGCCGTTGATCGCCGTGCACTTCTTTAGGTCAAAGCGCGCCGGGTTCGCATTGACAGTTGACACGTCGAAGGCCTCGGCCATCTGCTGCAGCGAGAAGAATTCAACGTCGCCACCGGGTGACCAGCCCAACAACGCTAGGTAGTTGGCCAGCCCCTCGGGCAGGTAGCCGCGCTTCTGATACAGCGAGAAGGATGCCTCTGGGTCGCGCTTGGAAAGCTTCTTGTTGCCCTCGCCCATCACGTAGGGCAGATGACCGAATTCGGGCATGACACCCGATCCGATTCCCAATTCGATCAATGCGCCATGCAGGGCGAGTTGCCGCGGCGTCGATGACAACAAATCCTCACCGCGAAGAACGTGAGTGATCTCCATCAGCGCGTCGTCCGTCGGGTTGACCAACGTGTAGAGGGGATCCCCATTGGCGCGCACGATCGCGAAGTCAGGGACATGCTCTGCCTGGAACTCGACATCACCGCGGATCAGGTCGTTCCATCTCCAATTAGTGCCGGGCATCCGGAACCGCACAATGTGCGTGCGCCCCTCAGCCTCACAAGCCGCTATTTGTTCGGTGGTCAGGTCCCGACAGTGACCGTCGTAGCCGGACGGTCGACCCGCCTTGCGTGCCGCGTCGCGACGCTCCTCAAGTTCGGCAGCGTTGCAGTAGCAGTTGTAGGTGTACCCACCGTCGGATAGCTGGGCGATGACGCCCGCGTAGATCTCGCCGCGTTCGCTCTGGCGGTACGGCCCGTGATCGCCGCCGACTTCAGGGCCCTCGTCCCAGTCCAGTCCCAACCAACGCAGCGCGCTTAGCAGCGCCTCGTAGGACTCCTCTGAGTCCCGTGCGGCGTCAGTGTCCTCGATCCGAAAGACGAACGTCCCGCCCACATGACGTGCATGCGCCCAGTTGAACAATGCGGTGCGCAGCATGCCGACATGGGGATCGCCGGTAGGTGATGGACAGAACCGGACTCGTACATCGCTGCTCACAGCGGACCGCCTCGTGACTAGTGGATCGACGACTGAACTAGGTCGCTGACTGGACTATGCAACCGGATTGTTGAGCGTACCGATGCGCTCGATGGTGACTGAGACTTCGTCACCGCTGTGTAGCTGCCCCATGCCAGCGGGCGTACCTGTCAAGATCACGTCTCCGGGAAGCAGAGTCATGATCGAGGTGATCCACTCGACCAACCTGGGCACCGAGTGGATCATGTGCTCCGTTGTGCTCTGCTGAACGACTTCGCCATTGAGCTCGCAGGTAATTGATAGACCTGCAGCAACATCGTCGCTGGTGATCTCGGTGTTGACCTCGTCGAACAGCGGGCAGAAGGTGTCGAAGCTCTTCGAACGCGACCACTGGCCGTCAGTCGCTTGCAAGTCGCGTGCCGTGACATCGTTGGCGATCGTATAGCCCATGATCACCGAGTCGGCGTCGGCCGCAGCAATGTTGCGCGCCCGGGTACCGATGACCACTGCAAGTTCAGCCTCGTAGTCGACACGTTCAGACTGAGACGGAAGCTCGATCGCCTCGCCTGGACCAATCACCGCCGTGGAGGGCTTCAAGAAGATCATCGGCCTAAACGGCGCCACGGAATGCATCTCGGCGGCATGGTCGGCGTAGTTCTTCGCCACGGCGACGATTTTGGATGGATCGGGGCGATCTAGGCTCATGAGGTCGACTCTTCCATCTCGGGTGTGTCGTCGGTGTCGCCAGCCCCAGAATTGTTCAGTTGCAACAGTCCATAGGCAACGGCATCTTCCAATGCCATCCATGATGCCGCTATCACGTTCTCGTGAACACCCACCGTGGTCCATTCGGATCGACCATCGGTGGTATCAACCAGCACCCGCGTGACAGCACCGGTTCCCTTGACGCCCTCAACAATGCGCACCTTGTAGTCAGTGAGTTCGAACTTCTCCAACTCCGGGAACGCCGTTGACAAGGCACTGCGCAGCGCGTTGTCCAGCGCGTTGACGGGGCCATTGCCCTCACCGACGGCGACCGTCCGGTCCGAGCCAACCTGCACTTTGACTGTTGCCTCACTGCGGACAGCGCCGTCCACTCCACGCTCGACAATGACTCGCCAACTTTCGACGACAAAGTCGCGGACCTTGTGACCGTTCTGGGCATCCCTGACCATGAGCTCAAAAGAAGCGTCAGCAGCTTCAAACGTCCAGCCGTGCGCTTCCTTGTCCTTAACCTGCCTGAGGACCGTAGTCAGCACCTCAGGCTCGGAGGCGAGGTCAAAGCCGAGCTCTCGACCTTTCATCTCCACCGATGCACGCCCGGCCATTTCCGTGACCAGCACCCGCATGTCCCCGCCAACTACTTCTGGGTTGATGTGGTTGTAGAGCTCGGGATCGACCTTCAACGCGCTGGCGTGCAAACCGGCCTTGTGAGTGAACGCCGAAGGCCCGACGTAAGCGCGGTGGGAGTCCGGCTTGAGATTGGCAATCTCGGCGATTGCGTGAGAAACGCGGGTCATCTCTTGGAGGTTCTCCGGCGGCAGCAGGTCGTAACCCATCTTCAACTGCAGATTCGCCACCACGGAGAAGATGTCGGCATTGCCGGTGCGCTCGCCGTATCCATTCGCAGTCCCCTGCACATGCATTGCTCCCGCTTCAACAGCTGCCAATGTGTTAGCCACAGCACAGGCTGTGTCGTCTTGGCAGTGAATCCCAATCCGCAAGTTGGTGCGCTCCTTGACGTCCGCGACGATGGCCGCGATTCCGCTCGGAAGCATCCCGCCATTGGTGTCGCAAAGAACCCCGACGTACGCCCCGGCGTTGTCAGCCACGTTAAGGAGCTCAATACCGTAGTCAGCGTCGCGCTGGTAGCCGTCAAAGAAGTGCTCGCAGTCGACGAAGACCCGGCGGCCGTTCGCGACCAAATGCGACACAGTGTCCGAAACCATCGCCAGGTTCTCTTCGCGGGTTGTGCGCAACGCATCCTTGACGTGCCAGACATCGCTCTTAGCTACCAGGCAAATCGCTGGCGCACCGGACGCCAAGAGCGCAGCAACCTGGGGGTCGTCCTCAACTTTGACCCCAGCCTTGCGAGTTGAGCCGAAAGCCACGAGTTGCGCATTCGCCAGCTTCAGCTCGGTCTGGGCCCGCTGGAAGAACTCAGTATCTGTCGACATGGCCCCAGGCCAGCCACCCTCGATGTAGTCGACACCGAACTGGTCAAGCAACCGCGCAACGGCGAGTTTGTCATTGACCGAGTACGTGATGCCCTCACGCTGGGCTCCGTCGCGCAGGGTTGTATCGAATAGGTGAAACTCGGTGTCAGTGCTGTTGTGTGGGGCTGTCATGGTGATCTGGTCCGTTTCAGTGCTGTGAGGTCTGGCGGGCAAGTCGGCGGGCAAGAAAAATGCCCCCAGGCGCAGGGCAGGGGGCAGGCGCACCGAGAGCCGTCAGGCCCATCGGCGCGCTAAATAATGATCGCGGCTTGCGAGAACGTCACCCCACTAGTGTGCCACGGGCTGATCCGAGCCGCAAAACCCACCGTGACCCCTGCTGCGAAAGCGATTTCTCTGCGTGTGAGCACCCAATAGGCAAATACGCCTCGTAGGTACTCACACTGACGGAAAATGGCCGCGATGACCGTGGCAGTGGTTTGCAGATCAGCCAGAGGTGCGACGCCAGCCGTATGGGTCATCAGCCTTGCCTGTCTGCAGGTCAGTCAACGCATTGCGCAGGCGCATCGTGACCTCTCCCGGCTCGCCGTTGCCGACGTTCCACTCCCCCGTGCGACCCTTCACATGTCCAACCGGAGTGATCACAGCTGCCGTTCCGCAGGCGAATACCTCGGTGATCTCACCGGACTCATTGCCCTTACGCCAGTCGTCAACGTTGATGCGACCTTCTTCAACCGAGTAGCCCAGGTCGGCGCCCATCGTCAGGATGGACTCACGGGTGATTCCGGGAAGCAGCGCGCCAGACAGTTCCGGGGTGAGCAACTTCGCGTTGTCACCGGAGCCGACGACAAAGAACAGGTTCATCCCGCCCATCTCTTCAACCCAACGATGCTCAGCGGCATCCAGCCACACGACCTGGTCGCAACCGTGCTCGATTGCCTCGGCCTGCGCGACCAGGGACGCAGCGTAGTTGCCAGCGCACTTAGCCTCACCTGTTCCGCCAGGAGCCGCCCGCACAAAGTCTTCGCTAAGCCACACTGAAACCGGCTTGACGCCTTTCGGGAAGTAAGCCCCAGCAGGCGAGGCGATCAGCAGATAGCTATAACGATCGGCAGGCCGGACACCGAGACCAACCTCGGTGGAGAACATGAACGGACGAAGGTAGAGCGAGCGATCTTCACCGCTTGGAACCCAGTCCGAATCGATGTCCAAGAGCGCGTCAATGGAGCCTAGGAAAAAGTCATCGGGCAGTTCAGGCATCGCCAGACGTTGGGCGGACTTGCGGAAGCGCGCTGCGTTGCGATCTGGCCGGAAGGTACTGATGGTCCCGTCATGCATCCGATAGGCCTTGAGACCTTCGAAAATCGACTGACCGTAGTGAACGAAATTAGTCGCCGGATCTAACGCCAGCGGGCCATAGGGAACCACTTGAGCGTCGTGCCAGCCCAGTTCTTTCGTCCATGACACGCGAGCCATGTGATCGCTGAAGTACCGGCCAAATCCTGGGTCGGCGAGCATCGCGTCACGCACCTCGGCAGATACCGGACTGCCGCTGCGTTCGACTTCGAACAAACCACTCACGTGATCATTCCTTTCGTGGACGTGCGGTGAGTCTACGGTGCCGCGACCAAATCCACAGACCCGATAACTGCGGCATTAGGCCGAGGAAACAGCCTGGGCGAGCGCGTCACCGATCTCAGAAGTCGAGCGAACAGCGTCACCGCGATCGGTGAGGTCTTGAGCAACAGCAGCCTCAACCTTGCCGGCGGCAGTTGCTTCGCCGAGGTGGTCGAGCAACATCGCTACCGACATGATCGCTGCGGTCGGATCTGCTTTGCCTTGGCCGGCAATGTCGGGAGCCGATCCATGGACCGGCTCGAACATGCTCGGCGCTGTGCCATCCACGTTGAGATTGCCGCTGGCGGCTAGACCGATTCCACCAGCAATGGCCGCACCGAGGTCGGTGATGATGTCACCGAACATGTTGTCGGTAATGATCACGTCAAAGCGACCCGGATCCGTCACGAAGTAGATTGTCGCGGCATCGATATGGCAGTAATCAACCTTCACTTCAGGGAAGTCCGCGGCGACAGCATTGGTGACTCGCTGATAGAGATCACCGGCATGGACCAGCACGTTGGTCTTGTGCACGAGCGTGAGTTTCTTACGCGGTCGAGCAGCAGCGCGGGTGAAGGCATCGCGAACGATGCGCTCAACGCCGTACCAGGTGTTGATCGATTCTTCAGTGGCGACTTCGTTGGCAGTGTTCTTACGCAAGAAGCCACCTGCACCGCAGTACAGACCCTCGGTGCCTTCTCGACAAACGATCATGTCGACGGTCTCAGGAGTCGCGGTCGTGACCGGCGAATTCACACCCGGCAGCAACTTCACTGGACGCAAGTTGACAGCATGGTCCAACTCGAATCGCATTCTGAGGAGCAGGCCGCGCTCGAGCACTCCCGGCGCCACGCTTGGGTCGCCGATCGCACCCAGCAGAATCGCGTCCTGCGAGCGGATCTCCTCGAGGACCGAATCAGGCAACGCTTCACCTGTCTTGTTGTACTCGCGCGCCCCGAGTTCGTACTCGGTCTTGTCGAATGTGATGCCCTGCGCACTCGCGGCTACCTCAAGGACCTTCAGAGCCTGCGCTGTGACTTCAATGCCGATACCGTCACCGGGGACGACTGCGAGTTTGTAGGAGTTGGCCATAAGGAACAAGATTACGTGCCACCCGCACCCCCCAACCAACGGGTCCTCCCCGTTGACTGTTGACTTGTTGAGGTGTTTTCTTGATCAACAGGCTCAACAACCACACAGTCAACGGGCGATCGGGCCTAGGCTGACGGAAAGTAACCTCGCGCGATCCGTCGATCGCAAGGGCAGCGAGCAAGAACGGAAGGTCGACAAGAGATGACTCCTGACGAGTACACCAGCTACGACGCCACCGGACTTGCCGAACTCGTGGCCGCACGCGAGGTCACTGCGCAGGAGTTAGTCGATGTCGCCCTAGACCGCATCGACCAACTCAACCCTGACCTCAATGCCGTGGTCGTGCGTCGTGACGAGAAGGTCCGCGCCGAGGCCATCGATCACCCGGCTGGCCCATTCAGTGGTGTCCCGTTCCTGGTCAAGGACATGGATGGGGTGCTGGCCAACGAGCCAAACACGTCTTCGAGCCGCTCACTGGTCGCTTGGCGCCCCGACTTCGACTCCGAACTATTTCGGCGTTTCAAGGAATCGGGACTCCTCATTATCGGCAAAACGAATGCGCCCGAATTCGGCATCATGGGCATCACCGAATCAGAGCTACGCGGACCGGCCCGCAATCCGTGGAGCCTTGACCACACCCCCGGTGGCTCCTCGGGCGGATCCGCAGCATCCGTGGCTGCGCGCATCGTGCCGATGGCTCACGGTGGCGACGGTGGCGGATCGATCCGAATCCCGGCTTCAGCATGCGGAATCTTCGGCCTCAAGCCGACCCGCGGACGCCAACCCCTAGGCCCCATGACTGGGGAAGGTTGGGGTGGGCTTGTCGCTCCCGGCGTCTTGAGCCGAACGGTCAGAGACACTGCAACAGCTTTAGACATAACCCACGGGAGCGACCCAGGCGCACCCTACGCAGAGCCACCCGCACCCGACTCATTCCTTGCCGCGTCACAACGGGATCCGGGCAAGCTTCGAATCGGCTTCTCCACCAAAGCGATGCTCGGTCCAGACACCGGACCCGATTGTGTCGCTGCTGTCCTGGACGCCGTGGAACTGCTTGAGTCCCTAGGTCATGAACTCATTGAAGTCGACCTGCCCCTTGATCGTGAAAAACTCGCAATGGCGTATCTCACGATCGTTTCCGCATGCGTTGCTAGCGACGTCCTCAACACGGCGACCTTGACTGGCAAGAAGCCCCGACCGGACATGTTCGAATTGCCCACCTGGTTCCTGCGCCAGGTGGGTGACACCTTGTCGGCACGTGAACTCGAACAGGCCCGCGAAACCTCCCATTACCTAGGTCGCGATATTGCCCACCTTTACGGCGAGCTTGAACTCGACGTGCACTTGTCCTCGACAATGGCGTTCCCGCCAGTCAAGATTGGCGAGCTCGACCTATCCACAGCCGAACGCGCTGGGCTGTCAGCGCTTCGCCGCGCATCTACCGGTTCGGTGTTGCGCACAGTGCTTCGCCAATTGGCCGGCAACTCCTTGGACAAGACCCCCAACACTCAGGTGTTCAACATGACCGGCCAACCGGCGATGAACGTCCCGTTGTCGTGGAATGACCAGGATTTGCCAATAGGCGTCCAGTTCGCTGGACGATTCGGCGACGAGGCGACCCTGTTAGCGCTGGCAAGCCAACTCGAACAAGCCCGGCCGTGGGCCGACCGCCGGGCACCGATCAGCTAGACCAACGCTAAATCGAGGGAGTGAGCTTGCCGTCAATCAGTTCCCAACCGACCGGCAGGGACGCTGGCGTTCCCACGATTCCGCTGGAGACCGCGCCCGTGAGGATCGCGCCCTGAAGAATCGCTCCCTTGAGCCGAGCGCCGGTGAGGTCTGCTCCACGCAGGCACGCGTTCGTGAGGTTCGCTCCCCGCAAATTGGCATCTAGGAGCACCGCGTCGACGAGGTTGGCATCCCTGAGATTCGCGCCTTTGAGGTTGGCGCCCTTGAGAACCGCTCCTCGCAACTCGGCTTCCGGGCCGACTAGGTAGCCACAAGCGAGAACCCAGTCATGTGGCAATGCTGCAGGCTTTCCTGTGATCTCCCCCGTGACTGCCTGACCGATGATCGCGTTCTTCAGGTTGGCGCCCTTGATGCGCGCACCTGTCAGCACGGCGCCACTGAAGTCCACGCCTTTGAGGTCGGCGCCCTTGAGGTCGACTTGGCTGAGGAAAGCGAGAGAGAAATTGGCCTTTGCCATTCGGGCACCACTGAGGTTGGCACCGCGCAGGTACGCGGCCGTCATATTCGTTTTTGCGAGATTTGCGCCGCTGAGTTTAGCTGACACAGTTGATCTTGCTGTCGCGGTTAGTTTGGCTGACGCAGTTAGTTTAGCTGACACAGTGACCTCCACCCGAGCCCAACGCTTTCTGGCTAATCCCTAGGGTAGTTGTTCCTAGGATCAACAAATGGTGCAACGCCAAACTTGGCGCCAACAGTTCGTCTTGATCAACGAGGTATGGATTGGCCGATCGCGTAAGCAAGCCACTCGCGCAGGCGGATTGCGCCTGTTACCCTAGAACCGTGGCAATAGAGAGCCTCCTCCTTACGCGCCGCGGCAGGGTCTGACCGACCGGTCCCCTCCCCGCGGCTAACTTCTTGCGCCTCGGCTGAAACTGAGCCCCCGCTGCAAACACCGGTCACCAGCCCGAAACCACACCCTCTGGAGACCAACCAATGACCGCTTCACATGCGCCCAAGCCCTACGAGCAGCGCAATGCGCAAAAGCCCTCGCCCATGCCTATCCACCGCTACCAACCCTTCGCCCCGGTCGGCCTGACTGATCGAACCTGGCCCGACGCGCTCATCACCAAGGCACCACGCTGGTGCGCCGTGGATCTGCGCGACGGCAATCAAGCTCTCATCGACCCGATGTCCCCGGCGCGCAAGCGTCGGATGTTCGACCTGCTTGTAACGATGGGCTACAAAGAGATCGAGGTCGGCTTTCCCTCTGCCTCCCAGACCGACTTCGACTTCGTTCGCCAACTGATCGAAGAAGATGCGATTCCTGACGACGTCGTCATCCAGGTGCTGACACAGGCTCGCGAACCACTGATCGAGCGAACCTTCGAGTCGATCCGCGGTGCCGACCAGGCGATTGTCCACCTGTACAACTCGACGTCAACCCTGCAGCGTCGGGTGGTGTTCGGCTTGGATAGGTCCGGTATCCGCGATGTCGCTGTGCATGGCGCACAGCTGTGCGCGAAGTTCGCAGAGGATGCTGGCGACACGGAGATCTACTTCGAGTACTCACCGGAGTCCTTCACAGGCACCGAGTTGGAGTTCGCTGTCGACGTATGCAACTCGGTCACCGAGGTGTGGCAACCAACTGCTGATCGCAAGGTGATCCACAACCTACCGGCGACTGTCGAGATGGCAACGCCGAACGTCTACGCAGACGCCATCGAGTGGATGAGCCGAAACCTGGCGCAACGTGACAATGTGGTGTTGTCACTACATCCACACAACGACCGCGGCACAGCCGTGGCGGCCGCGGAACTCGGCTTCATGGCTGGCGCGGATCGCATCGAAGGCTGCCTGTTTGGCAACGGCGAGCGCACAGGCAATGTTTGCCTGGTCACTTTGGGAATGAACCTGTTTAGCCAGGGCGTGGATCCACAAATCGACTTCAGCGATATTGACGCGATCCGTCGCACCGTTGAGTACTGCAACCAACTGCCCGTAAATGAGCGTCACCCCTACGGTGGCGACCTGGTCTACACGGCGTTCTCCGGATCCCACCAGGACGCCATCAACAAGGGCCTGGCCGCTTTGGGCAACGATGCCGACGAGGCGGGCACAGCGGTCGATGACTTCCATTGGGAGGTTCCCTACCTGCCAATCGACCCCAAAGATGTTGGGCGTACCTACGAAGCGGTGATTCGGGTCAATTCCCAGTCCGGCAAGGGCGGCGTGGCCTACATCATGAAGACCGAGCACAAGATGGAAATGCCTCGGCGGCTACAGATCGAATTCAGCCAAGTGGTGCAGGCCAAGACGGAGTCCGAGGGTGGCGAAGTCTCCCCTGAGCAGATCTACGCCAGCTTCACAGACGAGTACCTGCCACACCCCGCT
>Ga0335397_10009462_pt1 | contig 12166 bp, 11 predicted proteins | sample MAT04_FD_205740 | JGI IMG/M metagenome (GOLD analysis project Ga0335397, IMG submission 205740) | Freshwater microbial communities from Lake Fryxell liftoff mats and glacier meltwater in Antarctica - MAT-04 (spades assembly) (version 2) ...
ACGGACGCCTGGGCATCCTGTTCCGGATGATCCTGCCGCTGTCCGTGCCCGGGCTGATCGCGACCGGCATGTACGCGTTCATCATCGGCTGGAACGAGTTCATCTTCGCCGTCACCTTCCTGACCGCGAGCCCGGAGAACCAGCCGATCTCGGTGGGCGTGTTCGCGAGCATCGGTAAATGGGATATCGACTGGCAGCGCCTGATGTTCATGGCCCTGCTCGGCACGGCGCCAGTGCTGGTGTTGTTCGCGGCGATCCAGAAGCACCTCGACCGGGGCTTCGCCTCGATCGCGTCGGGGCGGTAGGAGGAGACGGATGGCCTCGGTCACGGTGTCGGGGGTGCGCAAGGTCTTCCCCAACGGGTTCGCGGCGATCCGCGGCCTGGACCTGGAGATCGGCGACGGAGAGTTCATCGTGCTCGTGGGGCCCTCCGGGTGCGGCAAGTCGACCCTGCTGCGCCTCCTCGCGGGCCTGGAGGCGGTCACCGACGGCGCCATCCTCATCGGCGACCGTGACGTGACGGACGTGCCGCCGTCCGAGCGGGACATCGCGATGGTGTTCCAGAGCTACGCCCTCTATCCGCATATGGACGTCGAGGACAACCTGGCGTTCGGTCTGCGCCGGCGACGCACGCCGCGTGACGTCATCGGCCGCAAGGTGGGCGGGATCGCGGGCGCCCTGGGGCTGGGTGACCTCCTCGGCCGGCGCCCGGGGATGCTGTCGGGCGGGCAGCGGCAGCGGGTCGCGATCGGTCGGGCCATGGTCCGCGAACCGGTCGTCTACCTCATGGATGAGCCGCTCTCCAACCTCGACGCGAAGCTGCGTGTGAGCATGCGCGCAGAGCTCGCCCGGCTGCACGCGCGGTTGGGGGTGACCACCGTCTACGTGACCCACGATCAGACGGAGGCGATGACGCTCGGTGATCGCGTGTGCGTGATGCTCGACGGTGCCATCCAGCAGGTGGACACCCCGGGACGCCTCTACCGGGAGCCGGCGAGCGCGTTCGTGGCCGGGTTCATCGGGTCGCCGTCGATGAACCTCGTGATCGCGTCCGTGGATGGCACGGACCTGGTGGTCGGCGGCCACCGGCTCGCGCTGTCACCCGCGCAGCAGGCCCGGATCGGCGGCCGCACGCGTGTCGTCGTCGGGATGCGGCCCGCGGACTTCGGTCTGCGCGCCGTGGACGTCCAGTCGCACGAGGACGGGCCATCTCACCGGGTGACACGGCTGAGCGTGCTGGCGGAGATCGTGGAACACCTGGGCTCCGAGCAGCTGTTGGTGTTCCCGGTCGATGCGCCGCGATTCCACGTCGGACCCGTGGCCGCGAGCGCCGACGACGAGGAGACGCTCCTCGCAGAGCCCGCGAAGAGCCGATTCACGGCACGCCTGGACATGCGCCGCGAGGTGCGCCACGACGAGCAGGTCGACCTGTACTTCGACCTGGATCGGCTCTACCTATTCGACCCGGAGGACGGAGTGGCGCTGGCCGATGCCGGCCCTCCTGCGCCCGAGCCCGTGTCGGTCGGGGTCGGAGATGCTGTTGCGCCCGCCGACATCGCGAGGGATTGAAAGATGGATCGGTTCACGGGCCGCGCGGCGGTGGTCACGGGCGGCGCGAGGGGGATCGGCAGGGCTGTCGTGGAGCAGCTGCTGCACGAGGGCGGCTCGGCGATCATCGCGCCGCGGCGACCCGGTGACCGGGTCCTGGGGGAGCCTCAATACCCATGCGGGCACGCACGTGGACACGCCGACCCACTTCTTCCCGGACGGTGCGGATACGGCCTCCACGGACTGGTCGCACTACCTCGGACTCGCGGCGGGACCTGTGGGGCCTGGACCGTTTCGAGCCCGACTATGTGGCGGTCGGTGCCGATGCGGCCGCCTGGCTGGTGGAGCACGGCTTCCTGCTGGCGGGCATCGACTACCAGGGGATCGAGCGCTTCGACACGACCGATCACGCGACCCACAAGACGCTGCTCCAGGGCGGCTGCATGATCCTCGAGGGTGCCGATCTGCGCGGCGTGGCGCCCGGCGAGTACCAGCTGATCTGCCTGCCGCTGCGGCTGGTGGACGGGGAGGGAAGCCCGGTCCGTGCCGTCCTCTGCGGCTGCACGTGACGTCGGGGTCCTCGCCCCAATGGAGCACCAACCCCCAGACCGGAGCGGCGCCGGAGTGGACGTCGCCGGCGGACGGTCGTGCGGCGCTGCACGCGGTCCACCATGACCCTGAACGGCCGTCTCGCCTGGTGCTCACGGTGGTGCCCGCATGAAGGTGCTGCTCACCGGTGCGACCGGGTTCGTGGGTCGACACCTGCTGCCCGCGCTCGCGGCGCGGCACGAGGTGGTGGCGCTCGTCCGGCGTGTCCCGGGCGAGGCCCCGATCGGCGCGACCTGGCTGGTCGCGGACATCGAGACCCTCGACCCGTCGGCCATGCCCGCGGGCATCGAGGGCGTGATCCACGAGGCGTCCCGGATCGACGATCCGTTCGGGCGCGACCCGGGGCTGATGGAGCTCGCCGGCACGAACGTCACGGGGATGCTCCGACTCCTCGAGTGGGCCGCGAGCGCCCGCGTGCGGCGCTTCGTCTACGGCTCCACCGGTGGCATCGTCGGCGCGGGACCGTCGGGCACGGCCGTGCGCGAGACGGCGCGGCCCCAGCCACCGAATCCCTACAACCTCACCAAGCACCTCGCCGAGCAGGCGCTCGTGTCGTATGCGTGGCCGTTCGAGGTCAGCTCCCTGCGCTACTACGCTCCATACGCCCGCGACGGCTCAAACCCGATGATCATCCACTTCCTGGAGTGTCTGGCGCGCGGCGAACCGATCGACACCGGTTCCGATGACGGCCCATGGATGAACCCGGTCCACATCAGCGACGCCGTCGCGCTCACGATCCGGGCGCTGGAGATGGCTCGCCCACCGCGCGTCGTGAGCGTCGCCGGCCCCGATCCCGTGAGCCGCGTGACGTTCGTGGAGCACCTCGCTGGTGCGACCGGGCATCGGGCGGTGTTCCGTCGCGGTGCGGAGCCGACCTCAAGCTGGGTCGCGGACATCCAGCGCCTGGAGCGCACCCTGGGGCGCCCGAAGGTCGGCGTCGCCGAAGGCATCGCCCGGGAGTGGGGCCGGGGCGTCAATCGGTGACCAGCACGACCCGCACCGGGGAGGCGCAGGCGCCGTCGATCTGCAACGGCAGCGCACACAGCTTCGGCTTGGGTATCGACTGAGCGACCGCGCCCAGGTTGGTCACGCAGCCCAGCAGCAGGATATCGGTCGAGAAGAATCGCTCGAAGAAGTGCTGGGGATCCTTCGGCGAATCGGCCCGCGGCGTGTCACAGCCCAGGATGCCCGGCCGCTGGTCGATGATCCAGTGGACCAGCTCGCCCGACAGATACGGCATCTCGGTCAGGTAGCGCGCCGGATCGTCGTAGGCCGAGTCCCAGCCGGTGTGGACCAGCACGGCGTCGCCCGCCTCGATGGTCACGCCCTGCCTGGCCAGGTCCGCCTGCGCCTCAGCCAGCGTCACCTTCTCGCCCGGTCCCTTGGGTGTGTGGATGATCACCGTGGGTACCATCCACGAGCGCTGCAGGGGGACCTCGTCGATGTCCTCGCGCTCCTTGATCGCGTGCGACGCGGTCTCCAGGTACGACCCGGTCTGGACGCACATCTCCACGACCTGCGTGAAGATCCGCCCGGCGTACTTGGGCGGGAACTCCACCTCCCGGACTCGGACCGGTGGCACGGGCATGTCCAGGTACGGCTCGCCGTAGTACCACATGCCCTCGCGGATCGGTCCGCTGATGTCGATGAGCGCCATCTTCCACCTCGCCTACCTTGACGCGGTCGAGTGTAGTGGAGCGGCTCTCGCATCTCTTGTGCACTGGAGTGTGGCAAGACGGTCAAGGCGGCCGCGTGGGCCGGACTCGCGCTCGTGGGCGTCCCTCGTCGATTGGTGCGTACAATGTACGCTGCCAGCTGAAGGTGCCCCAGGTGACCACCGACCGACCTATCCGAGCCGACCCCCGGACGCCGCTCTGGCGCGAGCGCGTGCTGCGCGCCGGGCTCGCCCATGCCGACGCGAGCGGCCTCGAGACGTTCACGATGCGCGGGCTCGCCGAGTCCCTCGGGGTGGCGCCGATGTCGCTCTACCGGCACGTGGCCAACAAGGATGACCTCGTGGATGGCATCGTGGATCTGGTGTTCGCTGAGATCGCGCTGCCGTCGGGCGAGGGCGACTGGAGTTCGGCCATGCGGGGGCGTGCGATCGCGGTCCGACAGGCGCTGCTGCGGCACCCCTGGGCCATCGGCCTGATGTCATCGCGCCGTCGGCCGGGACCGGCGACCCTGCGTCACTACGATGCGGTGATCGGCCGACTGCGACAGGCCGGGTTCACGCTCGCGATGGCGGCCCACGCCTACTCCCTCATGGACAGCTACATCTACGGGTTCGCGCTGCAGCAGTCCACCCTGCCCAGCGATCCGTCGATGGAGATGCACGAGCTGGCCGCGGTGATGGCGGAGCAGTTCCCGGCTGACGAGTACCCCTGGCTCGCCGAGTTCACCCTCCAGCACGTCACGCGTCCGGGCTACGCCTTCGGCGACGAGTTCGAATATGGCCTGGACGTCATCCTTGGTGGATTGGAGGCCGCACAGGGGAGCGCCTGAACGCCATGGAGGCGGTGGTGGACCTCGCACACGGCCGTCGCGGGCCCCAGCGCCTACAACCCCGCAGTGTCGGGTGCAACCCTCCTAGACTGCTGCCCATGAGGCACGATCCGCCGTCCGACCCGACGCGCGCGCTCCGGATCGCCGTGGTCACCTGTGACGGCCCGGCCGTGGTCGCGGCATCGGCCGCAGACCTGCGACGGGATCAGCTCCAGCTCGCCGGCGACGGCATCCTGCTCGCGCTGGCCCAGGAGACGCCCGGCAGTGGCGAACTGGCGACCGCCGCGGTCCTGGCGCTCGAGACGCGCGGGTCCACCGGGGACGAGGAGCTCGCGGACCAGCTGGCCGCAGCCCTGGGCGTCGGTCCGACCCCGCTCCTGAGGCCCCTCCCGGTCGACCTCGAGATGCTGACGATGGCGCTCGAGGGAGACCTGCTGAACTCCGGTGGTCGCATCGACCTGCGGACCGGCGAGGTGATCGTCGGGTCCGACCACGACTGGTATGCCGAGGGCGACGGCGACGATGAGGCGGACCTGGGCGACCCCGACGTCTGGCTCCACGTCCGTTCGGAGGGGTCCCGGGACGGCTACCACGACATGGTGGCCTTCCTGGGCACGATCGCGGACGCCGAACTCGTCGAGCGCCTTGAGCGGGCGCTCCGCGGCAAGGGTGCGTTCCGGCGCTTCACGGACCGCCTCGCGGACGTGCCGGGGGAGCTCGAGCGGTTCCAACGCTACGCCGACGACCGACAGCGCGGGCGTGCCCGTGCCTGGATGGCCGTACACGGCTACCGACCGACCCGCCCGACCCGTCCGTGATCGCGCTCCACGCCGCGTGGCCTGCCGACGACCGCCTGTACCTGTGGACGGAGACGTCTCCCGACGAGGTCGTGCGGCCGCCCGCCAGGCGCCGGGCCACCCGGCGCAGCACCACGCCGCCGCCGCCCCATCCGGCCGCGCCATCCCCACGGGAGTCCCTTGGTCCGAGTGGCCCCACCCTCGCCGGTGCCACCGATGCGAGCCTCATCGTCCTGTTACCCACCGTGCACGGCCGCCCGCTGCCATCGCCCGCCGTCCTCGACGCCCGCGCTCCGGCGGACGTCGCGATCGAGACGCCAGCGCACCGCGCCCCGCCCGAGCTGGTGCCCTGGACCGTCCCCACGCTGGCCATCGACGCCGCTGACGCGGTCTCGCTGCTCCTGGACATCGCGGACGACGCCCCGTGGCCGGACGACGGCCGCTGGCCCCCGGCCGCGCCATCGGTGGCGAGCCTGGCGGACATCGCGAAGCTCGCCCTGGACCTGGTCCTCCGTGGCCGCTTCCTGCCCGGCCTCGGCCCCGGCACGGACCCGCAGAGGGCCGATGGGTCCGAGGATGCCGCTGCGCGATGGCACCCCATCCCAGGCTCCGGTGACCTCGAGCGGCTACGCGCGATCGCCGCCGCCCTACCGCCGGTCCTGCGCGCCACCGTGACGCCGGAGTTCGTCCGCGGCGAGCCCGCCCACCGGGTCATCGAGCGTGTCCTGGGCGGCATGGTCGACGCGCTCGCCAGACGCGCCCTCGCGGGCACCGCGATCGCGGGCCGCGGACGGTCGCGTCGCTCCGCCACGCCGACGGAGACCTGGCTCGCCGCGCTCTCGACGCCACGTCCCACGCCGCTGCCCGAGGTGTCGCGCCCGCTCAGGGACAGTCTCGCCGCGTGGCACGCGTCGGCGGCGGTCGGCTCCCGCAGGCTGCGCGGCTGCTTCAGCCTGGCGGCTCCGGCCGACGACGCTCCCGACCGCTGGCGCCTCGACGTCCTCCTCCAGTCGGCCATGGATCCCAGCCTGCGGGTCCGCGCCGCAGCCATCTGGAGCGCTCGGCCGGATGCGGTCGGCGTCCTTGAGCGTGCCCTCGGCGACCCGCTTGAGCAGTTGCTCGCGGAGCTCGGTCGAGCGAGCCGTGTCTACCCGCCGCTCGCGGCCGCTCTCCGTGAGCCCCAGCCGACGGGCCTGGATCTGGATACGTCCGGCGCCCACGCGTTCCTGCGCGATGCAGCGCCCCAGTTGACCGAGGCCGGGTTCGGCGTCCTGCTCCCATCCTGGTGGCGGGCCGGCAGGCCACGCCTCGCCGTCCGCGCCCACGCACGATCGACATCGAACCCGGGGGCCGTCACGAGCGCCGGCATCGGTATGGAGTCGCTCGTGGAGGTCGACTGGCAGCTGGCGCTGGGCGACCAGGTCCTCGACGAGCGCGACCTCAGGGATCTGGCCGCGATCAAGGCGCCGCTCGTCCGCCTCCGGGGCGAGTGGGTGGAGCTGCGGCCGGAGGACCTCGCGGCGGCCGCGCGCCTGATGGACCGCGCAGGCGGCTCGCCCGGAGGCGCCACGGAGGACCCGCTGACGGCCGCGGAGGTCCTGCGCCTGGGCGCGGGCATCGATGCGCTGCCGCTGGGCCTGCCCCTCGCGGGCATCACCGCGGACGGCTGGCTGGGGGACCTGCTCGCGGCAGGGGAGGGTGGCGGCGCCCGGACACCACCCCGCGCGCAGGCCCCGAACGGGTTCGTGGGCACCCTTCGGCCGTACCAGCTCCAGGGCCTCGCATGGCTGGAGTCGATGAGCCGGCAGGGCATCGGTGCCTGCCTCGCGGACGACATGGGCCTGGGCAAGACGGCGCAGCTGATCGCGCTCCTCACCGCTGAGCGTGAGCCACCCATCCCGGGAGTGGAGCCACCCATCCCGGGAGCGGATCCGCCTGCCCTGTCGGTCCGTCCCACGCTCGTCATCTGCCCCATGTCGGTCGTGGGCAACTGGGCTCGAGAGCTGGCGCGCTTCGCGCCCGACCTCACGATCCACATCCACCACGGCCCCGAACGGCTGGCCGCGGACGAGCTGGCCGCGCTCGCACCCACCACCGACGTGGTGCTCACGACCTACGGCCTGGCCACGCGCGACCGCGACGCGCTCGCGGGCATCCCGTGGGGGCGCATCGTGCTCGATGAGGCCCAGGCCATCAAGAATAGCGGCGCCCGTCAGTCGCAGGCGGTCCGGTCCCTCGCGGCGCCGTCGCGGGTCGCGATGACAGGCACCCCCGTGGAGAACCGGCTGTCCGAGCTGTGGTCGATCATGGAGTTCCTCAACCCGGGGCTGCTCGGGTCGGCCAACGGGTTCCGCCGTCGGTTCGCGGTGCCCATCGAGCGGTACCGGGACACGGACGCCGCGGCGAACCTCCGACGCGCGACCGCGCCGTTCATCCTGCGCCGGCTCAAGTCGGACCGGTCGATCATCCGCGACCTGCCCAGCAAGATCGAGACGACCGTCGACTGCCGTCTCACGCGTGAGCAGGCGACCCTGTACCGGGCGATCGTGGACGACATGCTGGGGCGCATCGATGACAGCGAGGGCATCGAGCGGCGCGGGCTGGTGCTCACCACGATGCTCCGCCTCAAGCAGGCATGCAACCACCCCGCGAACCTTCTGGCAGACGGTTCGCCGCTGGCGGGCCGGTCGGGCAAGCTGACGCGCCTCGATGAGCTGCTCGAGGAGGTGCTCGCGGAGGGAGACCGGGCGCTGCTGTTCACGCAGTTCGCTGCGTTCGGCGCGATGCTCCGGACGTACCTGCGGGAGCGGTTCCGGCGCGAGGTCCTGTACCTCCACGGCGGCACGTCGCGCGCGGACCGGGACGCGATGGTCAGCCGCTTCGAGGCCGCGGACGGACCCTCCCTCTTCGTGCTCTCGCTCAAGGCGGGCGGCACCGGGCTCAACCTCACGGCCGCCAACCACGTGTTCCACGTCGACCGCTGGTGGAACCCGGCCGTGGAGGACCAGGCGACGGACCGCGCCTACCGCATCGGGCAGCGCAAGCCCGTGCAGGTGCACCGGTTCGTGTGCGTGGGCACGCTCGAGGAGCGCATCGCGGCACTCATCGCATCCAAGCGGGAGCTCGCGTCGATGGTCGTGGGCGCCGGCGAGCAGTGGCTGACGGAGCTGTCCACAGACGAGCTGCGCGACCTGCTGACGCTCTCCGCCGACGCGGTGGACGACTGATGGCCGGCTGGGACCGCTTCGGTGGCGGGTACCCGCCGAAGAGCGCACCGCGGCCGGTCAAGGACGGCCTCAAGGCCAGGAGCCGGCGCGGCGCCATCGGCGATACATGGTGGTCCCAGCGGTTCATCGCGGTCCTGGAGCGATTCGGGCAGGGTGGGCGCCTGGCACGCGGCCGGGTATACGCGCGCAAGGGCCAGGTGATCGAGCTGCACGTGGATCCGGGCTCCGTGACAGCGCAGGTGCAGGGATCCCGGGTGCGTCCCTACCGGGTGGAGATCCGGCTGGCGCCCTTGGGTGATGACGACTGGCGACGCGCGGAGGAGGCGATCTGCGGGCAGGCGGTCTTCCTCGCCCGGCTCCTGAGCGGCGAGATGCCCGAGGAGATCGAGGAGGCCTTCGCAGCCTGCGGCCTCGCGCTGTTCCCGGCGCGGCGGACGGACCTGGTCGCCGACTGCAGCTGTCCCGACTGGGAGCCGCTGTGCAAGCACATCGCCGCGGTCTACTACCTGCTCGCGGAACGCTTCGACGAGGATCCGTTCCTCATCCTCGCGTGGCGTGGCCGTCCCCGAGAACGCCTGCTCGCGGAGCTCCGCGAGCTCCGGGGCGCGGCTGATCAGCCCGATGACAGCGAGCCGGTCACGCCCTGGACCGGTCTCCTGGCTGCCGAGGCGCCGATCGAGGGCATGCCGGAGCGGTTCTGGGGGACGGACGCGCCGGCGATGCCCTGGGTACCTGCCACGCCCACCCTGACGCCGGCCGCGATCCTCCGGGAGCTGCCCGACAGCGGCCTGGTGGCGTACAGGCACACCATCGAGGAGCTCCTGGCTCCCGCGTACGCGTCGATCGTCACGGCGGCGATGGACCTGCGGCGGGCCGCCGACGATGACTGACAGGCCGGGCGTATGCTGGAGCCATCGGTGGCTGACTCGCCACGCAGGACCGGCGAGCGGCCGTCCGTCGGAGGTGCCATGCACCAGATACGACACGTGGCCACGACCGTGCTCGCGGCCCCACTCCTGGTCGCCGTGCTCGCGGTCGGGGCACCTGCCCACGCCGCGGACAGGTACACGACGGCGACCCGGGTCGTCGCCGCGGTCGCGCCGCTCAGCGTCGACGCCGCGGTCGATGCGGACGGCTTCCTGCATATCGCCTACCTCGACGATCACGAACCCAAGGGCCTGACCTACGCGACCGACAGGGGCGGCTGGCACAAGGTGCTGGTCAGGGCGGACGTCGGCTTCGAGGCGCAGCCATCCATCGCCCTCGACGCGGATGGGTACGCGTTCATCGCCTACGCCCGGATCGAGTGCCCGGACGAGGTCGGCGGCATCTGCGACGACCCGGAGGATGAGCCGATCAGCCGGATCCATGTGGCCACGAACCGCACCGGCGCCTGGACCAGCCGCGTGCGCAGCGCCGGACTGGCCGATCTGTGGCCGTCCCTGGCGTTCTCGGGAGGCCACCTCCACATCGCGTTCAAGCGCCAGCTGTGGCCCCCCGGCCATGTGGACAGCGGCGTGTGGTACCTCACGAACGATGGTGGCTGGCACGAGTCCCAGGTCGCATCCGGGCGGTGGCGGTGCTTCCGGGACCAGATCCCATCGATCGCGGTCAGCGCGGGCGGTCGCGTCTGGATCGCCTACGAGGCGGCTCGCAAGCCGTCAGACGGCTGCGGCGGGACCGCCGGCATCCGCGTCGCTGAGCGCCTGGGAGACGGCGCCTGGCATCGGGAGACCCTGACGACAGATCGTGACGACGTCCAGCCGGTGCTCGCCCTGGACGCAGCGCGCCGGCCGGGGCTCGTCTTCGACCGGAGCGGCGAGGGCGTCCGGTTCACGCGTCGTCTGGGTGGTGACTGGACCGCACTCCGGAACGTCTCATCGGGCGGGGAGGCAGACCTGGTCTTCGACGCTGCCAGCCGGGCGCACGTCGCCGTCGAGTCACACGGCATCCAGGTCGCCGTCTGGAGCGGGTCGGGCTTCGCGCGCACGCAGGTCTACTCTGGCCCGGTCGACTACGGCACGTACGGCGGCCCGGCCATCGTGCTGGCCCCCGACAGCGGCCTGGCTCGCATCGTGTTCGGCCGGTCGGAGTCAGACGACACGCCCGTGGAGGACGAGCTGGGCGTGTATCTGGTCAAGGAGCGTCCTTGACCCTGCGCGGATCTCTCAGGCGTCATCAGGCTGGCATCGGCCGAATGACGTAAGCGGGTCGCGTCAGATGCCCCATGTGCGGGAACCTGGAGTTGGTGACCATCGTCCTTGGTCGAGGCCCGTCCCCCCCAGGGTCCGACCACCCCCGCAGGAGACCGCCATCGTGACCGCCGAGCTGCCCCTCGCCGACCTGTTGCTGCTCATCGTGGTCCTCGTCGGCGCCGCGATCGTGACGCTCCTCGTCACGCGCTCGGAGGAGCGCGCCGCGATCTGACGGGGCGACCCGGACCGGCCGCGCGGACGCGCTACGCTTGCCCGATGCGCGTCCCCGGATTCCTCGCTCGCCAGTTCATCGTCGCGGGCTCGCTCCGCAACACGCCGACCGGATTTGCGGTGGGCGCCCGGAACCCCATCGGCGACGGCATGCTGGTGGGCATCGGCCACATCCGCATCGACGGCGTGGACGTGACGCCGGACCAGATCACCGCCACGCGCGAGGGTGAGGACGCCGTCCATCGCGCCACGGATGTCTCGCCCGCTGCCCCGGTCGCCTTCCGCAAGGGGGACGAGGTCACGTTCCACGTCGAGGGATTGCGCCTGGACCCGGGCGACCACCTGCTGGAGGTGGAGCTGGTGGAGCTGAACATCGGCCAGGTGATCGTCGGCATCACGGAGCGCCTGACCGTCTGACCGACCCCGCCGGACCACACCGCGCGGGCACGGACTGCTAGGATGGTGTCCGTGACTGCTGCGCGATTGAGCCGTGTCCCGCCCTTCGAGCTGGGACTGACCCTCGGCGACTTCCTCATCCCCATCCGCCTCGGAGAGCGCGCCGCCATCTGGCAGCGCAACCTGATGCTGATCGTGGCGGGGACCCTGCTCATCACCCTCGGTGCCTACGCCTCGTTCGAGGTGCCGGCGTTCGCGATCGGGGGCCTGTACGTGCCCTCCAACCCGTACGTGCCGTTCACGCTCCAGACGTTCGGCGTGCTGTTCACGGGCGCGCTGCTGGGCGCGCGGCGGGCGATCGCGTCGACCGGTCTGTATCTGCTCATCGGCGCCATCGGCGTGCCGGTGTTCGCAGCGGGCCCGGATGGCGTCCACGCGTCGGGCATCGACACCATCGCCACCCTCCAGGGCGGCCGCCTGGTGCTGGGCACCACCGGCGGCTACCTGGTCGGCTTCGTGGCCGCCGCCGCGCTGGTCGGCCGTCTCGCGGAGCTCGGTTGGGATCGCGGGTTGCGGAGCTCGGTGGCCGCCATGGCCATCGGGTCCCTCACCATCTACGTCATGGGGGTCACGTGGCTCGCCATCGCCGCGCACCTGA
>Ga0335397_10009463_pt1 | contig 12164 bp, 8 predicted proteins | sample MAT04_FD_205740 | JGI IMG/M metagenome (GOLD analysis project Ga0335397, IMG submission 205740) | Freshwater microbial communities from Lake Fryxell liftoff mats and glacier meltwater in Antarctica - MAT-04 (spades assembly) (version 2) ...
ATTGAGCACCAAACTATTTTGCCTTTACCTGGAAGAAAAACAGGTGGATCACCGCTTAATTCCGGCGCTCGATTTTATGAGCCTCGATAACCAGGACGAACCCCAGGTAGGTACCATTAAAGTAAAGCTGGCGCAGATTTTACAAAAGCATAAAGATGTAGGCATTTTTGTAACGCAGGGATACATAACCCGCAATGCAAAAGGAGAAGTGGATAACTTAAAAAGAGGTGGAAGTGATTATAGTGCATCGTTGATTGCAGCAGCTATTAATGCCAGTGTGTGCGAAATATGGACCGATATAGATGGTATGCACAACAACGACCCCCGTGTAGTTAAAAGCACCCGGGCAATAGAGCAACTGAGTTTTGAAGAAGCTGCAGAGCTGGCTTATTTTGGTGCTAAAATTTTGCACCCTGCCAGCATATGGCCTGCACAATTATACAATGTGCCGGTAAAATTATTAAATACCATGCAGCCTTCTGCAAAAGGTACATTGATTACAGAACAAGCCGGTAGCACTGGTGTAAAAGCAGTAGCCGCCAAAGACAATATCACAGCTATAAAAATAAAAAGCAGCCGGATGCTGCTGGCTTATGGTTTTTTAAGAAAAGTATTTGAAGTATTTGAAAAATACCGAACATCCATCGATATGATCACAACGTCTGAAGTGGCCGTTTCTGTTACCATCGACAGTGATCAGTTTATTAAAGAAATAACAAAAGAACTGGAGGCATTTGGTACCGTGGAAATTGATACTGATCAAACGATTGTGTCTATTGTTGGTAATGAGATTACTGAAACAAAAGAAATCATCTACCATCTTTTTGAGTCTTTAAAAGACATACCGGTACGGATGATTAGTTATGGTGGCAGCAGGCATAACATTTCTTTATTAATACCCGGAAGTTACAAATTACAAACCCTGCAGGTTTTGAATAAGGGGTTGTTTGGGTTGGATTAAATTTTAATACTACATAAATATTATAAAATAACCCTGCAGCAATGTGGGGTTTTTATACATAGATATTGGCTTTAATAATGGTAAAAAGTATGCTACCCGCTACTATTATTAGCAGGCACACGATAGAAAAATTAATTAATTTATCAGCCTATACAATATATAATTATCAATATGCGTTAATACATTGGTTTTTCATAGGATATTGGATTAATACGGGCTTTGATTTCTATCATGGCCCCTTTTTTTTGCCCATAAGTCTTGTTTTACCATACATCCTGTTTTTAAAAATGAATGTTGCCATATATTGAACGGGGCAATAATAAAATGATCCTACTGGCTATTTCCATGTTTACTTAATTTAATAAGCATAAAAAAAACTCCCGCAAGGGGAGTTTCTGAAAAATTATAATTTTATTTCTTATAGTATAATCATTGAATCTCCATAACTGAAGAAACGGTATTTATCCTTGATGGCTTTTTTATAAGCTTCCATCATTAAATCGTAGCCTGCAAATGCACAAGCCATAATTAATAAACTCGTTTTTGGCAGGTGAAAATTAGTTACCAATGAATCGGCAATATTAAAATTATATGGAGGATGAATAAAATGGTTGGTCCATCCTTCGCTTGGTTTTAATAATTTTTGTGCCGTGTAAGAAGTTTCCATAGCACGCATGGTAGTGGTACCTATAGAGCAAATTCTGTGACCGCCCTCTTTAGCTTTGTTCACAATGCTGCAGGCTGTTTCATTAATCTGGTAATACTCTGCATCCATTTTATGTTTGCTCAGGTCTTCTACTTCAATTGGGCGAAAAGTTCCCAGGCCGGTATGCAGGGTAACTTCTGCAAAACGAACTCCCTGTATCTCTAATCTTTTAATTAGTTCTTTGCTAAAGTGCAGGCCCGCTGTAGGTGCAGCCACGGCGCCTTCATGTTTTGCATAAACCGTTTGATAGCGTTCTTTATCTTCTTCTTCGGGTTTGCGTTTAATATATTTGGGCAGGGGCGTTTCTCCCATAATGTCCAGCATCTGCCTAAATTCTTCATCGGTGCCATCCCACAAAAAGCGGATTGTACGGCCACGGCTGGTAGTATTGTCTATCACTTCAGCTACCAGTTCGTCGCTTTCTCCAAAATATAATTTATTACCAACCCTGATTTTGCGGGCCGGGTCTACAATTACATCCCAGAGCTTGTTGGTTTTATTTAATTCTCTTAAAAGAAATACTTCTATTTTAGCACCTGTTTTTTCTTTACGGCCATACATACGGGCAGGAAAAACTTTGGTATTGTTTACCACAAACACATCTTTATCGTCAAAATATTCCATAATATCACGGAACGTACGGTTTTCGATGTTGCCGGTTTTACGGTCAATTACCATCATGCGGCTATCTTCTCTTTTTTTGGTTGGATGCTGGGCAATGAGGTTAAGCGGTAGGTCAAATCTGAATTGAGATAATTTCATGCAATAAATAAAATTTAAAAGTGATTTATCACATGCCAGGTACTGTAAAGGTTTACAGAGATAGGAAACCTTTCTGTTTTTAGAAAGGCATATATCATGTTACGGCATGATTTTAAAGTGGGCGAAGATAATAAATTTTAGTGGTACGGGCCCTGTATATTTTTATTGCAATCTTTCCGGCCATCAATTAATGAACAAGTAAGCGAAAAAGGCGGGGTTTCTCTATATAGCTTTTAGCAACATATAAGTTTTTTTGAATTGAACTTAAAAGTGTTTCTATTCATTTTTTTTGAATATTGTGTTTATATGTGCAACTTTATGATGTGGCCAATAGTCATGTATATTCTATGATGTATTACAAGCGGATTTTACCCTTTTTATTCCTTCTTCCCTTTACCTGTCTGAAGGCCCAGTTGCAACCTGCATCCAAAAAATACCAGGGACTGTTATGGGAAATAAGTGGCAATGGCCTCTCTAAACCTTCTTATGTTTTTGGCACCATGCATGTAAGCAATAAGCTGGCTTTTCATTTAAGTGATTCATTTTATTTTGCACTAAAACAGGTAGATGCAGTGGCGTTGGAATTAAACCCCGATTTATGGCAGGCGCAGATGGTACGTTTGGCCAGGCTAAATGATAATTATACCGAGTTTATTCAACCCGCAGGCAACGATTATATTACAGAAAACAGCTTTCGGATAAATAATTATGAGAATACCCTAAAAGCAGCTTTGAGTACAGAACCCCCGGTAGTAAACAGCCTGCTTTACCGGTCTTATAAAACAAGAGACGATTTTGAAGAAGATACTTTCCTGGACCTTTACATTTTTCAGGCGGGAAGAAAACTGGGCAAAGCAGCAGCAGGTGTAGAGGATTATTATGAAAGTGAAAAACTTGTGATGGAAGCTTACCGGGATATGGCCAATGAAAAAAAGAAAAAAGAGGTAGACCTTGATGGCGAAACGATGGGAAGTATCCTGCAAAAATTACAACAGGCTTATAGATATGGTGACCTTGACCTGATGGATTCCCTGGATAATGTGATGGAGAAGTCTCCTGCCTTCAGAGAAAAATTCCTGTATAAAAGAAACGAAATACAGGCCGATGCCATTGATAGTATTATTAAAAGCAAGGCATTGTTTGCAGGCGTGGGGGCTGCACATTTACCCGGCGACAGGGGCGTTATAGAATTGCTTAGAAAAAAAGGCTATCAATTAAGAGCAGTAAAAATGACCGACCGGGATGGCGTACAAAAAGATGCCATCAATAAATTAAAAGTGCCTGTGAGTTTTACCATGCAGCAATCCGACGATCATTTTTATACGGTGGATGTGCCGGGTCCATTATACTCTTTAAAAAACAGCTACCAGGAGCTGGATCGCACACAATATGCGGATATGTCTAATGGAGCTTATTATATGATAACCCGGATTAAAACCTATGCTTCCTTTATTCCTCAACTGGCTGCCGTAAATAAAAAAGTAGACAGTGTTTTGTATGAATATATTCCCGGCACCATCTTAAGCAAAAAAATTATTAGCAACAATGGGTATCCCGGATATGATATCAGCAACCGCACCCGCAGGGGCGATCTTCAGCGTTATCATATTTATATCACTCCATTTGAAGTGATTATTTTTAAAATGAGTGGCAAAGGAGATTATGTAAATGGAGAAGAAGCCAGGCGTTTTTTTGGTTCTGTTAAGTTAAAGGAAAATGTATTGAGCGCTGCGCCATTTGCGCCTGCACATGGTGGTTTTACTGTGCAGTTGCCTCATAATCCGCATAGTTATTTAAATGACCTTAATGAAGGAAGATGGGAGTACGAAGCCGTGGATAAAACTACCGGTGAAGCATACCTGATTTTTAAGAAATCGGTGTATAATTATAATTTCCTGGAGGCAGATAGTTTTGATCTTGCACTTATTGAAACATCTTTTCGTAGCAGCGAATATTTTGAAAAGCAACTGAGCAGGAAATATACTACCATCAATGGGTATCCGGCATTGCTTGTAAAAGAAAAATTAAAAGATGGCAACTTCGTTCACGCTGCCTATATTATACAGGGGCCACATTATTATGTAATTGCACAGCGAAACAAAAATATTTCTGATAAAAGTTTTAATTTTTATAAAAGCTTTCAATTGCAGCCTTATGTATATTCAGCTTCAAAACAGTATAATGATAGTTTTTTACTGGTAGATACCAAAACACCGGTGCAGCCCGAAATAGATAACAGCATCCGGAGTATTATTGAAAAAACAGCAGAGGATGCGGCCAATGGAATGAACGCATCCGGCTATATTACTTACTGGAAAAAAATTAAAAATGGTTTGTTTGTAAGCAAGGCTACCGGCGAAATGGTTTCTGTGCAAATGCAGGAATATCCAAAATATTTTTACATCAGGGATTCAGCAAAATTCTGGAATGATGAAATGGAAGATTATCTTAATAAAAAAGATTTGGAGCTTTATCAAAAGCAGTGGTTTGCGCACACTGATGGTAGTGTGGGATATCAGTTCCAGGTTAGGGATACGGGTTCTTCCCGTATGATTGCCCGGGTAATTATGCTAAAGGGCAGGTATATGTACACGCTTTCTACCATCACCGATACATTAAATAAGAACAGCTCCTTTCTTACCGATGTATTCAGCAATTTTAAGCCGCATGAAAATGTGCAGCCGCAAAATTTATATGAGAATAAATTGCCCCTTTTTTTTACGGATCTTTTCAGCACAGACAGTGCCCTTCATAAAAGAGCACAACAGGCCATTGCCAATATTTATTTTGGCAGTAATGGAGCTGCTGCTTTGTTTGATGCCATTAACCGGCTGGGTGTAACCGATAAAAATTATTTTGATTCAAAGTCTAAACTGATTGCAGAACTGGGATATATCAAAGATTCGGTAAACGATGATATTTCCCGTTACCTCAAAAAAATATATGAGCAAACTGCTGATACCAGCCTGTTTCAAAATGAAGCCATGATGGCGCTGGCAAGACTTAAAACCACTGCATCTTTTAAAGTATTAAAAGAATTACTGTTACAGGATCCTCCCATTTTTGAAAACGATGAAGACTATGATGCTTTTTTTGATAACCTGGGAGATAGCCTGCAACTGAGTAAATCTCTGTTTCCACAATTGCTTCAGTTATCTACTTTAAACGATTATAAAGAAAATATTACCGCACTACTGGTAACATTGGCAGACAGTGGTTATGTAAAAGGCGCAGACTACGAAAGTTATTTTTCGGGTATTTATGTAGATGCCAAAGTAGCATGGAAAAAACAACAGGCAAGGGAAGAAAAGATTATGGAGGCCAATAATAAAAAAAATCCGGATGATGAAGAAGATGTAGTGGAAGAATATGGCGGTAGTGCAAATAATTATGTGCTCAATGATTTTGCTGTATTACTGATGCCTTTTTATGAAAGCAATAAAAATATCCGGCCCTTTATAACAAGATTGCTGCAAAGCAAGGATGATATTGTAAGGCTGAATATTGCCGTGCTTTTAATTAGAAATAATAAAGAGGTGCCTGATAGTATTTTAAACCAGCTTGCTGCCAATGATAAATACAGGGGTGCCTTATTTTATAAATTAGAAAAAGCAGGCAGGCTCGATAAATTTCCTGCAGCATATAAAAATCAACTGGCATTGGCCCGCAGTTATATGGTGATGCAAAATGATAACGTGAAAATAGATTCTGTGTTGTTTATAAAAAAGAGCAGGGCTTCTATAAAGGGCGAGTCGGGGATGGTTTACTTTTTTAAATACCGGGTTAAAAAAACAGATGACTGGAAGATTGGTATTAGTGGCTTGCAGCCTTTTGCAGAAAATGAATTGAGCAGTAATAATGAACTGGCGGTGTTAACGGATAAAAAATTGCTCATAACAGAACCCATTGCAGACCAGTTGGAAACACAGTTAAAAAAGCAGGTATTTCCTTTTTATAATAGTGGCAAAAATTTTTTTAAGAACGACAAAAATTACCAGTATAATAAATACCTGAGTGATTTTGAAGAGTAAAATTTTCTTTATCATCGTTGCTGCGAACTGGAGCAGCCTTGAAAAAATATTAGATCGTTTTTATGGGATGGCTTCAATCAGTTGCTGTGTGTAGATTTCTTTTGGATGATACATGATATCCTGTGCTGTTCCCTCTTCTACAATTTTTCCTTTGTTCATCACCAATATGCGGTCGCTGATATAATGCACAACAGATAAATCATGCGATATAAATATGGATGTGAACCGGTAAGTATTTTTTAAATCATTGATAAGGTTCAGCACCTGTGCCTGCACACTTACATCAAGGGCAGAAACACTTTCATCAAAAATTAAAAAAGAGGGTTGCAGCGCAAGGGCACGGGCTATGCAAATCCGCTGTCTTTGACCACCACTAAACTGGTGAGGATAGCGGTGGTAAAAATCTGCACTCATATTCACCTGCTCTAATAATTGTATCACCTGTTCTTTTCTTTCTTTTTTATTTTGATGTATGCCATGTACCATCAATGGCTCCAATATAGCTTCGCCAATGGTAATCCTGGGATTAAGCGAACCATAAGGATCCTGGAAAATAATTTGAAGGTCTTTTCTGATATTTCTCAATGCTTCATTACCCATTGTTTGTATCTCTTTACCCCGCAATATTATTTTTCCCGCAGTGGGTTTTACCAGTTGTAAAATGCTTCTGCCAAGCGTTGTTTTGCCACAACCACTTTCTCCTACCAGGCCAATGGTTTCTCCTTCCTTTACTGTAAAACTTACATCATCCACCGCCTTGTAAAAAGAAACTGTTTTCCCAAAAATATTTTTTTCGGCCGGAAAATAAACTTTTAGGTTTTGCACCGAAAGAATCGTTTCGTTGCTGATAACCGGATGCGGTACCGGTATAAGAATGTTGTTCAGATCGGTGTTTAAGGTTACACCATCTTTGATAAAATCAGCTACCACTGCCAGCTTTTTTCCTTTGCTGCTTTTGTGGGGTTTGCAGGCAAGCAATGCTTTGGTATAAGCATGCTGCGGATTTTGCAATACATCTTTTGTTAGTCCCTGCTCTACAATAATTCCCTTATGCATTACCAATACTTCATCTGCAAAAGCTGCTACCAGGCCAAGGTCGTGTGTGATGAACAGCACAGACATTTGCTGCTGTTGCTGCAATTTTTTTAATAGTTGTAAAATGTTTTTCTGCACCCGCACATCCAGGGCTGTAGTGGGTTCATCGGCAATAAGCAGGCTGGGGTTGCAGCTCATGGCCATAGCAATCATTACCCGCTGCTTTTGTCCACCGCTTATTTGGTGAGGGTAACGTTTAAGCATAGCCGCAGGATTTGGCAATTCTACCTGCTCAAATAATTCAATCACTTTTTGCCTGGCTTCTTTGCGGCTAATTTTTTTATGTATTACTAGGCTTTCCGTTACCTGGTAGCCACAGGTAAATACAGGATTCAGGGAAGTCATGGGCTCCTGAAAGATCATAGCTATTTGATTGCCCCTTATTTTTTTTATTTCTTTGGAAGATGCGGTAGCAAGGTCTGTTTTATATTCTCCGAGTGCATTAAACAAGAGACTACCATTTACAGTAGCCTGAGCCGGCAATAACTGCAGCAGGGATAATGCCGTAACCGATTTACCCGAACCACTTTCTCCAACAATGGCCGTTAGCTTTCCCTTATGTACATTAAAAGAAATATCCTTTACAACAGTATTTAATTTTTCATCCTGCTCAAAGCTTATAGATAAATTGTTTACCTCCAGTAAAGGGATTAGAGTATCACCCCCGGCTTTTGTTTTTTCTATTATCATTTTTAACCAAGCATTTCAACAGAATATTTTTATGCGCCTTACTGTCCATCTATGTTCTCCCCTTCGGGGAAGTTAGAGGGGGCTCCTACTCTCCATTTATGTTCTCCCCTTCAGGGGGAGTTAGAGGGGGCTCCTACTCTCCATCTACGTTCTCCCCTTCAGGGGGAGTTAGAGGGGGCTTTTTTAAAACTTCAAATGCCTAACCGTTAATCCATCATTGATTAACTGTTTTAAAGAATCAATGCCAATCTTTAAATGATTTTCTACATATTGTGCAGTAACATTCAAATCGCTTGCTTCTGTTTTTACACCTTCCGGTACCATGGGGCTGTCGCTCACCAGCAGCAATGCACCTGTTGGTATTTTATTATAAAAACCTACCGTAAAAATAGTAGCAGTTTCCATATCAATGGCATAAGCCCTAACTTTTTGCAGGTATTCCTTAAAAATATCGTCATGTTCCCATACCCTGCGGTTGGTGGTGTAACAAACACCCGTCCAGTAATCGCAGGCATAATCCCTGATGGTAGTACTGATGGCTTTTTGCAAAGCAAAGGCCGGCAGTGCGGGCACTTCTGCAGGCAGGTAATCGTTACTGGTACCCTCGCCCCTGATAGCTGCAATTGGCAGGATAAGGTCTCCCAGTTTATTGCGCTTTTTAAGGCCGCCGCATTTTCCCAGGAACAATACTGCTTTTGGTTTAATGGCGGTGAGCAGATCCATAATAGTGGCTGCACCCGGGCTGCCCATACCAAAGTTTATGATGGTAATATTGTCGCTGGTGGCACACTGCATCGGACGGTCCAAACCTATAATGGGTACATTGTTCCACTCTGCAAACATGTTTACATATTTTGAAAAGTTGGTGAGCAAAATGTACGATCCAAAATTATCTAATTTTTCTCCGGTATACCTGGGTAACCAGTTCTCTACGATGTCTTCTTTTGTCTTCATTTGTTTTTTTTTAATTGGATAAAAGTAATGAATTTTTGTGAGGGAGGTTTTAAGATATAGTCTACAGGCGATGAGACATAGTCCATAACTGTGTTGGTTTTCTTTAAGAGTTTTTTTTAAAAGTATTTCTCAGAAAATTTTCTTTTACTCATTTAAGTTTTTATATTGGTCTACTAAAACTAATTAAACATGAAAAAAATTCTTTTGATTGCAAGTGCTTCCTTGTTATTTTTTGCTTCCTGTAAAAAAATATCCAGGGATATTATGGAGGATGTGCCGGCACCACAACTGCTATCTGCAGAAAAAATTGATGCCGCCATATTGGATGCACTATCCACCAACAATAAATTTGAATGGCATACCGTACCCGCCGAAATGGTGTGGAGTGCTTTGCAGCACAAAGATCATTTAATGACGGTAGGCTACCAGCCAGCCGGAAAATCCAATATTGATAATGATTTGCATAATATCAATATTCAAACTGCAGAATGGGTATCAGCAAAAAACCAATTACTGCAACTGGTGCTGGTTTCCGAACAAAAGCTGGATAAGTCTTTAACCATGCAGCAGGTACTTAGTGCAGAAGATGAAACCCTGCCTTTTTTTAATGTGGTTGTAAAAAATATTGAAACAGTAAAATTATTGCGCAGCAATAAAATGGTACGTTATGCCGAGCCTATGGCGTATGAACCTCAACCCGAAATTGCTGCAGAAAGCAGCAGCGGATGTGGCAGCAATATTGCAGAGCCAGGATTAATTGCAGGTGTAGATTATACAACCATAGCACCCAATACCAAACAATCATGGAACTATGCTTACCATAATATTCCCAATGCGTGGACCAAAGCTACAGGTGCAGGTATAAAAATATTTATTATAGACAGTGGTTGCGAATTTGACCAGGAAAATCTTGGCAGTGCTTTCAACCAGGGATATTCTTCCGGAAGAACAGTAGAAAAAATTGTCACCCTGCCCCGTTCTACATTTTTGGGTATTCCTACCGGCCCGGTGCAAACACCCGATGATGGTTGTGGCCATGGCACTTCTATGGCAGGTGTGGCTGCAGCTCCCAGGGGTAATGATGGTGCAGCAACAGGCGTAGCTTATAACAGCAATCTTGTAACCTGCCGTGCTGCAGAAGATGTGTTGATAGATGCCAGCAGGGAAGTAACAGGCGTAACCAATGCCTATAAAAATGCCGCCAACAGAACCGATGTAAAAATAATCAGTATGAGTATGGGGCGTATTACCGGCAGCTCACAAATTACCGATGCCATCAACTATGCTTATGGAAAAGGTAAGCTGATGTTTTGTGCAGCAGGCACTTCTTTTGGATGGACAGCAGGATGGTATGGTGTAATTTTTCCTGCATGGCTCAGCAATGTAAATGCGGTTACAGGTGTGAGGGATAATAATTACAGCCAAAACTGCACTGCATGCCATAAGGGAGGAGAAACTGATTTTACGATCGTAATGGAAAAAGCAGCAAACGAACGTCATGCTTTAACGCTGGCAATGAGTGGCGATGACCCTTCCACTGTTGGTGGTTCTTCCGTATCTACTGCTACAGCATCAGGCATTGCAGCGCTGGTTTGGAGCCGGTTTCCTTCATATACAAGAGACCAGGTGTTGAATAAACTCATATCTACCAGCGCCAACTATCCTACAAAAAACGGCAGTTATGGATGGGGTAATTTAAATGCAGGGGCGGCAACAAATTGAGAGGTTAGAATTGCAAAATTATTTTAAAGTGTCAATGGTCAATTGTCAATGATCAATAGTGAATGCGGGAAGTGTTTAGATAGCATTGTAATATCTTTACACCTGAACCCTGAAAGTTTGATTAGTAAAGTACAAGGACAAACAAAACAGCTTCAAAGATTTCACTATTGACCATTGACCTTTCACCCGGAAATTTGCTTAATGATTAAAATAAACTATCCTGATAAAAAACCGGCCATAAAAGATGAAGGGGGAAAGGAGTGGATCTTTTGTGTAATAAGAAAAAGATGGATGATACTTACGCCTGAAGAATGGGTGCGCCAGAATTTACTTTTATACTTTATTGAAGTGATGAAATATCCTGCTTCGTTAATGGCAGTAGAAAAGCAGTTGATGCTGGGCGATCTTAAAAAACGTTTTGACATTGTACTTTACAGAAACGAAGTTCCTTTTATGCTTATAGAATGCAAGGAGATGAATGTACCCGTTAATGAAAAAACCATGGAACAGGCACTGCGCTATAATATCAACCTGCAGGCTGCCTACTTTGTAATAACCAATGGCAATAACTGTTTTGGTTTTAAAAGGGTGGGCCATACTGTTGAAAAAATCCATCAGTTTCCTTCTTACCGGTAGTGTAATTCTGGTAATACCATTTTCCTCAAATTATTGAAGATGCAGTATTTTTTTTAAGCCAGTTGTTATATTGGTAGTAGATTATTATTTATATCAATGAATCAAACATGCTTTTCATTTCAAATATTAAAAGTTGTAAAACGAACGACATTTAAGTGGTGTAAAAATGAAAGTGTTTACTACCGCCTGGGGCCTGTGTGGGATTGTGTATTGAGCAAGCTGGATGCAGTGATTGTGCTGTTAAATAAAAGTCCCCAAAGCAATGGCTTCGGGGACTTTTATAAATAGATATAAATGTGCTGTTATGGAAAAATCCCCAACTCAGCATAACTCGTTGCCACTTTATTAATGGCACTTACATAAGCTGCGGTACGCATGTCCGGAATATCAGGATTGCTTTTCCAGATATGAACGATTTCTCTTGTTGCAGCTATCATGGTTTCTTCCAATCCGCTATGAACCAATTCAACTTCTTCTGCGCCATGTTGTATTAGTTTGCGGTCTGTTTCGCTTACAGTTTTGCCGGTAAGATTTTCTATCTGGCTAAGGATATGTGTATTCTGATTTTCTGTAAAACGTTTTTCCATACGGCCATAACGTACATGGC
>Ga0335397_10009465_pt1 | contig 12163 bp, 5 predicted proteins | sample MAT04_FD_205740 | JGI IMG/M metagenome (GOLD analysis project Ga0335397, IMG submission 205740) | Freshwater microbial communities from Lake Fryxell liftoff mats and glacier meltwater in Antarctica - MAT-04 (spades assembly) (version 2) ...
AATGTTCACGAACGTGATGATGACCGCAGCGATCGCGTCGCCGCGAACGAACTTCGACGCACCGTCCATCGCACCGTAAAAATCGGCTTCCTGCGAGATCGCCTCGCGGCGTTTGCGGGCTTCGGCCTCGTTGATGACGCCGGCGTTCAGGTCGGCGTCGATCGCCATCTGCTTGCCGGGCATCGCGTCCAACGTAAACCGGGCCGCCACTTCAGAGATGCGCGTCGAACCCTTCGTGATGACGACGAACTGAATGATGAAGATGATGACGAAGATGATGATCCCGACCGCCATCGAGCCGGCGGTCACAAAGCTGCTGAACGCCTCCACGACGTGCCCGGCCGCGAACTTGGCCTGCTCGATCGACCGACCGCCTTCGCCGGCGGTCAGAATCAATCGCGTGGTCGCGACATTCAGCACCAGCCTGAACAACGTCACCGCCAGCAGCAGCGACGGCAACACCGCGAACTCCAGCGGCGATTTCACGTAAATCGTCGTCACCAGCACGATGACCGAAAGCGTGATGTTCAGAACCAGCAAAAAGTCCAGAATCGCTGGCGGGAGCGGCACCAGGATCACCATCAACATCACCACGCACGCCAACGGAAACAGCATGCCGCGCTGGTCCGTCAGTCGGGTGATAAATGAAATACCGCTGGTCGTACTCGCCATCCGTGGCACCACGATCTGAGATGCGTCAACGCGGACATCCATGTCCGTCGGAGTGATGGTAACGCATCGAGCTACCATTGCCAATGCGAATTTGATGCGGGTACAGCCGTTTGCCTCGGGCCATCATGCCGCAAGCATTTTGACCGGCTCGACGCGTCCGATCTGCTTCCGCTCGTCGATCACCCGCGTCACATCATACTTCCCCAGCACAATGATCGGCTCGGCGTTGACCTGTTCCAGCCACCGATCTTTCAATTCCCTCGCCGCTGCCACCAATCGCGGATCGTGCTTCGGTTTGGGCTTCTTCTCGCGCTTCGGCTTCTCGATGGTCGCCGCCGGCTTGGGCGCGCCGAATCGCAATCCGCCCAGTGAACTTTTTTCACCACCCGGAGACGAAGGGTTCGACGACGACACAATCTTCTTTTCCTTCTTCGTGGGCTTCGCGTCTTCGTGGTTCAATTGTTTTCGCTCACCATCGCCGGGCAAGATCAGCGGTTTCGCGTCGCTCCAATGCGTCCCAGGAGGAATGGGGAGGACGATACGATCTTCGCGAATCGATCCGCCCGATGTTTGACTCGGAAACCACCACGGCGTGGTCGTATCTCCCGATCGAATCCGCTTCTGCCAGAAGATGTGTACCCGCGACTTCTTTTCCGATCCCGCTCGGTACGCCAGCGGCACAAACCCCATCGATTCCCAGAAGTGATTGGCTTCAATATCCTGCGCGCACCAGCAACAATACAGCCGACACCCATACGCCGATCGCTCGAACTGCGCCTTCAACAATAAAGCCGCCACCAGCGATCTACGCATCTCCGGAATGACATTGATCTGATAAATGATCCCGACATCATCGCGTTTGAAGTATTGATCGTTCCCAATCAAATAACCGACTCGGGAGTGGTCAGTGGTCAGTGGCGAGTGGTCAGACAAGGCGCAGACCGCCGCGTTTTCCGTCTTCTCTGACCACTGACTACTCACCCCTGCCTGTTCTGCCACGAGCACGTGGCCCGCCGTGATCTTGCCCTCAAATTGCTTCGTCGGCATCCACCCCACTTGCTTCGTCGTCTTCTTCTGCAGTGAATCGAGAAACGGGACGTCATCGGGCACACCGGGACGGATCGTCACGTTCACTCGCGGCAGCGGAAGCGCCGCTGATGAGTTTGGAATGATGAGATTGGACATACTCAACCCGAAGCAAAGAGAAAATAAGCCACGGATGAACACCGGTGTTCACGGTGATAAATCAGGCTCCTGATCCGTGTTTATCCGTGTCCATCCGTGGCTAAAGTGTGCTCACGCCGCCATCGACACACCGCCGCCGGCAATGTTGAGGCTGACCGGGTCACACGCCGGGCCGGACTGTTTGCGGTTGTTGAACCAAAACGCCGTGACCCAGATCAACGATCCTGCCGGCACGGACTCGTCGAACACCACGTCCACGGTTGTGCGGCTGGTGTTGCCTTCGAACTTCCAGTCCGCGATGTTCGCCGGCGGCGTTGCGCCCACGTGGCTGAACACCGAAGCGCCGTTCACGCCCTCGGGTTTCCCGCGCCGCGTCGATTGCGAATCGTGCAGCCGGACCCTCACCGTCCGGCCCATCACCGAGAGGAAGTCGACCTTCGGTGAAAACCCCGGAGCGGGGATCGGGGTTCTGGCGGTGCGCGCCGGCAGACCCAGCGCCACCAGTTGGCCGTCGGTCACGGTCGGCACCTGAATGATGTAGTCCGACAGTTGCCGTGCGCCCGCGACCAGCGCCGCGCGGGCCATGTTCTTATTTTGCACCGTCACCTTGGTCCGGGTGGAGGGCTCGATGTTCACAGCGTACGCCGTCTGGTAGGCGGTGTTGAGCGTTGCGTAAGCCGTCGCCTGGGCAGCGGTCAGGCCGAATACCGTCGGCCCTTCGCTGATCAGGGTTGAGAAGTTCGATGAGCCCGACAGCAATTCCGCGTCGGTGCCCGTGTAGAAGTAGCGAGGCATGGGGTTCCTTCGTCGCGTCCGTATTGAACACGATCAAACTCGCCCCGATGACCGCCAGCCGCATGAAGGCGATCGCCTCCACTGAATTCAACGGCTCACAGCCGATCACCAAGGCACTCAAAACGAATCGACGCGACTGCGCTTCGTGTTAACATTCGCCCGGAAAATTCGGCATAAACCCGCATGGACGATAATGTCCCCGTTTTCCAGCCGATGCCTCACGCTTCAAGCGCACCGGAACCCTGCGTCGCCCCAAAGCTGACTTTCGACGATCGAAAATAACTCCAGCTGCCGAAACCAAACTCGGAGTGCCGCAATTCAAACGCAAATCTCACAACCCAAGTTCCGAAGCCGCAACGCGCGCTCGGATGCCCCCACCCAATCTTAAGCGAGGCCACGGAAGCAAAGGCGCGGCAAACTAATCTTCAATCGCGCAATCCAACTACGGCTGCGCCAACCCAATCTTGAACGCGGTAATCGAATCTTCAATGCCTCCCCCGAATCTCCGACGCCCGTTCCAAAGAGTTTTTGATCGCCCTCGAATCGTTAAGGGCGCGGTCTTCATTAGATTTTCGTGAGAACCCGTTTTTCTCTTGACAAGGAAACCTTGGATCGGTTTACTACTGTAGTTGGCTGACATTGATTTGGGGTGCTCGCGGGGGCATCTCGGCGGACAGGTCTTCAAACGCCTACTGAAAGTTAGTTCACACGGATGTGACCAGGGAGCAGTCATGGCAGTTCGTCGTGTTTCGGCGGCGGTGTCTCGTGCGGTGGGCGTTATCATTTGCCGGCTGCGGCACGAGAGTGGCCTACACCGGCACAGCAAACCGGTTCTGGAACGTCTTGAAGAACGTCGGTTGATGGCAGGAGGACAATGGTTCAAGATGCCTGCCAATGGCACCCTTTCGTATACTCAGGGGTCAACATGCATGTCCTATGTCTCGGGCGCGCTCAGTATCTCCGGCGTCCCATCCAGTGGATGGGTGCAAGCCGAAAGTGTGGAAGCCGCAATTCGGCAGTACGTTTCGGGTACGTTCACCCTCAACCGAACCTGCACGGGTGGTGGAAGTAGCGATTCGCTCACCTTTGGAAGCAGCAGCGGATTCCGCGTTAACGACGGAACGATCACCCTAGAGGATATGGTTGGCCTCGCGAACCCAGACAACGATTACGATGACTGGTCTTGGAACGTGGATATCAAGCCCTTTGTCGATCCCGGATGCGAATGTATTGACGGTAAATGGCAGCCGCTTGGCGAAGTGCATCCCGGCTATGAGTGCCCCCAGAACACTTCCAAAGCCCCCGTCAACTACACCGATGGTTCGGTTATTCACGCATCGGTCGATTTAACTTCGGAGAGTTTCGGCGCTGGTTTCGGGCACAGCCGGCGGTGGACGAATCGTGTGGGTACGGGACAGCGGAACGTGAATGGCTCCGGTTTCGTGGTCTCTCAAGCTCCTCAACTGTCGGTTATCAGCAATTTCAACAGCGGAAGCGGGATCGCCCCGTCGTTCATTCAAGTGTCCCTTAATGCCTCGACCTCGGCTTGGTTCGATCGGGATGGCTCGGGAACTTACGTCGCCCGCTTTGGCCGCAAAGATACCCTCATCGAGACCACCGTGCAGGATGACAATAATGTCACCCGTAGTGCGTGGCGATATGCGGATGGGAGCGGGCAGGTTGCGTACTTCTACGGCGTTGGCGGGACTACCGCCAATCAGTTGCCGGAACGCCAGCGTGGTGCTTTGCATAGCATGACGGACACTGGTGGCAACGTCACGGATACAACCTACGATGCCAACGGCTTGCTGACCGAGATCACCCGGACCGGGTCCGTGAACGGTACGAGCGTTACCGAGTCGATGGTCTACACGTACGAGACGGGCGCGACCAACACAGACCTCATCAAGACTGTCACGCTGCGACGGAAGACGGGTGCCGGTGCTTGGACCGGGGCGGATACCGTGCGTTCGGTGGCGTACACCTATTACGTCAACGCCGACAGCTATGGGGCGGAGGGCGATCTGAAGCTCGCCGAAGTGAAGGACGCCGCCGGAAGCGTGATCGAGAGCAAGTACTACCGGTACTACGAAACGGGAAATGCCCTGGGCTATGAGCGGGCATTGATGTACGCGGTCGAAGGCGCGGCGTATGACCGTTTGAAGACGGCGGCAGGCGGAAATGTCGACGGCGCTTCGAACGCGACCGTGGAGTCCTACGCCCAGTTCTACTTCGAGTACGACAGCGATCACCGAGTCACGACGGAGAAAGCGCAGGCCTTCGGCTGTTCAACCTGCACGGGTGGTTACGGGACGTTCACATTCGCTTATACCGACAGCGCCAACGCGGCAGGTTACAACAACTGGTTCCGAAAGACCGTCGAAACCCTGCCGGATGGCAAACAGAACATTGTCTACTCCAATGCGTTCGGTCAGCCGATCCTTAAAGTCTTCAAGGACGGATCGAGCGAGTGGAAGGATTTCTACCGCTACGACACGGAAGGTAAGCTTCTCCTTCACGCGAGCCCCGCGTCTGTCACGGGATACAGTGAATCCTACGCGGACTTGGTCAACTTCAACACGGGGACAGGATCAGCAACGCATTTGAGCACCAGTGCCGGGTTGATCGAGTTGCGTGACTATGGAACGTCCACCACTGCGGGTACGAGCTCGCCCGGAGATGTTGTTGGGTATTTGAAATCAACCAGTGTGAAGCAGGGGACGGGCGGAACCGCCGTTCCCACGGCAGCTCAGGCGTACATCGCTCGCAGCGATGGAACAACGACAACCTATGTCATCGGCTCCGAAACCCGATACCGCAACTCCAATGGGACCGGTGCGCAGACCACCACCTACAGCTACACCTGGCAGGGCAGCACTCGCCAGATGGCAACCCGAACCGTCACCCGGCCTGCCGTCACAACCGCCCAGAACGGCTCGAACGCGACCGTCGCCACGACGGAATACTTCGATGCGTTCGATCGCACCATCTGGGTGGTCGACGAAGACAGTTACATCACTTACAACAAGTACGACGAGAAGACCGGAACGCTGATTCAGCAGATCAGCGACGCGGATCCGACGCTCGTGAGCGGCGCCCCCGTTACCGGGCCGACACGTAACGGCAGCTTGCCCACGGCGTTTCACCTCAGCACGACGATGGCCGTTGATGCACTCGGGCGAGTGACAAAAGTCACCGATCCGAATGGAAATGTTACCTATACCACCTACAACGACGTCACCCACGAGACTCGGATTTACGCCGGCTGGAATGCGACCACCGGGACCACAACCGGGCCGACGAGAGTTCTTCGAGAGGATTGGGCACGAGGTTACACCGAGCGCCTAACGATGTCGGCGGCTCCGGCCACGAGTGGATCGGCCGGAAGCCTCGTCCCGACGGGGACGGAGGCGGTCGGAAGTGTAGAATCGCTCCGCCGCGACATCCTGAACGGCGCGGGCCAAGTCGTCGAGCAGGTCGTCTACACTTCGCTTGCGGGCACGAGCTATACCCAGGCCACGGCCAAGTTTGGTACTCAAGGGACCAACTACCTGCGGACCGAAATCGGGTACGACAACCGGGGGCGCAAAGCGCGGGTTAATCGGCCCGACGGAACGTGGGAGCACACCGTGTATGACGGGCTCGGTCGCGTCATGAGCACTTGGAAAGGAACGGACAATACCGGCTGGTCGCACACGAACCCCGCAGGATCCGGTTCTCCAAACAATATGCTCAAGGTGTCGGAGAATATCTACGACAACGGCGGTGTCGGTGACTCGAATCTAACAGAATCCCGCGACGTATTTGGTGCCGGCGGAAGTGACTTCTACGCTACGAAATACACATACGACTTCCGCAATCGCATGACGGGTATGCGCCGCCCGGACAAGACCGCAGCGGCTTACACGCTGGACAATCTCGGTCAACAAACCATCGTCGAGGGGTACGCCGACGCGGACACAGATTTCGTGATCGACTCGGGCGAACTTCGCGGAAAGACGGCGAGTTCGTTTGATGAACGCGGTCAACTGTTCGAGTCAACAGTCTATGAAATTGATCCTTCGACTGGTGCGTCTCCCGGGACGGTCCGCGACGCACTGACGACTGACTACTGGTACGATGCCCGTGGCAATCTGGCCAAGAGTCGCTCGGCCAACGGGCTCCAGAACAAGAGCGTGTTCGATGGTGTTGGCCGACTTGCTAAGACGTACATCACGATCGACGCTGACGAAACCGCATACAGCGAATTCAACTCGATCACGGACGATCGCGTTCTGGAGCAAAACCACATTGTGTATGACCTCGGTGGCCGGGTGGTCCACACGCTGTCCATGAAAAGGAAGAATGATTCGCCCTCTACTGGAACCTTCACGCCGGAGAACTCGTGGTCGCAGTCGGTCATCAACTGGTACGACGCGGCAGACCGAACGATCGCGACCGCGAACTACGGCTCTGAACTCCGGGGCGATTACCTACTTGACGGCGGTGCCGTCAGCCCGACACCAACCCGAAACATTTACAACCGCACGAGCGGCACGATGATCGACTCTGACGCCGACGGTATTCCGAACGTCGCCGAAGGGGCCGTCCCAGCAACGCCCACTTGGGCTACAGCAGAGCAGAACCAGAAGTACATCATCGCCAAGTATTCCTATGACAGTGCCGGTCGACTGTATCGTGTCGCGGACAATCAGCGTTGGGACAACACTGTCGATCAAGGTCGCATCACGCAGACGAACTTCGACTTGGCTGGCCGGAAGATCAAGTTGATTGAGAACTATGTTGACGGCGTTGCCAACAGCAACGACATGGATTTTGACCGGGTGACGGACTACGAGTACGCAACCACCGGCCAGTTGTCCCAGATCGTGGCGTACAACGTTCGCGGGAGTTCCTTCGGGCTGGCCGTGGCGCAGCGGACCAAGTTCTTCTACGACAGTGCCATCGACAAGTCGTGGGTAACCGACACGATTTATCCTGACAGCGACGACACGAGCACGAGCAACGGTACCGATGGCCTGTACGATCGCGTGGAAACCAGTTTCGATCGCCTGGGTCGAAAAACCATCGAAACCGATCAGCGTGGTGTGACGCACACCTTCACTTACGATACTTCAGGACGATTGTTCTCCGATTCGATTGGTACGGGATCGCTGCCGACCGGCGTCGAGGGAACCGTACGCACGATCGAGTACGGCTATGACGATCAAAGCCGGGCTAACTTGGTAACGAGCAAGAACGCGGCCGCTTCCGTGGTCAATCAAGTGAAGATGACCTTCGACGGCTGGGGCAACATAATCAAGTCCGAGCAGGCCCACAACGGCTCCGTCGGGGCCGGTACTCCCGCCGTGCAGTACGCCTATGCCGACGGTGCCACTGGCGGGGTCGCCAAGTATGTTCGCCTTGATTCGGTCACGTATCCCAACGGTCGCGTGATTCAGCAACAGTACAGCACGGCCGGTAGCGACTACGATGTCCTCAACCGAGTCGATAAAATCCGCGACACAACGGCGTCCAAGGATCTGACGGATTACGCTTGGGTGGGTGCTTTCGACTTTGCGGGCGAGGTGAAGCATCCGTCCGTGTCGAACGGCCTTACCCTTACGTTCGGCTTCGGCGGTAATCTCATGCTCGGCTGGGATCGCTACGGTCGGCCGGTGAAAATGCAATGGCGAAACACGGCCGGAAACACCGAGTTGGACCGATTTAATTATAAGTACGACAATGCCGGCAATCGCGTTGTCACCGATCGCGAAGTGACCGTCAGCGGCGTCACGCTGGACGATAACTACTCCGAGAGCTTTGAATACGATGGATTGAACCGATTGGTGGACTACCGACGCGGCAAGCTGGTCAGCGGCATCGTCCCCAAATCTCCGTCCGATTCGACTAACCTATTGTACCGCCAGTCGTGGGCAACGCTGGACGGCAGCGGCAACGTTTCAGGGGTCAAACTCGCCAGCCAGGGCAACTGGATGGAGTGGACGGTCGACACCAACGGCGGCACGTCCGGCAGTTCGACCACGCAGTCGCGGGCGGTCAATCTCGCCAACGAGATCGACACTGACGAGACCGATGGCGAACTACCGCCGAGCGCTGACAACCCGATCACTGGCAACAGTTGGATTGACCCGATCTACGACAAGGCTGGCAACATGACCACAAACCCGAAAGGCCAGGGGAGCGAGACGATCGCGGTCTACTTCGTCTACGACGGCTGGAACCGGGTAGCCGGCCTCAGCGCGACGCAGGTGCCTGACACCGATCTGACGGACGCCGGTGAGGTTCAGTACGAGTACGACGGCATGGGCCGACGAATCAGCAAGGATTTTGCCGGCGGGACGAGCAGCGATGAAGACACCTACTTTAATGAGAACTACCAGGCGTTGGAGATGCGTAAGGCTGGCTCCTCGAACGCGTACGAGCAGCACGTCTGGGATCTACGATACATTGACGCCCCAATCCTCCGTTACCGTGACGCAAACGCCAGCAATGACAATGTGCTAGAGGAAACTCTCTACGCCACCTACGACGCCAACTTCAACATCACCGGCCTGGTGCAGGAGAATCAGACATTCGTAGAACGGTACGTCTACACGCCATACGGTGACCGCATCGTGCTGACCGGCACGTTCGGCAGCCGATCAAGCACCAGTTATGACTGGCAGCTTGGTCACCAAGGTCTGCGGATCGATACTGAGAGCGGGACGTACTACAACCGCGGCCGGCAGGGTTACCACCCGGGCATCGGCGGCTTCACACAGCGCGATCCGTTGGGAACGGAATATCAGGACGGAATGAGCTTGTATCAGCCATACCGGGGGAATCCCGCGACTAGTGTGGACCCGAACGGGATGGATAGCGCAACGGTGGGCTTGCCCGGCGGTGCATTCGGTGGCTTTGTAGTTCCGACTCCACCACTGCCACCTCCACCTCCAAGTGAGCCCCCGTCTAGTCAAGGTTCGTCATGCGATAACATCTGCGGTCCTTCAATCGACAGTATTTTCAGTTCCGCACTTGTTCGAACCTATTACCGCATGATGCGAAATACGAACGCGCGTGGGAAAGGATGGGTTCTCGAAAATGGCAACGCGATGGATGTGACCGCGACGGCTCCGAGCTGTGCATCTAAGAACTGTAGTGGAACCGTCATGCTTTGCGGCATGTGCATGAGCAATAGCCAAGTGAACAATATCGTCTATGGCTTTGCCGGCACACTGGCGGGACTCGGACGGCAGGAGCTCGTAGTTGCAGCCGACCTTCACAATTTCTATTTGAGTCCAAACGCCGTGCATGAAGGGCCGACGCAACATGGCTCGTATGGCGTAGGCATCAGTTTGGTTTCTTGGATCAAGGACCGTTCGCGTGGGACCAATGTTTCGAGTATGTGCGCGTATTTGACGGCCGATCCGAACTACCCCAAAGCTTTGGGAAATTCGACTCAGCAGGGGAAGTACGCAAAGTGTAAAAAATGTTTGAACACGGCAGTGCCGGGGGTAGACTTCTCTAGGTTGGGCTGGCAATGAGAAAGCCTTCAGCCCGTCGCCAGAGACTGATGTGCATTTTTGTAATAGTGATTGCATGCTGCTCAGTGCCTTTGGTAGTAACGTGGAGAGCTGTTTCTAGCCGCGTGCAAGAAGAGCGGCTTAAGTCGCAATTTAGAATGCTTCGCCAGTTTTTGCTTGTGGAGGTCAAGGACAATCACGATCAAAACCCCTCTTTTCCAAGGTATACTGCCGCAGACTTGAACCGCGTCGTCGAGTGGGAGGGGCGACAGGTGTCAGTAGCGAATTTCTTCGCAGACCCTGTCAACGGTGGTCTCATTAGGTATTCGTCGATTACCTCGGATGGCAACGCGATAAGGCTTGACAGGCTCAATAGGGAAGCTGGAGAGCGAGTGGTCGCGTGGGCTGTTTTGCCGCAGTCCCCGTATCGCGTGGTAGTCATGACCGACTCTTTGGAGACCAAGATCATTACCATCTACCAAGTCGATCTTGGCGGGCAGCAGATTGGTGCATCACCCTAGTCCTACACAGGCTCAAGATCACAAGCCGCAAGCGAAGTCCGTATCAATCGTTGCCGCGGAGTTACGGTAACTGTTTACCGGACACACCGAACGGGACAGGTGCGAATTACACGCGGACACACCGAACGGGACAGGTCCGAATTACACGCGCTCGGGCAACACAGCGGGGCTGGTTCGAGTTTTGAAACTCCGATTCATCCGTGCAATCCGGTGTTGAGGAAGTTGCCGATCGCCCGGACGTAGCCGGCGAATGGCGGCGCGTTGAAAACCGCCTTGTCGACTTCAGACGTTAGGGGAACGGGGACGCAGATAGCTTGTCTGCTTCGCGTCACGCTCCTCACACCGCCACCGGGCGGCGTTTGGCTTTCCCATTCAACTCGTACACGTACGCCAAAATCTCCGCGATGGCGGCGTAGAACTTTTCGGGGACTTCTTCGCCGATGGCGACGTCTTTGTAGAGCGACCGCGCGAGGGGCGGGCGTTCGAGGATGGGGATGCCGTGTTCGCCGGCGATTTCGCGGATTTTCAGGGCAAGGAAGTCGGCACCTTTGGCGACCACCTTCGGGGCCCGCATCGAGCCGGGCTCGTACTTGATCGCGATCGCAAAGTGCGTGGGGTTGGTGACGATCACGTCGGCGGTCGGGACGTCCTGTCTGATGCGCTGCATCGCGCGGTTCATCTGAAGTTGCCGGCGACGCTGCTTGATCTGCGGATCACCTTCCATCCGCTTCATCTCGTCCTTGACCTGCTGCTTGGTCATCTTCAGTTCTTTTTCGATTTTATACCGCTGGTAGATGTAGTCGATCAGCGCCAGTACCAGCAGCAGGATGGCGATGCGGATGCCGATGTCATAGACGATCTGGGCACCGAGGCCGAAGATCTGTTCCTGCGACAGCGTGGTCGCGCCGGCGATGAGGCCGAGGCGGTCGTGGATGGCGGAGTAGGCGACCACGCCGATCATGATCATCTTTGCCAGGTTCATCAGCAGCGTGACGACCCCCTGCCCGCCGCCAAAGATTTTCTTCAGGCCGCGGGTGGGGTTGAGCATCTCAAGCTTGGGCTGGATGCGCTTGGGGCTGAGGAAGAAGCCGACCTGCACGAGGTTAACGGAGATCGCGACGAGCATCATGCCCGCCAGGACCGGCCCGAGCGCGACGGCGACGCGGGTGATGACCTGGATGATGATTTCGCCCATCGAAGGCGTTCGCATGTCGTGGAGGCTGGCCGGGCCAAGCATGACTTCCATGACGTCGCGCATCGCCTGGACGATCCCCCCGCCGAACCAACTGAGCAGCAGCATCGCCGCCAGCAGCAACGATGCCGCCGTCAGATCCTGCGATCGGGCGATCTGCCCGTTCTCGCGGGCTTCCTGCCGTTTCTTGGCGGTGGGCGCTTCGGTCTTGTCGCCGTATTCATCCGCCATGATCGCCTCCGATCAAAGAGGATGCACCACGGAGACACGGGGGCACGGAGAGAAGAGTTAAA
>Ga0335397_10009466_pt1 | contig 12160 bp, 12 predicted proteins | sample MAT04_FD_205740 | JGI IMG/M metagenome (GOLD analysis project Ga0335397, IMG submission 205740) | Freshwater microbial communities from Lake Fryxell liftoff mats and glacier meltwater in Antarctica - MAT-04 (spades assembly) (version 2) ...
AACCGGCACACGCACCGCGCCTACAACCGGGTGCGCGAAGGCAACTTCATGCTCGAAGGGCTACTGGGCGTCACGCTGCACGGGCGCACCGTGGGCATCGTCGGCACTGGCCGCATTGGCCTGGCCACGGCCCGCATCTTTCGCGGGTTGGGCTGCACGGTGCTCGGGTACGACCCGTTTCCTTCGCCGGAATTTGAAAGCCTGGGCCGGGCAGTGCCGCTGCAGGTGCTGCTGGCCGAGTCCGACATCGTCACGCTGCACTGCCCGCTGAACGAGGCCACACACCACTTGGTCAATGCCCGCTCGCTGGCGCTGATGAAACCCGGCGCGATGCTGGTCAACACCTCGCGCGGCGCACTGGTTGATACCCATGCGGTCATCCACGCCCTGAAGTCGCGCCACCTGGGCTACCTGGCCATTGATGTCTACGAGCAGGAAAGCGAGTTGTTTTTCCAGGACCATTCGGGCAAGATCATCGATGACGAGCTGTTTCAGCGGCTGATGAGCTTTCCCAACGTTTTGGTGACCGGCCACCAGGGGTTTTTCACCGTCGAAGCCCTGCGCGAGATCGCGCAGGTGACGGTGGGCAACCTGCGCTGCTTCGTCGAAGGCGCACCCTGCCCGAACGCGGTGCTCGCGCCGTGACCAATATGCTCGCCTGCCGGGGTTTGAAGCGCCAGGGCCGCTGCAAGGCGCCCCGCCCTTGTCCCGCCAGAAGGCACTCCGATCAGGTGGCGCATGGCCTGCGCGGTTCCGCACTGCCGATGTGACCTCTCCAAAATTTCCACGAAATCACGCCTGGCGGTCAAAGAGAAGCTGAATTCAATCGCTCCGGAGAAACCCGGTTCGCACGTTATCCGGCTGTTAACGCGGCCTTGGTCACATGAGGGGCGCACAGTGATGTTCGCATGAGGGCGATAAAATCGCGTGCCGTGCCGCCCCAAATGACCATCAAGATTGATGGCCATCACCACAACTCGCGCGGCAACGCCATCGCTTGCGAGTTGACGCCCTGTTACTGCACAAAATTTTTTTACTTTCACAGAAGACAAACCCATGAATGCCCTCAAGAAAGCTCGAAAATTTATTGAGAAAGACCCTGCCAACCCGGCAGCCCAGACACTTTCGAGTCTCGTGCTGGCGCTGGGGGCAAAAAGGGATTTTCCGATTGCAGATATTTACGAACTTGATTTGGATCACTTCAACCTGGCAATGGAAATTCTTCAGGAATGGCGGCTTGACCGGTACTACGCTGGCAAGGCGAAACTTTTCAATATTTCCATGCAGACGGCAGAATTACGGCAGCCGCAGCAATAACGCGCTTGAGCTTTTTTTGCCCGCGAGCGCTGATTCAAAACGCGTGACGATGAACGTGGCGACCATGCTGTCACCGACGCCGACCACAAGCCACGGCAGCCGGTGACGAGCGCGCCGCAGCGGCGGCGCCTCAATCGCCTGACGCGCATGATCCGCCTTGCGTGTGATGCCTGCCAGGCGGTGCAGGTCTTCGACGTGCTCGCGTCGCAAGATGTCCATCAGCGTTATCGGTCCGACGACCCCGACCCGCCGACCAGCTTCATCGACTCAAGGCATCCAGGCCGTATTCAGCGCACCAGCTGGCGAAGCGGCTGGCGGCTCTGGCATAAGCCCGACGGGTGTTCAGGTTGCGGATCTGCGCGGTGAAAAATTCAAGGGTGCGTTTTGCCGCTTTGGCACCAGGCGTGAAAAGCGCCGGGAGTGCAACTAGTTGGTCGGGCTGGATGCCGCGTACTGCGCACCTCTTATTCCCTGCGCATTCCATGGCTAAAGCCGAGCTTGAGCTCAAGCTGGAGTAAAAAGCCTCCGGCGCCTGCTGCTTCAGATGCGGACCACTGGGTTGTTTGTTTATTTCACCAAGGAAAAAAAGATGGGTTTGTTCGACATGTTCAAAAGCGATTCGGGCGACAAAATGACGCCTCACCTGGCTTTTGCCACCAGCTTGATGTACATGATGTCCGCCGACGGCGAAATCGACCACGAAGAGATCGGCCACCTGCTGTCTGTGCTCGGCGGTCAAGACCAGGGCGACGGCACTGTCGGGGTAGGCGCGCAAAACCAGGCACTGCTGGACAATGCAGTCAAATACCGCAAAAAGAATTCGATCGAAACCTTCTTGAAGGAAGCCACGCCACAGCTGAGCGATGCGCAGAAAATGTGCATTTTGGTGAACCTGATCGACTCGTCGCTGGTCGACGGCACTCCCGAACCCGAAGAGCAGGTGCTCTTTGGCAAATTCCTGGAAGCCTTTGGCGTGCCAGAAGCGCGTTTTCGCCCGTTCTTTGAAGTGATCGTGCTGAAAAACGACCGCGCCGTGTTCACCAACCAAAGCCATCCAAAGAACGATCCGGCCTACCAGGTCAAGATCTCGATGCCGGCGTAATCGAACGCTCAAAGGGGCAACATACGACCCCATTGCCCACCCTCGCAGGGGGTGGGCTGCCAATAAGATGCCTCACAATAGGCGACCAAAAGCCCCGTGGAAAATGACACACGGTTTTAACTTGGTCAGATGGCAAGCCTTTTTCTGGGTCATCTATCTAGACATCTTCAATGAACGCTGGCAGGCGAAACATTCGTCTCACAGTCAGGAAGCTGGCACGCACGCGCATGCATGCAGCGAAAAGTCAGCCCTCCCAAACAACAAGCGCTTGCCTTGTCGTGATTCGTGGCTGTGCCTGTGACCGCTTTGTCCGCCATTTTCATGGGCGCCGGCCTTTTCGCATCCGGCGAGAGCGGCCAGGAAGCAGACCATTAAAAATGGCGCTGACAACAGTTTTGATATCTTTCATGGTGCGAGTGAGTTGAGAAGAGAAGGTTTTCAGCGATCATGCATGCAGCGGGCGCCGCGACGGCAGGTCGCAGCGCCCTTCATTCACTTCATTTGTTTGATGTCGGTGTAGTCACCGCGCGTGCGCAGGATGACCTTCACGTTGGACTGGCCCCGGTTGCGCCAGTACCAGCCGTGATTGCCGGTGAATGCGGCTTCCAACACCCCCTCGTCGGAGGAAACCCCGCGACCTTTCTCGTAGCTGATCGACTTGCCCGGTGCATCACCGTGGGTGTCGAAGTTGACCTCGCCGCCCTCGACGACCCACGAATACTGCGCTTTGGCGCCCTGGACCATCTTCAGCTTGATTTCCGTGCCCTCTCCCGGCTTCAAGGTCACGGGCATCTCGTCGCGCCATTCGATCTTGGGCGCAGCAGCCTGAGCAGGCTCCTTCGGGGCAGCCGCCACGGCAGCTCTTGCTGCTGGTTCTGCCGCATTGGCCGCGACCATACCCAGCGTTGTCCCGGCTGCTGGCGACGGTGCTGCCGGCGCGGCGGCGGCATCGGCAGCAGCCTCTGCAGCCAGCTGTTGCTTGATGTCGCCCATTTCAGTCATGCGCAGGACTCGGCCGATGCCGGTGGGATCGATGCCGTATTCAGCCGGAAGCACGACGGCAACCAGGAGCACCAGCGCCGAAATGGCGGCCAAGACGGTGGAGCGCACAAGCTGCTTGGAAGTGGGCAGTTCGGCACGTGTTGGGGTATCGCTGTTGTACATGTTGAATATTCCTTGTTGGGTGTTCAGGATGCGAAGTAGCCGGTGAGCTGCATGCCCACCAGAATGAAGCCGGCGCTCATCATGGCCACGTTCGCGGTGTAGGCGTGGCGCAGGAAACTGGCGGTGCGGCGCCAGTAGCTCATGCCGATCAGGATGACCGCCAGGGCCAGCAGCTGTCCGATTTCCACGCCCACGTTGAAGGCCAGCAGGTTGGGCACCAGGCCGTCGGGCGAGATCTCGTACTCAATGATCTTGGTCGCCAGACCAAAGCCGTGGAACAGGCCAAACACCAGGGTTGCGACCTTGGTGTTGGGCTGGAACCCCAGCCAGCGCTGGAAAGCGCCGATGTTATCCAGGGCCTTGTAGACATCAATGAAATCAAGGGCTTACGTCAGTAACTGTCGAACTCGGGTGGTCCGTCAGCGGATGAATATGTAACACCGTAAGTCTAGGAGTAGGCAATGGCTATTGTTAAATGGAAGAATCTGCCTGCAGAGAGCATAGACATCGTAGACATAATCATCCAAGAGACGTACGATATTAAAGATATCGGGCGCTGGCACGGTTGTGTTGTGCGAGTCGTTGGCCGCAAAGCGCGCGGTGCCGCAACTAGAGCATGGAACAAACAATGTAGGCTGATAACACGAAATGGTTGTTGTGCGATTTAGTAGCTTGAGCTTTATAGAAGAATAAACTATTTAGCCCAGTAATAGTCGCACGCGATAATTGCGGGTGAGGCAGCATGTTTCGCCAATAGGGAGAAAGCCCGGTGCGCCTTGCAATTTCGATGATCGTGGCCTTGTGCGCAACAGTGAGCGAAAGTTGGGCCATTGATTGTGACAAGACTCTCGTGCCTGTCATGTCTGCGAATGACCTCGGATATCGGGACCGTGGCGACAGGTGTGAAGGCCTCTACCAGAAGGACGTTGGCTCGACTGGATTGCGCATTGTAGGTTTTCACAATGCCCAAAATACAATTGCGCATGGTTCGAAGTTGGCCACTGTACGGACTGTTGGCGATTCTCCCAAGCAGCTATCCATCGAATCAACCCGAAAGCGCCTTTACTATCGGCTAGATGCTAGATTCGCTGGACGTAGCTTTCGATATCCACTCCAAGTGATTCGCACCGACGAGCTTCGAATCGAAGCGAACGAACTGGCGACTGTGGCCTGCGTCGAGAACTGCAATGGCGTTAGGCCAACCCTCGTGCCAGTTGTCGTGACCACGAACGCCGACAACATATTGCCAAACCCTTTTATTGTTTTGCAGGCAACGAGCGCTCTCCAGAAACTTCGAATTGAGATCCAAGACTTCGCAACCGGGCGAGTTCTGATGGATGATCAGTTGCTAAAGACCACAACGCTTGAGGCGTGGGTGCCTGTCGAAATTCCGTTGGCAGCCCATTTTGCGCAAGCGCGAAAGTTGATGTTCAGAGCTACCGCCGAGGGCAGTTTTGGGGGACAACTGGACTCGGTCGTCGCGCTTCTTCAGGCTGAGTAAGCATTCACAAAGTGAGCGACCACAATCTATTCATGGACTTTTTCCGTGACAAACTCAACACTGCGTGGGGTCTGGAATGGTTTACGAACCCGAGTGGCGCGTCTTCGCTTGCACGAGGTTGGGTGGAGCGCGGTCGGGCTGGGAATAGTCGTCGCGATGGTGTCGACGCTTTTAAAAGGACCGAATGTTCGCTTTGAAATGGTCGTCGAGACGGAGGGATGCGATTTACGAATCGGAGCAGAACCGGCTACTCTTCGCGACGTTGACGCACAATGGGCAAAAATTTTCGAGCCTGCTGAGGCACTAGAGCCTACTTTCTCGAACCCACACCGCGACAGTCGGCAAGGCTCCGACGCACCCTCCAAGCGAGCGGTCGAGATCCATGCTCAATCCGGCGGATTCGTTAAGTTGCAAGAACTGAGAGTCCCCCCAAGGAGCGCACTTCGCGTTCGGCAGCTACGTCGCGAGATGCAGCTAGAGATCGTGGTTGAGTCTGAAAATGCTTCCACTCTAGACAGTGAACTTCTCGTCGCATCGACCGGGTACAACAAGAATTCGCCTGAAAAGGACACAGATCTTTCTATGTCATCTCTTCAGTCGCGATTTTTCCCTGGAACTACCGTCCACGCAATTTTTGGCAATGCAACGTCGGGCATGAGTATGGGACCACCGTTTGCCGTCACTGCGCTGCAGTTCGTGAAACAAGAATCTTATGCCCAGCGTATCTATCCGGTCAGCATGATCACCGGTGGACGGATCGACTTCTTTCTCGACTCGGGTGCACAATTGTCGAGCAGAAAATTCGAGCGCGGCACTCGGATTCATTTGGACTTATCCAACGCGGAAGTGACCAGCATGGAAGCGAACGTAGATGGGCTTAGGATTCGGGTCATGGGAACGGCGCACGATGTTCTCGCCATAAGAGGTACATCGAGCGAATCGCTTTACCCCTCTGCCTTCGAAGTCGCTAGCGCTTTGCCGATCGCACGCTTCATTGCGGCCACCCTGGCAGCCATTTTGGTCGGTCTAATCGGGTCGCCTCATCAGCCGACGAGCGCATAGAGAAGAAGAGGCTATCTCCATGCTTAAAAAAATCGTGACCTCAATTCTTGTTTCAATAGCAGCGATGTTCGTACCGTCGTTGAGCGAAACTCTGTTGCCGGCTGGCTCGGGAGCACTAGCTCACGCGAATGAAGTACGCACAACTGTCGACGTTATACGGCTAGTGGTCATGATAGAAGCAGTGACTTCTACTGGAGGGCAGGTCAAAGGGGCGGGACTTATGGTTGGCCGTTCATCTGGCGGGGACATTAACATCGTCACGGCGCGCCACGTAGTCTTCGTCGATGGGCCAAACCACATTGAAAAAATTTCGGTTCGACTCTACGACACACCAAAGGTGCTAGTACCTGCGAAGCTGGTCAAGCACGACTTTGGCACGACACTCGATCTCGCCGTTCTCTCGATTCCAGCTGATTTAATTAAGACTGACCTGATGCAGGCATTTAGAAGCAAGCTTCGTGTAGCGAGGATGGAAGAGCCATACGTATTAGAGGAAGCAGTCGATCTAGTTGGTCAGACTTCCGGTGAGCGTTGGAGCAATTCATCTTCCAAAGAGAAAATTACCGAAGAAAGTCTTCGGGAAGTACGAGTTCAGTCTGCAGAAGCCGGACCCGGCTTATCTGGTGGTGTTGCCATGGACTCGAGCCGAAGGATTATTGGTATCGTCCTTTCTGAGGATCGATACGTTGTTAAAGTGCTCAAATTTTCGGCAATCGCCGAACTGCTAGCTCGTGCCGACATCGAATTCGCGCTTGCCCATGGCGAAAAACGGCTGATTGTTACCCAGGATGTCGAGCAAAGACTTCAGACGGCGCTGATGTCCGGACGAGCGGATTTGCTCCGTGAGTTCCAGCCTTCCAAGGACCTAGTCCCGCTTGTGCTTAAGCTTTTTAATTCCGGGCCGACTCTCAACGGATTGTTGGAGAATTTATCTGCCCCCGATGCGCTTACTTGGCTTAGATCACTCATCCAATCTGGACTCAATACCAACAGTCCTTACAAAAATGCAACTGGCGAGGAGGGATCGCTTTTGTACGGTGCACTGAGCAAGAACAATATCAAACTTGCAGTCTTACTGCTGGAAGGCGGTGCGTCACCATACATGTACAGGAAGCTTTGGGGCGTAGAGAATCGAACGCCGTTTCTTCTCCTGCCACTAGGCGTGCTCAACCAGATTTCTGGGGAAAAGTCGGAAAAGGCGAGGCTTGTCTCAGCATTCGTCAAAGCAGGGCTGACACGCGCAGAGATCAGAATACCTAAGGGCTATACAAATGGGGAGCAAATTCAAGAAGACGACCTGAACGACAAAGAGATCGCGAAAAGGTATTCTGTAGAGGTTCCGGTCCAAAATTCGATTCACCCACCGGTGCAAAAGGTGATTTGCGAGCGTGAAATGGCAATCGACGGATACGACTGGTGCGAGGAAGTCAAACGCCTGCCAAAGAGAATTTATTACCCTCGTACAGACTGGATGTATGAGTTTGCCGACGCGCAGCTCATTAATATTCTAGGAGTGTTTAATGGAAAAATGTATGTCCGTACATTTTCCTTGGAGGGCGGCAACGCCCCTGCTGGCTACGGTTTGATGATCTTTACTAAGGGTGCTGACAAGATTGAGTGGTACCGTTTCATGGGTTCTGGATTTGGCATGGGTCACTGCGAAGAATTGCGTGGACTCCCGAACTGGAAACCGCATCAATACGAGAAGTGCTGGAAATTACAAACGATGTATCGCAGTGCGTCGCAAGGTTCTTACTACGTGAGCGATTACAAGAATGTTGTGTATTTAGTTGAACATTGAATACCCGATCGGTCTCGTGCATCTGACTTGGAGCCCGTCCTGTTTGCTTTGGAGAAAAATTTTCCGTTGGCCCCTCGTTACCCTGACCACGGATTGAATGGGAACTGGAGCGATCATCGCGATTGCCACCTCAAGCCTCACTTGCTGCTGGTAACTTGCTTGACATAACGCCTGTCGGCAAATGCTCCGTGCTTCCTCAAACCTCGGCCCCTTGAATTTTGCCTCGAGCAATTCGGCAGCGAAGCAGTCATATTGCAATTCTTCGCGGCACAAACAAAAAACCCGGCGCATGGGCCGGGTCATTCAAGGGGGGGTCGTCACAGGAAACGGAAAAAATCGTACGCTAAGGATTTGAGGAGGCTGGAATCCAGCGATAAAGCGTCGGCACTGACACGCCAAGGTTCTTGGCCACGTCCCGTGGCGGCACGCCGTTGGCCAGGAGTTTCTTGGCTGACTCGATTTTGCTGTCGGTCATCAGGCGCTTGCGCCCGCCCTTGCGGCCAAGCTGGCGAGCGACTTCCAATCCTGCCCGGGTGCGCTCCACGGTCAGCTCGCGCTCCATCTGGGCCAGGCTGGCCATGACGTGAAAGAAAAATCGCCCCGAGGGGGTTCCTGTGTCGATGGCATCGGTCAGGCTCTTGAACTGCACGCCCTGCTTGTGCAGCTCGTCGATCATATCCACCAGGTGCTTGACGCTGCGGCCCAGCCGGTCGAGCTTCCACACGACGAGGGTGTCGCCCTCGCGCAGCATGTCCAGCGCCTTGGCCAAGCCGGGCCGCTCAGTACGGCTACCGCTTATCTTGTCCTCAAAGAGCCTGTGGCAGCCCGCCTTGGTCAGAGCGTCAGTCTGAAGATCAAGGGTTTGATCCAGTGTGGAGACGCGCGCATAGCCGATCAGCATGCCGGACCTCGATGGAGTTGTTCCATGCTTTTTTTCCTTCTCAAAACTCGTTGCCATGGTAGTGCTTCAAGAATATAGTTCCAAGAACTATTTGTGAGAATATCCATGCCTTGATCCTGCGCGCAGCACGAGTCATGCGGCAAGGCTTCTCAAAACCCAGCGTTTTCAAGAGGAGCACAGATGCCCCGTCGTTCAATCCTGTCAGCTGCGGAGCGCGATAGTTTGCTGGCTTTGCCTGACTCTGACGATGAACTGATCCGGCAGTACACGTTCAGCCAAGGCGACTTGTCGCTGATCCGGCAGCGGCGGGGCGACGCGAACCGTTTGGGCTTCGCCGTGCAGTTGTGTCTGCTGCGCTTTCCTGGGCAGGGTTTGCTGACTGATGCCTCTGTTGCGGCATCGCTGATACGATGGATCGGTCAGCAACTTCACATCGACCCGGCCTGTTGGCCGCAGTATGCCGAGCGCGAGGAAACGCGGCGCGAGCACCTGCTGGAACTGCGTGCCTACTTGGGCATCGTGCCATTCGGTCTGGCGCACTTGCGCCAAGCTATGCATGCCACGACCGATTTGGCGTTGCAGACCGACAAGGGCATTGTGCTGGTCAGCACGCTGGTCGAAAACCTGCGTCGTCAAGCCATCATTCTCCCGGCCATGAATGCCATTGAGCGCATCTGTGCCGGGGCCATTACGCAGGCCAACCGGCGCATTTATGCCGCCCTGACCGACACACTGTCTGACGACTATCGTCAGCGCCTGGAGAATCTTCTCAAGCGCAAGGACGACAGCAAGCTCACCTGGCTGGCGTGGCTGCGCCTGTCACCAGTCAGGCCGAACTCGCGGCACATGCTGGAGCATATCGAGCGCCTCAAGGCCTGGCAGGCGCTGAACCTGCCCGCCGGCATCGAGCGGCAGGTCCACCAAAACAGGCTGCTCAAGATCGCCCGCGAGGGCGCCCAGATGACGCCGGCCGATCTGGCCAGGTTCGAGCCGCAGCGGCGCTATGCAACCCTGGTTGCGCTGGCCGTGGAGGGCATGGCCACCGTCACCGACGAGATCATTGACCTGCACGACCGCATCATCGGCAAGCTGTTCAATGCGGCCAAACGCAAGCATCAGCAGCAGTTCCAAGCGTGCGGCAAGGCCATCAACGACAAGGTTCGCCTGTACGGGTGCATCGGTCAGGCGCTGGTGCAAGCCAGGCAAGGCGGTGGCGACCCCTTCGCGGCCATCGAATCGGTCATGCCGTGGGACGCGTTCACGGCCAGCGTGACGGAGGCGCAAAAGCTCGCGCAGCCCGAGAGTTTTGACTTCCTGCCGCGTATCGCTGAAGGCTACGCCATGCTGCGCCGTTACGCGCCGCAGTTCCTGGGCGTGCTCAAGCTGCGGGCGGCACCCAGCGCCAGGGGCCTGCTTGACGCCATCGAGGTGCTGCGGGCGATGAACACCGACAACACCCGCAAGGTGCCGGCCGATGCGCCAACCGCATTCGTCAAGCCGCGCTGGGCCCGACTGGTTCACACCAGCGAGGGCATCGACCGGCGTTACTACGAGCTGTGCGCGCTGTCGGAACTCAAGAATGCGCTGCGCTCGGGCGATGTCTGGGTGCAGGGCTCGCGCCAGTTCAAGGACTTTGACGAGTACCTGGTGCCCGCCGAGAAATTCGCCAGCCTCAAGCTGACCAGTCAATTGCCGCTGGCCGTGATCACCGACTGCGACCAGTATTTGCAGGAGCGCTTGTCCCTGCTGGAGCAGCAGTTGGCCAAGGTCAACGCCCTGGCCGCTGCCAACGGCCTGCCCGACGCCACCATCAGCACCGCGTCAGGCTTGAAAATCACGCCGCTGGACGCCGTGCTGCCCGATACGGCACAGGCCTTGATTGATCGGGCCGCGATGCTGCTGCCTCGCGTCAAGATCACCGAAATCTTGATGGAGGTGGACGAGTGGACCGGTTTCACCCGCCACTTCACGCACCTCAAGACCGGGGACACCGCCAAGGACAAGACCTTGCTGCTCACGACCATCCTGGCTGACGGGATCAACCTGGGCCTCTCCAAGATGGCCGAGTCCTGTCCCGGCACGACCCATGCCAGGCTGTCGTGGCTGCAGGCCTGGCACATCCGGGACGAGACCTACGGCGCGGCGCTGGCCGAGCTGGTCAACACGCAGCTGCGCCAACCCCTGGCAGCCCACTGGGGTGACGGCAGCACCTCGTCATCGGATGGACAGCGCTTTCGCGCCGGCGGCCGGGCCGAGAGCACCGGTCACGTCAACCCCAAGTACGGCACCGAGCCGGGACGAATGTTCTACACCCACATCTCGGACCAGTACGCGCCGTTCAGCATCAAGCTGGTCAATGTCGGCGTACGCGACTCGACCTACGTCCTGGACGGCCTGCTGTACCACGAGTCGGATCTGCGCATCGAGGAGCACTACACCGATACGGCCGGCTTTACCGATCATGTCTTCGGCCTGATGCACTTGCTGGGCTTTCGCTTTGCGCCGCGCATCCGCGACCTGGGCGACACCAAGGTGTTCATCCAAAAGGGCGAAGCCACCTATGACGCGCTCGGGCCGATGATCAGCGGCGAGCGGCTCAACGTCAAACAGATCCGTGCCCACTGGGATGAAATTCTGCGGCTGGCCACGTCGATCAAGCAGGGCACGGTGACGGCTTCGCTGATGCTCAGAAAACTCGCCAGCTACCCTCGCCAGAACGGCCTGGCCATTGCCCTGCGCGAGCTCGGGCGCATCGAGCGCACGCTGTTCATCCTGGACTGGCTGCAAAGCGTGGAGCTGCGCCGGCGCGTCAATGCCGGGCTGAACAAGGGCGAAGCGCGCAATGCACTGGCCAGGGCCGTGTTCTTCAACCGGCTGGGTGAAATCCGCGACCGGGGATTCGAGCAGCAGCGCTACCGCGCCAGTGGCCTGAACCTGGTGACGGCGGCCATCGTGCTGTGGAACACCGTTTATCTGGAGCGGGTGGTCAATGCCCTGCGCGGGCACGACCAGGGAATTGATGACACGCTACTGCAGCACCTCTCGCCGCTGGGCTGGGAGCACATCAACTTGACGGGGGACTACCTGTGGCGCAGCAGTGCCAAGGTCGGCGCGGGCAAGTTCAGGCCGCTGCGCCCACTCGCTGGGTCTTAGCGTACGATTTTTTCCGTTTCCTGTGATGACCCCTTCACCACCATGTGGTGAAACTCGAAGCCCTCCACGCCGGCGGCGTCCCCCAGCCTGCCCATCGCCCCGTGCAGCATCAGCCCGACCATCGACAGCGTGCCAATTGGCCGCAGCATCAGCGCGGCC
>Ga0335397_10009468_pt1 | contig 12160 bp, 5 predicted proteins | sample MAT04_FD_205740 | JGI IMG/M metagenome (GOLD analysis project Ga0335397, IMG submission 205740) | Freshwater microbial communities from Lake Fryxell liftoff mats and glacier meltwater in Antarctica - MAT-04 (spades assembly) (version 2) ...
GTTCTTCACACCCTGAGTGTCCAACGCGCCACGAACGATCTTGTAGCGGACGCCGGGGAGGTCCTTCACACGGCCACCGCGAACGAGCACGATCGAGTGCTCCTGCAGGTTGTGGCCGACGCCGGGGATGTAGGCCGTGACCTCGATCTGGCTGGAGAGCTTGACGCGCGCCACCTTGCGCAGCGCGGAGTTCGGCTTCTTCGGCGTGGTGGTGTAGACGCGGGTGCACACACCGCGCCGCTGAGGGCTCCCCTTGAGGGCCGGCGTCTTGGACGATGACGCCTTGCGCGTCCGTCCCTTGCGCACGAGCTGCTGAATCGTGGGCACTACGTCTCCATCTTCTCTGCTCTGGTCGACCGGGGTCCCGGTCATGAGGGTCGGCACTGCCGACCCTGAGGTCTTTCGTCCCGCGTCGTCATCGACCGACCCCCGCACCCGGGTGTGTCGGACCGTTCGGGCGCGGCACCCTTCGTCCATGATCGTGGGACGACGGACCGCGCTGGCGATGGACCTAGCCACCCGGCACCGGTTACGGGCTCCGTCCCTGGTGGAACGATCCGTGAGCAGTGCACGCGCGAGGGCCCGACGGCGCGGGCACAGTGACCTACGGTACCCGCTGGGCCGTGGGACCGTCAAAGCGGTCGGCCGCCCCGGCGCTCAGCCGACCGGACGTCGCACACCCTACGTCCCTCGGGAGTCCCCCGTTCACCCGGCGCAACCCTTGCGGGCGGCACCGTCCCGAACCGCCGACGGCGACCGGTCCATGGACCGGTCGCCGTCGGGTCGAGCCAGGACTCAGCGCAGGTCGCCGAAGTCGATGTCCTCGAGCGGGATCGCCTCACCGGAGCCCATGCCGAGCGGCGGGAAGTCGATCTCGTCGTAGCCGAAGCTCGGGTAGAGCTCGGCCTTGGCGGCCTCGGTGGGCTCGACCGCGACGTTGCGATACCGGGGGAGGCCGGTACCCGCCGGGATGAGCTTGCCGATGATGACGTTCTCCTTGAGGCCGAGCAGCGGGTCGGACCGACCGCTCATCGACGCCTCGGTGAGCACGCGGGTGGTCTCCTGGAAGGAGGCCGCCGACAGCCACGAGTCCGTCGCGAGCGAGGCCTTGGTGATGCCCATGAGCTCGGGACGACCCGAGGCCGGCTGGCCGCCCTCGGCGATCGCGCGACGATTCGCGTCCTCGAACCGCCCACGCTCGGCGAGCTCGCCGGGCAGCAGGTCGGTGTCACCCGAGTCGAGCACGGTCACGCGCCGCAGCATCTGGCGGACGATGACCTCGATGTGCTTGTCGTGGATGTCCACGCCCTGCGAGCGGTAGGTCTCCTGGACCTCGTCCACCAGGTGCTTCTGGGTGGCCCGCGGGCCGAGGATCCGCAGGACCTTCTTCGGGTCCACCGCACCCTGGATCAGCTGGTCCCCGACCTCGACGTGGTCCCCGTCGGAGATGAGCAGCCGCGACCGCTTGGTCAGCGGGTAGGAGATCTCCTCCGAGCCGTCGTCCGGCGTGAGCACCAGACGGCGCACCCGGTCGGTCTCGTCGATGACGACGCGGCCGGAGAACTCCGCGATCGTGCCCTCACCCTTGGGGGTGCGGGCCTCGAAGAGCTCCTGGACGCGCGGCAGACCCTGCGTGATGTCGTCGGCCGACGCCACACCACCGGTGTGGAACGTCCGCATCGTCAGCTGGGTGCCGGGCTCCCCGATCGACTGGGCCGAGATGATGCCGACGGCCTCGCCGATGTCCACCAGCTTGCCGGTGGCCAGCGAGCGGCCGTAGCACTTGGCACACGTGCCGACCCTGGACTCGCAGGTCAGGACGGAGCGCACCTTGATCTCGGTGACCCCCGCGGCGATGGCGGCGTCGATGACCAGGTCACCGGCGTCCTCCCCGGAACGGGCGACGACCGTGCCGTCGGCCGCGACGACGTCCGCCGCGACGGTCCGGGCGTAGATGCTCGTCTCGACCTTCTCGTGGCGACGCAGCGTGCCGTCGGGCGCGGTCTCGGCGACCGGAAGGGTCAGGCCGCGCTCGGTGCCACAGTCCTCCTCGCGGACGATGACGTCCTGGGACACGTCGACCAACCGGCGGGTGAGGTAACCGGAGTCGGCGGTCCGCAGGGCGGTGTCCGCCAGACCCTTGCGGGCACCGTGCGTGGCGATGAAGTACTCCAGGACCGACAGGCCCTCGCGGTAGTTGGACTTGATGGGGCGCGGGATGATCTCGCCCTTCGGGTTCGCCACCCGGCGATCTGGCGGACCTGCATCCAGTTGCCACGAGCACCCGAGCCGACCATCCGGAACAGGGTGTTGCGAGCAGGGAAGTTCTTCTGCATCGCCTTGGCGACCTCGTCGGTCGCCTGCGTCCAGATCTCGATGAGCTCCTGACGGCGCTCGTCGTCGGTGATCAGACCCTTGTCGTACTGACCCTGGATCTTCGACGCGCGACCCTCGTACTCCTCGAGGATCGCGGCCTTCGCCTCGGGGATCGGCACGTCGGAGATGGCGATCGTCACCCCGGAGCGGCTGGCCCACCGGAAGCCGGCGTCCTTGAGCGCATCGAGGCTGGCAGCGACCTCGACCTTGGGGTAGCGCTCGGCGAGGTCGTTGACGATCGCCGAGAGCCGCTTCTTGTCCACCACACCGTTGATGTACGGGTAGTCGACCGGGAGCAGCTCGTTGAACAGCGCGCGGCCCAGCGTGGTCTGCACGAGCATGACCTCGCCCGGCACCCAGCCCTCGGGCAGCTCCAGGTCGCCGTCGCCCGGGATGATGTCGGGCATCCGGATGGTGACGACCGCGTTGAGGTCGATGCTGTGCTGGTCGAAGGCCATGATCGCCTCGGAGACCGAGCTGAACATCCGCCCCTGGCCGAGCGCGTCGGGCCGGTCGGCCGTCAGGTGGAACAGGCCGATGATCATGTCCTGCGAAGGCATGGTCACCGGGCGGCCGTCGGACGGCTTGAGGATGTTGTTGCTCGAGAGCATGAGGATCCGGGCCTCGGCCTGGGCCTCGGTGCTCAGCGGCAGGTGCACGGCCATCTGGTCACCGTCGAAGTCGGCGTTGAACGCGCCGCAGACGAGCGGGTGCAGGTGGATGGCCTTGCCCTCGACGAGCACCGGCTCGAACGCCTGGATGCCCAGGCGGTGCAGGGTCGGTGCGCGGTTGAGCAGCACGGGGTGCTCGGTGATGACCTCCTCGAGCACGTCCCAGACCTGGGGACGGGCGCGCTCGACCATGCGCTTGGCGCTCTTGATGTTCTGCGCGTGGTTGAGGTCGACCAGCCGCTTCATGACGAACGGCTTGAACAGCTCCAGGGCCATCTGCTTGGGCAGGCCGCACTGGTGCAGCTTGAGCTCGGGACCCACGACGATGACCGAACGGCCCGAGTAGTCCACGCGCTTGCCGAGCAGGTTCTGGCGGAACCGACCCTGCTTGCCCTTGAGCATGTCGGAGATCGACTTCAGCGGCCGGTTGCCAGGGCCGGTCACCGGACGCCCGCGGCGGCCGTTGTCGAACAGCGCGTCGACGGCCTCCTGGAGCATCCGCTTCTCGTTGTTGACGATGATCTCCGGCGCACCGAGGTCGAGCAGCCGCTTGAGACGGTTGTTCCGGTTGATGACGCGGCGGTACAGGTCGTTGAGGTCCGAGGTGGCGAACCGGCCACCGTCGAGCTGGACCATCGGGCGCAGGTCCGGCGGGATGACCGGGACGGCGTCCAGGACCATGCCCTGGGGGGTGTTCGACGTCGTGAGGAAGGCGTTGACGACCTTGAGCCGCTTGAGCGCGCGCGTCTTGCGCTGGCCCTTGCCGTTCTTGATCGTGTCGCGCAGCGACAGGGCCTCGGCCTCGAGGTCGAAGTCCTGCAGGCGCTTCTGGATCGCCGCAGCGCCCATCGAGCCCTTGAAGTAGTTGCCGTACCGGTCCGTCAGCTGGCGGTAGAGCATCTCGTCGCCCTCGAGGTCGGCGACCTTGAGGTTCTTGAAGCGGTCCCAGACAGCGTCGAGGCGCTCGAGCTCTGCGTCGGCGCGCTTGCGCAGCTGAGCCATCTCGCGCTCGGCGGAGTCGCGGACCTTGCGGCGCGCGTCGGCCTTGGCACCCTCGGCCTCGAGCTCGGCGAGGTCGGCCTCGAGCATCCGTGCGCGCTTGTCGATGTCGACGTCGCGGCGGGTGGTGATCTCCTTCTTCTCCAGGTCGATCTCGTTCTGGAGGTTGGGCAGGTCCTCGTGCCGGCCGTCGACGTCGACCTCGGTGATCATGTATGCCGCGAAGTAGATGACCTTCTCGAGGTCCTTCGGGGCGAGGTCGAGCAGGTAGCCCAGGCGAGAGGGCACGCCCTTGAAGAACCAGATGTGGGTGACCGGCGCGGCGAGCTCGATGTGGCCCATCCGCTCACGGCGGACCTTCGAGCGGGTGACCTCGACCCCGCAGCGCTCGCAGATGATGCCCTTGAAGCGGACGCGCTTGTACTTGCCGCAGTAGCACTCCCAGTCCCGCGTGGGACCGAAGATCTTCTCGCAGAACAGGCCGTCCTTCTCCGGCTTGAGCGTGCGGTAGTTGATGGTCTCTGGCTTCTTGACCTCGCCGTGGGACCAGGTGCGGATGTCCTCCGCGGTCGCCAGGCCGATGCGCAGCTCGTCGAAGACGTTGACGTCGAGCAAGTTGTCCTACTTCCTTCGTCTGGAGTTCACCGTGACTGTGGGTGCCGGCCGGTGAGAGCCGAGGCGGTGCCGGCCGGGGCATGACGCCCCGACCAGCACCCGCGAGGTCAGATCTCTTCGATGCTCGAGGCGTTCGGGCGGCGGGACAGGTCGATGCCCAGCTCCTCCGCTGCCCGGTAGACCTCGTCGTCGTTCTCCTTCATGTCGATGGAGACGCCGTCCGAGGACAGCACCTCGACATTGAGGCAGAGCGACTGCATCTCCTTGAGGAGGACCTTGAAGGACTCCGGGATGCCCGAGTCGGGGATGTTCTCCCCCTTGACGATCGCCTCGTACACCTTGACCCGGCCCGGCACGTCGTCGGACTTGATCGTCAGCAGCTCCTGGAGGGTGTACGCGGCGCCGTATGCCTCCAGCGCCCACACCTCCATCTCGCCGAACCGCTGACCACCGAACTGCGCCTTACCACCGAGCGGCTGCTGGGTGATCATCGAGTACGGCCCGGTCGAGCGGGCGTGGATCTTGTCGTCGACCAGGTGGTGCAGCTTGAGGATGTACATGTAGCCCACGGCCACCGGGTCGGGGAAGGGCTCGCCGGAGCGGCCGTCGAACAGCCGCGCCTTGCCCGTGCCGTCGACCATCCGGTCGCCGTCGCGGTTGGGGTGGGTGACCGAGAGCAGGCCGGTGAGGACCTCCTCCGGGACGCCGTCAAAGACCGGGGTGGCCACCGGCACGCCGGGCGAGCTGCGCACGGCGGCCGGCGGGACGCGTTCGAGCCACTTCTCGTCGCCCTGGGCGAACTCGATGTCCCAGCCCTGCTTGGCGACCCAGCCGAGGTGGACCTCCAGGACCTGACCGACGTTCATCCGGCCCGGCACGCCGAGCGGGTTGAGCACGATGTCGACCGGGGTGCCGTCGGGCAGGAAGGGCATGTCCTCGACCGGGAGGATCTTGGAGATGACGCCCTTGTTGCCGTGACGACCGGCGAGCTTGTCGCCGTCGGTGATCTTGCGGCGCGCCGCGATGTAGACGCGGACGAGCTCGTTGACACCGGCCGGCAGCTCGTCGCCGTCCTCACGGTTGAACGTGCGGACCTCGATGACCGTGCCGGACTCGCCGTGGGGCACCTTGAGCGAGGTGTCACGCACCTCGCGGGCCTTCTCGCCGAAGATGGCGCGGAGCAGACGCTCCTCCGGGGTCAGCTCGGTCTCGCCCTTGGGCGTGACCTTGCCGACGAGGATGTCGCCGGCCGTGACCTCGGCACCGATCCGGATGATGCCCCGCTCGTCGAGGTCGGCCAGCACATCCTCGGAGACGTTCGGGATGTCCCGCGTGATCTCCTCGGGGCCGAGCTTGGTGTCGCGCGCGTCGACCTCGTGCTCCTCGATGTGGATCGAGGACAGGACGTCGTCCTGCACGAGGCGCTGCGACAGGATGATCGCGTCCTCGTAGTTGTAGCCCTCCCACGACATGAACGCGACCAGCAGGTTGCGGCCGAGCGCGAGCTCGCCCTCATCCGTGGCGGGACCGTCGGCCAGCACGGAGCCGACCTCGACCCGGGCGCCGTCGTCGACCAGCACGCGCTGGTTGTAGGACGTGCCCTGGTTGGAGCGCCGGAACTTGGCGACCCGGTAGGTCGTCGTCGTGCCGTCGTCGTTGGTGGTGACGATGAGGTCGGCCGAGACCTCCGTGACCACACCGGCCTTGGTCGCGACGATGACGTCACCGGCGTCGACCGCGGCACGGCGCTCCATCCCGGTGCCGACCAGCGGCGCCTCGGAACGGACCAGCGGCACGGCCTGGCGCTGCATGTTGGCGCCCATGAGCGCACGGTTGGCGTCGTCGTGCTCGAGGAACGGGATCATCGCGGTCGCCACGGAGACCATCTGGCGCGGCGAGACGTCCATGTAGTCGACGGCTGCACCGGGGACGATCTCGACCTCGCCGCCCTTGACGCGGACCAGGACCTTGTCCTCCTCGAACTGGCCGTTGGCCTTGAGGGGGGCGTTCGCCTGGGCGATGACGTGACGGTCCTCGTCGTCGGCCGTGAGGTAGTGCACCTCGTCGGTGACGCGACCCTTGGTGACCTTGCGGTACGGGGTCTCCACGAAGCCGAACGGGTTGATCCGTCCGTAGGTGGCGAGCGAACCGATCAGGCCGATGTTCGGGCCCTCAGGGGTCTCGATGGGGCACATCCGGCCGTAGTGCGAGGGGTGGACGTCGCGGACGTCCATGCCGGCGCGGTCACGGGACAGACCACCCGGGCCGAGGGCCGACAGACGCCGCTTGTGCGTCAGGCCCGCGAGCGGGTTGTTCTGGTCCATGAACTGGCTCAGCTGTGAGGTGCCGAAGAACTCCTTGATCGACGCCACCACGGGGCGGATGTTGATCAGGGTCTGCGGAGTGATCGCCTCGACGTCCTGGGTCGTCATGCGCTCGCGCACGACGCGCTCCATCCGCGACAGGCCGGTGCGGACCTGGTTCTGGATGAGCTCACCGACCGCACGGATGCGGCGGTTGCCGAAGTGGTCGATGTCGTCGGTCTCGACGCGGACCTCGATCGCCTCGCCGCTGCGCGTGCCCGACAGGGTGGAGACCTCGGCGTGCAGGGCGGCCATGTACTTGATGGTCGCGACGATGTCGGACACGGACAGGACCGAGTCGCTCAGGGGCGCGTCGATGCCGAGCTTCTTGTTGACCTTGTACCGGCCGACCTTGGCCAGGTCGTAGCGCTTGGCGTTGAAGTAGAAGTTGTCCAGCAACGCGCGACCGGCCTCGACCGTGGGCGGCTCGCCCGGACGGATCTTGCGGTAGATGTCGAGCAGGGCCTCGTCCTGGGTGTTGACGTGGTCCTTCTCGAGGGTCTCGAGCACTGCGGGGAACTGGGCGAACTCCTCGCGGATCTCGGCCTCGCTCAGCCCGAGGGCCTTGAGCAGCACGGTGACCGACTGCTTGCGCTTGCGGTCGACACGCACGCCGACGGCGTCGCGCTTGTCGATCTCGAACTCGAGCCAGGCCCCGCGGCTGGGGATGATCTTCGAGGTGAAGATGTCCTTGTCCGAGGTCTTGTCGGCGGTGCGCTCGAAGTACACGCCCGGCGAGCGGACGAGCTGGGAGACGACGACGCGCTCGGTGCCGTTGATGATGAAGGTGCCGCGCTCGGTCATCAGCGGGAACTCACCCATGAAGACCGTCTGGCTCTTGATCTCACCGGTCGTGTAGTTGACGAACTCGGCGGTGACGAACAGGGGTGCGGCGAAGGTGAAGTCCTTCTCCTTGCACTCCTCGGCCGTGTACTTGGGCGGCTCGAAGCGGTGGTCGCGGAAGGAAAGCGACATGCTCCCGCCGAAGTCCTCGATCGGGGAGATCTCCTCGAAGATCTCCTCGAGCCCCGAGGTCTCGGGTACGTCCTGCCGGCCGGCCTCGACGGCCGCGGCGACGCGCGCCTGCCAGGCGGGGTTGCCGAGAAGCCAGTCGAAGTTCTCTGTCTGGAGGCCCAGGAGGTCGGGCACCTCCAGCGGCTCGTGAATCTTGGCGAACGAGACGCGGCGCGAAGCAGTGCGGTTCGCGATAGCGTCGGCGGTCGGAGCAGAAGGGGTGCGCGAGGCAGCCAAGAGGGGTCCTTCCCTGCGGATCGAGTGCAGCGCGCCGAGTCCTGGCGAGGAGCAACCCCCCGGCCGCTGAGCGTCCGACGTCGCACAGGCACGACGATGGAGGTCTCGGGTTATACGGGGTCGCGGACACAGGCCAGCGCAAAGCGCTAGCATACTCGGTTGCTCCAGCACTGTCCACCCGGGTCATCGGACGACTTGACGCGGGCACCCTGGAGCACTCATCCTCCCCCACCGTACCGGTCCGCGGGCCCGCGCCATCCACGGTGGCGCCCCCCCACCACCCGCCCCCGCCTGCGTGCCGACTGCACGCCCAGTGGAGCGATCGGTCACCGCCGACCCCTCAAGTGGAGCGATCGGTCGACAGAATGCTCCACAGTCGGGTGGGGGGGCACCGAGCCCGGCCCCGTCGACCCGGGAGAGGCGTGCACCCGTTCGGGGGATGCCCAGAGGCCCGCACCCCTGGGGATACGGGCCTCTCGGCTGGTGCCCATGGGCACCAGGTGGATCAGATCGTCACTTGACGGTGACGGTCGCGCCAGCGCCCTCGAGAGCGGCCTTGGCCTTCTCGGCGGCCTCCTTGTTGACGCCCTCCAGGACGGCCTTGGGTGCCTCGTCGACGAGGTCCTTGGCCTCCTTGAGGCCCAGGCTCGTCAGCGCGCGCACCTCCTTGATGACCTGGATCTTCTTCTCGCCGGCAGCCTCGAGCACGACGTCGAACTCGGTCTGCTCCTCGACCTCCTCGACAGCGGCGGCGGGGCCGGCGGGGCCGGCGACCGCGACGGGCGCCGCGGCGGTGACCTCGAAGGTCTCCTCGAACGCCTTCACGAACTCGGAGAGCTCGATGAGGGTGAGCTCCTTGAACGCGGAGATGAGCTCGTCAGTGGTGAGCTTCGCCATGGTGGCGTGTCCTTCCTTGTTGCCCTGCCCCGACAGCGGGTCGGTAGCAGGAGGGGTGGTGTGTCGAGAGGCTGGTGGTCGACCCGAGGGTCAGGCCGCCTGCTCCTCGGTCGCCCGCTTCTCACGCAGGGCATCGATGGTGCGCACGGCCTTGGCCGTGGGTGCGGTGAACAGGTACGCAGCCCCGAAGAGCGTCGCCTTGAACGCGCCTGCGGCCTTGGCCAGCAGGACCTCACGGGACTCGAGGTCCGCGAGCTTGGTGATGTCCGCAGCACTGAGGGCGCGCCCGTCGAGGACACCACCCTTGATGACGAGCTGCGGGTGAGCCTTGGCGAAGTCACGCAGTTCCTTCGCCGCCGACACCGGGTCACCGGTGACGAAGGCGATGGCCGAGGGGCCGGCGAGGTGGTCGTCAAGACCCTCGACACCAGCCTGCTTGGCCGCGATGGACGACAGCGTGTTCTTCACCACGGCGTAGGTTGCGTCGCCGCGCAGCGCCGTCCGCAGCTGCTTGAGCTGCTTGACGGTGAGCCCGCGGTACTCGGTCAGCACGACCGCGTTCGACTCGCGGAACTGGTCCGTGAGCTCCGCGACCGCGGCTGCCTTGTCCGGCCTCGCCATGGCAATCCTTCCGGTGGTGGTACCGCCGTCGTCGTGCCTGGCCCCGGAACAAGAAGAGCCCCGCGCAGGCGCGGGGCTCGGGGCGGAACCGGCGGCGTACGCGCGGCTCCCTCGGGAGACTCTCACCTGCGCTGGCTCCCGCTGTGCGGGACTTCGGTCCACCGTCCCAGGAGGGGCGGCATGACGACCTGCGGTCTTGGGCGTGCTCAGGCTACGCGCCGACGGGCTACCAGCAAAATCGCCCCCGCACGAGGCCGATGAGAAGCTCGCCGCGAACTCGTCCCGGCCGGGATGTCACAGAACGCCACGACGTCGCTCCTGAGGGGAGACGGGCCACCCCGAGGGCCCGCGACCCAGGGAGCCCAGGATGCCAGCGCCCGACGTTCCCGGCCCGTCCCACCGCCGTCCCCGGACCGCACCACCGTCGCAGGGGGACGGTGGGCGTGGGCCCGGGGGTGGACGGTGAGCGTGGCCTGGGCGGCAGAGCCGGGCACCCCCGCGCCCAGCCGGCCGGCCCGCAGCGCCCGCCGGGCCGCCCCGACCGACGACGGCGTCGTCCTCGACGCGACGGCTTGGCTGGCGTCGGGCGCTCGTCCACGGCTGTCCGTGCCCGTCGCGCCGTGCCCGCCGCCGTCGGGTGCGGGCTCCGGAGCCGGGGTGCGGGTCGCCCTGCTCGCCGGGGCGGTGGACACCACGCATCCCGACCTGCGCGGCGCGCGCGTGCGGACCTGGTCGCCGGGCCGGAGCGTCCAGCCGGCCGGGTCGGTGCGCGCCACGGCCTACGCCACGCTGCTCGTGGGCCAGGGCAGGGCGCAGTTGCGCGGGCTGGTGCCGGCGGCCGACCTGCTCGTGGCACCCGTCCTGGACCAGCAGGACCAGTGGGCCGACGAGGTCGTCGCGCGGGCAGTGCGCTGGGCGATCGCGGAACGCGCGGCGGTGGTCGTGCTGCCGTTCGGTCGCCAGCACCTCGGTCGGCGGCTCACCACCACGCTGCGTGAGGCCGTGGCCGGGGGGGCACGGGTGTTCGCCGCGGCCGGCGACCTCGGCCCCGACGTGCTGGCCTTCCCTGCCTCGGTGACCGGCGTCATCGCCGTCACCGGGCACGACGAGATCGGGCTGCTGCCCGGGTGCAGCCTGCACGCGGACCTCGCCGCGCCGGGCTGCGACGTGCCAGCCGGGGGCGGCCGCGGGCGCACCGTGCTGCAGGGCACCGCCCCGGCCGCGGTGCTCGCCGCCGGGGCCTACGCCGCACGGGTGACCGAGCTGGCCACCCGGTGGTCGGACGGGCCGACCTGACCGACCTGACCGACCGGGCGGCTGCGAGGATGAGGCTGGTCAGGACGTCGCGGGCGGTGGCGCAGCTCGGGCGCCGGTGCCCACGGCCGTCGGGGCGAAGCAGGCGAGGGGCACCGGCTCGCGCGCCGAGGCACACGCGGCGGCCAGCGCGCTCGCCGGGCTGGTGCCCGAGGTCAGCTGTCGGTGCAGCGCCGGCATGACCTGCGCCGCGACGTCGTCGCGCAACGGGGCGAGGGCCGCCACCACCGCGCCGGCACCCAACCGCAGCAGGACGCTGGCCAGGCCGAGCACCTCCCCACCGGGCCGGACGGTCGCACGGCCGACCTCGCACGCCGAGAGCACGACGACGGCGCCGTCGAGGGTCGCGCCCTCGAGCTCGTGGGCGAACAGCGGGCCGTCCGCGAGCCGGACCCAGGAGAACAGCGGGTTGTCTGCATCGTGGTGGCCGTGGGCGGCGAGGTGGACGACGCCTGCCGTACGCAGGGCGGTCCGGCCGGCGGCACAGTCCGCCGCCGCGCCGACCAGTGCGGTTGCCACGGGCCAGGCCTGTGCGACCGCGATCACCTCGTCCTCGGCGTGGTCCAGGCCGGGCCCGGCCAGCGCGACGACGTCGGGCGGGCGAGGAGGACCGGCGGACGCGGGCGGCCGCAGCCTGGTGCTGACGCTCGTCGCGCGACCGACCCGGGAGGGCACCAGCCCCCAGGGCAGGGTGACGAGGGCGCCGTCGGCCACGACGTGCAGCGGGCCGTCGCAGGCCACCGGCTCGACGAGCAGCGCGTCGAGGCCGCGCAGGCCGCGGTCCAGCGAGCTGCGGGCCACCGAGCGCAGCGCCGGCGGGAGGAGCGGGTTGGCGAGCACCTGCAGATCGGCGTGCAGCCGCCGGGCCAGCTCGTCGACCTGCCCGATCCGGGCAAGGCGCACCAGCCGCAACCCGGCCCGATCGACAATCACGGCGTGCACGGCGCCGCGGTGGACGAGGTAGTCGGCCAGGACCGGCGGGCCGTCCGGCCACGGCTCGTGGAGGGCGGCCCTGACCTCGCGCGACGTGGGCGCCGGCGGCGCACCGGTCCC
>Ga0335397_10009470_pt1 | contig 12158 bp, 12 predicted proteins | sample MAT04_FD_205740 | JGI IMG/M metagenome (GOLD analysis project Ga0335397, IMG submission 205740) | Freshwater microbial communities from Lake Fryxell liftoff mats and glacier meltwater in Antarctica - MAT-04 (spades assembly) (version 2) ...
ACGCGAAGTCGGCGAGGGTGTCACCGCCGAGCACCCACAGCGAGACCAGGATGAACAAAGTCGACACGCCGGTGTTGATCGTGCGCGGCAATGTTTCGAGCACGTCCTCGTTGGCCGACTCCGAAACCGTGTCTTTCGGCCACTGCCGGCGCCGCTCACGAATTCGGTCGAAGATGACGACGGTGTCGTTCACGGAGTAGCCGACAACGGTCATCACCCGGGTGATCACCAATGTGGTGAACATCGACGCGAGCACACCAACCGACAGAGTGACACCGAACCCGCGCACCCCACCAGAGGCGAAGAAGTACAGCAACAACGCCGCGACTAACGTCGTGACGTTGGAGCCCGCGATCGCCGTGAACGCTCGGCTGAACCCTGCGCGCGTCGAGTTTCGCAACGTTCGCCCCGCCGTGTGTTCCTCCTTGATGCGTTCGAACACCAACACGTTCCCGTCGACGGCCATCCCGATCGCCAGCACGAAGCCTGCGATGCCGGGCAACGTGAGCACGGCACCGATGGCCTGCAACGTGGCCAGAGAGATCACCGCGTACGTCGCCAGCGCCACCGCGGCGAGGAGACCGAGGTACCGGTAGTAGGCGATCAGGAACAGCACCGTCAACATGCTGCCGATCGCGGCGGCCCAGGGTCGGTCCGACCGTGTTCTGAGCGATGATTTCCAGCGGGACGGGCAGTGCACCCGACCGGATCAACAGCGCCAGCTCTTGTCGGACTCCGCGAACTGGCCGGTGATGACGGTTGAGCCACCTTGAATTCCGATCTGACACGCGACCTCTGCGCCGACCTGTGGACTGGTGAGCACTTCGCCGTCGAGCACGATCGCAACACGACGTCGCGGGTCGCCCGGTGGTGCGCACGCGGCCTCACCCGTGAGTTCAGTCCACGCCCCACCGTTCGCGAACTCCACCGACACCGCCCAAGTAGCACCGCGCGCGGCGATGGTCCCGAGTTCGCCGTCGATGAGTCGGATCTGTTTGCGGTAGGTCGAAAACGTGGTCGGCCGCACACGATGTCGCGATGTTCTGGAGCCACCAGTCGGCGAGGTCGGCGACCGTCGTGTCGGCGCTGAAGCCTTGTTCGAGGTCGGCGAATCGCTTGTCGTCCTCGGCCTTGGCAAGGTGACGATCACGCGATGCGGCCGCGAGCGCACGGGTCTTGTCGGTTGGTTTGCCGACCTTGCCATCGGGTTTGCGTCACGGCGCAACCCACACGTTTCGGGACTTGTCAAAGTACGGCTGAGCCTCTCCGTTGGGCGCCTTGTTGACGACGCGAAACGAGTCCGTGGCGGCATCGACGACCCGCTTTCCTCGTGGGGTCTTCGGCATGTGAATCACGCTCCCTCGTTACTCTCAAGCCCTATTTGAGAGTAACCGTGAGAGTAACGCTCCACCACGAACATCCACGGACGCCCACACACTGCTTTTCGCAAAACCCCTGCTCAGGGGCCCTTCGATACACGTGAGCGAACGCCCGTGGACCCATTGGCGGAGGTGGACGGGAATCGAACCCGCCGGACGAGGATCGCTCGTCCCAACCGCTTTGAAGGCGGCGGAGCCCACCAGGTACCCGGACACCTCCGCTCACGACTCTACTCGTCGGGCATCGACGACGCGCTCGCCGCATCCCTTTCACGATCGCACGTGTCACAGCGTGACCTCGGTGTGCTCCGGTGGGTCGATGACACGAGCGGTTGTGGCGAAGATGGGCGACTACGCTGCGGCAATGAAGCGCCTGATTCTCCTTGTAGCCATCATCGCCATGGTCGTCGTGGCCGCCAAGAAATTGCAGTCGTCCTGACCGTTTCGCTGCTCTGCTCGCAAGCGGCGTTACAGCAGTACGGCGCGGCGTGGCGCGTCATCGCCCCCGACATCGAATTCGTGGTGCTTCCCGCCGAAGGCCGCCTCAACGACGACGACGTCGCCCGAATCGACTTCGCCGTGTTCAGTCACGATCTGTGGATGGGCGGTCGGGGGGCTTCGTTCTTCAAGGTGCTGCTGAATGCGCCCAACGCGAAGTGGCTGCACATGTTCGCCGCCGGCACGGACGATCCGATCTTCGCTGAGATTCACCGCCGCGGCATTCGCCTCACACACTCCGCTGGTTCGTCGGCCACGCCGATCGCCCACACGGTCATCATGCACACGCTTGCGCTCTGTCGTGAGGCCCGGCCGCTGGCGGTCGCGCAGTCGCAACATGTGTGGGCCGACCGCGAGGTCACCGATGTCGAGGGTCGCACGATGGGCATCATCGGGCTCGGCAGCATCGGCAGCGAGGTCGCCCGGCTCGCGCAACAGTTCGGCATGCGCGTGATCGGATTGCGACGCACCCCGCGCGGCGATGAGCCGGGCGAGACCTGGCCAACTTCGCGGCTACACGAACTGCTGCCGCTTGTCGACGACCTCGTGCTCACCGCGCCGCTGACCGACGAGACACGCAACATCATCGGTACCGATGAGCTGGCCTTGCTGCCGCGCGGCGCACACATCATCAACGTGGGTCGCGGTCAGCTGATCGACGAGCCAGCCCTCATCGAGGCGCTGCAGTCCGGGCACATCGGCGGCGCCGCGCTGGACGTGTTCGTCGTCGAGCCGCTGCCGACCGACAACCCGCTGTGGGACATGCCCAACGTGATCGTCACCCCGCACAGCGCGGGCGGCACCGTGCTGGCAACGCAGCGAGCGGCCGACATGTTCGCCGACAACCTCGGTCGCTGCCTGCGTGGCGAACCGATGGTCAACGAGGTGACCTGAGCCGTGCCCGCGGCCGATTCGTGAATTCAATGAACCGTACGTAGCGAACTTCGAATTCAAAGTTCAGGGATCAACGAGTCACGGGTTGGTGAATTGACCGTCGCTCGATACGTTCCGAATTGTTCGGCTTCCCCCAGTCGTAAGTTCTTGTCCTGGGAGTAGTCCATGTTTCTTTGCTGGTCCGCGAAGGGCGGCAGCGGCACCACCGTCGTGGCTGCCGCGCTCGCTCTCGTCCTTTCCCAACGCCATCCGGCTCTACTCATCGATCTTGGTGGTGATTCGCCCGCAGCACTGGGCATTGCCGAGCCTCATGGCCCTGGAATTGCCGAATGGTTCGCGTCACCGACGGCCGACGGCACTGCCTTGAGTCGGATTGCGGTTGAGGCCACGCAAGCGTTGCAAGTGATCCCGCGCGGCCTGGCCCCGCTGCCACCGCCAGAGGGTGCACAGTGGGCCCGACTGATAGCCGCTCTTGCTGCTCTCGATGTCACCGTTGTCATCGACACTGGCACGGGTGTGCCACCGGCAGTACTTGTCGGCGCCGCAACCCACAGCCTGCTCGTCACACGGCCGTGTTACCTCGCACTTCGACGCGCCGTCGCAACCGGTCTGCAACCCAGCGGCATCGTGCTGATCGAGGAGCCGGGCAGGGCACTGACCGCACGCGACGTCGAACGTTCGCTCAATGCTCCGGTGGTCGCGGAACTGCAGTACGACCCAGCAGTCGCTCGGGCTGTCGATGCCGGCCTGCTCGCGTCACGGCTACCCCGCTCGCTGGCGCACTCGCTGAAGATCGCCGCATGATCGACCTCGTTGCAGAGCAATCGCCGCTCGGTGGGCTTGAACGCTGGCTGAGCGACCCTGCCATCACTGAGCTCATGGTGAACGGCGGCAGCGAGGTCTGGATCGAACGCGCTGGCCGATTGGAACACGTTGGCGCCATCCGGCCCGCCACGCTACTCGGGGCCATCGAGCACATTCTCGCTCCGTTGGGTCGGCGGCTGGACCGCACTCACCCAACAGTTGACGCTCGGCTGGTCGACGGGTCTCGCCTGTGTGCCGTGGTCGAGCCGGTCGCGGTCGATGGACCGTGCCTCACGATCCGCCGTTTCGGCACACGCCCGATTCCGCTCGCAGCGTTTGCTGCACCACCCGTTGCCACTCTGTTGAGCGAGCTGGTGGCCCGTCGCTGCAACCTGCTGGTCAGCGGTGCGACGTCGTCGGGCAAGACGACCTTGCTCAACGCACTCGCCAGCAAGGTCGAGCCTGATGCTCGCCTCATCACGCTGGAAGACGTCGCCGAACTCCGACTACCCCACCCTCACGTCGTGCGACTGGAAACTCGCGAGGCAACACCCGACGGCGTCGGCGAGATCACGCTTGCCCACCTTCTGCGCACCGCGTTGCGGATGCGACCCGACCGACTGGTGGTCGGCGAGATTCGCGGCAGCGAAGCAGTGCACCTGTTGCAGGCGCTCAACACCGGTCACGACGGATCACTGGCCACCGTGCACGCGAACAGCGCGCTCGACGCCCTCGAGCGGTTGGCCTCGCTGGTGTTGCACGAGGTGGGCAATTGGCCGTTGCCGGCCGTCCACCAACATGTCGGTCGCGCCATTGACGTCGTCGTGCATGTGGTGCGCGGCAACGACGGCGCACGGCGCGTTGCAGAGGTCGCCGAGGTGGTCACTGGCCCAGCGCTTTCGGTCCGTCCACTGTCCTGTGGCGACGATGTCGTTGACTCAGTTGGCCGAGGGCGACGATGACCGCGCTGGCCGCGGTGACCCTGCTGCTCGCCATCGCCGCGTGGGCACGGCCGCGCGCCGGCGCGCGAACTGCTCACAGGGTCGAGTGGCTCGGCCGCCGGCGCCGCAAGACGACCCCGCCGACTGTCGACGAATGGGCCGCGCTGTTGGATGCGATGTCAGCCGAGCTGCGTACTGGCAGCTCATTGGCGGTGGCTGTCGACCATGCGCTCACCCGATGTCGGCCTCATGGGGCCGTGCTGACACCGACTGCCACGCTCGCCCTCATTGATGGGGGCAGCGCGACACCCGATGCCGATGAGGCAGTGGTAGTGCAAGCGCTTCGTGCCGCCCACGACCTCGGCGGGCCAACGGCCTCTACGTTGGATGCGGCGTCCGCCGTGTTGCGTGAACGAGCCGTCATCCGTGGTGAGGCGGTCGCCTACAGCGCACAGGCACGGCTGAGTGCCCGCGTACTCACGGGCGTGCCGCTCGTGTTCGCCGGATGGAGTGCGCTGTCCAACCGTGCGTTTCGGGCTGCCATCCTCAGCCCCATCGGCTTGGCGTGCGCAGCGGCTGGCGGGACGTGCAATCTGCTCGGCTGGTGGTGGATGCGTCGCATCGTGGCGAAGGCGGTCGCATGATCATCGGGCTCTGCGCAGCGATCGGCGTGCTCGTCGCCGGCCGCGCCCTTCGTCCACGGCGCGGACGCATCCTCGACACTCCGCTCCCGGCGGGCCGCATCTGGCTGCCTGGCAGAGCAGCACGCCGAACTCTGCGGGCAGCGGAGCGCGCATATCCCGACGCCATCGAGATGATCGTGCTCGCCGTGCGCGCGGGGTACCTGCCTGCCGCCGCGATGGAGATGGCAGGGCCGCATATGGCGCCCGCGATACGGCCCGTATTCGCAGCTGTGGCCACACGGACGGCAACCGGCGAGCGTTTCGCGGATGCACTCACTGCGTTACCCGCGGCGCTCGGGCCGGTGGCCGCCCCCCTCGCCGACTCCTTCGCCGCCGCAGATCGTTACGGCCAGCCGATCGCGCCGGTGCTGGAACGCCTAGCCACGGAGGCACGACAGCATCGTCGTCGTCATGCCGACGCGCTCGCCCGGCAGCTGCCAGTGCGCATGTCAGTGCCGCTGGTGCTCTGCACGCTCCCGTCGTTCGTCTTGCTCGCCGTTGTGCCCTTGCTGCTCGCAGCCCTCTCGTCACTTCACCAGTGACCGAACCACTTCATCACGAACGACTCACTCGACACTCTGGAGACAACACATGAACGCATTGATGGCACGCGTGCACGCCTGGATTCTGTGGCACGAAGAAGACGGCCAAGCCACCACCGAGTACGCCCTGGTCCTGCTCGGCGCAGCACTCGTGGCCTTGCTCGTTGTCGGCTGGGCGACCACCGGCGGCGGCGCAGGGAAGATCGGCCGCCTCTTCGATCGAGTCATTGATTCGGTCATCGACAAGTTGTGACCCCGACATGCCGGCGCGATCGTGGCCAGGCAACCGTCGAGCTTGCGCTCGCCCTGCCAATGGTCTGTCTGCTGCTGTTCGGCATCGTGCAGGTGGCGGTGCTTGGGCGCGATCAGTTGGCAGTGCAGCTGGCGGCACGCGAAGCAGCGCGTGCCGCCGCTGTGGCGGCCGATGCGGCCGACGCGGGAAACGCCGCCGCCCACCGGGCCGTTGCGCTGCGACCGCTCACGGTCGAGATCAGCGAGAGCGGTGGGACGGTGACCGCGACCGTTCGCTACACAGAGCACACCGACGTACCGCTGATCGGCGCACTGCTCCCCGACATCGTCATCACCGCCACCGTCACCATGGCCATCGAGCCTCCCTAGCCCTAGCCGTTCAGCCTCCCTAGACGTCCACAGTTCAGGGGCCAGCCGATAGCCTCGGCGGGCCATGGAACTCGTCTGCTCACTCGCACTCATCGGCACCACGCCGGTGCTGCAGGTCGGCGGTGAGATCGACCTCGCCACTCTGCCGTACTTCCGCGATCAGCTGCTGCGCGCTGTTTCGCTGCACGCCGGTGCCACGCTGTTCGTCGACCTCGATGGTGTGACGGTGCTCGACGACACAGGCCTTGGGATGCTGCTGGGCACCGCAGGCCGCGCCCGCGAGCAGGGTGGCGATGTGGTCATCGTGAGCAACAACGAACGGCTGCTCGCACGCTTCGAACTGACCCGCCTGAACAAGGCGCTGGAAGTTCGTCACAACATTTCTTAGAAAAGCGCGAGGCCCGCGTCGGCGGCCGCTCTGGACAGACAGAACGCACCACTGCGGTGCGGCACTCGACCAAGGAGCCCCCAAATGAACACGACCATCGTTCGCAGCCTGATTGCCGGCTCTTTCTCGGCAGTTGCTTCGCTCACCGTCCTCGCCGGCGGCGGTATCGCACAGGCATCCGGCGGCGACTGCGCCCCGATCTACACCGTCAACGGTGACGGCACCGCCAGCATCGCCTACCCCGACTTCTGCGACGACAGCGCCATTGCCCCCCACTTCCCGATCAACCTGATCCCGAAGCCCATCACGGTCAACCTGATGCCGACGCTGTGCACCCCGCTGGACCTCAGCAACCTGGAAGTCCGCGCCGCCCAGACCAGCCCGGACAACTGGCAGTGGCGCTACGAGATCAACGGCGACACCAGCTACCTGTGCAACGACTCGCTGGATGCTGAGGTATGGCACTCCGAAGTTGGCATGGCGATCGTGCAGACGTTCTCCGTGCAGGACATCATCGACGCCAATGAAGCCGGCGGTGACTACATCGCCGAATTCGACCTGCCCTGCACCTACGACACCAGCACTCACTTCGGCCCCACCAGCATCCTGCTCGACGAGTACGTCGACCAGGTGAAGTACAGCGCCGACTGCGCTGTCCTCGGCGAGCCGGTGACGGCCGACGAGCCGGTCGAGACGACCCCGGACACGACACCGGACACGACACCCGACACGACACCCGACACGACGCCGACCGACCCGGTCGCTGACTCGGATGACCCTGTCTTCGTCGACACCGCTGAAGTTGCGGACTGGCCTGTCACCGTCGACACGGCCACCGTGCCCACCGAGATTCCCGACGTGCCGAACATCCCCGAGACGCCCCGCACCCCCAACGAGCCCGAATTGCCCCACACCGGTAGCGACAGCACCCCGCTGGTCATCGGTGCCGGCATGGTGGTCCTCGGCCTCGGCCTCGGGTTCACCGCTGTCAGCATGACCCGCAAGCGCCGCACCGCCTGAGTGCCCAGCCGCCGACACGGCATCAAGATCCCCCCAAAAAGACAGTGGGCGCCCCGACGAGAGGGGCGCCCACTGTCGCGTCTCAGGTCAGTGTTTCTCTGGTGGCTTGGGTTTGCGCACACCACGCTTGTCCAATGCCTTCTCCTGCGCACGCTGCTCGGCCTCCAGCGCAGCCTCTTCGGCAACCAGCCGCTTCATGCTGTCCAGCCGTTTCGGGTCCAGCTGGCCTGCCGCGACCGCTGCATTCACTGCACAGTCTGGCTCGTCGTCGTGTTTGCAGTCACGAAACCGACAGTGGTCCATCAGGTCGAAGACATCGGCAAAGGCGTTCTCGATTCCTCGCCCACTGCTCCACAAACTGACCGCGCGCACGCCGGGCGTGTCGATCAGCCAGCCGCCCTCCACCAGCCGAATCAACTCGGATGCAGTGGTGGTGTGGCGCCCGCGCTGGTCACCCTCGCGCACCTCGGCAGTGACCATTCGGCCGTGGCCGACGAGCGCGTTGACCAACGTGCTCTTGCCCACGCCGCTGGCCCCCAACAGTGCGATGGTGGAGTTGTTGGCTGCGTAGCCGCGCAACACCTCGACCCCGTCGCCGGTGATGCCACTCGCAACACGGATGTCGACGCCGGGTGCCACCTCGCGCAACTCGGCCACCGTACGCTCGGGATCGTCAACGAGGTCTGTCTTGGTCAGCACCAGCACGGGTCGTGCCCCGCTGTCCCACGCCAACACCAGTTCGCGCTCCAGCCGGCGCGGGTTGGGCGGCGACGTCAGACCATGCAGCAACATGACGACATCGATGTTCGCTGCAATGGTTTGAGCCTCGGCGCGATTGCCCTCGAACGAGGCGCGTCGCACGAATGCGCTGTGTCGATCCAGCACCTGCTCGACGCGTTCCTCGTCGTCGCCGAACACCACGAAGTCACCCACCGCGACATCGGCGCCGATGTTTCGGACCCGCACCGCCGGCTGGTCCAGCGACACCAGCACGCTGCTCCAGCCACGGTCGAGTCGGCTCACGCGACCGGTCGTCAGCGGAGCACCGAGGTGGCGCCAATGCGCCAACGACTCGGGTGTCCAGCCGAGGCGAATGTCACATGGGTCGTCGATAGCGACCACGGTAGCGTCGCTCACCTGCGGCTGGGTTCCGGTTCTGACCGCTGGAAGGACACCATGCTCGTTCGCCTTGCGCGTTTCAGCTTCCGTCAGCGCTGGTTGATGGTTTTTGGCATCTGGCTGCCGTTGCTGATCGGACTCAATGTTGCGGGCGGCGCGTTGGGCACGGATTACCGCACTGACTTCAACCAGCCCGACAGTGAGTCGAAGCTGGTGCAGGAGGCGTTCCAAGACGTCGGGAGCAAGGAAGATGCCGGATTCCCCGCGCAGATCGTCTTCACCGCGCCGCAGGGCACCTCTGACCCTGAGGTCAAGAAGGCGATGGAAGCCCTCTTCATTCAGGTCGACGCCGTTGAAAACGTGAAGCTGGTGAGCCCCTTTTCGCAAGACGGTGCCCAGCAGAACAGCCCTGCAGGTTCGCCCACGAACACGCTCGGCCAAGACGTTTCGTTCGCTCAGCTGTCGGTATCGAAGATGGACCAGGCTGCGACACAAAAGCTCGGCAAGGAGATCATCACCATCGGTGACACCGTTGCCGTCCCCGGTTTGCGCATCGAGTACGGCGGCCAAGTGTTCGCGACGTTCGAGTTCCCCGCAAGCGAGATCCTCGGCATCCTCGCCGCCGTCATCATCTTGCTCATCGCGTTCGGTTCGGTCGTGGCGATGGGTCTGCCCATCGGCACCGCACTCGCCGGCCTGGGCGTAGCGATGGCCATCGTTGGTATCTCGAGCAACGGATTCTCCATCCCCGAGTTCGGCCCGCAGATGGCCGCCATGATCGGCCTCGGTGTCGGCATCGACTACGCGCTGTTCATCGTCAGCCGTTATCGAGAGCATCTCGACATGGGCGAAGATCCAGAGACAGCAACCATCGCGGCAGTCGACTCGAGTGGCCGCGCCGTCATCTTCGCCGGCATCACCGTCATGATCTCGCTGCTGGGTCTGTTCATCATGGGCCTGTCGTTCGTGCGTGGCTTGGCCGTTGCCGGTGCCACAGGCGTGTTGGTCATGATGATCGCCTCCATCACGCTGTTGCCCGCGCTGCTCGGTTTCACCGGCACCCGAATTCGCACGACAAGCCGTGCAGCCGCAGCAGCCGTCTCGCTCGTCGTGATCTGCGGCATCGCCGGCGTCATCATCGACAACCTCGGCCCACTCCTGGGCATTGGCCTGCTCGGCGCCATCGTGATCATGGTGGTTGGCTACCTGCCATTCGGCCGTTCGCTCCGCACACCGTTGCCGCACCGCAAGGAGAAGCCCCGCGAGGAGCAGGGTTGGTACCGGTGGAGCCGCTTCATTCAGCACCGCCCGTGGCCCGCACTCGTGGCCGCCGCTGGTGTGCTGATTGCACTCTCGCTGCCGCTTTTCGGCATTCGCCTTGGCTTCGGCGACGAAGGCAACGCCCCGAAGGAGACCACCGTTCGCAGCGCATATGACCTGGTTGCCGCCGGTTTCGGTCCTGGCAGCAACGGCCCGCTCTATCTGGTCAGCACCGACCCGACCGCCAGCTCCCAGACTGCTGCGCTGGTCGACACCGCTCTCGCTATTGACAGCAACGTCGCCTTCGCCTCGCCAGGCGCGCAGATTGGCGAGAGCACATGGTCGTGGGTCGTATACCCCAAGACCGCACCGCAGGATCAAGCCACTGCCGATCTGGTTCATCGTCTTCGCGACGACGTGCTGCCCACCACCGGCATCAAGGTCAACGTCGGTGGGTTCACCGCGGGCGGTATCGACTTCGCCACCTACATCAGCGGCCGACTGCCGATCCTGATCGGGGCAGTGCTGGTGCTCAGCTTCCTGCTGCTGATGGTCGTGTTCCGAAGCCTGCTGGTGCCGCTGAAGGCCGTCATCATGAACCTGTTGTCGGTCGGTGCCGCCTACGGCGTCATCGTCGCCATCTTCCAGTGGGGCTGGGGCTTGAGCCTGATCGGCGTCGACAAGGCCGGCCCTGTCGAGGCGTGGGCGCCGATGATGCTGTTCGCCATCGTCTTCGGTCTCTCCATGGACTACGAGGTCTTCCTGCTCTCACGTATCAAGGAAGAGTTCGACCGCACCGGCGACAACGCCACCGCAGTCGCCGACGGCCTCGCTGCGACCGCCCGAGTCATCACGGCTGCAGCCATCATCATGGTGTGCGTCTTCTCGGCCTTCGTGCTGGGCGACGACCGCAACCTGAAGCTGTTCGGTCTGGGCATGGCGGTCGCCGTGTTCGTCGACGCAACCGTCGTCCGCATGGTGCTGGTGCCCGCCACGATGGAACTCTTGGGCGACCGTAACTGGTGGATTCCGAAGTGGCTCGACCGCGTGCTGCCCCGCCTCAACGTCGAGGGCACACACCCTGCCGCGCACGTCGATGCCGCACCGGACGACTCTGCGGACCTCGTCGAATCGGCGCTCGAAGGCGCATCAACCGAATCATCCTGACGCCTCACGCCTTGACACGGAGGGGTCGCATCACGTAGGGATGCCTCCCAATGCCCAAGCCACTCGTCATCGTCGAATCGCCAGCCAAGGCAAAAACGCTCGCCAAGTTCCTAGGCGCGGGCTTCGACGTACGCGCTTCGGTGGGCCATGTTGCCGACCTGCCCAGTAAGGGATTGTCGATCGACGTCGACAATGGCTTCAAGCCCACGTACGAGCTGACCCTTCGCGGCAAGGACGTTGTCAAGGACCTGCGAGCGGCCATGAAGGACGCCAGTGAGCTGTATCTGGCGACGGACGAGGATCGCGAGGGGGAAGCCATCAGCTGGCATCTCCTCGAATACCTGAAGCCGAAGATCCCCGTGAAGCGGATGGTCTTTCACGAGATCACCAAGAGCGCCATCGATCACGCCGTCGCCAACCCTCGTGGGCTCGACTACGGCTTGGTCGACGCGGCCGAAACTCGACGCCTGCTCGATCGTCTCTATGGGTATGAGGTATCGCCCGTCTTGTGGCGCCGCGTGAATCGCGGCCTGTCCGCCGGCCGCGTGCAGAGCCCCTCGGTCCGGCTGATCGTCGAGCGCGAGCGCGAGCGCATTGCCTTCGTCAGCGCCGGCTACTGGGACATCGATCTACTGACCGGTACCTCGCCGTCGTTCACCGCCTCGCTCGTGGCACTCGACGGCAGCAAGGTCGCCTCGGGCAAGGACTTCACCACCGACGGGCAGCCGAAGAAGAACATCCTCGTGGTCGACGAGGCCCGTGCACGGTCGTTGGCCACCGCACTCGCCACGGCCGACTTCACCGTTCGCTCGGTGGAGGACAAGCCGTACCGCAGCAGCGCG
>Ga0335397_10009471_pt1 | contig 12157 bp, 10 predicted proteins | sample MAT04_FD_205740 | JGI IMG/M metagenome (GOLD analysis project Ga0335397, IMG submission 205740) | Freshwater microbial communities from Lake Fryxell liftoff mats and glacier meltwater in Antarctica - MAT-04 (spades assembly) (version 2) ...
ATTGGCATTACACTGAGCCGTTGAGGGCTTTGACCGTTCTCTCACAACCGGATACCGTTGAAGGGGTTAACCTCAACTCACCACAATTTTGCTTTCCTGTCAATGCGTAAGTCCTATGCTATTATGCAGCCTAATAACTCAATTAAAGTGCCCTATTTTGCGATCGTGTAGGAGTATTAAGGTAGGAGCGATCGCTTTACAAACACCTTAGAGAGTGTTTGTAAATAAAATTAAAGATAGCTGGACTACGCTTTGGGCTTAGATCCTCCCTAACCCTCCTTAATAAGGAGGGAATCGAGCTAAAACTTTGAAGGCCCCCTTGATAAGGGGGATTTGGGGGGATCGAAACCTTTGTTTACAAACACTCTCTTAAAGCTCTGAGAAGAAAATGTTAAGGAGCTTCATGCCGAGCACTAACAGAAAATCTTCAGGCTACTGTCTCCACCGAGGATTAATCGACCTAGCGATTCACTTCGGAGGCTAATGACCTCAAACTCAACAGCAGTATCTCCCGTACCGTCCGCTGCAAGGGGCTTATTAGACAGATTTGTCTCAACTCTACCCTTAATGATTATGATTAGTAAGAGGATTTTAAGGACTAATGCATGGATGATCAAGAACTGGCAGCACTTTTAGCTGATCTTGAATCTGACAGAGTTGAGCGCAAGGCATCAATTTCAGACGGAAAAAAAATACGGCAGGCTTTTTGTGCTTTTGCTAACGATCTACCAAATCACAAAAAACCTGGAGTTCTTTTTGTCGGAGTTAACGATGATGGCACCTGCACCAGCTTGCCTATTACAGATCGGCTTCTTCTAGATCTCGCCAATATACGCTCTGAAGGAAAAATCCTGCCGTTTCCGGTATTACAAGTTAATAAACGTATTCTAAATGGCTGCGAGTTAGCAGCCATTATTGTAGAGCCGTCAGATGCTCCTCCAGTTAGATTTGACGGGCGGACATATATTCGAGTTGGACCCAGACGCGCAACAGCCACACCAGAAGAAGAACGTCGCCTGAATGAAAAAAGACGTGCAAGAGACTTACCCTTTGATTTGTGCCCTTTAATTTCTGCTTCTACTGATGATTTGAACCTAGAGATTTTTCAACGTGAGTATTTGACATCAGCATTAGCTCCAGATGTGATTGAGGAGAATCAGCGATCGCCCCTCCAGCAACTCGCCTCAGTCCGATTTACAACTCCCCCCCCAGAGTCTTGTCCCACGGTTTTAGGGATTCTGATAGTTGGTAAAGAGCCAAGGCAATTTGTTCCTGGGCACTATGTTCAGTTTCTGAGAGTTGATGGCACTGAGTTGGGAGATCCAATTAAAGATCAAAAGGAAATTAGTGGATCGTTGCTAGATATTCTTCGGATGCTAGATGAAACTCTGCAAATCAATATTTCGATTGCCTCAGATATCACAAGTCAGAGTCTTGAAATACAGCATCCAGACTATCCGATTGAAGCTCTGCGACAGTTAGTTAGGAATGCTGTGATGCATCGCTCTTATGAACAAACGAATGCACCTGTGAAGGTGTACTGGTTTAACGATCGCATTGAAATTTCAAATCCAGGTGGATTATTTGGTCAGGTTAACCGAGAGAATTTTGGTCAAGGTGTCACAGACTATCGCAATCCCCACTTAGCTGGAGTGATGAAGGATTTAGGATACGTGCAACGTTTTGGCTATGGTATACCCACTGCAAAGCGTGCGTTGGAAAAAAATGGTAATCCTCCACCTGAGTTCTCCTTAGATGATACGTACACATCAGTCATTATGAGGAGGCAACCATGACCCCACCAATTATTGCCTTCTTCAACAATAAGGGAGGAGTTGGAAAAACATCGCTTGTCTATCATTTAGCTTGGATGTACTTTGATTTAGGGCTACAAGTGGTAGCAGCAGACTTAGATCCCCAAGCTAACTTAACAGCGGCTTTCTTAGATGAAGATCGATTGGAAGAGGTTTGGGAAGGCAGCAATGCCGATAGCTACAATACCGTCTTTCGATGTGTTAGACCCCTATTGAGTGGTATCGGTGATATTGCAACTCCAAATCTAGAAAAAATAGAAGATGGATTAAGCCTTTTGATTGGAGATTTACAACTTTCTGGATTTGAAGATGAGTTATCTTCCCAATGGTCAGATTGCCTTGATCGCAAAGAACGAGCATTCAGGGTCATCTCGGCGTTTTGGCGCATTTTGAGTCAAGCTGCCTCTAGTACTGGTGCTGATGTTGTCTTAGTTGATTTAGGCCCTAACTTAGGAGCAATCAACCGAGCAGCTCTGATTGCATCAGACTACGTTGTAGTACCTCTCTCTGCTGATCTCTTCTCATTACAGGGACTAAAAAACCTTGGTCCAACCGTAAGGCGTTGGAGAGAAGAATGGCAAGAGCGAATTCCTAAAAATCCAGCCTCAGATCTTGCTTTGCCAGCAGGGAAAATGCAACCTGTTGGTTATGTGATTCTTCAAGACGGTGTTCGATTTGATCGACCTGTAAAAGCATTTCAACGATGGATTGAACGAATTCCTGATATTTACAATACTGAGGTTATTCAAGAACAAGATGAAACTGTCTTAGTCCCGTCCAGCGATCCAAATCGTTTAGCGTTACTTAAACACTATCAAAGCTTGATGCCAATGGCTCAAGAGTCTCATAAGCCCATTTTCCATCTTAAACCTGCCGATGGAGCGATCGGCGCTCACATATATGCAGTGAGGCATGTATATCAAGACTTTAAAGAGCTAGCTCAGAAGATTGCTAATCGAACTGAATTACTCTTGCCTAATTCTCAAGTATCTCTTGAACCAGAATTAGAGTAGAGAATAGGAGTTTAAGTCTCAACTTCCGCCCAGAGTATTGCTTAATATTACTTTCTCTGTCTAAGCGGCTTACTCTGTTGAATCAACATCTTCTCAAAGCTCAGCGTCACAACTCCCAGCGTTACCACCAAAATTCCCACAATTTGCGCCACAGAAAGGAACGATCGCTCACCCGGTGTAATGATGACTGCCAAGAGCGCAGTTAAAGCAGGGCCACTCGCCGCAATAATCGAAGCGTGTGCCGCACCGATGAATCGAACCCCAAAATTATTGAGCAGATAACCCAATAACGTTAACCCCCCCAGAATTAAACTACCGCCGATCAGTCCGCCCCAATTGCTCGGCGGAGTATCAATGCCGATCGCAATTAAGCTCAAGCTACTGAGGACAAAAATGGTAGCAAATTGAATCAAACTCACTGGAATCGGGTGAAGCTTGCGAAAACTGACTTGCATGGTGAGAAGATACAAGGCAAAACAAACGCCAGAGATCATTGCCGCACTAATGCCTGTGCCTGACCCGTTTGTTGCAGTGGCTTTAGCAATAGTGAGAGCAATTCCGCCAGTAATCATGATCATGACTAGGACTCGGAGAGAAGTGGGGCGATCGCCAAATAATGCCCAAGCCAACGGCACCGTCACCAGCGGATACATAAACAAAATTGTGATCGCCACGCCTGGGCCCACTTGTCCAATGGCAATGTAAATCATCACCTGCGACAAAAATAAAAAGAACCCGCTGCCTATGACACTGCTAATCAACCGCCGATCTTTTGACAAGCAAAACGTTTTGACATCTTTCCAGACGGGCTTATACAGCCTTGTCGCTAACCAAAACGCCATCAGCGGCACAACCACCAACATCCGCAGCCACAACAGCAGCAGCGAACTTCCCAAACTCTTGAGGCTAATAAACCCGCCGACAGGTAGCACCCCAAAAAGCTGGCTGGGATTGCCCACAATCCCCACAGTCACGTTATGCAACGACAGCGCCACTGTAGACAGCAGAATTAAAATCAGTCCCCATTGGAACGACGAAAAATTTTGCGGGATTGCTGCTAATTTCTGGAAGCGTCTAAGGATCTGTTTGGTGATCTGTTGAGTAAGCTGTCCAAGATTTTGCTCGCCAGGATTTAAAGATCTAGTATTTGACGGTCTAATATCTGATGGTTCACCTTCACGCACTGGGGCTTCGCCCGCTAGCTGAGCCTGCCCTGTGCCCGGCGATCGCGCCATCTCTACTTGCAGTTGTTGGCTAATCCGTCGCACCAAAACCTCTAGAATTGCCTCTCCCTGTTTCCCCATGTTTTGCATCCGGTCAATCTGTTGAGACAGAGAGCTTTGGTAGCTGTTGAGGTCACTTCGGAGGATTGTAAAAGTGCGGTTGAGGGTGTCATCGATCGCGCTGATCTGGGGTGAGGTGGCTCCTTGTGGTCTTGAGGCGATCGCTCCTTCATCAGCTGGCGAAACTTCCGAAAAAACCTCTAAATCTGAAAACGGATCTGCCTGCCGCAGCTTTTGACTGAGTGCCACTTGCAAATGATTTGCCATCGCCAGAGCCAACTGCTTTGCCCAAGCTTGCTGCTGTTCCTGCTGCTGCCGCGATAAAACCACCTCGTACTGAGATTGAGCCGCTTCATGCTGATTCTGAAGCTTTTCAATGTCATTGAGCAACCGCGATTTCTCCGTCTGAAGTCGTCGGACATCCTGCTGGAGATGGGTCACCACTTCTTGCTGCAAGTCTTGCAAATCCTGGGTCATCGTTCGCAGAACGTCATCTGCGCTGCTCGAACCTTTAGATGACTCGACAATATTTTCGGGTAGATTTTCTAGCCGCCCCATTCCTGTCCAACCTCGTTAGTAAGCTCGTAAGCCAATGCTAGATCTAGCGGCTCGCTTTTGGTCGATCGCTTTTGACTGTTGATGATATCTCCAAACCTGGGAAATAACTCAAAACCCCAAATTTAATCTCAAACCTCATCTGTTTCTGCGTGTTCAAACAGATTGTACCCAAACTCAGCCGCAGACAGATGACCCACTATGGGAGGATAAAAGGACGCAATCATTAGAACACTAAATGTTCGGAACAGGAGAGAAGGGAATGACCAGCAAGCCTAAGATTATCGTGCTAGACGACGATCCGACCGGGTCGCAGACGGTTCACAGTTGCCTGCTGCTCTTGCATTGGGACGTGGAAACACTGCGACTGGGATTAGCCGACGAAGCCCCGATTTTCTTTGTGCTGACCAACACCCGATCGCTTCCCGCCGATCAAGCCCTTGCCACTACCCACGAAGTTTGCCGAAACCTGAAAGCCGCGATCGCTGCTGAAAATATTTCTGATTTTCTCCTCGTTAGCCGCTCTGACTCCACTCTGAGGGGACATTATCCTGTGGAGACGGACGCGATCGCCCAAGAGTTAGGCTCCTTCGACGCTCATTTTCTCACCCCTGCCTTCTTCGAGGGCGGACGGTTCACCAAAGACAGCATCCATTATTTGGTCAAGCCGAATGGAGTCGCCACTCCTGTCCACGAAACCGAATTTGCCGAGGATTCTGTATTTGGCTACAGCCATAGTTACTTACCAGACTACGTAGAAGAAAAAACCCAAGGACGTATCCCTGCCGCCGAGGTCGAACGATTTGTGCTGAGCGATATTCGATCTGGCGTGCTAGAAAGGCTGCTGGCTCTACACGATAATCAATGTGTGGTGGTCGATTCAGAAACTCAGGCAGATATGGATCACTTTGCCGCCGATATTTTAGCGGCAGCGGCACAAGGCAAACGGTTTTTATTTCGCAGTGCCGCCAGTTTGTTGACCGCACTGGCGGATTTGCCGCCCCAGCCCGTCGCCCCCGAAAACATGGCGATCTACACCCGCGAAGGCAAGCCCGGAGTCGTGGTTGTGGGTTCGCACGTCCAAAAAACGACCGATCAGTTAGAAGAGTTGCTGAAGCTGCCGGGAACAGTGGCGGTTGAAGTCGAGGTCGCGCAGTTGTTAAAGTCTGCCTCCGATCAGCTTCTAAACCAGGCATTAGAGCAAGTTGATGCCATTCATGCCGCAGGCAAGACTCCGGTGATTTTTACCAGCCGTGAGGAATTAACCTTTGATGCTGTCCAAACCCGTCTTGATTTTGGTGTCGCCGTTTCTGCTTTGTTAATGGATATTGTGCAGGGCTTACCCCAGGATATTGGCTTTTTAATTAGCAAGGGCGGCATTACCTCAAACGATGTTTTGAGTACGGGGCTGTCGCTGACTACGGCTCGCCTGATGGGGCAAATTCTTCCAGGTGTGTCGGTAGTGCGAACGCCTGAGAACCATCGATTGTCTAACTTGCCCGTGGTGGTGTTTCCTGGAAACGTGGGCGATCGCCATGCTTTAGGCGAGGCATATCAACGGCTGCGTCAAAACAAACCCTAATTTTTTTAATCATTTTGTTCTGATGTTGATCATGCCGACTAATATTAAGTGTGCTGTTAACGTCGGCTGGTTTGGCATCTGAATGTATCCCTACTTACCCAGCTTTTGATCCATGAACTCCGATTCTCTAGTCCCTGCTTCAGTCGCCTCTGATTCAATCCCCACAATGCCTCAGCCTCCGGCAGTTCCTCAAGCCCAAGTTCGGTTTAAGGGAGAAGAGGGACGGTTGCTGCTGCTGTTGCCATCAGAAACGGAGAACGATTCAGCATTGACTTGGATGGAGATTTGGCAGCAGTTGAAGCAGCGGCTCAACTCTGGAGAGCGGTTTTGGCAACCCCAGACCCCAGTTCATCTCATTGCCCGCGATCGCCTCCTCGACGGTCGTCAGCTCCAAGACATTGCCGATGCCCTCTCCAACGCCGAACTTCAGCTCAAGCGCGTTTACACTAGTCGCCGCCAAACGGCAGTTGCCGCCGTCAGCGCGGGGCTATCGGTCGAGCAGCATTCGCTCCTCACCCACCTCAACCAAACTGAGAACGGACAGGCATTAGCCGAGCCACTCTACATTCAAACCACGCTGCGATCGGGCATCGAAATCCGTCATCCTGGCACAGTCATTGTGTTAGGTGATACTAATCCAGGGAGTAGTATCATTGCCAATGGTGATGTATTGGTGTGGGGAGCGCTCCGAGGTTTGGTGCAGGCTGGAGCAGCGGGTAACGCTAGCTGTATGATTATGGCGCTACGCATGGAGCCGACCCAAATTCGCATTGCCGATTTTGTTGCTCGTGCCCCAGAAAGTCCGCCCAACCAGTATCATCCAGAGGTTGCCCACGTTAGCGGCGGCGGCATTCGGATCACACGGGCGATCGACTTTTCTAAAAATCAGTTGACCAATGACTTGGTTTAGTAGATTGTTTCTTTAACAAACCCCCAAAGCCAAAATCAATCATCCACATCAGTAATCCATGAGTCGCATAATTGTTATTACATCGGGTAAGGGCGGAGTTGGCAAAACGACTTGCACAGCCAATTTGGGCATGGCGCTGGCTAAACGCGGGCGCAAAGTGGCGGTCATTGATGCCGACTTTGGCTTAAGAAATCTAGACTTGCTCCTCGGCTTAGAAAACCGAATTGTCTATACGGCAGTTGAAGTTTTAGCAGGCGAATGTCGGCTAGATCAGGCTTTGGTTAAAGACAAACGACAGCCCAACTTAGCCCTCCTGCCTGCGGCACAGAATCGCACCAAAGATGCCGTTACCCCCGACCAAATGAAGAAACTGGTAGGAGCTTTAGCCCAGTCTTACGACTATGTGCTGATCGATAGCCCCGCTGGCATTGAGATGGGCTTTCAAAATGCGATCGCCCCCGCCAAAGAAGCCATCATCATCACCACTCCCGAAATTTCGGCAGTCCGAGATGCCGACCGAGTCGTCGGGCTACTCGAAGCCAACGACGTCAGGCGGATGCACCTGATTGTCAATCGTCTTCGCCCCGCCATGGTGGAAAAAGACATGATGATGTCGGTCAAAGATGTGCAGGAAATTTTGTCTATCCCGCTCCTCGGCGTCGTCCCTGATGATGAAAAAGTAATTATTTCCACCAACCGAGGTGAGCCGCTGGTGCTGGCGGAGGAGGGTTCTTCACTAGCTGGCATTGCCCTCAACAACATTGTCCGTCGCCTGGAAGGAGAGCGAGTTCCGCTCTTGGATCTTAATGTCCCTGATGATTTATTCTCGCGCGTCCGGCGGTTTTTCAAGGGTTCACAGAGTTAAATAAGGGGCAGCAGAGACGTTTTGTCAGAGCGTCTCTGCTGTGAATTCTTAAAGATAAAATCATGATATTTATCCACCTTCTCAATTATTCTATTTTTTAAGAGTTTTCCCATGCCCCTCAACAGCAACATGATTACTGAACTCCTGGAACGAATTTTCTCTCGCGGCAATTCTGAGAACAGCCGTCAGACGGTCAAGAAACGTTTGCAGTTTGTTCTGGCACACGATCGCTCTGACCTCAGCCCAGCGATTGTTGAAAAGATGCGAAAGGAAATTCTAGAGGTCGTGGCTCGATACGTAGAAATTGATCCCGATGAATCAGAATTTTCGCTAGAGAGCGATCAACGAACTACTGCTTTAATTGCGAATTTGCCCATTAAAAGAGTGAGACCGGAAGCCGTAGGGTTTACCCCGATCGTCACCCCTGATAACGCCCTTGATGACCTGGTGATCCATTCAGCAGACGAAGCGATCGCCCCTAAAACAGATTTATCAGCAACTCCACCCGAACCTCAGCCCAACCCCGAAAAGCCGGAAGGTGAAGGAAAGCCACCTACAGTATACGCTACAGTAAATCCTATCGTAGATCTATCAGAGCCGCCGAGTGCGATCGATGAAAGCGAGGGATCGCCCAGCTAGAGCTGCTATATGCTGCAAATTTCTAAAACCGTTACCATTCCTGCCCACGAGATCGAAACCACTGCAATTCGATCGCAGGGCGCAGGCGGGCAAAACGTGAATAAAGTGGCATCCGCCATTCATTTGCGTTTCGACATCAAAGCCTCCTCACTCCCCGAAGTTTATAAAGAACGGCTTTTGCAACTGAGCGACCAACGTATCACCAAAGACGGCGTAGTGGTCATTAAGGCACAAGAACACCGCAGCCAAGAGCAAAACCGCGAAGAAGCGCTCAGGCGGCTGCAAGAACTCATTAAAAGTGCGATCGCCATTCCAAAAAAACGTCAGCCCAGTCGTCCTAGTCGGAGCGCTAAAAGAAAGCGTTTAGACAGTAAAACGAAACGGGGACAAATTAAGACAATGCGCGGCAAAGTAGACGAGTAAGACAGATAAATAACCCTCGTGGGTCATGGCAAGGAGCAAGGTTGTCTTTCACAATGGAATAACAGCGGCAGGTTGAGTACGCTGCCAAAGGGTAATTTGTATCGGCAAAGGTGAAGGGAAGCCGCCTTTACCGGGTACAAATTACCCCTTTCTAACATTCCAACCGCTATTACTTGTCCTAACCCTTTGAAGCCATCGAGGGCTATTTTCCATGTCTAAAACCTTTCCAACTTTTGCGCCAACAAAACCTAGGTTCGTAAGAGTGGGGATTGCAATGATGGCGATCGCCGCTTGGTATTCGGTTAATTTATCTCAGCCTCAGCCATTCAATGAAAATAAGACGATGAAGGCTATCAAAACCCAAGTCAACACAGCCAAGAAGTTTGCTACAACGGTTGCTGTACCCGCAAACTGGCAAACCCAGAACCTATCAGAAGGAGTGACTGCCTATACGCTTCCTTCTGAATATAAAACAACCTTAGAGTACGATGCGATGAACGATGAGAATCCTCAAGATTCAGGGTTAGATGGAACTCGAAATCCTTACGTAAGTGACATCTCTGGGTCAGATCTAATTCAGGATTCTCACCATCGAAATCACTACTCTTGGAACGGTGTGTGGCAAGGAGAAGGATATAATCGGGTGCTAGATCAAAACTATCAGTTAGTCGCAGAAAGAGAGAATAGTGTTGATATTCATCTCAGTATTTCTTTAGATACCAGCATTACCGATGTGACAAAACCTAATTTAATCATTACCGTTAAAAGTAATCAAGATAAGACAGCACAGCTAACGAATATTTCAGCATTTCAGATTGATTCAGAAACAGGTAAAACTCTCGATCGCCAAGACTTTCCCCAGTTGCCGCCTGTTTATGAAGTGACGGTTAGCCGCAATGGCGGATATGCAGGTATGGAGGCGAAGGTGTTAGAGCCATTAGGAACCACTACCTTTGCTTATCATGTATCTGCCAAGCAGCTTACGCAAAACTTGCCGATTCAGTTAACTGCGGTCAATCGCCTATTTGCTGAACGGCAGCAAGAAATTTATGATCTTCAGGCAAAAGGCTGGGTGGTGAAGGAAGTTCCGGCTCCTAGTTATTAAAAAATTAGGGTGTGGGAGAGGGAGATAATGAAGGGGCAACGTTAACTTCGATAGGAATAGAATCATCTAAGTTATTTTCCAAAGGGCGATCGCTAATGGGTAACATCTCTTGCGCAGGAGATGCGATCGGTAACGGTGAAAATTCAGGAATAGATTCAGGAATAGATTCAGATTGCTTAAGCTGTTCAGTCCGGGCTTGAACCCCAGCTTGATAGAGTTGATTGCGCCGTTCTTCGACGTGTTCATTCGCTTGTTCGTAGAGAGAACTGCCCCAAGTAATTTCGTTCGCTTCGTCAATAGCGGCTTGCAGCGATTCGGGGTCGCCTTTGCTGGCGAGTTGGGTGGCGCGTTCGAGGTGAGGGTGGTTTTCTAAGGTTTCGACTTGGTGATGAAGGGTTGAAATTAACGATTGCGCTTCTTGGTAGTAGGGCGTGCCATAAAGGACAGATTGTGCCTCGGCAATGCCGTTTCTCAGGGCGGTTGGATCGGTGGATTGGGCGAGGGATTGGGCTTTTTGGAGATGAGCTTGAGACTCGGCGGTTTGCGAGTGTTCAAGCTTGTTGATCGTTTCTTTTAGATCGTCGGGTTTAGGCTTGGTGGCGTTGTTCGTGTTGGCTTGCCATTCAGTGTTTTCTTTGGCAGATTGGAGCGATCGCATCAGTTCAGAATACTTCACCGTTTCCCAGTAGCGATTGTCAAGATTTAGCAACTCTCTAGCAAGGGTGAGGACGGAATACCACTGGCGTTTTTCGATTTTCTTCTCAGCTTTTTGGTAGAGGCTTTCAGCTTTTGCCCAAGTTGTTTTCCAGTGGCGAATATTGCGGCTGGCGAGGCGATAAGTCCAAATGTCCCGAGGAATTTTTTGGGCAATGTCGATCGCATAGTTCAGATCGCCGTCTTGGTAAGCCGCTTCAGCGAGGCGGAGGGTGGTTTGAGAAAGCTGGTCAATGAGGCGATCGCCTGCTGGTCGCAACGGATCTTCCAGGTCTATGCCATTGAGCAAGCGAATAGACTGACGTAAATCTTCTGGGGTTTGGCGATCGCCTAACTCTTGAGCGCAGTAGAGGCGGGTCGCAGAAGAGACATCTGACCCAAAAATAACCCAGCAGTTCGGCAGGTCAGGCAGCCACAAAAGCTGCGTCAATGCCCAAAGAGCAGCACTACCCGGAAGAATGACGGCAACGACAGTCCACAGCCGCCAGTAAATGCGCTTCGACCCAGAGAAATGTTCGGCAATAGAGAGGGGGAGGCGCAGTTTCATGGTGGAGGGAATAAAAAAGCGGCGGAAAACTTGTGGGGTTAGTGTTCCCAGCCGGGTTACATCTGATATAACTGATGACAAAAATTAGTATTCTTTTCGAGAATCCATCTTTTCGAGAATCTATCAATGTCTGACTTTATCCAGACTATGGAGTCTCGCAAAAATAACCTATCCAAATTTTTTCGTGAAATCAGCCTATTGCGAGGTTTTTGCACTTTAAAGAGTATGAGTTATAAAAGCGAGACTCCTATATGCAGCCTTCTAACTTCTCATTGGGGAGCAGTAAGGGAATAGCAATGAAATAACGTCCCGATCCGCCCCCTAAATCCCCCAATTCTGGGGGACTTCCGAGCCTTTCAAAGTCCCCCAGAATTGGGGGATTTAGGGGGCTAGAAAGCTAACGCATCCCATTGGGACTTTATTTCAATGCAGATCCCTAAGTTTGAAGCAATTGTGAGAGAATGTCTGAAAAGTATCGCCAATCATCTGTAGGGGCGTGGCATTCGGTCTAAAAGTTCTTGGACACACCGAAAAATGGTCGTCCGAATGCCGCGCCCTGACTCTCGGATGACACATCTACGGTAACTACTCAGCCTTCGGGATAGGAGACAAGGGAACGCCCATGAATATTTGAACGAGGGCATCCCAGATATTAACCCCTTGTTTTCTCAAGGTCGATAAATAACTCCGAATGCGGCAGAACATCG
>Ga0335397_10009472_pt1 | contig 12156 bp, 11 predicted proteins | sample MAT04_FD_205740 | JGI IMG/M metagenome (GOLD analysis project Ga0335397, IMG submission 205740) | Freshwater microbial communities from Lake Fryxell liftoff mats and glacier meltwater in Antarctica - MAT-04 (spades assembly) (version 2) ...
TACCAGTCAGATTTATCTTACAGGCTAAAGCCAGACTGGAATAAATCTGATAAAAAATAAAAGAAATCTATACCAGTCAGATTTATCTTACAGGCTAAAGCCAGACTGGAATAAATCTGATAAAAAAGAAAAGAAATCTATACCAGTCAGATTTATCTTACAGTCGGCTAAAGCCAGACTGGAATAAATCTGATAAAAAAGAAAAGAAATCTATACCAGTCAGATTTATCTTACAGTCGGCTAAAGCCAGACTGGAATAAATCTGATAAAAAATAAAAGAAATCTATACCAGTCAGATTTATCTTACAGGCTAAAGCAGACTGGAATAAATCTGATAAAAAAGAAAAGAAATCTATACCAGTCAGATTTATCTTACAGGCTAAAGCCAGACTGGAATAAATCTGATAAAAAATAAAAGAAATCTATACCAGTCAGATTTATCTTACAGGCTAAAGCCAGACTGGAATAAATCTGATAAAAAATAAAAGAAATCTATACCAGTCAGATTTATCTTACAGGCTAAAGCCAGACTGGAATAAATCTGATAAAAAATAAAAGAAATCTATAACAGTCAGATTTATCTTACAGGCTAAAGCAGACTGGAATAAATCTGATAAAAAATAAAAGAAATCTATACCAGTCAGATTTATCTTACAGTCGGCTAAAGCCAGACTGGAATAAATCTGATAAAAAAGAAAAGAAATCTATACCAGTCAGATTTATCTGACTGAAAACAAATAAAAAATCAATTTATATGAGTTGGGTAAGAATTTATATTCATATGGTATTCGCTACAAAAAACAGAAAGCCCTATCTTAATTCTCATGAACTGAGAAAAAGAGTATTTCAGCACATAAAACAGAATGCTTCTGAAAAAGGTATCTGGCTTGATTGTGCAAATGGTTGGCAGGATCATGCCCATTGTTTGATTTCACTGGGCAAAGAACAAACTATTAGTAAAGTTGCACAACTCATTAAAGGGGAATCATCCTTCTGGATCAATCAAAACAACCTGACAGATCCAAAATTTATCTGGCAGGATGATTACTGGGCTGTTGGAGTAAGTGAAAGTAAGGTGCCTGCAGTAAGACAATATATTCATAACCAAGAAATCCATCACTCAAAAAGACTTTTTACAGATGAAATCAATGAGTTTATGGAAAAACATGGATGGAGTTTCATTCAGAATGACTAAAAGCGCAATCAAAATTCCAGTTTCCCTTTGAACAGAATGCTATCAATTAGATCAAGAAAATAGGGACTTGCGCAAATAGCCAGATGCCAAAAGTAGCAGCAGGCTATTTTATTTTACATTAAGTATATTTTTCTTTAATTAAACTTCATATTTTCGCTTGCGAAAACGAAAACCTCTTTAAACTGCTTTTTTATGCTTAAAAACTTTAAAGTCCCTAACAACATCGTAATTGTATTTTCAATTATTATTATTGCTTCCATCCTAACCTGGATTGTACCCGGCGGGCGCTACGACAGGCAAACCATTAAGGTAAATGGCGTGGAACGGACAGTTATCGTTAACGATACTTTTAAAAATGTTGACAGTCAGCCACAAACCTGGCAAATATTTTCGGCTTTTTACAAGGGATTTGTGAACATGTCGCACATCATTGTATTTATCCTGATGATAGGTGGCGCTTTCTGGATTATGAATGAAACAAGGGCTATAGATATTGGCATTCTTTCGTTCCTTGTACTTACCAAGCGTTTCGAGAAATGGAAATTTATCAGGTTTATTGGTGTTGACAATATTATCATAACGTTCATAATGATTATTTTCAGTGCTTTTGGAGCCATTTTCGGCATGAGTGAAGAAACACTGGCATTTACATTGATTTTTGTCCAGCTCGCCATCCGCATGGGCTACGACTCTCTTGTTGGTATCGGGATGTGCTATTTTGCAGCCCATATCGGATTTGCAGCCGCCATCCTTAATCCTTTTACTATTGGAATTGCGCAAGGGCTGGCAAGTGTTCCTCTTTTTACCGGTATTGAATATCGTGTTATCTGTTGGCTTATCATTACATTTATTTCAATTGTTTTTGTGCTGTGGTATGCCCGCAGGGTTAAGAAAAATCCCGAAAAATCCATCATGTTCAAAGAAGATGATTACTGGAGAAAACGCGGTGAATCGGACAGCGAAAAAATTGAATATCATACGCCTAAATCAGCCTGGGTAGTAGGAGGTGTGCTTTTCGTTATCATGCTTGTTTATTCATTCTACTTTCCATCCACTGACCTGAGAGTTGGATTAAATACGGTTAAAGGACCCTTTATCCCAATATTGACTGGCATTTTTGCGATTTCCAGTTTTTTTGCACTGCGTAAATCACTGCATTTCTTTGTTTTGAATATACTGGGATTTACCATTTTTTACCTCATACTGGGAGTTCTGGGCTACGACTGGTACATTATGGAAATTGCAGCCTTGTTTCTTGCCATGGGCGTGTTTACGGGCTTTGCCGCCGGAAAAAAGAATTCGGAAATCACCAAACTATTTCAGGAAGGCGTTAAGGACATAGTTTCAGCGGCCTTGGTTGTAGGATTTGCAGGTGGAATTATCGCTATTTTAAATGATGGACAGATCATAGATACAGTGCTTCATTCCATGTCCAGCTCTTTGAAAGGCACCGGGCAGCTTACTGCCGTTACTATTATGTACGGATTTATGTCGCTGCTTAACCTGGTAATTACATCAGGATCAGCAAAAGCAGCCTTAACTATTCCAATTATGGCACAGTTTTCGGATATTATCGGGCTTTCGAGGCAGGCAACAATTATGGCTTTTCAGTTTGGTGCAGGTATTACCGATATGATTGCTCCTACATCGGGAGTGCTGATCGGAGTGTTGGGTATTGCAAAAGTCCCTTATGGCAAATGGGTTAGATTTGTGATTCCTTTTATGCTGTTCCTTGCCTTTTTAGCATGGCTGCTGCTGATACCCACAGTAACAATGAAGTTAAACGGATTTTAGTAGTAATTTTTAATTTTACCCTGATAAATCGATCATTTTAAATGATCAGCATTATTGTATTGCCTTAAACTGACTACATTTATTGAGACCAGGAATATTTTATCTGCTCATATAAGCGGATAAATATTTAAAGGCTGCTTTTTCGGGCAGCCTTTTTTATGACATTTCATCATGTAAACGAGAAGTTTAAATGTGATATTAAATTAGCCAAAACGAATATTACTTTTCAGCAATTCAGATATTAATTAGAGGTGTATCAAAATAGTATTATCCTTTTATATGAATAGAAAATGAAAAATTCTCTGTTTCTTGTTTTGTTTTTTGCATTTTGCAGAATCGGAATCGGCCAAACCCTGCTTTTTGAAGAGTATTTCGATGGTGGTGTAATACCGGCTACCTGGGCAAACATTGACAAAGATGCTGATACAAATACCTGGTATGGTACAACCTGGAGGAATTCCAACGGTTATGTTGAGGGCTATGTGGCGTCGGAATCATGGAACAGTGTTGCCTATACGCTTACCCCTGAGAATTATCTTATTTCACCAAGAATTGATCTTACCGGATTACAAGGTTCAGTTTCACTTCGTTATTCCATTCAGGTCTTAGATGCGGAATTTCCTGCAGAGCATTATAAAGTGGCTGTTTCAACTACTGGAAACGCAGTTGACGATTTTACAAATATTGTAAAGGACGAAACCTGTACCTCCGCTGATTATTATTTCACAGATCCGTTCTGGCATTCCAGAAATATTGATCTAACTCCATTTATAGGGCAGCAGATCTATCTTACTTTCTGCCATTTCAATTGCACTGCTATGTATGCGATTTTTCTCGACTCGATACAAGTCAGCTATACGACAAATGTTGGTCTGATTAAACAGTCGGAAGCATATGATGTGATAACATACCCGAATCCTGTAAAAAGCAATCTACAAATAAGCGGTACTTTCGCAAACGCAAAAATAGAGCTGATATCTGCTGATGGCCGCCAGGTTTACCGCACTGATAAAGTAACGAACCAAAAATCAATTAATGTTTCATCTTTTAAAAATGGAGTTTACCTACTGCGGCTTCAATCTGCTAAAGGAATTGTTACAAAGAAGATCAATATATCTCACTGATAAAAAAATTATATAAAAGGCTACCCGAAAGAGTAGCCTTTTTTTTATTTCCAAGTTTCATTTATAAAAGCGTGACTCAATCTCTCCCAATCTCATAGTCTCCTTATCTTCTTGTCCCCATTTCTCCCCCAATCCCCTTCTCTCTTCTCCCTTCCCCCTATCCCCTTGTCTCCTTGTCTCCTTGTCCCGTTGTCCCGTTGTCCCGTTGTCCTTCATATAAACCCCACCTCTCATCAATTTTCCCTTTCCATCAGCCAAGCCGCATATTCACTCAGTGCTTCCATAGCTTCTTCGGGTAAACTGATACGCGATAAATCATGCAGTGCTTTCTGGTAATAATCATCAATCAGTTTTCGGGTGTGTTGTTCAATATTAAATTGATTGAAGATTTCTTTTACTTTTAAAACTTTTTGAACACTATCGTCAGTGTGAGTGGCATAAAGTTGCTGAAAATGAATAGCTTGTGATCCGGCTGATTCAAGTGTTTTCAGGTAGAGGTATGTTTTTTTGCCGGCGATAATATCTCCGCCACTTACTTTACCGAATTTTTCCTGTACACCATACACGTCCAGCAGATCATCTTTAAGCTGGAAAGCCAGTCCTATGTTGATGCCGAACTGGTAAATATGATTGCAATCCGCGGTATTGGCACCTGCTATTATGGCACCGGTTTTCAGACTTGCAGCCAGCAAAACAGCCGTTTTCAGCCTGATCATTTCTAAATAATCTGCTATGGTAATATTCTCTCGTTTCTCGTAATCCATGTCGTATTGCTGCCCTTCACAAACTTCAATAGCTGTTTGGTTGAAGAGTTCAACTACCTGCGAAATAGCTTGTGGCCTGGTGCGTAGCATATACTTATTAGCAACGGCAAACATTGTATCACCTGCCAGAATGGCCACATTGGAATTCCATTTTTTATACACGGTTTCTTTACCACGCCTAAGTGGAGCCTGATCCATAATGTCATCGTGCAGCAGGGTGAAATTGTGAAAAAGCTCAATGCCGATGGCAGGATTGATAGCATCGGTTATTTCGCCTCCAAACATCTGGCATGAGGCCATCACCAGCAAGGGTCTGAGGCGTTTGCCACCAAGTCCCAGTGTGTATGTTATAGGGTTGTAAAGGTCAGCCGGTTGCGTTGGGAACAGTATCCGGCCGAAAGCATCGTCTATTAAAAGCTGAAGATCCTGTATGGGTGTCATTATCTGGTTATTTTTCCTTTTCCGGCAAGTTCATCAGGTAGGTTCCATAGCCGCTTTTGAGCAGGGGCGTGGCAATTTTTTCGAGCTGGGCGCGGTCAATAAATCCCATGCGATACGCCAGTTCTTCGATGCAGCCGATTTTCAGTCCCTGTCTCTCTTCGATAACCTGAACAAACTGTGAAGCCTGTATGAGCGAAGCAAAAGTTCCCGTATCGAGCCAAGCGGTACCACGGCTGAGAATGCCGACTTTGAGCTTTCCCTGTTCGAGGTAAAACCTGTTCACATCCGTTATTTCATATTCACCCCGTGGGCTTGGCTTGATGTTTTTGGCCACTTCCACCACTGAATTATCGTAAAAGTATAAGCCAGGAACGGCATAGTTCGATTTGGGATGAATAGGCTTTTCCTCTATCGAAATGGCTTTGTGATTTTCATCGAATTCAACCACTCCGTAGCGTTCCGGATCCGAAACATGATAGGCATAAACAACACCACCATCGGGATCATTGTTTTCCTGAATAAGCCTCTGAAGTCCGGTGCCATAAAAAATGTTGTCGCCCAATACCAGGGCAACTTTATCTTTACCAATAAATTTTTCGCCAATTACAAAAGCCTGCGCCAGGCCGTTGGGTATAACCTGTTCGGCATAGCTGAATGAGCAACCCAAGGAGGAACCATCTCCAAGCAGTTTTTCAAAATTAGGCAGATCATAAGGCGTACTGATAATCAATATTTCGCGAATGCCAGCCATCATCAGTACCGACAAAGGGTAATAAATCATGGGCTTATCGTAAATTGGCATAAGCTGCTTGCTTACCGCTAAGGTAAGTGGGTGTAAACGGGTACCGGAACCGCCGGCGAGGATTATACCTTTCATGATGCTGTATTTTAAGGATTTAGTAATTGCAATATGATTCTAATTTAATCGAAGCTTACTTAATGGCTGAAAAACTGAATTCCGAAAACCGAAATACAGCGGATGAAATTTTTTATAGGATTATACTCTTTCAATTAAGCTTTTCGGCTTTACTAAAATAATGACTGTTTTACTTATGACTTCCGGCTTCCAACTTCCGACTTTTTAAACACTTCCTTCCTTTTTATGATTCTCTCCGTTTTTGTGGCTATTGCCATTCTCTTCATCGCCATCAAATATATCAATAATTTGCTGTCCTTTGAAAGCTTTTGTTACTGCAAACTTATCGAGAACCAGTAGAAACGAAGGTAAAACCATAATATTAAAGAACATGGCAATAAACAAGGTAGTGGAAACCAACATTCCAAGTGCCTGCGTACCCCCGAAACTCGAAACCATAAAAACGCTGAAACCAAGTACAAGAACAATTGAGGTGTAAATCATGCTGAAACCGGCTTCGCGCAAAGCATTTATAGTTGATTTGCCAATATCGTTGTTGGTCACTTTAAGTTCGTGCCGGTATCGCGAAAGGTATTGTATGGCATTATCCACTGAAATTCCAAGTGCGATGCTGAAAACAATTATGGTTGATGGTTTAACCGGAACGCCTGTAAAGCCCATTATAGCTGCGGTAATTATAAGCGGAATGATATTTGGCAGCATCGAAACGGCTATCATCCTCACGCTCGAAAACATGAGTGCCATAAGAAGCGATATGAAACCAATTGCTATGAGTACGCTCTCCATTAAATGCTTGATGAGGAACTCGGTGCCGCGGGCATACACAAGACTGTTGCCGGTTAACACTACATTATAATCTTCGGCAGGGAATATTTCGGCAACTTTCGGCCTTATGCTGTCGAGCAGGCGGTTCATTTGGTTGGTACTCAAATCTGCCATCTGGAAACTGACCCGGGTATAACGTTGTGTGCTGTCGATAAATCCGCCAATCATTTGTTTTTGGCCTCCGGCCTTACGCGGGAAATAGGAAAGTACGAAATTTTTCTCCTGCGAGTTAGGCAGGCTATACATTTCGGGATTGCCGTTAAAGTAGGCTTGCTTGGCAAATTTCGCCAATTCGGCAACCGAAAGTGGCCTCGAAAACTCTTTGTTTTTGAGGATCACATCCTGGAGTTCATCAATTTTCTGAATGGTTGAAAGTTTCATAACACCTTTTTTCTTTTTGGTGTCAACTGATATTTCAAAAGGCATAACGCCGCCAAACTGTTTTTCGAAAAATTTCAGATCCTTGTAAAGGATATTTTTTTTGCTGATATCATCAACTACCTTACCCGAAGTTTTCATATTCATCATACCAATAATACCAACGACCGTAAGTACGCCGGCAATCGAAAAAATCCATGCCCGTTTGTACTGTATCAGGTATATGATCTTTTCGAGCAGGCTGCTGAAAACTTTATTGTCGAGATGTTTGAGGTGCTTTTCGGTAGGTGGCTCCATGTAGCTGAAAATAATCGGCAGGAGCAAAATGCATAAAACATATTCGACCATGATGCTTAAGGCGGCAATGATACCGAATTCGCGAAGCATCTGGTTCGATACCAGTATAAATGCAGCAAAGCCGGTAGCTGTAGCTGTATTTACCATGAGCGAGGCAAAACCTATGCGTTGCACAACGCGCGAAAGTCCAAGAATTTTGTTGCCATGTTGCCGGTATTCCCAATGGTATTTGTTCAGGATATAAATGCAGTTTTCGATAGCGATTACCACAATCAGTGACGGAATAACACCGGTGAGGATTGTGATTTTAAATCCAAACAAGCCGATTAACCCAACCGTGAATATGATGCTGATTGCCACTACTACCAGCGAACTGGCTACCACTTTCAGCGAACGGAAAAACATGAAAAGTACAATTGCCGCTATCAGGATGGAGAGGAACACGAAAAGGAATAGTTCGTTTTGGATTTTCCGGGCCATTACCGTGCGGATATATGGCAAGCCTGAATAATGAAGCTGGTGGCCGGTTTGTGCAGTATAAGCGGCAGCTCGTTTTACAATTTCATCAACAACAACAAGCCGGCTTTTATCGTTCAGTTTCTTTTTGTTGAGGGTAACCGCCAGCAGGTAAGTCTGGTTTTTTGGATTATGCAGAAGACCCTCATAAAATTTCAGCGAAAGTATTTTCGTTTTCAACGAGTCCGCTTCGGCCTGGGTGCGGGGTTTTGCCGGAACAAGCGGAAGAAAATCATACTGGCGAAGGCTATCGTTTTTAACAATATTGGCGGCTTTGGCAACAGAGGTAACACCTTCAACCCCGTCAATCATAGTCATGTCGTGCGTAAGATCGAACCAGGCATTGAATTCGCTAAGCTTAAACATATCCGGATTGGCAACCCCAATTGCGAGTATGCTGCCGTCTTCCCCGAAACGCTGTTTGAAAGCTTCATACTGAATCACTGTAGGATCGTTGGCAGGCAACATCCTTGAATTGTCGTACGAGAGTTTTACGCCTGTTCCAATCCATGCCATCACTACCGAAAGAAGGCCGATACCTATCAGTATCCCCGGTCGGTTACGCAGGATTAATCTAACCAGAATTTTCCACATATTTTGGTAAAAAGTTCTATTTGAATGAACAGGCGAAGATACAATAATTATTATAAAAAAGTAATTGGCCTGTTTTGTGGCTAATGCCTATTGTGTTCCCGGCTAATACGAAAGTTTACTATCAACGAGCTTTTTGATGTGTTTGACAATATCTTTATTTCTCACTTCAATTATGAATCCGCGCCCTTCGGCATATACCGTAGCTGAACTGATAATGTCTTTAATATCCTGACTGATATCACTTTTGAGTGCATCGTCGGTTGCTTTTTTGCCAAATTTAAAAGCAACCGTGAAAAACCCATCCCCTGGAAGCAGGTAAATGATCGCCCGCTTTTTATCTTTGATCCGGAAACTCCAACCGTATTTTTGCCCTGGGAAATTCCATTCTTCAACTGCTTTTGGATAAGCATCAAAGACATACGATCTGATTTCCATCCAGATGTCGAACAAATCGCCTATTATTTCCCGGAGCATTTGAATATCAGGTGTTTCGGCTTTATTTGTAAAAATGCTGGTTTCCATGATAAAATATGTTTTCGTAATGTTTTCTGATTTACAAAGTTAAGCAGTTAAACAGAAAAAAGCCAAGACTTATAAGTAAGCCATGCAGTAAAATACTTCCATCCAGTATTCCATGATAGTACAGAGGATAACCTTTTATTTTTCGGCTGTTTATGAAAACCAGTGTCAAGCCAACGGAAACAAAATAGGCAATAAAAATGAAAGCCATGTTTTGTAACAGGTAATGGAAGCTTGCAATCATAAATGAAAGAATCATCGAGGAATTACAAACCAGCAAGGCTTGTTTTTCGCCAAAAGTGGCTGGAATGGTCTTCATTCCGGCAAGGGCATCAGCTTTTATATCACGGATATCAAAGGGAATGGCTATGGCAAAAATAAAGGTAAAACGTTCGGCAAAAATGAGCAACACCGAAGCCTGATTAACCGGAGTACCTGATTGGATAACAGGCAAAAATACAGTTACTGCGGTCCAAACCAGGGCAATCAAAAGTGTTTTCATTCCCGGAATTCCCAGTAACTGGAATGGTTTTTTTAAGTTGCCCGGAAAAGGAATAGAATATAAAAACGAAAGTAAAGCAAGTGGCAGCAATACAAAAAGGATTTCTATCCTTATAAAAAACAGCGAAATGACAAGTCCGGTTGATGAGGTAAGTATCAGGATTTTCAAAAGTTGAAGGTATTTGACCGCCCATAATAGTTTTTCAACATGCCTGGCTTTTGGGTTGTTTTTCACGGCAATAAAACGGTGCAGATTATAATCGGACAAAGTTGCCAGGAAAATAACCACTAAGTAGGTCTTAAAATGAGGAGCAATGCCAAGTTGTGCATCGGTAGCAAGAGCCAGGGAAACGGCTGCCAGGGCAATAAAGATATTGGAATTGATAAGGAAATGTATGACTTTCAAAGCAGCATTATCTCGATATGATTTACTTGTTTTAGAAAAATGAATATAAAACCGGGAGTCGGAATTAAGATTTTGGGACTTTGAATTTTGGTTCTTTGAATTTTGGAATTTGACTCTTGGAATTTGAGACTTGAAATTTGATTCTTCCCAAACCTTACATAATCCCAATCATCTTCTCCAGGTGATGATACTCAATGCCAAAATACGATTTAGCATCTTTTATTTTCTGAAGAATCTTTTCATCCCTATCCTTTATTTTCTGATCTCTTATTCCCACAATCATTACGTTTTTAGGGGTATGGGCGTCAGATATAAATTCAAAAACCTTGGTTTTATAGCCAAAATATTCCAGGATCATGGCGCGGATTCCATCGGTAACCATTTCGGCCTGACGTTCCAGGAAAATGCCGTATTTGGTCAGGAAATCAAGATCATTGCTGGTTTTAGAAGCTTCAAGTTGCCGGCGGATCTGTTTATGACAGCACGGAGCAACCACAATTAAATCAGCATTAGCTTTTATTCCTTTGAAAATAGCATCATCAGTTGCCGTATCGCAGGCATGAAGTGCAATCAGGATATTAGTGCCTGTACTGTCGTATTTTTCAATCGTCCCCTCTTTAAAAGTAAGGTTTTCGAAACCGGTATTTTGGGCAATCTTATTGCAAAGTTCCACCAGTTCCGGGCGGAATTCCACGCCGGTTACCTGCGAATTAACTTTCAAAACATGGGTAAGATAATCGTAAAGCGCAAAAGTGAGGTACCCTTTTCCTGATCCCATATCCACTACATTCACCGTTTCCATAGTGGGAATTTCTTTGATCAGTGTACTCAGAATCTCGATATAATGATTGATCTGCTTGTATTTATCCTGAGCATTGGCAAGCACTTTCCCGGTTTCATCGGTAATTTTCAGTTCGGTGAGATAAGGTTTATCGTTACTGCTGATCAGTCGGTTCTTATTCCTGTCGTGATCAGCAGAAGGGACTGTCCTGATACTTGCAGCATTTTTACGGATAGTGAACTTCTTGTCGAACAGGTTTTCGAAACTCATATCAAAATCAGTGGTAAATAAAGTTGCCACATAAAATTCTTTATTCATGTAATACTGAACTTTGCTTATGCCTTCGGCTAATGTGTAATTTTTAACGATATCCCTGGTTTTGTATCTATAAGTAAAGCTGAGTTTTTCCTCATTTCTAATAAGGATCCGTTTAATATAAACGTTTTTCAGGTTCTCTTCCCTCCCCTTGTAATTGCCTAAGGACAGTTTTACGAATGTATTGTCATTAAGGCTGGCTTGCATCGAAAGTGTAAACTCTTTTGTTTTTTCGGGAAGATTCATATTTGAGGATTTAATTATGATTTTCAGCGTTCTGATAAATTAGTGCCGGTCAGGATGAAGCAATAACGTGTAGAAATTTACTCATGGCGAAGGTACAAAAAACAGGTCACCTGATGATGGAATCACCCGGTGACCTACAGAGTATTATTTTCTCACTATAACTGATTTTATTCCTTTTGCCTTGAGACGACTAAAGCACGAATCAGCAACGCTGATAATGCTCCGATTGCGAAAATGGATAAAAAATCTACTGTGCGGATGGTCGCTGTGCTTGAAGATATTGTAAAAAAGTTGACAATACTTAAGGCTAATAAAATGGATACTATTGCTAAACTGCGGTTTCGATTTTTCATATTTTCGATTTTTTCTTTTTCGTTGATTTTGATATCAGGTTATAATCAAGTGCCAGTCCTATCCAGTATTCAAGGTCTTTAACCCGCTCAATTCCTTCCTGACTTATATAAACCCAGCCTTTCATTGGTCGTTTCTTTACAAAGTCCATGGGTCGGCAACCATTTTTTTCTATGGCTTCGTCGTACACTTCCGGACCAATCCGCGCCATCATTTCATCCTTAATAACACC
>Ga0335397_10009475_pt1 | contig 12154 bp, 7 predicted proteins | sample MAT04_FD_205740 | JGI IMG/M metagenome (GOLD analysis project Ga0335397, IMG submission 205740) | Freshwater microbial communities from Lake Fryxell liftoff mats and glacier meltwater in Antarctica - MAT-04 (spades assembly) (version 2) ...
ATTTTTATCCTCCTGCTGGGCGGTTTTATCGAACTATCGGTTTGCTTGAAAGCAAACGCTTTTCATTCGAGACAGGCAACCTGAGCATTATTGACAGAGGCTGTCTTCACTCAGGAATTAACGGACATAAGGACTCATGGCCAAACAACTAAACCTACTTTCCGGGCAAGTAATTTCTACGCCTCTGCACGCCGAGATGCAGCAATCGTACCTCGAATATGCCATGAGTGTGATCGTCGGGCGAGCTTTGCCTGATGTCCGCGACGGTTTAAAACCGGTTCACCGTCGAATTTTATTCGCGATGCACGAACTCGGTTTAACGCCAGACCGACCTTACCGCAAGTGCGCGCGGGTAGTTGGAGATGTTTTGGGCAAATATCACCCCCACGGCGACCAATCGGTTTATGACGCTCTGGTGCGGATGGTTCAGGAGTTTTCGAGCCGCTATCCTTTGCTGGCTGGTCATGGCAATTTCGGTTCGGTGGACAATGACCCGGCTGCTGCGATGCGCTACACGGAAACTAGGCTGGCATCGATCGCCCACGAAGCCATGCTAACCCAAGTCGGTGACGCAACCGTTGATTTTACCGATAACTTTGACAGTTCCGAACAGGAACCGACGGCACTACCTGCTCAGTTGCCGTTTCTGTTACTCAATGGCTGTACCGGGATTGCTGTGGGGATGGCAACTAATATTCCGCCTCACAATTTGGGCGAGGTGGTAGATGGTTTAATTGCTTTGATTGAAAATCCAGAACTCTCGGATGAGAAGTTGCTCGAACTAATTCCGGGCCCGGATTTCCCGACCGGAGGGGAAATCGTCTCTACAGAGGGCATTGTTGATGCCTACACTAAGGGTCGAGGTAGCATTGCGGTCAGGGGTGTGGCTGGGGTGGAAGAAGTGCCTGGTAATCGCAAAGTACGTACTAAAACGGCGATTATCGTGACGGAGTTTCCGTTTCAGGTGAATAAGGCGGCTTGGATTGAAAAGGTGGCGGAGTTGGTGAATGCTGGCCGCCTTGATGGTATTTCTGATTTGCGCGATGAGAGCGATCGCGATGGCATTCGAGTTGTGATTGAACTCAAGCGAGAATTTGCTCCCGAAGCGGTGCTAGCTCGTCTTTACCAACAAACTGACCTGCAAACAAATTTTGGGGCGATTTTACTGGCAATTGTCAACGGTCAACCCCGACAGTTGACGCTCAGACAATTGTTGCAGGAATTTCTGGATTTCCGAGAAGTGACTCTCACCAGACGCTACAATTACGAGTTGCAGGTTGCAGAACGTCGGTGTCACATTGTCCAAGGCTTAATGTTGGCTTTGACAAATCTCGATACTACGATCGACATTCTCAGAAATTCTCCAGACGGTACTACTGCTAAGCAAACTTTCCAAGTTCGCCTCAATTTGAGCGAAAGTCAATCTGATGCGATTTTGGCGATGCCGATGCGCCGGCTGACTGGTTTGGAAAGGCAACATTTGCAAGCTGAACTGGATGAGTTGATGGGGAATATTCGAGAATTGCAGCGGTTGTTGAGCGACAGGCGCGAACTTTTGAAGGCTTTGAAGAAGGAATTGCGATCGCTCAAACGCAGGTACGCTGACCCCCGCCGCACTAAATTTGCTAGGGAAACAGGACGCGCGGCAAAGACAGACACACAATTTTCTGGTAAGAAAAATTCTGGACTCAAGCAGTTGTCACCGGCAACGATTCAGCCTAACTTATTGCCGGTTCTAGAGCCTGAAGAAACAATTGTTGAATTTTCGCACAAGCAGTACGTGCGGCGCTTGCCGGCTACCGATCGCCCGCGCTCGAAAAGTCGCGAAAAATCGGTTTCTGCTTTAGACAAATATGAAGATTTTATTGTGACTGCAGAGCTCACTAAAACCGATCGCACTTTGGTAGTCTTAACTCCTAACGGCAAAGCTTACCCGCTGAAAGTGGCTGATATTCCTAGCAGCAATCCAAAAGACCGAGGAAAGCCGATTGTCGGTTTGTTATCCCCGAGTGCTACTAAAGACAGTACGGATCGCGCTTTGTCGGAAATCACGATCGCACACTTTATTTTGCCGGAAAATTCGGAGGGGGTGGATTTAGTAACTCTGACTCAGCAAGGAAAAATTAAACGTTTGCCGGTGCAGGAATTGGCTGATGTGACTAATCGCGGCATGACTGTTGTTAAACTCAAGGAGGACGATCGCCTCCGCAGCGCAAGTCTGAGCAAAGTCGGCGAGCAAGTGGCCGTCGCAACTTCGGGTGGCCGAGTCCTCCGGTTTGATGTTGATGACGAACAACTGCCGCCAATGGGCCGCAGCGCCCTGGGTTCTCAAGTAACGAGGTTGCGGAAGCAGGAAGTGTTGGTGGGTTGTATTACGATCGATCGCGAAGACAGTCTGATGCTATTTTCGGAGTTGGGTTGGGCTAAACGAATGCCTGCAGGTTCTGTCAGACTTACTAATCGCGGCGAAATTGGTACTCAAGCTTTTCGTTTCGCAGAACCTAAAGATGCTTTGGTTGGCTTGCTGCGAGCTGTTCCGGGTACGGATGTTAAACTTTTTACTACTTCTGGCCGCTTGCTGCGATCGACTACTGATGCTATAGCTTTTTGGGGGAAAGATGCTGCGGGCGATCGGGTTTTTGACCTCAATCCCGGTGAAAAAATTATTAAGGTTATTAGCAGTCAATAGTCATTGGCCAAACAGGGCATAGGGCATTAGTTTGTAGGGTGTGCACTGCGCACCAGTTGACTTAGATGCTCGCCGCGCCGGTACCGGTTGACTTTTTCGCGCAATCAATGCGCACCCTACAAGATCAGCCGGTGCGCAATGCGCACCCTACTACAGATGCAGGAGGTTCTGGGTAAGTCCTGACATCCCAATGCCAAATCTAAAATCTAAAATCTAAAATCTAAAATCTCAAATCTAAAATCGTCTGATGGCGCAAGTTGTATTAGAAAATATCTACAAAAGTTTTCCACTCCGCCAAGGAGAACAGGAAAAAAAAGCAAACAACGTCGCAGAAAGTGTCCCGCCCGAAGCCTCTAGCTCTTCGTCTAACAGCGTTTTGCGGCGGATTAACCTGACGGTCGAAGACGGGGAGTTCATGGTGTTGGTGGGGCCTTCTGGCTGTGGAAAAAGCACTTTACTGCGATCGATCGCCGGTTTGGAAGTTTTGACAGCGGGCAATATCTGGATTGGCGATCGCCTCCTCAACGATTTGCCCCCCAAAGACCGAAATATCGCTATGGTATTTCAAAATTATGCTCTCTATCCTCACTTAACAGTTTACGATAATCTCGCCTTTGGATTGCGCCGCTCTCAGAAGGAAGAAGGAAGTTCGGCAACGAGCACTGTACGGGATTTAACGGATAGACGGAAGAAGAAAAAGGGAAGTTCGGCAACGGATTCTGTAACGGATGTAACGGATAGACGGAAGACGGAAGACGGCAAAAGGGAGACGGTAGAAGTAATCAACAAGAAGGTAAAAGAGGTGATTAATTATTTAGCTTCTAATACTTTAAACAAAGAGCGCATATATACTTTATGGGAGGACTTTTTAGTGGGAGCAACTCGCAAGCTTCCTCCGGGTTTGCGCTATTTGTCGGAACGGGAAAAGGCTGTCGGCAAAAGAGTTAGGGCGGTAGCTCAATTATTGCAAATAGAACCGCTTTTAAATCGCTTGCCGAAACAACTTTCGGGAGGACAAAAGCAGCGGGTAGCTTTGGGTAGGGCGATGGCTCGAAATCCTGAAGTTTTCTTGATGGACGAACCGCTATCTAATCTTGATGCGAAATTGAGGGCGGAAACTCGATCGCAAATTGTGCAGTTACAGCGACAGTTGGGCACTACGACTATTTATGTGACTCACGATCAGACTGAGGCGATGACTATGGGCGATCGCATTGCGATTATGAATGCAGGCCAGATTCAGCAAGTCGCTCAACCTCTGGAGCTTTACAACAAGCCCGCTAATCTATTTGTGGCTGAGTTTATCGGTTCTCCGCCGATGAATTTTTTGCCGGTACAGTTTACAGCCCCGCTGTTGATTTCTCACCCGCAATTTCGCTTTACTTTACCGGATATTTGGGCAAAAAATCTACAACAATATGACGGGCGAGAGCTAATTTTGGGCATCCGGCCCGAACATCTGAGCATTCACCCTCCTGCTACCAAAAATCTGTCTGTACAAGTGGAAATTGTGGAGGCTTTGGGACACGAAACTTATTTGCGGGTGTGTTTGACTGATGCTCCGGCTGTGCGGATGCAGGTGCGGGTTCCTCCTGAGCGATCGATCCGTGTTGGCGATGAGCTTTGGCTGGCCGTCGCCCATGACAAAATTCACTTGTTTGACCCGGATACCGAGTTGGCGATTTTTCCTCGTTAGGTAAAATCATAAAGGTCGATCGACCTTTGTGACCAATATCACGCACCACACACTTGCACTTTTTTCAAGTGAATGTTATATTAATTTACATAAGCCTAACAAAAGTTAACGAAGGGAGTTCATACTATGCAAGAACCAAAACGCAACGATTGGAATTGGGGCTTCAGCGCAGGAGCTGAAAACTGGAACGGCCGTTTAGCAATGATTGGTTTCTCTGCCGCTGTCGTTATCGAATTGGTTTCCGGTCAAGGCCTGCTTCACTTCTGGGGCCTGCTCTAATTTTCTAGTTAAGACTTTTCAGACGCTACAAATTTTGGGGGTTCCATCAGGGACTCCCAAAATTTTTAATGGAAATTTACTATGTACTAATCAGGAATTACCACGATGTATGTAGTAGTACAAATTTAGAAGCGATCGCTCTTTTTGGGTCGGGGGGTGTCCCCCCCCCAAAAAGAGCGAGAATCACTCTTTTGGGTGATGCTAGAGAATTACTCTAGCGGATATATTCTTTCAAGATGCTGTTACGGTTCGGATGGCGCAACTTCCTGAGAGCTTTAGCCTCGATTTGGCGAATTCTCTCGCGAGTGACGTTAAAGATTTGACCAATTTCCTCTAAGGTCTTCATCCTTCCGTCATCTAAGCCGTAACGCAGCCGGAGTACATCTCGTTCTCGTGGGCTGAGGGTATCTAAAACGCTTTCCAAATCTTCTCTGAGCAAGTTTTTCGAGACTTGATCTTCTGGCGTTTCTCCGTCAGATTCAATAAAGTCTCCCAGACGCGAGTCTTCCTCTTTGCCGATCGGAGTTTCTAAAGAAATAGGCAACTGTGCGGATTTAGCAATGAAACGCAACTTCTCGATCGTCATCTCCATCTTAGTCGCGATTTCTTCTTCCGTAGGCTTGCGGCCCATGTCCTGAGAAAGAAGTTTGGTAGTTTTCTTAATCCGCGAGATGGTTTCGTACAGATGAACCGGTAGGCGGATAGTCCGGGATTGGTCGGCGATTGCTCTGGTGATGGCTTGACGTATCCACCAAGTTGCGTAGGTGGAAAATTTGTAGCCTTTTTCGTGATCGAATTTTTCAGCGGCCCGGATCAGACCCAAAGAGCCTTCCTGAATCAAATCTTGGAAAGACAAACCGCGATTCATGTACTTTTTGGCGATCGACACCACCAAACGCAGGTTTGACTGCACCATCTTCTCCTTGGCCCGCCGACCGATGTGGAGTCTGTGACGAAATGCAGGTAGTGCCATATCTACAGCATTAGCCCATTCGTTGTCTTTGGGTTCGCGGTCTAACTCTTCGAGGAGTTGTTCTCGAACTCGCTCTAATTCCAGCAAATCGGCAATCTTGCGGGCGAGTTCAATCTCTTCGTCAGCTCGCAGCAGTCGAATTCTACCAATTTCTTGGAGGTAAAGACGAATAGAGTCTTCTGTATAATGCTTTTTCTTGGCCTGGGCCCGACGGCGGGCTTTGACACCTTTGCCAACTTTAGTATCGTCTTCCTCAGATGGGTTTTCTAGAAAATCTTCTCGATCGTCGTCTTCGTCGATAAAAAGTTCCAACTCGGTTTCGGGTAGAACGCTTTTGGCGTTCCTAAGCAACTCGATTGTTTCCATTTCGGGTGTGATTTTGGTTTCGAGTACGGTGTTAGCCTGGATCATGCCGCCTTCCTCATGCTCTTGAATTAAAGAATAAATAACAGTGGAATAGTGTCTGTTTGTAGTTTAGACAAGTTAGCCAGTATTGGCATTTCTGCAGGAAGAAATCGTGGGCTTTTCGGTCTGCTAAATGAAGCAGTGACCGAAACTACGTCTGTTTGACGAGTCAAATTTCGACTTCTGGTTGAAAGAAGCAGCTAGTACATTCAATCTATCGCATATTTTTAACGTTGCAACCTAGATTGAGGGTGCAGTTTTTTCTTTCACAGCGAGTTATCGCCTCATCTGCGATACCTTACCCAGAAAAACGAACGCCAGAGATGCGATCGCACGCACGTCAAAATACTGGCTTTGTTTTACGCGGTACTTCGATCTTTTACCCGTACCAGTTTTCTGGTACTGAGCCCTCTAACTTTTGTGTTTGAGGTGTCGAACTTGTGATTTGCCGGCAGGGTGCGAGTGACGATGTTGTCAGACATCACAGTTGCACGGCTAATTTTTGCCATCTCGGATGTAAGTCTGCTGCTTCAAACGCAACAACAGAGAGTCGTAGAATCAAATGGTGAGAATCGGATCTTGCAAAGACCCTTCCGATTGTAGCCGTTCTCACAAAAAATGGAAGTTATTTTCAATTTTTGTCAAGAACTCGGAAAACTTTGTCAGCTTAGCTTGACAATAGTGACTCATGGCTGGTTAAACTCAATCCTGAGAACGGCCCCTAAAAACCTGGGTACGATCGAACGGCGCTGTTTTTTGTGCTGATGTGGGTGAACGGCTGCGGCGCAGTCTGCCTGACAGTTAGCAGACAATTTTTGATTTGTTGGAATTGAAACCAATAAAATCTTTGTAGATGCACCCATCATTACCCTGTTTCCCTGAATTGAATCATACGCAATCTGCGATCTAATAAAGCTTGCGAACTTGAGTTGTAAGTCGGCCGCTCTGAAGTAGAAACCGACGATTTCCCCTAATGAAGCGTTGCGGGTTTAGTAGTGCAACAGGGGCTTTCTTTGTTAAGTTAGCTCAAATCCCAGAAATTGGGTTTAATTTTAACGTTAAATCACATTAAGTTATTAACGTCACATTCTCATTTAAGCACTTCGACACGAGTTTATGGCAGAGCGTGGCAAAAACCACCCGGATAAATTCTACTGAGAGTTAACCCGCGGCGCAACTCCCGGCTGCAAATTTCTCTAAAATTTGCTGGCTTTCGGCTCGCACTTGCGCGATCGCACATTCTCGCAAGCAAGACAATTCGCTATTTCCCAGAAGCACAACTTCACATTTACTTTAAATATATCCTAACAGTGTGAAGCTTTGACAAAGCAAATTCATCAATTTTAAGTACAATTACTGGTTTTCTGTGGAAGATTTCCAGCAGACAGAACAAAGCCCCAGCAGACTTTGCTACAACGGAGGGCGGAGGATAACTTAAAAAAAAGAAACTTACTCAGTTAGTGATGTGCTTGCTGTTGCCGGATCGGACATAACTTGCTGAATGCGCTCTGATTTCTCCACAGATTGATTGACTCCCGAATCACTGAAATAATACCTATTTAACGAACCGCGAAGACGCAAAGAGCGCGAAGTCAGAAAAGAGAAGAAGAAAGGACTAAAGTTAAAATCCTGACGAGGAACTTAATTTGACCGCGAGACAAATTACTGTTGATTTCGCAGCCGAGGATTGACAAATTCGTTCAATCCTTCTCCTACCAAAGATAATCCGGCTACCATTAAAGTCATGGCCAAACCGGGAAACAAGGCTGTCCACCAAATGCCGGTGGGTAGCGCATCCAAAGCTAAACGCAAATCGTGTCCCCATTCTGGGGTTTGTTCGGGAAGTCCCAAACCGAGAAATCCTAAGCCTCCTAATGTTAAAATCGCATCGGCGGCGTTGAGCGCGAATAGCACGGGTACGCTCTGAATCACGTTCAGAAATAGGTAGCGCGACAGCACTGTCCAAGTGTCAGCACCCATTGCTCGGGCGGCTTCGACAAATAATTCGTTTTTGACGCTGGTGGTGTGATTCCTGACGACGCGGTAGTATTGAGGGATGTAGGAAATGCTTAGGGCGATCGCAGCATTGAAAACTCCTCTTCCCACTACAAACGCCAGTGTCAAAGACAGCAGCAGCCCCGGTAAAGTATAAATTGTGTCCATTAAAAACAACAACACTCGATCGAGCTTACCGCCCAAATAACCGCTAACCAAACCCAGCGGTACGCCGATAAACAAGCTCAAACCTGTGGCTAAAATCACCACTTGCCAAGCCGCCCGCGAAGCAAACAGCGTGCGGGAAAAAACATCGTAGCCACTGCGGCTAGTCCCAAACCAATAATTCGCCGACGGCGGTTCGTGAATCGGATTAATCAAAGCATCGGTAGGATTTTGCAGCCAACCCCAAGCTTGCATAGCCGGAGACAAGGTGGCTACCAATACAAACACGGCAGTTATTGCCAAACCCGCCCACATCATTTTCATTGACAGGCTTGACGGTGAGGCAAGGTTGAGAAATCGCGGTAGTCGGAGGCGGCTTTGAGTCATATTTATGAAGGAAGTTCGGCAACGGATTGTGTAACGGATTTAACGGATTTAACGGATAGAAAGGGTTTTAGGAATTAAGAAAGTTTTAAGCGCTGGGTGTGGTTGCCATAATTGCGATCGACCAATATGAGACTTTTCGATTCTAGTCGCAGAAAGCCTAACAAAACCTGAAATAGCCGAAAATTTTCTCCCTGATGCGCTCAATACTGGTTAGAAACCGGGTTTTTTACGAAAATGTGGCGCAGAGTCCAGGATAGCGCTAAAAACCCGGTTTCTCGCCTCAAAAGTGAGCTGACGATTGTGCAAGCTAGAAACCGGATTGTTGATCACCCGCTGAGACTCAAGAAACCGGGTTTTTTGTGGGTAATCCAGCTACAACGCCAGATTTTCCACAAAAACCCGGTTTCTGACTACCCGCGAGTAAGTCCTACAAATTGTTGGCCATTAACTCGCGGTACTGACTTTTCGGCTTAACTCCTTTGAGTTCGACTACCAATTCTTTGTCTTTGAAATACTGAATCGTCGGCGTACCAGTCACGCCAGCATTTTCAGCAATTTCTGGATCTTCTTCAATGTCGATTTCCACATAGTGAATTTTGCCATCGAACTCATCTACCACTTTACTCAAAATCGGTCTGAGGCTGTGACAAGGGCCGCAAGTCGGAGCGGAGTATTTGACCACAATTAGCCGATCGCTATCGTGGAACAACTTCCGCAAAGCATAACCTCCCTCGTGGCGCGTATCGTTGATATCAAAATTCTCGCTAGTTTTGCGGACTTTGGGAGCTTCCGGCGCTGCGGCGGGTGGCTCGGATTCCTCAGTTTGATGGAATTCCTGGGTTAAAGCATTGACAGACAGCCAACGCTCTGCCAACATCGCCCCCATACAACCACTACCTGCTGCGGTGATAGCTTGGCGAAACTCATGGTCTTGCACATCACCAACAGCGTAAACTCCCTCGACGCTAGTTTCTACCGCGCCGTGTTTGGTGGCGATGTAACCTATTTCGTCGAGTTCTAGCTGACCTTGGAACAGTTGAGTGTTGGGAGTATGACCGATCGCATAAAACAAACCCTTCACCTGCAAATCAGTTTCAGCGCCAGTCTGAATATTTCTAATTCTCACCCCATCCATTTTACTCCCCGGCACTCCCAAAACATCCACAGCTTCAGTGTTCCAGTGCACGGTAATTTTAGGATTGTTCAGCACTCGGTCTTGCATGGCCTTGCTAGCCCGCATTCGATCGCTGCGTACCAGCATATGTACGTGAGAGCCGTATTTTGTCAAATAAATAGATTCTTCCGCTGCGGTATCGCCCGCGCCGATGACAGCTAAATCTACTCCTTTAAAAATTGGGGTAGCACCGTCGCAAATCGCACAGGCAGATATTCCCAAATTCCAGTAAATATCTTCGCTAGGCAGACCCAAACGTTTCGCCGTTGCGCCTGTAGCGATTACTATGGTGTGGGTTTTGATTTCTCGGTCTTCCGATCGCACTGTAAACGGACGTTGAGTTAAATCAACGTAAGTTACATCTTCTGTGTATAATTGTGCACCCCAGCGCACTGCTTGAGCTTTCATCCGATCCATCAGTTGCGGCCCGGTGATGCCTTCGGGAAAGCCGGGGAAGTTTTCCACTTCTGTGGTGGTCATCAGTTGACCGCCGGGGATGCCTCCCATTTGATAGCCTTCAAAGACTATGGGTTTGAGGTTGGCTCTCCCGGCGTAGATGGCTGCGGTGTAGCCTGCTGGGCCTGAGCCGATAATTACTAGGTTTTCTACGGTTTGGCTGGTCATATTTATTTATTTGAACTCATAACGACTTCGTTTTATCAATTCTAGCAGCGATCGAGCATATTTCTATTTTTGAGGGGTTGAGGGCGATCGGGACAATTAAAGCTAATTTGATAAGCAAATACGATAGGAAAACTAATTTAGTTTTAAATGTTCAATCAATCTCCGAAAATCCCCAAAAATTACCATCCCTCACTATTGATTCCATTCTCATTTACTTGACGAAAGTGCGCCGTTTGAGCTATTATACAATTCCGATACTCAAGCGGTGCTACGACTATTTTTTGGCGCGTAGGCTGAAACCCTTTCAGGACATGGAAGAAGCAAAATCTATAAATGCAATAATCACAATTTATGATGCAAAACTCGCATTTTCAAGTTTAAGAATTGTAAATAAAACTTTGGCGGATTTGACAAGGTACAGGTATTGTGATATGTAAGGTGCGATCGGACAAAAATGCGATCAAGATTTTTACTTTCTTCCCAAATTAACAGAGAATTTTGTACTTGTGTCTGATGGATAAAATCAAGATACTATTTGTTTGCAGCCGGAATAAGTGGAGGAGTTTAACTGCCGAGAAGATATAGCCTTTCTCAGAAAGATGAGGTACGCGAACGGGATAGGGCCTAGGGCCTAGGGCCTAGGGCCTAGGGCCTAGGGCCTAGGGCCTAGGGCAAGGGCAAGGGCATACCTCACTTTTTTGAGAACCGCTATATGCGAGAAAGTTAGTGGCTACAGCGTGCGATCGGCCCGAACGGAAAAAGCTGCGAGAATTAGAGTAACTGAAGGTCTTGTCGGTTGGGCGGATTAGATATTTGTGATGGAGAAGAAGCACGCCGATCGACTTCGCAGCAAGTTTCCCGCAAGTATTCAAGGCAAGCAAGTTATTTGTCTGCAAATCCCCGATAATTACAAATATATGCAGCCGGATTTGGTTGAGATTTTGCAGGCTAAACTAAGTCTGTATCTGGAAATGTCAGACGATAGGACAAGTTTTATGCAGCGCGTTTTAGAACCGGAGGTTATGAATACTTGGGAAGAAGCTGTTGAGTATGACTCGATGGATTTTACTGAGGTGAATGCGGCTTTTGCTAAAAGTGCGATCGCCGCAGGCCCAATGTCTGGGAAAATCTTAGATGCTGGGACTGGTACGGCGAGAATCCCGATCGTCATTGCTCAAATGCGCCCTGCTTGGGAAATGACTTGCATCGATATGTCGGCAAATATGTTGAAATTAGGACTGGAAAATGTGTCCAAGGCAAATGTGCGATCGCAAATTAAGCTAGAATTAGTTGATGCTAAAGCTATGCCTTATCCCGATCGCTATTTTGACATGGTGATTTCCAACAGTATTATTCACCATTTGCCCGATCCGCTGCCGTTTTTGCGCGAAGTTAGGCGAGTCTTAAAACCGAACGGAGCAATATTTTTGCGGGATTTACTCAGGCCCGAAGATGAAGCAATCAGGGATAATTTAGTTGAGGTGTATGCGGGAAATTGCAACTCGCATCAGAAACAGTTATTTAGCGATTCGCTACACGCGGCTTTTATTCTGGCTGAAATACAGACAATGATCGAAACTGCGGGATTGGAAGGTGTGAGGATTTATGAATCTTCAGACAGACACTGGACGGCTGAACGTGCTTGGATGTAAAATTGCGATCGGGCGATCGAACTCAATCTTTCCGGCTCGATTCCCAATTATCTCATATCCCGTCAACATTTCTCACCAAGTTTTCCGGCTCGTCTACTAATTCCAGCTTGAGATC
>Ga0335397_10009476_pt1 | contig 12153 bp, 8 predicted proteins | sample MAT04_FD_205740 | JGI IMG/M metagenome (GOLD analysis project Ga0335397, IMG submission 205740) | Freshwater microbial communities from Lake Fryxell liftoff mats and glacier meltwater in Antarctica - MAT-04 (spades assembly) (version 2) ...
CTGGGCAAGCGCGAGTTGGCGTTCTCTGAAGTGAGCAAGCATTTCACCGGTGTCGCACTGGAGGTTACGCCGACTCACGAATTCAAGCCCGCTGATCTGCGGCGCAAGGTGCGGCTGCGTGATCTCGTTGGCAAGATTTTTGGATTGAAGCGCGCGCTCATCAACATCCTATTGCTGGCCGTGGGATTGGAGGCGGTGGCATTGGTGACGCCGCTGGTGACGCAGTGGGTTGTCGATGGCGCGCTGGTCACCGGGGACAAGGATTTGTTGCTGCTCACCGTGCTCGGCGGTGGCGTGTTGATGATTGTGCAATTCTTGCTGTCGATGGCGCGCGGCTGGATTGGGTTGCGCATGAATCAGCAGCTCTCGATTCAATTCACGGCGAATCTGTTCAGCCATTTGTTGAAACTGCCGCTCGGTTTTTTTGAGAAGCGGCATGTGGGCGACATTACCTCGCGCTTTGGCTCGTTGCAGGCGATTCGCGGCGTGTTGACGCAGGGGACGGTGTCTGCGGCGCTGGACGGCGCGATGGCGGTGATTACGCTCGCGATGATGGGGCTCTACAGTGGCAAGCTCGCGGTTGTGGTGATCGTGGCGCTGTCGCTGTATCTCATCTTGCGCTGGGCGAGCTTCTCGGCGTTTCGTGCGGCGAATGAAGAGAAGATTGTGCTCTCGGCGAAAGAGAACAGCTACTTTCTGGAGACGATCCGCGCGGTGCAGCCGCTCAAACTTTTTGGGCGCACGCCGGAGCGTTTGGCGCGGTAGCAGAACCTGATGGTGGATGTGCAAAACCGTGACCTAACGACGCAGAAGATGGACTTGTGGTTTGGCTCGGCGAACACGCTGATCTTTGGCGTGGAGGGGATGCTCATTTTGTATCTGGGCGGCACGGCGGTACTCGCCCAGCAGATGACACTCGGGATGCTGTTGGCGTTCATGGCGTACAAGGGGCAATTCGCGGGGCGGGCGACGTCGCTGATCAATCTGATCATGCAGGTGAAGATGCTCGGGCTCCATGCCGAGCGGCTGGCGGACATTGCGCTGGAGCCGCCGGAGCGTGAGTCCGTGATGGAAACAGACATTTCGCGCATCGCGCCAAAGATTGAGTTGCGCAACGTGAGCTTTCGCTATGCCGACGGTGAGCCGTGGGTGCTGAAGGATTGTTCGCTCGCGATTGAAGCGGGCGACCATATCGCGATTTGCGGACCGAGTGGTTGCGGCAAGAGCACGCTCCTGAAACTGGTGCTCGGGTTGCTGGACCCCAATGAAGGCGAGATTCGCATTGGCGGCGTGAGTTTGAAGCAGCTCGGCCCGACGCAGTATCGCGCGCTGATCGGCACGGTGATGCAGAACGACTCGTTGATGGCCGGTTCGCTCTCGGAGAACATCGCCTGCTTTGACCCGCAGCTTGATCATGCGCGGGTGGAGACCGTCGCCAGACTCGCGCAAATTCACGAAGAAATCGCCACCATGCCGATGGGGTATCAAACGCTGGTGGGCGATATGGGCAGCACCTTGTCGGGCGGGCAGAAGCAGCGCGTGCTGTTGGCGCGGGCACTGTACAAGCAACCGAAGATATTGGCGCTGGATGAGGCGACCAGCAGTCTCGACGCGGAGAACGAGCGGCAGGTGAATCAGGCGGTGAAGGCGTTGCCGCTGACGCGCATTACGATTGCGCATCGCAGAGAAACCATCAATGCGGCGCAACGTGTGGTGGTGCTGAATTCGGGGCGGGTGATTCGAGATGTGAGGGCGGCTTAACGCGCGAGAACGCTCACTAGCAGGCGCTCACCGCATAATGTGTGCTTCGCATTGGGCTCACTGGCTGCGTGATCGTTTGAATTTACCTGTTGTACTTCTGATTGGCCCGACCGCTTCTGGCAAGAGCGCTGCCGCACTTGATCTTGCGGAGCGGTTCAACGCTGAAATCATCAGCATCGATTCGGCGCTCGTCTATCGCGACATGAATATTGGCACTGCCAAACCGAGCGCAGAAGAGCAGGCGCGAGTGCCGCATCATTTGATCGATTTGATTTCGCCTGTTGAGACGTATTCGGTCGCGCGCTTTCTGGTCGATTGTCGCGCCGCAATTGCTGCTATTCATTCGCGCGGACGGCTGCCGCTTTTGGTTGGCGGCACGATGATGTACGCCAACATTTTGGTTCGTGGACTGAGCGACGTACCGCCCTCGGACGCAGCGATTAGGGCTGAGATTTCTGCCGAGCGCGAGCGCGATGGCATCGAAGTTTTGCATGAAAAATTGTGTGCCGTTGATCCGACAACTGCGGCGCGACTGCCTGCGACGGATACGCAAAGAATCGAGCGCGCGCTCGAAGTGTGGCGGCTGACAGGTACGCCGTTGTCGTCAATGCAAGGGCAACGCAAGCCCGCGCTCACGGCGCTAGAGACGTTGGTGTTGCGCTGGATGCCTGAAGATCGTGCGTGGCTTCATGCGCGCTGCGAGCAACGATTGGTGACGATGTTTGAGCGGGGGCTTGTTGACGAGGTGAGGTCGCTGCGCGAGCGGTACGAACTAAGCGCAGACATGCCGTCGATGCGTTGTGTGGGCTATCGTCAGGTGCTGGATGTGCTGGAGGGCCGGACACCTGAAGCTTTGATGTTTGAGCGAGCGTTGTTCGCGACGCGCCAACTCGCCAAGCGCCAGATCACGTGGTTACGTAGCTTTGAAGGCGCAGTGGTCGCCTGCGACTCTGAATCTGCGACATCGCGAGCCGCTGAATTGATCAAGAAAGCCTGCAATCCCGGATGAACACACATGACGTCTGGTATTCGCCCCATCGCTGGTTTCGTGCAGCAGTCAGGCGCTTGCTTGAGCTGTGGGTTGAGGTGCAGGTTTTTCCGCAGCCGCTGCACATTTCACAAGATATGCCTGTTTGTTATGTTCTGCCACGACGGTCGCTCACCGACAGCGCAATGCTTGACCGGCTCACGCGCATTGAAGATGCGCCGATGTCACACGCACCCTTGGTCATTCCCGGCTTGCAGGAACGCCGCTCGTTCTTTGCGCTACATGAGGATCGCAGCGGGGTGTCGGCTGACCGTTTAACGAGGCTGGTCAGCGCCGTGACTGACGGCCAGATCAGTGACGTGCACCTGGTCCCGGTGAGCATTTTCTGGGGTCGAGCACCTGAGCGGGAAGAGCGCGAAGATCCGCCGTTGCGAGGTATGCGCTGGTTACGAATCTGGGCAGCGGAGGGCTGGGGCGGGCGTTCGCGGCTGCGCAAGCTGTTCTCAATCATTTTTTATCGACGTGCGGTGGTCGCCAAGTTCGATGAGGCCATTTCTCTGCGCGATGTGGTCAATCTCGCGAAAGTCGAAGGGCTGAGTCAGGAGCGCATCGTGCGCCGCGTCGCACGCCTGCTGCGTACCGAATTCCGAACTGAACGGGAAGCCGCGATTGGTCCTGATCTGTCGCATCGGCGAACACTAATCGACAGTATGCTGCGCGAGCCGCGGGTGAGAGCCGCGATGGCGACCGAGGTTGACGCCAGGAAAACGACGCTGTTGAAAGTAGAGCGTCGCGCAGAGTCGGTAGCTCGGGAAATCGCGGCTGACTATTCCTATCTCGTCGTTCGCGTCGGAGAGCGCCTGCTCGGTCGTCTGTGGAATCACATTTACGAGGGCGTGACGGTTGTCGGAACGGAGCGGTTGCAGTCACTCGCGCGCGACAACACGCTGGTTTACGTGCCGTGCCATCGCAGTCATATTGACTATCTTTTGCTCTCTTACGTGATCCACCGGGCGGGGCTGACAGTGCCGCATGTGGCTGCTGGCGCGAATCTGAATTTACCTATCGTCGGTGGCTTGTTGCGTCGCGGTGGCGCGTTCTTTCTGCGCCGCTCGTTTAAGGATGATGAGTTGTACGGCGAGGTGTTCGCAGCATACGTGCATCAAGTGCTGAAGCGCGGCTTTCCGATGGAGTATTTCGTCGAAGGCGGGCGATCAAGAACGGGCCGCATGCTTCCGCCGAAGGCAGGGCTGATCTCGATGACCGTGCAGAGTTATCTGCGTGAACACTCGCGACCGCTCCTGTTCGTGCCGGTCTACATTGGCTACGAAAAACTGATCGAGGGCGGCAGCTATACCGAGGAGCTTTCTGGTGCAAAGAAGCGCCAGGAGTCGGTATTCGGCCTGCTCTCAACGATCAGGAGCCTGCGCAGCGAACGCTACGGCACGGTTGGCGTGACCTTCGCGAAACCGATCACGCTAGGCGAGCTGCTTGAGGACCAGGGCGCGGTAGACATGGATGTCTGGCTTGCAGACAAGGGCTTGCGGAAACGAACATTGACCGAGTTGTCGCGCTTGATTGCCGAGCGCATAAACGGGGCGGCACATTTGAACCCGGTAACTGCTCTGGCCACAACGCTCCTTGCAACGCCCAAGCACGCTGCCGACGCCGCGCAGCTGGCGAGTCTTGTCGAACGGCTGTTACGACTGGCGCGAAGCGCGCACACGGCCTCAGAATTGTTCGCGACAACACTCTCAGGCGACGAGTCGATCAATCACACAACTCGCCTAGGCTATCTCACGCGTCAAAGTCATCCACTGGGCGATGTGGTCAGGGCTAACGAAAAATCTGCGGTGGCCCTGACTTACTTTCGCAACAACGTGCTGCACTGCTTTGCGCTGCCGGGTTTGATTGCCTGCCTCATTGTTCAGCATGGAGTCATCGGACGTACCAAGCTCGCTCGCCAGACGCGTGAACTCTACGACTTGCTGGCGTCGGAGTTGTATTTGCCGCCATGGATCGATTTGGTTGAATCGGGCAGCGATGGTGAACATGGCAGAACGTCGTCAGTGCCGCCGTTCGCGGCCTTCGAGCAAACGATGGCAACACTTGTCTCCGACGGCTGGATCGTTGAAGAAGTGGAAGCGAGCGTCGTCAGTGCCGCGGCGCAAGGTACCGATAGCGCCGCGCACCTGGAATTGCTCGCGTCTGTCATTAGGCCGACACTGACGCGACACGCGCTGATGCTGTCGCTGGTGGTGCGAGCCGAAAGTGGCAGCATGAGCCGTGACTCGGTGGAAAATTTGTGCCAGCAAGCGGCACAGCATCTGGCGATGACACATGTTTTCAACGCGCCAGAGTTCTCAGATCGTACGCAGTTCCGCTCCGCGTTTGAGGCCCTGTTGCAGGCCGGGCGCGTGCGCATCGGTTCCGCTGGATTTGTGCATTTCGATTCTTCGCTGGTCGCGCAGGCCGACGACGCAGCGTTTCTACTCCCGGCCGACACTCGCGCTGCGGTTCTGCGGGCAGCGCAGTTGCGCGCCCAGCCGTTGGCGGCAAGCGCTTAAAATTGCAAGTTCGCTCATTAAGTGCTGCGCAGCAGCGGATGTTGATATGGCTGGCCGGACGCTTTACGACAAACTCTTCGACGCTCACGTGGTTCACACGGAGAGCGATGGCACAGCGCTGCTCTACATTGATCGCCATCTGGTGCACGAAGTGACCAGTCCGCAGGCTTTTGAGGGTCTGAAGCTGGCGGGGCGCAAGCCGTGGCGATCGCAGTCGATGGTTGCGATGCCCGATCACAATACGCCAACCACGCCCGGATTCACCACGATTCTCGATCCGGTTTCACGCACTCAGGTCGAGACGCTGGATGCGAACGCCAAGGAACTGGGGCTGACTTATTACCGTATCGGCGACGTTCGCCGTGGCATCGTTCACGTCGTCGGCCCCGAGCAGGGAGCGACGCTGCCCGGCATGACGGTCGTTTGCGGCGACTCACACACCTCGACACACGGCGCATTCGCTGCACTTGCGTTCGGTATCGGCACCAGCGAAGTCGAGCATGTCATGGCGACGCAATGCTTGCCGCAGAAGAAATCGAAGTCGATGCTGGTGCGTTGCGATGGTCGTCTGCCGACTGGCGTCACGGCGAAAGATCTGGTGCTTGCGATCATTGGCGTGATCGGCACCGCTGGTGGCACCGGTTACGCGCTGGAATTCGGTGGCGAGGCTGTGCGCTCGCTTTCGATGGAAGGACGCATGAGTATGTGCAACATGGCCATCGAGGCTGGAGCCCGAGCCGGTATGGTGGCTTATGACGCGGTGACTGAGGCCTACGTCAAGGGCCGTCCGTTCTCTCCGAACACCCCTGAATTGTGGGATGCTGCGACGAAGCATTGGCGCACCCTCGTGAGTGATACCGACGCAACGTTTGACCGCACCGTTGTGATTGACGCGAGCGCGCTGATTCCGCAAGTGACATGGGGCACGTCACCGGAAATGGTCGTATCGATTGAAGGAAGGGTGCCTGATCCAGACAAGGAAAAAGATGCCACCAAGCGTGAAGGCATTGAGAGGGCACTGGTGTATATGGGGCTCACGCCGAACACGAAGATTTGCGACATCAAGATCGACAAGGTATTCATTGGCTCTTGCACCAATTCGCGCATCGAGGATTTGCGAGCCGCTGCGGCCGTTGTTAAAGGCCGTCGTCGCGCCGATAACGTCACGCTAGCTATGGTCGTGCCGGGTTCCGGACTGGTGAAGGCGCAGGCCGAGCAGGAAGGTCTCGACAAGATTTTTCAGTCCGCAGGCTTTGAGTGGCGAGAACCGGGCTGCTCAATGTGCCTCGCCATGAATGATGATCGTCTGGGCCCGGGTGAGCGCTGCGCATCGACTTCGAACCGTAATTTTGAAGGTCGTCAAGGCACCGGTGGTCGAACGCATCTGGTCAGTCCGGCCATGGCTGCGGCTGCGGGTATTGCTGGACATTTCGCAGACGTTCGTCGCTTCGGGTAATTGAATTGGGAGTATTTGTTATGAAACGTGTATCTGCCGCCGTCGTTCTTGTACTTTTTTCTGTCGTTGCCGCTGGTTGCAACACGCTGCAGGGTGTGGGTAAGGACGTTCAAAAAGCGGGCGAAAAAATCGAAGACGTCGCGAAGAAGAAGTAGCGCATGGAAAAGTTTGTCACCCATACTGGTCTCGTTGCGCCGCTGGATCGGGCCAACGTCGACACCGACGCGATTATTCCCAAGCAATTCTTGAAGTCGATCAAGCGAACAGGCTATGGCCCGAACTGCTTTGACGAGTGGCGCTATCTGGACGTCGGGCAGCCCGGAGTGGATAACAGCCAGCGACCGCTGAATCGCAATTTCGTGCTGAACGAACAGCGTTTCCAGGGAGCAACTATTTTGCTTGCCCGGCAGAATTTCGGCTGTGGTTCGTCGCGCGAACATGCGCCCTGGGCGTTGCAGCAGAATGGTTTCCGCGTGGTCATTGCGCCCTCCTTCGGCGATATTTTTTATAACAATTCGCTTAACAATGGCCTGCTCGTGATCCGCTTGCAGGACGTCGAAGTAGATCGCCTGTTTTCTGACTGCGCGGCCTTCCCCGGCTTTCAGCTGACGGTCGATCTGGAAGCGCAGCGAGTACGTGCGGTGGATGGCAGTTTTGCGTTCGCCTTTGACATCGCGTCCTCGCGCAAAGAGCGTTTGGTCAACGGTTGGGACGACATCAGCTTGACGCTCGGTCGCTCGGATGCGATCCGTGCGTTTGAGGCAAAACATCTTTCTGCACAGCCCTGGCTTGCCTGATTCACTGAGCCGTGGGCGGTGAGTAGTGAGCAGTAAGTGCTCGTCACTCGCCGCGGTACTGCTCACCGCTCACTACTCACAGCTCACAGCCCACAAAAAATGAACATCCTCATCCTCCCCGGCGACGGTATCGGCCCTGAAATCATGGTTCAGGCCGCGCGCGTACTCGAAAAATTGAAATCAGATGGCGAGAACATCACACTTTCACACGGTACTTTGGGCGGCGCTGCCTATGACGCACATGGCCACCCCTATCCCGAAGCGACGCAAGTACTGGCGCGCAGCGCTGATGCGATTTTGCTGGGCTGCGTTGGCGGCCCGCAATACGACACTTTGCCACGTGCCGTGCGGCCGGAGCAGGGTCTGCTCGGCATTCGCAAGGATCTCAAGCTGTTCGCCAATTTGCGTCCCGCGATGCTCTACCCGGAGCTTGCTGCATCGTCTTCATTGAAGCCGGAGATTGTTGCCGGTCTCGACATCATGATCATCCGCGAGTTGACGGGAGACATTTACTTTGGTCAACCGCGTGGTCGTCGCACCAATGCTGCGGGCGAGGACGAGGGCTACGACACGATGCACTACGCACGCTCGGAGGTTGAGCGCATCGCTCGCGTCGGCTTCGAGACCGCGATGAAGCGCAGCAAGAAACTATGCAGCGTCGACAAAGCAAACGTACTCGACACGTCAATCCTGTGGCGCGAAGTCGTTACCGAAATGGGCAAGACTTATCCTGAGGTCCAGCTCTCACATATGTACGTCGACAATGCGGCGATGCAACTTGTACGGGCACCCAAACAATTTGACGTGATCGTGACGGGCAATATCTTTGGCGACATCCTGTCTGACGAGGCTTCGATGCTGGCCGGTTCGATTGGGATGCTGCCGTCAGCCTCACTCGATGCCAATAACAAGGGCTTGTACGAGCCGATTCACGGTTCTGCGCCGGATATTGCGGGTCAGGATAAGGCGAATCCGATTGCGACTATTTTGTCGCTCGGAATGATGATGCGCTACACCTTTGGCCGAGCCGACCTGGCGCTACGACTGGAAACCGCCGTCCGCAAAGTGCTGGCGGCGGGCCTGCGAACGGGTGATATTGCCGCATCAGGTGAGCAGATTGTGGGCACCAAAGCAATGGGTGACGCGCTGATCGCCGCTTTGTAGCGAAAAATCTACAAAACTGTTGTATGACGTTGACATTGAACGTTGACGCCACCGATGCACAACATGTGGTGCTCCAAACCGGCTCACAACACAATATATTGCGTATTGTTGAACGCAGTAACAACGTGGAGTGAGCGCTCGCTAATGGTCCGCCAAACTTAAAGTTAATTCTGAGCTTGCAGCGGCAACTCCATGATGTTATTTTTCTTATAGTTTCAGAATTAAGAGGGCGGCATGCTGCGCCAAAAACCACTCGTTGTTTCGCTTGTACTGGCGGGATTGATTGCCACCACGGATGTTGGGGCGCTCGGCTTGGGCCGACTTAGCGTGAGCTCTCCGCTCGGGCAGCCACTTGTCGCCGAGGTCGATCTGACCGTCGCGCCAGGTGAAGATATCGATTCGATCCGTGCAAATATCGCCTCTCCGGCTGTGTACCGGGCGGCTAATGTCGAATATCAGAGCGTGGTTCAAACCATCCGCGCGCAAGTGCTACGACGGGCCAACGGCCAGCCGTATCTGCGTCTGGTGAGCAGCCAGTCGCTGAACGACCCGTACCTTGATCTGCTGCTGGAGGTGAATTCCAGCACCGGTCGCCTGGTGCGCGAATACGTATTTTTGCTGGATCCTCCGGGTGCAGCCGCATCGCAATCGGTGGAACCGACGCAACCGTCATTGCCGTCAATGCCCGCGCGCGCAACGTCGGCAGCACCAGTTGCGCCATCCACCCCTGTTACCCGACCGAGTGCCGTCAGCAGCCCTCCTACACCGCCGTCTTCCGGGGATGGTTCGGGCTATACCGTGAAATCGGGTGACACGTTGTCCGGCATCGCGGGTCGTAATCTGGCTTCCGGAGTGACCATCGAACAATTGATGATCGCCATTCAGCGTGCGAACCCTAACGCATTTATCGGCGGCAATATCAATCGGTTGCGTGCTGGAGCAACACTAAATGTGCCTTCCGGTAGCGACGCACAGTCGGTCCCCCAGAACAATGCGATTAGCGAAGTCCGCGCGCAAACGGCAAGCTGGCGTGGCTACACGGCGCGAGTCGCCGACTCCGTGCCTAACGTTGCGATGGATCAACCCGCCGCTCGCGCGAGCGGAAAAGTTTCTGGCGCAGTCGCCGATACCGGCGGCGGGGTTAGTGCCGCCGACAAACTGAAATTATCCCAAGGCGAACGTAACAAGCCGTCGTCGTCGACTGAAAGCAAAGTCGCTGCAGCCAAAGCGCTGAAAGAAGAGCAGTCGCGCACGGCACAGCTGGAAAAAATCAAACGGGATCAGGAACGGGTACTTACGCTGAAGAACGAAGCGTTTGCCGAGGCTCAAGCCAAAGCGAAAGCCGCACCTCCGCCACCCGCGCCAATTCCGCCTGTCGCCATTGCCAAAGTTGAACCGCCCAAGGTAGTGGCACCACCGCCTCCGCCACCTCCGCCGCCGGTCGTGGCGCCAACACCGCCTCCACCACCACCTGCTCCAACGCCAGTTGCGCCGCCACCGCCTCCTGCGCCCGTTCCTGCACCGGTAGTAGCGCCGCCACCGCCACCGCCACCTCCGCCTGCGCCAGCGCCGACTCCGGTATCACCACCGGCTGTGGCCAAAGCTCCAGCCGCGGCACCCGTAGCTGAAGCCAGCATGTTTGACTGGCTCGGCGACAATCCGATGCCGCTTGCGGCCGGTGGCTTGGGCATTTTGGCGTTGCTGGGCGCGTTCCTATGGAGCCGTGGGCGCAAGAAAACGCCGTCGTCATCTGCCAATTCCAAAATGGCGGACCCAGTCGTCAACACGATGAATCCGGACACGGTGTTTGGGACGTCTGGTCTGGGCGTAGTCAAAACCAACGATATGCCAGTGCAGAGCCAGTTCAGCCGCTCTGGCATGGGCACGATCGATTCGGGCGAGGTTGATCCGGTCGCTGAGGCCGAGGTTTACATCGCGTACGGACGGGAAGCTCAAGCCGAAGAAATTCTGCGCGAAGCACTGCTGCGTGATCCACATCGTCTCGATGTGGCAACGAAGCTGGCCGAAATTAACGCGACGCAGGGCAAACGTGACGTGTTCGACAAGCTTGCGGGTGACATTGCTGCGCTTGATCGTAACAACGAATACAAGCAAAAACTGGCTGTTATTGCGGCTACGCACTTTCCGGGACACCCGTTGGCTGACGGCGCTAATCCGCCATCCGCTCGCGGCGCTGACAGTGTTGTTAAGTTCGTTGCCCCGGCGGCTGCTGTTGGTGCTTCGGCTGAGACCGTTGTTTCGACAACTGGCTTCGCGGCGCTGGATTCGCCAACCGCACTAGGCGGAAGCGCCGCTGCCGCAGCCACTCGGGCTAGTGTTCCGGTGTCGAGCTCGCTCGATTTCGTGCTGGACGGCATGACCATCGCGAAGCCAAGCAGCCCACCGCCACCCGCGCCGAGCTTTACGCCAATTGCAGAGCCTGTGGTTTCGTCGGTGTCGAGTTCCCCGAACCGGAAATCGCTGGAGCAGGATCTGGCCGAGCTGGAAGCATCACTCAAAAAAGCAACGTCAACGGGCCAAATGCCTGAAGGCGGCATGGACTTCACCGACTTCTCAACGGCTACGCCGACTAACCTCGGAACCGTCGGGCCGTCGATGCGACCAGAAATGCTGGATCTGAGTTTCGATGCGGGTCGTCAAGGCTTTGTTGATCCAACGCCGTCGATCCTTGATGGTCAATGGCATGACGCGTCAACGAAGCTCGATCTCGCGCGCGCTTACGAAGAAATGGGTGACCGCGAAGGTGCCCGCGAAATCCTGCGCGAAGTGATTCACGATGGCGATGAAGCACAGCAGGCCGAAGCCAAAGCGATGCTTGGCAAGCTCGGCGGCTAGTCACAGCTAAACCCGTATCGATAGTTCATTAGAAATACCCCCGCCAGCGGATCAACCTCCGCAGCGCTGGGCGCTCGGGCTTGAGTATCGCGGCGTCGCCTACTGCGGCTGGCAACGGCAAGTTGGCCAGCCGTCCGTGCAGCAAAAGCTGGAAGAGGCGCTCTCAAAAATCGCGATGATTCCGATCAGCGTCATCGCGGCGGGCCGCACGGACACCGGCGTTCACGCTTCCCTGCAAGTCGTTCATTTCGAAACTGACGTGTTGCGCGACGCCATCGCCTGGGTACGCGGTGGCAATCAATATTTGCCGGATGACGTCGCTATTCGCTGGGCGGCGCCGGTCGATAACGAGTTTCACGCACGCTTCGCCGCGACTTCGCGGCGCTATGTCTATCTGCTCGCGTCGCAGCCGCACCGACCCGGTTTGAATCGCGGACTGGTTGGCTGGACGCATTGGCCGCTGGAGATTTCCCGCATTGAGGCGGCATTGCCTGCGCTGTGGGGCAAGCACGACTTCACTAGTTTTCGTGCATCCGAATGTCAGGCGAAATCGCCGATCAAAAC
>Ga0335397_10009478_pt1 | contig 12153 bp, 8 predicted proteins | sample MAT04_FD_205740 | JGI IMG/M metagenome (GOLD analysis project Ga0335397, IMG submission 205740) | Freshwater microbial communities from Lake Fryxell liftoff mats and glacier meltwater in Antarctica - MAT-04 (spades assembly) (version 2) ...
GACCACTACGCCTGGAGCAGCTCTGAAAACCTCAGCGATTCCACCCTCGCCAATCCGCTCTGCACCGCCGATACCAGCCGGTGGTACACCGTGCGCATGTGGGACGATGGCGGAAATGTATGTCCGCAAACAATTCCGGTTTTTGTGGAAGTGGGAGATATTCCGCGACCGGCACCGCTTGCGGTAAACAACAGTGGCTGCCCCAACAATTCTGGAAGAATTCGTTTTCAAAATACTCCGGGAAAAGCACCCTTAATCTACTCCGTGGGTGACATCACCCAACCCGGACCCGATTTTAATAGCCTGCCACCTGGGACCTATCCGGTATCTGTCACCGATGCCCTCGGCTGCTCCTGGGATAGCGTCGCAACGATCGGACTCAACACGGTGCAAACCGCAGCCTTCACCCCCAATCCCACCACGGGTGATTCTCCGCTCACGGTCTATTTTGCCAATCAGAGCACCAACGCCACGGGGTACCAATGGCTCGTGGATGGAGAGCCCTTCAGCACTGGTTTTAATGCCATTTACACCTTTGCCGACAGCGGTTACTTTGAAGTGAGCCTCGTGGCCTGGGTCGGTGTACCCTCCTGCGCCGATACCGCCACCTACCTCATCCGCGTAGATCCGGGTATCAAAGTAGCCATGCCCAATATCATCACCCCCAACGGCGATGGATTGAACGACAGGCTCGTGGCCCAGCTTTTTGGCGTAAGCCGCATCTCCTGGGCCATTTACAACCGGTGGGGACAGGAAATTTCAATTGGAGAGGATAGCTCCGGCACTTCAGAACTCGAGCTCTGGGATGCCCAATCGGGCGGGAATCAAGTGTCCGAAGGAGTTTATCAGATCACAGCCGTGGTGCAGGGCTTGTCGGGTAAAGTGGAGAGGATGCAATTTCAGGTGACGGTGGTGCGGTAATCATTGGGCGTTAAATTCCAAAGCTGCCTGCAGCTCTTCATTTTCTTCACAGGCTGCTTGCAGCCCAACACCTCATCTTTAATTTTCTTCATCCCTTCATTTTCTTCAAGTTAAAAAAAAGTTGCTGCGAAGCAGCACAGCAGCTTACCAGGTAATGAGCAATGAGTAAATCGAAAACAAAATCCACCTGCGATTTCACGAGCCGACAAGATCCATCACTGCCTGACCGCCGGCAGGCGGGCGTTCTGGATGACAGGCACCATGAATATATAGGAGATATAAAAGGGCGGCTCCGCCGCCCTTTATCCTTACATCCCACAATCCTCAACCGCCCCGGCGGTCAGGCATCATCAGATCAACTAATCAATTCATTTCCTTCATCTGAAAAACAGCCCCAAGCGCAATCCCCAACTGCGCCAAACCATAGGTACCCATCACGGCCAAATCACCAAACTCCAAAGGTTCTACAAATTTATTCCAAGCCAAAAGGCTGTCAGAAGCCGCAAAGAGAACCGCACCGGCTGCAATGCTCCAAAAACTCCTCGTGCTTACCTTTTCATACCGGTTGAAAGCCATGAGCAACATCACGGTAATCACAAGCGTGTAAATCAACACCGGGCCCAACATGTCGCCGAGGTAATTTTTGATCAGGCTGAAAAAATAAAGTCCGTAGGCCACAATACCGATCATCACCCAGCCGTGGCGTTTGAGCAATGGAATGGTGTGGTGCGACAGGTAGGTGCGGGTAAAAGCGATGGCGTAAAAAATGTGGGCCAGGAGAAACGATCCTAGTCCGTAAATAAAATACGAATTGTCATCCGCATCAAACATGAGAAACACATCTCCCATCAGTGACAAAACCAGTCCACCGAGCATGAGCCACCCAAACCTGTTGGATTCGCGCTTGCGAATGGAAAGCGTGAAGAAGAGAATCAACAAGCCTAACAGAGCAGGTTTGCTAATCATGGCGAGCAATGAATCGTCGACCACAAGCGCATATAGATGAAAAATGAGCACCAGGCCGTAAACAATCAGAAACGCAAGGGTTTTCATTTGGCGCGGGCAACCCTGTGAAATCCAATCCGCATCAATATTCCCAAGGATCCAAATGCCCAGATGGCCATGCCCAATGGCATCCACCATCCGGTGAGACCTTCAAAAAACAGATAAAGCGTAAGGGCGATGGTGAGAAAAAAACGGATGAGCTCCATGGTGACCGCCTGTTGTTTATTTTCAAACATCAGACCCAGGCCCATCACAGACAGCACCACCAGGGCGGCGAGCAAAAGCTGGATGGAATAACCGAAGGTAGCGAGGTTGAACAAAAAAAGAGCAGTTCCCACGAGAACGAGCAGATATTGAGCAAAGAGATAAAAATTGAGGGCCGGTGAGATGTCAATGTCAAATTTCTGGTACGTCTCCCGGTCGACGGGTTTTGGCCGACGGAATCCGCCGAGTTCGGCCGGGTACCATCCCGGAGGCATGAAGGCCAGTCGAATTTTATTGCCTATTCCCGGCACCTGCTTCATTTCCTGCCAAAGGGCGACAAAAGGCTGGAGATTGGCTTTGATTGGATTCCAGCTGTTTACAGGCGTGGTGATGCCATAGGTTGGGCGCTCCTCTTCCGGTTGAAAAGTGCCAAACATCCGGTCCCAAAACATCAGGCTGCCGGCGTGGTTGCGGTCGATGTATTTTGGGTCGCGGCCATGGTGCACGCGGTGGTGTGAAGGTGTATTGAACACATATTCAAACCACCGGGGCATTTTGTCGATCACCTCGGTGTGAATCCAAAACTGATAGAGCAGATTGAAGGCTCCGACGAGCAGAAACCACTCCGTTTTGAAACCCAGAATGGCCAACGGGAAATAAAAATAAAAGGTGAACATTTTCTGAAAAACGCTTTGCCGCAAGGCCACCGAAAGATTGTAATCCTCGCTTTGGTGGTGCACGATATGTCCCAACCAGAATAAATTCACTTCGTGGCTCATGCGGTGCGCCCAGTAATAGCAAAAATCCACACCGATAAAACACAGCAAAATCCAATACCAGGTATCGGCGAGGCTGAAAACAGCAAATTTTGTGTAAACGAAATGATAAGCGGCCACCGTGAAAACCTTGGCAAAAACCCCCGTGAGTTGTTCCACGATACCGCAACTGATATTGGCCACGGCATCGTTGAGCCGGTACAATTTCCGGTTTTGGTAATAACCATAACCTACCTCTACGCCAATCAGAATAAAAAAAACGGGTATGGCGAGTATTACCGGACTTACATCCATATAGTGGAGTTTGGACCAAAAATACAAAGGTTTGGGGTGTATAGAAAATTAATTTTTCCCGGGTTTTGCAATTCACCGCCATTCTCCAACCTCGGCGACACTGAAACAGATATTGTCCGCTGCGTGACCATCTTTTTTACGCAGAGAGGTAGAAACGAGTCTTCGACCCTCCCCTCCAAAGAGTTGTTGTTGGCCACTAAGATAAAGAACAGTTTGAAAGCGAATCACAACTGGGGTCCGTCGCCCGGGAAATGCTGAACCGTTGTGGGCCACTAAGATAAAGAACAGTTTGAAAGCGAATCACAACTGCAAACTTCCAGTGCAAGTTTCATTGATGGTTGTGGGCCACTAAGATAAAGAACAGTTTGAAAGCGAATCACAACGGAAAGGATCCCATGCATAGAATGAGATGTGTTGTGGGCCACTAAGATAAAGAACAGTTTGAAAGCGAATCACAACGAATCGCGTTCGAACGCGCTTAGAAGGCTGGTTGTAGGCCACTAAGATAAAGAACAGTTTGAAAGCAAATCACAACAATAAATCTTTGTTGTGTTTCTGGTTTAAGTTGTGGGCCATTAAGATAAAGAACAATCTGAAAGCAAAGCACAACATTTTGAGCCAACATATACAGCCTAACATCTACCCAAAACCCGATATTTTTTACGAATAATTAAAAAATATCGGATATTATTTACGGTTACAGGAAAAATATCGGGTTTTTCCGTCGCAAAAAAACCCATCAGAAGCTCATCAGTTAAAGCGCATATCAAAAAAAACAAACATTGAACTCACCTCTCATACTTCATATCTTACCCCGTCACCTCCAATTCACTCCGAAACCTACATCCAGGCAAATAAGGATTGAAACAAATAAAATACTGAAGCACTACTGGCCGGATGCCTACTCCGAAACCCACAACCAGTCAAATAAGAATTGAAACTACCAGTATGAACCAAAAATATAAATTAGTACACCAAATCCGAAACCTACATCCAGTCAAATAAGGATTCGTTAATCGTCAATCCGCAATCGTAAATCTTTCCCCGCCCGCGCCCTGACCCTAAAGGGCACCACCGCACGAATCCCCAGCTGCCCGGGTTCTGGCCTGGAAAGGATACGGCCTTACTGTGCGAAGGACAACATGCTCTTTGAACGCAGAAATTAGTCGGCTTAATGAGATTTCTTGCTAATGAAAACTTTCGTTCTGTGCCCTCCTACACGCAGCTCGTCTCTGCGATCTCTGCGTAAAAAAAATTGTCCGCGCAGCGGACACAAAAAATTCTGTGCTCTCTGCCACCCTACACGTCTCTGTGCTCTCCCTGACTGCCGAAGGCAGTTGCGTAAAAACCTTTGTTCGCATCGCGGACAAAAAATCTCCTCCTCAACGTAAAAACCACTGTTCGCGCTACGGACACAACAAATTCTGTGCTCTCTGCCCCCTACAAATCTCTGCGATCTCCCTAACTGCCGGAGGCAGTTGCGTAAAAACCATTGTCCGCATCGCGGACAATAAAACATCCTCAGCGTAAAATCTACTATTCGCGTAGCGAACATACCCGACTTACTCAAACAACCATTTAGAGTACGTGCGTCACTAATATGACCTATCAATCTATATGAAAACCAGAAATAATCAAATGATCTCTACACGGGTAAAAAGAGGGGGAAGGAAAATATTTACAACATTTTGCACCGTATTCCTATTTGCGGGTCTACAAGCTCAAATCCAATTTGAACGCATCCTACCTCCCCTTCCCGCTCCCCAAGTTATTGCAGATTTTCAACAAGTTAATGGAGGCAGTGCAGTTGCATTTGCCGATGTGGACGGTGATAATGATGACGATGTCCTAATCTCAGGGGTGAATAACTACGCTGAACGTATCTCAAATCTTTATACCAATGAAGGAAACGGGAATTTTACATTGGTTGCCGGCACATCGTTTGAAGGTGTTTCAGAAGGATCGATCGCCTTTTTGGACGTAGACGGAGATAGCGACTCTGATGTCCTAATTAGAGGAGTGAATGACCTCTTTCAATTAAGTACACGACTCTACATCAATGATGGCAATGGAAACTTTTCATTTGTACCGGGCACACCATTCGATGGTGTTAGGTATGGGAGCATGGCTCTTGCAGACGTTGATGGCGATAATGATCCGGATTTATTAATTACCGGCCTGAACACCGCTGGATTGTCTATTGCAAAACTCTACCTGAATAATGGAAGTGGAAATTTCACGCTTAAAACCGGAACGCCATTCATTGGCGTGCAATTCAGTGCCTGCGCATTTGCCGACATCAACGGCGACGGCGATCAGGATGTAATCATTTCGGGATTTACCAGTGCAAATCAAACAGTCACGAAATTATATGTCAATGACGGCAATGGCAATTTCTCTTCTGTATCCAGCTTGTTGGAAGGTGTGACTTTTGGAGCCATCGCTTTTGCAGATACAGACAATGATGGAGATTTAGATGTAATAATTAACGGTGATGGCAATTTTGGACCTATCACAAAACTCTATAAGAACAATGGGAATGGAAGTTTTGCTGTGGCAATTGTTGATGCTTTTGTTGGAGTATCCAAAGGAACGATAGACTTTGCAGATGTTAACGGAAATGGCTATCCGGATGTGGTGATTTCAGGGTTTAATAGTATAGGGCGATCCACAAATCTTTACACCAACACTGGAAGTGGATTCATGCTTACGGTTTACGGTACACCTTTCCCCCATGTTGGTTTCAGTGACAATTCTTTTGCAGATGTGGATGGGGATAATGATCACGATATTTTAATCACAGGTCAAAGTGCCAATGGAATCATTACTGAGCTTTATACCAATGACGGCAACGGAATTTTTGTTCCTGTCACAGGTTCGCCATTCGATGCCGTAGGTTCTGCTTCATTGGCTTTCTCCGATGTAAATGGAGATGATCACGTGGATGTGGTAATCATGGAACAGCTTACACAGCAAAAAAGTGTAAAACTCTACACCAACGATGGCAACGGACTGTTCAATAAAATCAGCGGTACTCCATCTCAGTCCATAATAGCAGGTTCAATAGATCTCGCAGATTTGAACGGAGATGATGATCCGGATATTCTGATTACAGGCCAGCTCATAAATGATTTTCCAATCACCTTTCAATATTCAAATAATGGCAGTGGTAACTTTACCCTGGTGCCTGATACACCATTCGATAAAGTTTCATTTGGTTCAACAGGCTTTGCAGATGTGGATGGAGATGGGGATGTTGATATATTAATCACGGGATCATCTTTGAATGGGCCCATTGCTAAACTGTATTCCAATGATGGTGATGGAAATTTTACACTTATCACGGATACACCCTTTGGAGGTGTAACGCGCAGTAAGTGCATTTTTGGTGACGTGAATGGTGATGGGTACCCCGATGTCTTAATCTCAGGTATGAATGCTGCTGATGAATTTACTACACGGCTTTATATCAACAATACCAACGGAAATTTCACTTTGATGGAAGGCACTCCTTTTGACGGAGTGATATTTGGAGCAATAGCTTTTGCCAATGTGGATGAGGACGATGATCCCGATATTTTCATCACCGGATTAAATAGCCTTTCTGAACCAATTGCAAAACTTTACATCAACGACGGCAGCGGAAACTATAGTATAGCTAACAACACCCCTTTCGAAGGAGTGCAACATAGCTCTGTCGCTTTCGCAGATATAGATGGAGATGGAGATCAGGATGTGTTAATTGCGGGAAGCAATATTTCGAATCCCGATCTCACTCAACTGTATATCAATGATGGCAATGGTAACTTTTCTTTTGTCGCTGATATTACATTCGTTGGTGTCCATTCAGGTACCGTCGCTTTTGCAGATGTAGACGGAGATGATAAACCAGATATCTTAATTACAGGGTATTCTCTTTACGGAAAGACTGCAAGGTTATATCGAAATACGACTCCTTCTCTTTCCTGCACTGTGTCGGCCTCCTGCACACCTTACACCCTCACCCTCTCAGCAGCAGGCACAGCCACGATGAATCCATTTGATCTAAACAATGGCTCCTCAGTAAGCTGCGGCACACCCCTCCTCAGCCTCAGCCAAACAGAATTTGACTGCACACACATCGGCGAAAACACAGTTACCCTTACAGTGGAAGATGAAAATGGCAACACCCAAACCTGCACCAACACTGTCACCGTCGTTGATAACCTGCCACCTGTTGCATCCTGCGCCAATATCGAGGTGTACCTGGATGAAAACGGACTGGCCACAATAACACCGGAACAAGTGGGCGGAAATTCTATCGACAATTGCGTCATCCTGAGCATTGAATTAAATACAGATACCTTTTCAGAAAATGACTTTGGACTCCAGGAAGTCATTGTAACCGTTACCGACCTGAGTGGAAACCTCAGCACATGCATCGCCAACGTCACCGTTTTGCCTTATGATGCAACCTGTCAGGCAAATGGCGGCAGCCTCAACGCCCCATCCGATGTCAGCTTTTGCGTCGGTACAGGCACCCCGGTTGGCATAAACATTTCAATCACCGGAGCGACAGGTAGCCTTCAACGCTGGGCCCTGATCAATGCAACGGGCAACATCATCGAAACCCGCACAAACAACTCCCTGTTTAACCTCGACAACAAAACCCCCGGCAATTACACGATCGGGTATATGCGTTACGAATCGGACGTCAACCTCGCAGGCCTGACAAACATTTCCCAGATTAACAATCTCCAGGGCTGTTTTAGCCTTGCATCCAATCCAATCCAGATTTTCCTGAGACCCCAGCCGTTTGGTGGAGTGATATCTCCCACGACCACCACCTCTATTTGTGCGAATCAGGGTCCATTAACACGGGTACAGGTAAACCTCACAGGTGCTGTTGGTGAATTCACCCGATTTGGTATCCTCGACCCGGATGACAACAACCGCATTGTGGGCAGCAGCGCGATTCCAAATATCAATTTTAACGGGCTGTCCTCTGGGAATTACCTGATTGTACACCTCAGCTACCAGGCTGGCGTCAACCTGTCACAGGTTCAATTTCCCAGTGATCTGACAGGTTGTTATGATGTGTCAAATGTCATACCGGTAGATGTGCTGGACTGTTTTGGACGTGCAACCCTCACCTCACAACCAAATCCCACCTCAGCGCAATCATACGTCACTTTTACCAACCCGGTGGAAGCGCAGACCACCCTGGAAGTATTCGACCTCAATGGCCGGATGATCACCCAGCTGTTCAATTCGCACAGCGCCCCCGGACAAGAATACCGGTTTGAATTTGACGCAAGTCAACTCCCGAATGGCGTCTATGTATACAGACTTACCACGGGAAGGGAAGTATTGATAGAGAAGTTCATGATCGCGAGGTAGAAAGATATGGAGATCAACTGAATAGACGATTGGTTAATTAGTTGATTCGTAAATCATAAATCGGCACCCATAAATCTTAATTTACACCCCCAAATTTACAAACCCATTCATCCTCACATCTTCCACCATTTTCCCCTCATACAGGCTCTGCAACCCAACCACGGCCATCAACACCTCATCCGGTTTAGCAGCCGGAGGACTAAAAACCATCTCTTGAGCAACTTTTTCGCCGTAAGAAACTGGTTCGGTTACAATTTTCTTTTTCCATCCCGATTTCAGCGTTTTTAGAGGGTCAAGTAAATTTTACGGGGAGAATGATAGATTTGTGTAAAATCAAATCATTTGAATAAATCGTTGATCAGCCATGTTCTTCCTGAAGAACTGATTTTATATTTTGATCTTATCGGCATTTTGGAGCTGTGCGATTTAAGGAACAAATCGGTTTACATCGAAGTTGAACTTGAAGAAAAGAATGTGCTTCCATCCGGCTATGAGGATGGTTGTTATGAGTCGAAAGGATTCTTATCGTGCAAAAGAGTTCAGGACTTTCCTCTTCGCGGCAAGGCTGTTTATCTGAATATAAGGCGTCGCAGATGGCGTCATAAAGAGACCAAAGAAGAGATCAGGAGTGACTATTCATTCATAGCGGAGGGTGCCAAATTAACACAGGAACTGGCCGATTTTTTAAAAGGTACAGGTAGAGACCCGCGAAGATACCATTAGCAATATTGCGAGTTATTACAATATTGAAGCGGGTAAATTGCGCCGCCATTACAAGAAATACAGCAGTGGCTTTGACTCCTGGGATCAGCGCGGTCATGCAGAAGATTATATGCTTTATCCCCACAACATGGGTGAGCATCTAAGCATTGACGAAGTGAGTTTATCTAAAGGAGAGCTTTACACTTTCGTTACCAATAAGAAGGGCAGGGCCAAACGGGGCACCTTGGTGGCGTCGATAAAAGGGACGCGTTCGCAAGACATCATTGATGTTTTGGAAAAGCTATCGATGGAAAGCCGTAAAAAGGTGCGAGAAATAACCCTGGACATGGCTAAAAATATGGAATCGTCAGTAAAGTTAAGTTTCCCGAAGGCCACGCTGGTTACTGATCGATTTCATGTGGTAAAACTTGCGATGGAGTCCTTGCAACACCTGCGGATAAAACAACGGTGGGAAGAACTCGATAAAGAAAATGACCAGATCGAAAAAGCCAAAAAGCAAGGAGCCAAGTATAAACCAAAACTCCTGTCCAACGGTGACACGCCCAAACAGCTTCTGGCCCGCAGTCGATATATCATCGCAAAGAAACCAAACCAGTGGACAATTAATCAGAAAGAAAGGGCTGAGTTATTGTTCCAGGTGTACCCACACTTAGAGACAGCTTATAAGCATATGCTTGAGTTCAGATCAATATACGAATGCACAGATAAAATCATGGCTTCCGAGCGATTCAAACACTGGATCAAGGATACAACTGATCAAGAACTGAAGGAATTTTACACCACTGCCAATACCGTGAAAGCCAATTTTGAACACATTCTTAACTTCTTTAATAACAGAAGTACCAATGCAAGTGCCGAATCTTTTAATGCCAAAATAAAACTCTTCAGAGCGAACCTAAGAGGGGTTACCGATACAGCTTTTTTCTTGTTCAGATTAAATAAACTCTTCGCGTAATCCCCGTAAATTAAACGTGTCCCTTTTTAGATCAATAAATTTCAGCACCACCCAAACGCGATAATGATCTGCAGTCGATCCGGTCAATATTTCTGACGGAAGCTCCGGCACCTTCGCAACGACGCCGTTTTTTCCCTTTTTGAATTTCGTTTTCCTGAGGACTTGCAGTACCTCCTTGGGAAATGCCGAATTTGCCGTAAACGAACTTGTCCGGTGCACATTTTTACTCAGCAAGACCCGCGTTCCAAGCCCCCCTTCTTCAGATGCGTGCGTCATGAGTTTCTGAGTGATATATCCAGTCATCTTCGAATGATAGAAAGTATCTGCCTGATGCTTATGGGCCTTAAATTCTCGCAACGCCCTTCCAAACTGACTGCCTGTTACGTTGCTTTTACCTGCCCTTCCATGACTCGTTTCTGCCGCCTTTTTTTTCTCTGAAGTGCTCAACTTAGCGCGCTTCACCCGAACCACAGTTTTGCCGTTGAGCTGATAAAAAACAAATCCGCCCATACCACCTCTGTAATTTTCATTGCCTGTTAACTCTGCCATATCATTTCGTTTTTAAATTGGTATCATTCATACGCTTCTCATCATAAACAAGTAGACACCGAATGCTTCAAACCCGCATGTCTCAAGTGTCCCACGACACCCTACCAGCAGCACATCGACCAGCCCTCAACCGACACCCAACCAGCCACCAGATAAGCACCAAAAAGCCACCAACAAGCACCTAACAAAGGGGCAAACCCATGGTTCACCCATAGTCTACCCATAGTTAACCCATACTCCAAAATGCAATCTATGAAATATTGTTGTGCGAATCGCCTCACCACCAGACACTAAAACAAAATACGAAAAAATTATCGCTAATTTCAGGTTTCCCTCCTAAAAATTTGTCATTTTCCGCTAAATCGTAAATCCCAATTCGGCAATCGTAAATAGTAAAAAGTAAATTTGTCCCAATGATTTTATACAACGTAACCGTAAGCATAGACCACACCGCAGAAGAAGCCTGGCTGGAGTGGATGAAGGCTGTGCACATTCCGGATATGATCGCCACCGGGTATTTCGTACAAGCCCGCATAGCCCGCATCCTCGCCGAAGAGGAAGGTGGCAAATCTTACAGTGTGCAATATTTTGCGAAAAGCATGACTGACTTTGAAGCCTACGAACGCACTGAAGCGGCCCGTTTGCGCAGAGATCACCAGGATAAATTTGGCGCCCAAACCGCAGCTTTCAGAACCCTGCTCCACATCGTACACGACTCCAATGAATAAAGTCCGGGCCAAAAAACACCTCGGGCAGCATTTCCTGACGGAAATACCCATCGCCGAAAAAATCGCCGCATCCCTGACCATGGCAACCAGTAAGGGCCATGTACTCGAAATCGGACCCGGAACAGGCATCCTCACCCGGGCCCTGCTCGCACGCGATATCGCTTCTTTGCAGTTGATCGAAATAGACAAAGAATCAGTGGATTACCTCCACACCAACCATCCGGAACTCAAAGGACTGATCATCGAAGGTGACTTTTTAAAACTCCCCCTCGAAACCCTTTTCGGCGGCGAAGCATTTTCCCTGATTGGCAACTTTCCTTACAACATCTCTTCGCAGATCCTTTTCCGCATGCTGGAAGATGTGGAACGCATACCGGAAATGGTCGGCATGTTTCAGCGCGAAGTGGCCCTGCGTATCGCCTCGCCACCGGGCAACAAAGATTACGGGATTCTCAGCGTGCTCATCCAGACTTACTACACGGTCGAATATCTATTCACCGTCGAACCGGGCGCTTTCAACCCGCCGCCCAAGGTGCGAAGCGCCGTAATCCGCCTTTTGCGAAATGACCGAAAAAGCCTGCCCGTTTCCGGAAAATTTTTCAAAGCCGTGGTCAAAACA
>Ga0335397_10009480_pt1 | contig 12150 bp, 9 predicted proteins | sample MAT04_FD_205740 | JGI IMG/M metagenome (GOLD analysis project Ga0335397, IMG submission 205740) | Freshwater microbial communities from Lake Fryxell liftoff mats and glacier meltwater in Antarctica - MAT-04 (spades assembly) (version 2) ...
ACCCACTGACCGCGCCGATCACGGGTTTGGCGAGCCGTGCCAAGCGCGACCAGTCGGTAAAATCATCATTGATCATCTCGACGGCGGTCTTGTCCGCCATTTGCTTGATGTCGGCACCTGCCGCAAACGCGCGGTCACTGCCCGTCAGCACCATACAACCGGTGTTCGGGTCACGGTCGAAGGCTTCGAGCGCCTCAAAAATTTCGCGGGTGATCTGGCTGTTCAGGGCATTCAAAGCTTGGGGGCGGTTTAGGCGTACCAAGCCGACACCTTCGGCGGGGGTCTCGGTGAGGATCATCTCATAAGTCATTTTTCAAAGTCTCCAGGTAAAAATAGGCATTGGGGGACAGGGATTAGAAAACAGTATCGCCGTCCACAAAAATAAGGATTAGGGATTGGGGGGTATTTTTGACACATTCACTCGTAAGCCCTTCATCCTCTCAAAGACTCATCTAAGGAGTCATCTTTTCTGTAGACTTTATTTCATAAACCCATTCAGGTTCATACTCGTACACACGCCTTTCGCGCCATCTAAAGCTGCTAGGCGACCCACCGTAAAAAGCAGAATTGGGATCAAGCCACGGTGGGTTGGATCGGTATTTTCCTTGGTTCTTATTATATCGAACACCAGTTATTCGATATTTCTCACCGACACTTCCTTTTGCCTTTTGCTGTTCGATATCGAGATTAGCCGCTTCCCAAGTAATAGCTCGAACGGCTATATAATAATCTTTCTCGTCAAACCTGCCATTTTTTGTAAATTGGGATTTTGGCGGATAATGGGGTTTAAGGGTTCTCTTGTATAGTCCGTATTCGACGAAACGAAATTGCAATTTATCTTGAGACGATTCATACCGTTCACAACCAATAATATCTACCCATTTTTTAGCAGATTGTTGCATGTTCTGTTTTACAAACAAGATTGCCATAGCACCATCAGTAGCGGCATATTCAAGATACAGGGTAAGTAATTTCTCGTTCACTTTATATCCCTAACTAATACTGAACCATGCCTCATAATACGGGTAATATTATAACTGGTCATGTAGGTATTTGAGAAGAGGGGATGAAGGCAGTAGGGATTAGGGGGCAGGGATTAGAAAACAGCGTCGCCGTCCACATTCTCGTCACTGGTGACTACTTCGCCGATGCTGTTGGCGAATCAAAATAGGAGATGATCCGTAGGGGCGCAATGCCTTGCGCCTCCACAAAAACGACACGCCGACCCTAGATAAAATCAATTCGCCAACAGCATCTTCGCCAATGTCACATTAAAAACATGTTCTAATTTTTGACCAGATCAGCGCGCAAAAACGCGATTTTCTATGTACGCACGACCAATGTAGCGTCCGTTTGTAGGCATAAATTCGCTGACACGCTATTGCGCGTCCCTACATTTGCCCGTTTTCTAGGAGGATTTTCGACATTTTTAGAACGTGCGTGTAATGTGACATTGGCGAACTACTCAGATATAGAAACAGAATAAAATAAACAGAGAGGCATGAAGACGTGAAGAAAAACAAGAAAATGCCTCTCGAAACGTGGATGTAGGGGCGGATTAGGCGCTTGTCAATCGTTCGTTAACATGAAAGTCCGCGCGCCGAATATCCGCCCATTTGCCGCCAACGGTCATTTCCCCCTTTATTACCGACCGTTTTTCAGCCTGAGCAGTTACCCTACAAACCTATTGATCGCGGTCTCACCTTTATTCAGCCACCCAAATTTCAAAATCACGACCGAGGATATCCATTTTTTGTTCTAGCGTCATCAACGGATTCTGCAAAATATCATCTTTATACTCAACCGCCATCCATATGCAGTAGGTCGCTATCAATAAAAAAATGATCGTCAAGGGCGTCGCCAATACGCGCCAGTGCCTTACGATCTTGTCGAACAGGAGACCAGCACCTACACATAAGATCGGATAAAATAGCAGTAGAAAACGGGGGTCATAGCTCACGAATACCCACCATGTCGCGAAAAATGGTAGGCTAAACCACAGAATCAAGGCGTCCATTTCGGTTCCAGCTACGCGCCGCACCAGATGGAACAATGCCAGAGCCAAGCCACCCAATACCAACCACCCCGTCAGCGCAAAATTTTCCGTTAGCGTGATGAAGATCGCCAATGTGCGCAGTGAACGCTCGGCTTGGTCTGTCCACGCGGTATTGGGGATAATAAAACCCGCCCCAACAAGATTGCGCACATACCAGGGTGCCGCAATCGCCGCGCACAACACGAGTGATAGTCCACTACCGATGAGCCGTTGCCGCCGCGCGCTGGGTGTCAGCGTCGGATGCCAACATGCCGCCGCAAACCACACCGCCAGCAACGGAATACCGATTAAGCCCGCATTTTTCGTGAATGCCGCCAAGCCCATCATCATGCCCGCTGGGACAGCAGCAGCAACCTGCCCTGTCCGCCAAAAACGCAGGGCATATAAGGCGGTGAGTGTATAGAAAAAAGCCATCGGCAGATCGACATACCCAGACGAAGCAAAACGGGCAAACGAAGGCGTACACCCCAACAAGAATGCCGCGTACAGTCCTACGCGACGCCCTCCTAGCTCGCGTCCTAAAAGATATGCGGCAGGGAGACACGCCAAACTCAACACCGTGCTGATCGTCCGCGCCAGCATTTCGTTTTGCCAACCAGAAATGAGAAACGCCAACGTATAATTCAATTGCACAAGGATCGGGTAGGTACGATACAGACTATCCGCACCGATCAACGGCTCCAACGCCCCAGTCGTCGCCATCATCACGGCTGTTGGCAAATAAATAGCGAGCGCATCAGCACGAGGAAAAGGCAAATAAGCACCATTAAACAAGATTGCCATCGTCAAGACAATCAACACGATGCCGATGATCTTCTCATCCAGTATCAGTGGCTTTGCTGCCAATGGACGCGGTTCCAGCGGGCGGCTCTGGGAGAATTGCCGCCACAAGGCAATGCCCATCAACGCACTCATCCCCATACCCACCCCAATCGTCACCAGTGACCATGGGATGCCCAATAATGCCAACCAAAACATCACCAGCGCGATGGTCCCGCAAATCCACGCCAGCGCTGTGATCACACCCAAGCCTCGATCCGTTGAGGTCTGCATTCGTTATCTCTACGCCTTTGGATTCCATAGTTTCTTTCACGGTCGGGCATTATAATAGAACGCATGACGCCGACACGCCAATTCAGTTCTCACCTTACAATCGCGCTGCCCCTACTCTTGGTAGCCGCCTTTCTGATCCTCAACATCAGCGCTCTTCAAATGCACCCCGATGAAGAACTGAGCTACCGCGCCACCAAGGGCACCCTCACCGATGTCTTGCGCTGGCAAATTGATTTAGAAGACAATCAAGCACCGGGTTGGTTTATCACTTTTTGGGCATGGCGCACCCTCGTTGGAGATGGCGAAGCCACCAGCCGCATGATGAGCATTTTGTTGGTGATGCCAGCCATTGCTTTGCTATCTCGGATGGCAATCACCGCTTTTGGCACCATGGCGGGGGTATTTACCCTGCTTGCCTTGATCGGCAATGGTCTATTTTTTCAGTATGCACTCGATATTCGGATGTATCCACTGGTCATGCTCGTCAGCACGATCAGCACCTTCCTGTTATGGCGTTGGTTAGCACGCCCTAGCTTACGGCGTGCGTTCTTCTATGGGCTTAGCCTCGCAGCCTTGTTATACACCCACTATCTATTGATTTTTCTGATCGGCACCCATGTGCTTTACTTTCTTTTTCGGTTCCGTCTGCGCAGAAGCTTGGTCATACAAGGCTTGATGGCAGGTATGGTCAGCGTTGTACTATTTCTGCCGTGGTTGCCTTTCGCCATTGCGCAAATCCAACATCTCCGCAAAGTTGAAACAGCCTCAGGGGTAGCGCGTGGAAGCATCGGCATTGGGGTAAGTACCCTTGTCACTTCGCCAGAAAATATCTTTAAGTTGGTCAATTTCGCCACCAATTCGCTATGGTGGCTATATGCCTTGCTCTTGGTCATTGGCATATTCCAATTCTGGCGTGCCGCATGTCAGCATATGGGGGGCCAAATACGCCCAACAGACGCATTCTCGACCTATGGGCTTGCCCTCTTGTGGTGCCTTGGCGTGCCTGCCCTCACGCTGCTTGCCAATACGTCCGCTGGTGTTTATGCCCCGCGCTTTGTCTCCTATCTCACCCTCGGCTTAGCGCTTGCCATCGGAGCGGTTATCGCCCATTTACCGATCTATTTTTTTGCCCGCGTCACGGTCATCGGGGCACTAGTCATCGCCAACTTACTGACCTTTCCAGACTCGCTGCCCGTGCGCATCCCCTATCGCGACATTCTAAGGGACGTGTCCGCACGGATGAGCGAGGATACTTCCGTATTGCTGGTACACGCCGGCGAAGATGATGGATTTGCTCAATGGCAATACGATCATTATCTTTCGCCATCATTACGCGCTCGCTTGACGACCGATCCGCTCGTCGCCCAAAATACCCGTCGCCTTTGGATGCTAACCAGAGATTGGTTCAATGAGGATGTGCAAGCTGTCTTCAAAGACCTAGAGCCACGCTTTCCCGTACAACAAGTGTATGGGCAATGCGACCGTGCATGGTGTTATCTCGCCCAACTGTTGGAGTCGCCCCCGCTGGCAAGCCCAATTCTATTCGGCGAAGCACTCGAATTTCGGGGAGCAGATATCACTTTTATGGAGGAAGTATCTGACGTTTTCGCGCGCTTGTGGTGGACGGTGCGCGCCCCACTCGACCATGATTACTCGTTCAGTATTCAATTCTTAAACGCCGACGGGGAGCTGGTATCCCAACAAGATGGGGCATTGATCAACTATGGCGCAGAGATAATCCAAACGTCCGCCCTGCTGCCCGGTCAGATTTATGTCGATCAGCGCACCCTTGCCCGCCCTTCGCCGACTCTCTCCGCAAACGGGCGTTGGGTACTCATCGTCTATGATCCCGCCACCGGAGAACGCTTGACAACCTCAAACGGCGACTCTGTGTTGATGCTGGCGGAACTGCCACCCCAATAACCCATCTTCTATTTGTCCTTAGAACATGAGAACTAAGCTATTCACCATTCAAATAATTCCAAATTGGCATTGTTTGGTCTATTCAATTGGATTACGATTATAAAGTCTGCTGTTCAGGTAGGGAAACCGTATGTCTGCTGAGTTTATCGCGCGCCACTCGTTTAAAAGCGACCGGCGTAGCGCGTTGCGCTTTATCATTTCCCATATCTTGCGGCATCCTGTGTTTGCCGTAACCATGATCATCGGTGCTTTTTCAAACGCGGCGTTAGCGGTGGCAGTCCCATATTTTATCGGGCTGGCGTTTAACGCGGTGATCGAAGGTCAAGGCATGGAGATCATTATCAACGCGGCACTGGCGATAGCCGCTTCGCAAATGCTGCGTGCGCTCTTACAACTCATGCGCAATATGTCCGCCGAAATCTTTGCTCAACGTATTGAGCGCGATGTGCGCGGTGAACTTTACGCCAGCTTGCTCGGCAAAAGCATGACCTTTCATGATATGCAACCCGTGGGCGACATCATGGCGCGCGTTACCAATGATGTACGCGAAATGAATTTCATGTTGAACCCAGGCATGAACCTGATCATTGGTTCAGGGTTTTTCGTATTGACACCTATCATCAGCGCCCCCTTGCTTTATCCTGATCTTATCTTGGTGCCGATCCTTTTTCTAATAAGCTATATCTTTGTGCAAGCGCGCTATCTGCGCCGTCTACGCCCAGAAGCCGAAAGTGTCCGCATCAATTTTGGCAATATGAATGCCCATGCCGCCGAAACGCTCGAAGGCTTACAAATTGTCAAAGGGGCAGCCCAAGAAAAACGCGAAGAGGAAAGTTTCGCAGGGATCGTCGATAGCGTCCGCAATGCGACCATTCGCCAAGGGTATATCGAGTCAGAATATCTTCCCCTACTGCTGTTAGGATTAGCAACCTTTGGCGCGTTTGTTCATGCATCACTCCTCTATAATGCCGGTCTCATCCCCTTGGGGACGCTCGTCAGTTTCATCGGTCAAATCGCCCTTTTTGGGTTTCCGGTATTCACGTCACAGTTTTCTTTTTCTCAATTGTCGAGCGGTTTTGCCAGCGCTGAACGCATTTTGCACATCCTTAATGTCGAAACCGATCTCGACCAAAACACGGGAGGCTATGCCGAATCTGTAAGAGGCGCAATCCGTTTTGAAAACATCAGCTTTAGTTACCACGAAGGTGACAAACCTGTCCTACACGATGTATCATTTGAGGTCGAACCCGGCAAAACGGTCGCCATTGTAGGGCAAACTGGCTCCGGCAAAACGACCCTGACAAAGTTGGTCAACCGTACCTATGATGTCAATCAGGGGCGTGTCCTCATCGATGATGTGAATGTCACCGATTGGAATCTTGCCCGCTTACGCTCCCAAATCAGTATCATCGAACAAGATATTTTCTTGTTTAGCCGTTCCATTGCCGACAATATCCGCTTTGGCAAGCCCGAAGCCAGCCTCGAAGAAGTTATCGAAGCGGCAAAAAAGGCACAAGCGCACGACTTTATCACGACCTTTGAGCAAGGCTACGACACTATCGTTGGGCAGCGTGGCGTCACCCTCAGTGGTGGGCAGCGCCAACGGCTCGCTATTGCCCGTGCTTTCGTCACCAATCCGCCAATCCTGATCCTTGACGACAGCACCAGTGCGATTGACAGCGCCACCGAGGATAAAATTCAACAGGCAATTTGGACAGCCACGCGCGGACGAACCACAATTCTGATCACCCACCGCCTCTCACAGATTCGCTGGGCGGATCACATCGTTGTCCTCCGTCATGGCAGTGTGGTCGCGCAAGGCACCCACGAAACTCTGCTGGACACCTCGGAAGCTTACCGTCGCATCTTTGCGCGTTACGAATCGGTTCCGGGTGAGCCGCCTCATCATGATGAGATTACGATCAATGCGTCCACTCCCGCAAAATCGTCGTTGTCCTAAAGAAGAGTGTTAACAAGGAATATCAATGGGCATTCTAGCTGGTCTCGGAGCCGAGACCTACGACCGCAATTATGATGATTCTTATCTATTAAAACGAGCGGGATCGTATTTTCTCAATTACCGCTTTCGTTTCGTTGCTATCATCGGGTTGGTCCTCACCTTCGCCTTCATCGGGGCTTGTTTACCCGTCCTCACCTCAGCCGGGGTGGATGCCCTAGAAATCGGCGATCAGAATACTTTAATTATCGTACTAGCGATCTTATTCGCGCTCGCCCTGATCGATTTTGGGATTTACTGGCTACGTCGTCGGTTATCTTCTCGCTTTGTGGCTGATGTGATCGGGCAGATGCGCAAAGATGCCTTTAATGCCGCCATGCAACGCGATCTCGCCTTTTACGATGATAACAAAACGGGCAAGGTGGTCAGCCGCATTACCAGTGATACGCAAGAACTCCAGCAAGTCATTTTGATCACGACCGACATCGTGGCACAAATCGTAGAATTTCTACTGATTTTCGCCGTGTTGCTCACTCGTGAATGGCGTTTGACGATGCTCCTTATCGGCAGTATGCCCATCATTGTAGCGCTGGCGCTGATGTTTCGTCATTTTGCGCGGCTCGCCACTCGGCAAGGATCACGTTCACTGGCAGCCGTCAATGACAATATCCAAGAAAGCGTGAGCGGCATTATCGTCGCCAAAAATTTCCGCCAAGAAGCGATGATTTATGAAGAATTTAGCGCCGTCAATCAACAATCCTATAGGGTCAACATTCGACGCGGATTTGTCCTCGCCACGATCTTCCCAGTGATGAACGGCGTTTCCGGCATCGTCATTGGCTTAATCGTTTATATCGGTGGGGGATTCGCCATAGATGGGGTGATCGCCCTCGGCGCTTGGTTGCTATTCATTCAAGGCTTAGACCGCTTTTGGTTCCCCATCATCAACTTATCATCCTTTTGGAGCCAGCTTCAGCAAGGTTTGAGCGCTCTGGAGCGCATCTTCGCCCTCATTGATGCCGACAATACCGTTAATCAAACCGATAGCGTCAAACCGCCAGCTTGGATCAATGGTGAAATTAAATTCGAGAACGTCAACTTTTCCTACGCTACGGGCGACAAAATTCTAAATGATTTCACGCTCCACATCGCCCCTGGCGAAAGTGTTGCCTTTGTAGGTCACACAGGCGCGGGCAAAAGCTCTATCGTCAAACTGCTCACTCGTTTTTATGAATTCCAAGAAGGCTCGATCCGCGTTGATGGTCAAGATATCCGCGCCTTCGACATTGGTGCCTACCGCTCCCGCTTAGGGATTGTGCCCCAACAGCCGTTCCTGTTTAGCGGCACGGTGATGGAAAACATGCGCTATGCCCGCCCCGAAGCCACCGACGCCCAAGTCATCAAGGTTGCCAACAGTATCGGCGGCGGGGAATGGATCGAAACCCTGCCCGATGGCTTACAAACGGATGTCGGCGAACGGGGCGCGCGCCTTAGCATGGGGCAGCGCCAACTGGTTTCCTTGCTGCGTGTATTGGTGCAAAAACCAGCGATCTTCATCCTTGATGAAGCCACCGCCAGCATTGATCCGTTTACTGAGACACAAATTCAAGAAGCGCTTGACCTTATCCTCAAACAATCGACATCCTTCTTGATTGCGCACCGCCTTAGCACTGTGCGCAGTGCCAACCGTATTATCGTCCTTAAGCAGGGGGCGATCATCGAGCAAGGGGATCATAACGCGCTGTTGACACAAGGCGGGCACTATGCCGAGTTGTACAACACCTACTTTAGGCACCAAAGCTTGAGTTATATTGAAAACGCTCAAGCCTTGTTCGCGCAACCTTCGGGGGACTGAACGAGCGTGTCAAGAATGCCCTAAAACGGGGTGAGGCTGATAGGGCGCTTCAAGCATCGTGACCTCATCAGCGCCGAGCGTGATGTCTGCCGCCGCGATCAAATCGTCAAACTGATGTAGTTTGCTGGCACCAATGATCGGTGCTGTGATCCCCGGTTTGTGCAACATCCACGCCAGCGCGATTTGCGCGGGCTTAACAGCGCGCTCGGTTGCCAAAGCGATCACAGCATCGAGGACGGCAAAATCGTTCTCAGCATAATACATGTGGTGAGCAAAGCCATCACTTTTGCTGCGGGTTGTTTCGCCACCTTTATCACGGGTGCGGCTGCCCGCCAAAAACCCGCGTGCCAATGGACTCCAAGGAATCACACCCACCCCTTGATCGATACACAGCGGGATCATTTCGCGTTCTTCTTCACGATAGACCAAGTTGTAATGGTTTTGCATGGCTACAAACTTCGTCCAACCGTGCGCTTCAGCGATATGCTGCATTTTGGCGAACTGCCACGCATACATGCTGCTCGCGCCGATATAGCGCACTTTACCCGCTTTTACAATGTCGTGCAGCGCTTCCATCGTTTCTTCAATGGGCGTCTCTGGATCAAAACGATGAATCTGGTAGAGATCGACATAATCGGTACCCAAGCGGCGCAAAGTATCGTCAATCGCTTGCATGATCCATTTGCGCGACAACCCACTGTGATTGGGCAGATCACTCATTGGGTTGAAGACTTTCGAGGCGATCACCACTTCATCACGTTTGGCAAAATCGCGCAGTGCCCGCCCTGTAACTTCTTCGCTCATGCCCAAAGAATACATATCGGCAGTATCAAACAAATTGATCCCCGCCTCGAGCGCTCGTTGGAAAAAAGGGCGACTTGCGTCTTCATCCAGTACCCAATCGCGCCATTGCGAGGTGCCATAGGTCATACAACCCAACGCAATTCGCGATACCTTTAAGCCTGTTTTACCGAGATTAAAATACTGCATGATTTAATCCTCCAGCTCCACTGCGAACGCCACGCCTTCGCTGCCCCCTAGACACAATGCTGCGATCCCTCGCTTAAGTCCGCGCTGTTGAAGCGCGTAAATCAGCGTGACCAACACCCGCGTCCCACTGGCACCAATCGGATGACCGAGCGCAATCGCGCCCCCGTTCACATTCAATTTTTCGAGGGGCAACCGATGCCCATCTCGTGCCAGCCCCTTCACATTCGCCATCACTTGGGCAGCAAAAGCTTCATTGACCTCAAACAAATCGACATCATCCATTGTCCATCCTGCCCGCGCCAATGCCACCGGAATCGCCTTCACTGGGGCATAAAACAACCACTCCGGCTCTACCGCCGCTTGCCCATACGCTACCACGCGCGCCAGCGGCTTAATCCCCTTGCGCTCGGCATAGGCGCGACTACTAACGATGACGGCTGCCGAGCCATCATTCATGCCGGGGGCATTGCCCGCCGTGACCGCACCATTCTCTTCAAAGGCGGGTTTCAGTTTCGCCAACGCTTCCAAAGTCGTCTCAGGGCGTATCGACTCGTCACGATCAATGACCGTATCGCCTTTTTTGCCGGGGATCGTCACAGGGACAATCTCAGCTTTGAAGCGTCCTTCGGTCGTCGCCGCTTGGGCGTTGATGTGACTGGCATACGCCAGTGCGTCCATTTCAGCGCGCGTGACTTCCAATTGCCGCCCGACAAATTCAGCCGCATTGCCCATACTCCAGTCGCACAGATGGCACCATAGCCCATCATTTTGGAGGGCATCTACCAGTTCTGTTTTGCCATACTTGTAGCCCGTGCGATGATCCCGCAACAGAAAAGGCGCTTGACTCATGCTTTCGGTACCGCCGGCAATATAGACATCGCCATCCTGCGCTTTGATCGCGTTCGCGGCGATCATCACCGCTTTCAACCCGCTGCCACACACCTTATTAATCGCCACACCACCCACATGAGCGGGAACACCAGCACCAATACTCACTTGGCGAGGAAGTGCCTGCCCTACCCCAGCACTGACAACATTTCCCAAGATTACTTCGCTCACATCACCGGCATCAATACCAGCCCGTTCGACTGCCGCCCGCACTGCGACTTGACCCAATTGAGCCGCCGTCTGGGTCGCTAACCCACCCAAAAATTTACCCACTGGGGTGCGTGCCCCACTAAGGATCACCGGTTCAAAATCATGCTTGTGTGTTGTCATCAATTTTTTCTCCATAAAGGGTCTGCCATATTGCGCGCAATGCCTCAGCGGTATTTTCAAGCGTATCGGGAATCACGCGCGTTTCGGCGATGGTGGTCATAAAATTCGCATCCGCCGCCCAACGAGGGACAATATGAAAGTGATAATGCTCGGCGATCCCTGCACCGGCGGCGCGCCCTAAATTAACCCCCAAGTTAAATGCGGGCGGATTATACAATTTTCGCAACGCCCCCAACGCACGGTTTACCGTCAGCATGATGTCCGTTAACGCTTCCACCGACATCATTTCTTGGCTGGCGATATGCTCGTAAGGCACTACCATCAGGTGTCCATTGCTATATGGGTATATATTGAGTGTCAGGAACACAGTTTGGGAACGGGCAATGACTTGGGGATGATCAGGTTGTGCTGCCAATTTGCAGAACACGCACCCACCATCATCGGGCTTGGTTTCGCCTCGAACATAACGCATACGCCACGGTGTATATAGATGATCCATACGGGTACAATCAATCTCAAAAAACGGGTCTAAGAAAACATTGTGATCATATCATCTGACGAAATGATGCGCTAGGAAAATCAGTATCCACGATTGCGCAAAGGAAGCTATCCTGATGACAGATTTAAGCACCGAACGATTAGCTTCAGCATTGGGCACTCGTCGCCATGAATTTTATGCGGAGATCACCAGCACCAATGACCGCGCACAGGTCTTGCTGAACGAGAATGCGCCCAATGGTACTGTGATCATCGCTGACTCACAAACACGGGGACGGGGACGTTTAGGGAGAGTATGGCTTTCACCCGCCGGCTCATCGCTCATGCTTTCGTATCTGTTGCGTCCGCCTGTAACAAGTATTGGACATGTCGGCATGATCGGCGCGCTCGCCGTCGCCGAAACACTGGACGCTATGGGGATAAAAGAGGTGGGGATAAAATGGCCTAATGATGTACAAATTGGCAAACGTAAAGTGTGTGGCGTTTTGCCCGAAGTCGTTTGGCAAGGCGATCAATTGATAGGCGTCATTTTGGGGATCGGCATTAATGTCCGTGTCGATTTCACCACCTCGGCACTAGCAGAAACTGCCATCAGTCTCA
>Ga0335397_10009486_pt1 | contig 12146 bp, 11 predicted proteins | sample MAT04_FD_205740 | JGI IMG/M metagenome (GOLD analysis project Ga0335397, IMG submission 205740) | Freshwater microbial communities from Lake Fryxell liftoff mats and glacier meltwater in Antarctica - MAT-04 (spades assembly) (version 2) ...
AAAGCTGTGACAGCCTATCCTCAGCTGCAGGCCTACGGGGCGCGCCTGAGGGCCCGCCCTGCGTACCAACGTGCGATTCAAAAAGGTGGGCCAGTCGTAATGGCATGAGTCCTGCGCGGCGCGCACAGCAGCAAATCCCAAGCCGATTGAACGCCGACGCATAAGTACCATTGCGGGCGTCAGCGGTTGCGGTACTGGACGTCGGCTGTGTTCCTCGCCAAGTGGTCAATGGCGGTCGGCAGGGATGCCACGGCTGCAGCCGTTCACTGACAGCCTGCCTTCGACCAGGCGTGGACATCGCGGTGCGGGTCTAAATATCACGTTGTATCCCGCGAAGGGATATAAATGGCATTCGGCGCAAGAGATACGGAGTTCCCAGCATGCCCAAGAAAACCGAATTCGTGATTGCAACACCTGTTCTGGCATCTCTCGACATCCAACGTAGTGTCGAGTTCTTCTGTTCAAAGCTCGGCTTCACCAAGATTCATGAGGAGCAGGGGGCATACGGAATCGTTTCAAGCGGCTTGGTCAGCATTCACTTCTGGGCATGCACTGACCGGAAAATCGCCGAAGCATCAGGTTGCAGGGTCGGAGTACGAGGCATTGAACGGCTCTACGCTAAGTGCGTGAAAAGCGGCATAGTTCACCCGAACGCTCCTCTAGCGAAAGCGCCTTGGGGAACCCAAGAGTTTGCGATTCTCGACCCGGACGGTAACCTCATCACGTTTTACGAGCCCGCTGATGCCTAGCCGCTTACCGCTCAAGCGGAGCGCCAACGTCAGGTCGCAGTACCTCCGGACACGTGCGGCTCATGGTGATGGTTCTGCGGACCATTTCAGGGACTTGGCATCAGTATGGTTTGCTATAGGAAGTTGAGCCGGCGTGTGCTCGGCCGGCAGTGAATCGCGACGCAGCCTGCTGGGTGAAGGCCATTTACAGCGCACATTGACCCGTCACAGTCCTGCGCATTCTTCCCCAGAACATAAACTGCGACTATTCATCAATCGGTGTAGACCCAGAGTCGGCGACAAAAGGCAATACTTTTGCCAGCTTTCCCCACGTTTACGGGCAGACTGTCCGGCGGCACGCGACCAACAGCAGCCGTTGCACGGCTATCCTCATTTCAGATTTTCCGGGCCGATGAACGGGTACTTCAGCAATGACAACAAGAACTTGTAGTGGACTAGATGACTGTTCCACTGGTGCGCTGGAATACCGGCGGTGGTCGTTTGCGGGGGCGCTGGTTGCGCTCTGTCTCACTGCCGCGTCTTTTGTTCATGGCGAGCCGGTCTATCCTGGCGCTGCTTGGAACATACCCGCCTCCGTCGACTCGTCTGGTGGGTGGTCGCAAGAGAAGCTCAAGCTCGCCGATGACTACGCAAGCGCTGCCAGGTCTGATGCATACCTGGTTGTTCATCAAGGCAGACTGGTGCATGCGTATGGCGACATCAGCAAACCGATGAACCTTGCGTCGATTCGTAAGAGCGTGCTGAGCGTTCTTTATGGCATCTACGTAGACCGAGGGGCCATAGACCTGAATCAGAAGCTGTCAGAACTCGACATCACCGACAAGGGTGGGCTCTCCGACGTTGAACGTTCAGCGACAGTCAGGCAGCTTATGCAGGCACGCTCTGGCATCTACCACGAAGCCGCGTACGAAACGTCGAATGCGAAAAACAGACGACCTGAACGTGGAAGCCGTGCTCCGGGACAAAGCTGGTACTACAACAACTGGGATTTCAATGCCCTTGGCACCGTTTTCCTGCGCCGCACCGGGAAGGACGTCTTCGAGGCTTTGAACACCGAACTCGCAATTCCACTGCAGTTTCAGGATTTTCGGTATCCGCGGGATACGGAGTTCAAATACGAGCGCAGTTCAGACCATCCTGCATATGTGATGTACCTATCTGCTCGGGACCTCGCGCGAGTTGGGTTGTTGGTGAGCCGCGATGGTCAGTGGAACGGCCGTCAGATTGTGTCGCCAGCCTGGTTGCGCGAAAGCATGACGTCGTACAGCGCGGCGGGAGGAGGGAATGGGTACGGCTACATGTGGTGGATTCCATATGTGGCGTTTCCATCCTGGCGCCTTTCGGCCAATCAACTGGTCTTTGCTGAGGGGTTTGGCGGGCAGTTCATGTTGATTGACCGGGTGCGGGACATCGTCGTTGTCCATCGGGTCAACAACAGCAGGCTTTGGTACAAGCGCAACACCGTAGATTCTGGCCAATTTGCGGAGCTGGCTGCGCGCATCATTGCTGCCGCTCCCGCAAGGTAGTTGGTGTGTGGCATAGGCGCGAACGATTGCTGAATCGACCAGGGTTTCGTCGACATTCTGTGAGCTCGTTTCGACCAGGAGCAGTCATCCGCGTCTTAAACGCGACTCCAAAAAGCATGCATCTACGGTCATGCCGACTCGAGATTGATGCTTGCCTGCACTTCATCCCACGGAGCGGCCAACCGCCGGCCGTCCCGCACCAATAGTCCTGCTGCCTCCAGCGCACTCACATCCTGGTGGACGTTCTTGTAGTCCCGACCCAACGACGCAGCCAGTTCGCGCACGCTGGCCGCCCCATGCTGTCGCACAAAACGCAGTAGTTCCAGCCGTCGGGGAGACAAGACCTCCGTCATCGCCTGAAAACTGAGGAAGGTGACATGGGCTTCATCGACGGCCTCACCCGCTTGGGTTCGGTTCCAGGCATTGACGAAGCGCTTGCCCATCGCCGCCAGGTCATCGACATGCAATTGAACTTTCGTGGCCATGGTGTTATTCCTTCCGTTGCAATTCATCCTGGCGGGCACGGTCAACGTCAGCCAGAAAATCAGCGACAAGTTGCTCGACAGACACAAATCGGTATCGCATTTCTCGCTCCCCGATGTGCTTGTGGTCACCCTTGCCGCGCTCATTGTCGTAACCCACCAGGCGCTTGTCCGCGCGGCCGTAATACAGGCTGTATTTCAGCCCATGGGGGCGCTCCGGATTGGCCGCGGCAAGCTGCCAAATGGTCATTTCGACAATCGACCCGTCGGGTAAAGTTGCCTTGTCGTGGAACAGCTTTGTCGCTTTCATTTATGGTGCAGAGTACCATCAAAAATTTATGGCGTCAAACGCTGTACAGGGCCATTTTTCGTCGAACGCCTGGTTACTGCCGTGTGCGTCTGCTTTCCGTGACGCCGCATGTCCGCTTTGGGCACAAAGCCGAACTTTGCAACGCTCCGAAACGGTCGTTCAGCGGCAAATCTCTTCGGCCGTCTGCAGCCTCACCCGAAATCGAAAAGCGGCCTGTACGATCCATGGTGCTGCCATTGGCCGGAACACCGAGACCTCAGACAATCCCTCGCATGGCAATCGGTACCTTGGTGCCTAGCCAGCTGGCATGTTTCCCCATCCAGCGCGCAACATCACCATCCAGTAAGCCACCACCCCTTCGCCAAACTGATCGACCTGCGTTTCCTCGAACAAGGCCCGGGCCACAGCCGATGCATGGTCACTATCAACGAAAAGTATCTGAACCCGAACAAGATCGAGCACGGGGCGGTGATTTTTTGTACTGGCCGACGTCGGCATGGGCACCGCGGTGCATCTGACCCTCGGCGAAGGCGAACTCTGCGCCACGGTGGAGATCAAGATCAACAACTTCAAGCCGGTGCGCGACGGAGGCCTGGTCTGCACCACAACGCTGGTCAATCGCGGCAAGACGCTGGCCAATCCGGATTCCAGCGTCCATTGCGGTGACATGCGGATGGCCAAGGCCAACGGCACTTGCGCGATCTTCCGGCCCAGCCAGCCGAAAAGCTGACGGATGGCCCCACGCGACAGACGCGTGCCGCCCGGCGGCATGGGCCTGATAAAGTAGCCAAGAGCCCGTCTGGCCCCTCGAATGACCCGCCATGAAAACCATCAAGACTTTCCCGCGCAAAGTAAGGGAAACGCCCAACACCTTCATCACACTGGCCGACGGCTGCAAGCTTGCCGCCCGCATCTGGATGCCGGCGGACGCCGACAAGAAGCCGGTGCCGGCCATCCTCGAACACCTGCCTTATCGCAAGCGCGACGGCACGCATGTGCGTGATGCGCTGACCCACCCTTATCTGGCGGGTCATGGCTACGCCTGCATCCGTGTCGATATGCGTGGCAATGGCGACTCCGATGGGCTGATGGCAGACGAGTACACCCAGCAGGAATTGGACGACGCGGTCGAAGTCATTGCTTGGCTGGCCGAGCAGCCCTGGTGCAGCGGCACGGTTGGCATGATGGGCATTTCATGGGGCGGTTTCAACGGCTTGCAAGTGGCGGCAATGAAGCCGCCAGCGCTCAAGGCGATCGTGACCCTTTGTTCGACCGATGACCGCTACAGCGATGACATCCATTACAAGGGCGGTTGCCTGCTCAATGAAAACCTGGGCTGGTCGGCAACGATGTTCGCGTATTCGTCGCGACCGCCGGATCCCGCGCTGGTCGGTGATCGCTGGCGCGCGATGTGGCTTGAACGGCTGGAGAACGAACCGCTGCTGGCCATCCCGTGGCTGGAGCATCCGCACCGAGACGCTTACTGGAAACACGGCTCCGTGTGCGAGGACATCGGTGCGATCGACGCTGCGGTGCTGGCGGTTGGCGGCTGGAACGATGCGTACACCAATGCGGTGCCACGTCTGGTGGCTTCGATCAAGGCACCGGTCAAAGGCATCATCGGCCCGTGGGCGCACAAGTACCCGCATTTCGCCGTGCCCGAGCCGCGTATCGGTTTTCTGCAGGAGATGCTGCGCTGGTGGGACCATTGGCTCAAGGGCATCGACACCGGCGTCGCGCAGGACCCGGCGCACCGCACCTACATCATGGAGCCGGGTCGCCCAGGTGCGTCCGTGCAGCAAATCGCCGGACGCTGGGTCAGTGACAACCAATGGCCATCAGAGATTCACGCCTTGCAGCGTCTGCACCTGAACGCCAACGGCGTGTTGGGGGCCATAAAAGGATCTGCCGGCAAATGCACAGTTGCATCGCCACAGACTACCGGTGCCGACGGTGGTGAATATTGCATCATCTGGCTGGGCCCGGAGTTTCCCGGCGACCAGCGCCGTGACGACGCCGGCTCGGTCAGTTTCGACAGCGCGCCGCTGGCCAAGGACATCGATCTCGTCGGCGCCACAGCGGTGCAACTCAAGCTCAGTTCGGACAAGCCCTTGGCCCATGTCGCGGTGCGACTCAACGCCGTCTGGCCCGATGGCGCAGTCTCGCGCCTGAGTTACGGCGTGCTCAATCTGTGCCACCGCGATAGCCATGACAATCCCGAGCCACTGGAGCCGGGCAAGACCTACACGGTGCGGCTGCAACTGGACGACGTGGCCGTCAAGGTGCGCCGCGGCCAGCGCATGCGCATCGCGGTGTCCACCAGTTATTGGCCGCTGATCTGGCCGGCGCCGGAAGCACCGACCTTGACGCTCAACCTGGGCACGAGTTTTGTCGACCTGCCGCTGCGCAAGATCCGGCCGAACGAGATCGCGCCGACCTTTGCTGCTCCCGAAGCCGCTACGCCGGTCAAGCTGACCGAGGTGCGTGCGGCGTCCAACCGGCGAGATGTGCTGATCGATCAGAAGACCGGCGCGCAGACGCTCAGCATCGTGGACGACTTCGGCGCCAGCACGATCGACGAACATGGCTTGACCTACGGCGCGATCGGGCGGGAGACCTATCGCATCCATCCCGACGACCCCTTGTCTGCATCGCAGGAATGTCACTGGACCGAAGAACGTTCGCGTGGCGATTGGAGCGTGCGTACCGAGACCCACTCCGCGATGCGCGCCAGCAAGACCCACTGGCATGTGACGGGACGGCTGGAGGCCTACGAGGGCGACAAGCTGATCTTCAGCCGCGACTGGAACAAGAAGATCAAACGCAAGCTGGTCTGATCAGGCGTTGAAACCCGCGCACTGGCCTACGATGCGCGAACTGGCGAAGGTCTTGTGCTGAATGGTCGGATCCGGATGGCCGCGTCAGTCCATCACCAATGCACCGTTGGCAAGAAACTCGTCGTATGCGCTGCGCGGGATGGCCGTAGCGCCATGCACGCCGTCCTCGACCCAGGTGATGGTGACGTCGATAGCCTCGCGTTCGATCTCGCACGGGCCAGGTGGAATGATCAGCAACACGCCGTCGCCTTCGCGGTAGCTGACCTCGCCCACGATCCGTGCTTGCAACTGTGTCATGTCGTGTCCCTCCAGCAATTGGCAAAACCAGGAGGCTCCACCTTACCACCCACAGCCATTGTGGCAAGTCGGCGCGCAGCAGCGACACCCCCAAGCCCAGGCCGCGCGAGGAATCGTCACGCATCGCAGCTCTGGCGCGCGGCCGGTGGTTGTATGAGTCGCGTGAGGATTATTCGGCGCTGGCGCTGGCACCGCGCCGACCGCTGCCACGGCGCAGGTTCGCACCCGCCGCCGCACCGGCCAGCCGGTCCTGAGCACCTCCCCACTGCGCCCGCGCGCCGTTGGAGACATCACCCAACGCGCCGACGATCTGATCGAGTTCAGGCACCGCACCGCGCGTATGCGCATCAAGTGCGTCGCGCATCGCACGCAGATGCGCCGGCGATGTGCCGCAGCAACCGCCGATGATGCGTGCGCCGGCATCCAGCGCCATGCGTGCATACACCGCCATCAATTCGGGTGTGCCGTTGTAGCAGATCGCGCCGTCGACATATTGCGGGATGCCGCAATTGCCCTTGGCCACCAGCACCACGTCGGGTCCGGCCGCCTGGGCGAGATTGCGGATGCAGGCCACGACCTCGGAGGCTCCGACACCGCAGTTGGTGCCACACGCCGCCAGGCGCGGATGCAGCGACTTCTCGAGCGTGGCAAAGTCGCTCGGCGACATGCCCATCATGGTTCGACCGTTGGTGTCAAAACTCAGCGTACAGACAATGGGCAAGCCCGCCTGCGCTGCACCGGCCACCGCAGCCTGCACCTCTTCAGGTGAGGACATGGTCTCGATCCACAACACATCGGCGCCACCTTCGGCCAACGCCTTGGCCTGCTCGGCGAACGCATCACGCGCCTGTTCGAAAGTCAAAGGGCCGATCGGCTCCATGATCTCGCCGGTCGGCCCCATGCTGCCGGCCACCACCACCTCGCGCGCGCTGGCGTCGGCCACTTCGCGCGCCAGCCTTGCCGCCGTGCGGTTGACGTCGACCACACGGTGCTCCCATTGGTGCAGCTTGAGCCGGTACCGTGTACCACCAAAGCTATTGGTCAGGATGATGTCGGCGCCAGCATCGACAAAGCTGCGGTGCAGGTTGCCTATGCGCTCCGGGTGTTCGAAGTTCCACAACTCGGGCGCGTCGCCTGAAACCAGGCCGACATCGAACAGATTGCTGCCGGTGGCGCCATCGGCCAGAAGCCAGGGGCGGCTGGCCAGCATACGGGTAAAGCGATTGGTGGCGGCGGGTACGGAAGTAGGGGTCATGGAAGTTGGTGCGTAAGCTGGGAGTGCCGCTTGCCGGCCTGGCGGCAATCGTAACGGGTCGGGGCGTGCCCGCGCCTAGCGAATCTGTTCGGGCGTGACGATCACCCAGTTTCGGTCAGCCGTGACCGGATGACCGTGCGCTTGCTGGGCAGCTGCGTGATCAGACTGCAACTGGGAGATATGGTCTCGATCGCTGTCCTTTCGCGCGATGAACAGGCGCATGCCGCCGCGGTCCGGATCGGGCCCGCGCAGAAACATCGGCCCGTCGCTGACCGGCGTGTCGCCGGCCACGAGAATCGGCTTTTTCCACGGATGGATATAGGTGTGGATCGCCGCCTGTTTGCCTTCGTACCAGGTCAGCGGCGCCCACAGGGCGGTCGTCAGCTCGTGGTCGAGCAACTGCTGCGGGTCGTAGCGACCCTCGGCAATCAGCTTTCGCGCAGTGGTCACCGTACCGACCTGGCGATCGCGCAGCAACAGTGACACGCCGATGACGTTTTGCGCCTTGACGTGGTAGCCATACTGCGGATCGGACACCACCATGCGCACGATCTCCTCACTCGCCGCGCTGACCATATACACCTCGATACCATGGTCCATCAGGGCCCGGAACAGCGCCTGCTGCCCGCGCTGCATGCGGGGGATGTCGATGGCTAGCTCGTGCACCTGATCGCCGACATAGTGCCAGGCCGGTATCGGTTCGCCCAGCGCCAGCATGTCGTCGAGCAGGCGCTTGATTTCCCGCAAGGTGAAGCCGGCAAATATCTGCGACGCCCAGGGGTATCCGACCTGGTCGTCGATCTCGCCCAGCCGCTCGTAGTAGCTGGTCAGGCTTTCACGCCGATCTGCGGTGTCGCGAAACGGGATCAGTGCCAGCGAGGCCTGCATGGTGTCGCGCGTAAGCACGCCGCGCAATTCCATGAATGCCAGCAGGGCACCGATCAGGTCGTGGTGGTAGGTGGTGTTGTCGGCATCGAACACAGCATAGGCGCCACTGTGGGCGTGCGCCGCAATCAACCGGGTGAGTTGCTTGGCAGCCACCTGCGGCCAATGAGGCAAAAGAATTTGGGCAGCAGCGCGCTGGCCGCCGGCATCGGTGGGCGGTGGCTTGGTTGTCATCGCGTCAGCGCTGCAGGGCTGCGGTCACGGCGGCCAGTCCATCCTTGCCGTCGATGGTCGTGACACCGGCCAACCAGGGTTCGAGCGCCGTCGGGTTCTTCTTCAAGTAGCTGCGCGCCGCGGCCTGGGGCCGGATCTTGTTCAGGATCGGCTCCATGACCCGGCTTTCCATCTCCGCCGTGAACTGCAGGTTGTGCAAAAACCTGGCCACGTTCGGACATTTCTCCAGGTAGCCGGAGGACACGACGGTATGCACCTGGGTCTCACCGGGCGCGCCGAACAGCGCGTCCCCGCCGGTAAGGTAGCGCATCTTCATCTGCACGTTCATCGGATGTGGCTCCCAGCCCAGGAAAACAATCGCTTTCCTGCTGCGCGCTGCCGCCTGCGCCTGCGCCAGCATGCCGGCCTCGGACGACTCGACCAGCTCAAAGTCGTTGAGACCAAACCGGCCTTCCCGGATCATGGCCTGGATCAAAGCATTGCCATCATTTCCGGGTTCGATGCCATGGATCTGGGCGCCGAGCTCCTTGCGAAACCTCGCAATGTCGGCAAAGTCCTTGAGCCCCTTGTCATGCAGGTAGGTCGGCACCGCCAAGGTGTATTTCGCGCCCACCAGATTCGGCGTGTCCAGCGGCCGAATCTGCCCTGCGCGGACGAACGGCTCGAGCAACGGCGTCATGGATGGACTCCAGTAGCCCAGGAAGACGTCGATCTGCTTGTGTTTCATGGCATCCAACGCGATCGGAATCGAGGCCACCACGGTCGAAGGCCTGTAGCCCAGGCCTTCGAGCACAACCGAGGCCAGGCCCGTGGTGGCAGCAATATCGCTCCACCCGACATCGGCAAAACGCACGGCCCTGCAAGCGGCATCCTCTGCCGCATTCGCGCTCAGGCATGGCCATACCAGGGCCGCGGTCAGCGCCAGGGTCTTGAGCAGGAATGGCAAGAAGGCTCCTTCATGTCGTGAGGGGAGTCGCATGGGCGTCAACACGCATGAACCGGCCCCGGCGGTGAGGGGCTCGCCGCGCGCCATGCGGGTGATGCGACGCCCCGTGCAATTCTACGAGGCCGCCTGCGGGCGCATCTCGCGGCGTGCGGCCCCCCGGCGCCCACGCGCCGACGAATCGCCACCGATCGCAACCCGCTCGGGCAGGTCGACCGATTCGCGCAGCTTCTCAAAGGGCGCTGTCAGATGCGGGATGGCCATCGCCTCGACAAAGAACTCCTGAAAACGCGGCTCCACCGCGGTCTCGATCTTCTCCACCCGGCGCACCAGCGCCTCGATCTCCGGCCGCGCGGTCTGGTCCAGCAAGGCAATGCGGGCACCGGTGCCGGCGGCATTGCCGGCCGAACTCACTTGCGCCAAAACGCAATCGGGAATCATGCCCAGCACCATCGCGTATTTGACATCGATATGGCTGCCAAACGCACCGGCAAGGCGGATCTTGTCGACTTTGTCCACGCCCATGCGCTCCATCAGCAAACGCACGCCGGCATACAGGGCCGCCTTGCCGAGCTGAATCGCACGCACGTCGTTCTGGGTCACCTTGATCGCGGATGCCGTGTCAGTGGCCATGCAGATCTCGTACGAAAACGTGCGACCGTCGCTCTGAATGCGGGGACTGCGTGCGGCCATCTCACCGTTGATCACGCCGTCGTGGCGGATCACACTGGCGAGGTAAAGCTCGGCCAGGATCTCGATGATGCCCGAGCCGCAGATGCCGGTGACTCCGGTGGACACGACCGCTGCGTCAAAGCCCGGTTCGTTCGACCAGAGATCACAACCGATCACCTTGAAACGCGGCTCAAGCGTGACCGGATCAATACGCACCCGCTCGATCGCACCCGGTGCGGCACGTTGCCCGCAGCTGATCTGCGCACCCTCAAAGGCCGGGCCCGTCGGACTGGAGCAGGCCAGCAACCGCTTGCGGTTGCCCAATACGATCTCAGCATTGGTGCCGACGTCCACCAGCAGCGTGATCTCGTCCGACAGATCGGGTCGCTCGGCCAGGATCACGCCCGCGGTGTCGGCTCCGACATGGCCGGCGATACACGGCAGCACATAGATGCGCGCATTGCGGTGGATCGCGAAATCGATCTCCACCGCCCAGATCGTGATCGCACGGTCAGTGGCCAGCGCAAACGGCGCACCGCCGAGCTCGATCGGCGATATACCCAGCAGCAGGTGATGCATGATGGGGTTGCCGACGAAGGTGGCCTCCAGGATGTCGGTGGCCGCTATGCCGACCTGGAACGCCACATCGGCAGCGAGCTGGTTGATGGCCACGCGCACCGCGCTGGTCATCTCCTTCTCGCCCCCGGGATTCATCATCAGATAGGACACCCGGCTCATCAGATCTTCGCCAAAACGGATCTGCGGATTCATGATGCCCGAGGCCGCCACCACCTCCCCAGTGGCCAGATTGCACAAGTGGGCCGCGATGGTGGTCGAACCGACGTCGATGGCGATGCCGTAGGTGTGCTCGCGAAAGCCCGGCCATACGGCAATGATCTGGTTGCCACCATGCACCGCGACGGTGACCTTCCAGTCGCCCTCGCGCAAGGCCCGCTGCAAGCCGTGCAGCACCAGCACATCGCATTTCAGGTCGGTCAGCCGCCATTCGAATTCCAGCGCATCCTCGAGCCGGCGCAGGTCTCCCGAGGGGTCGTGCATGTCGGGCTGTTGTACCTCAACGTAATGCAGTCGCACCACCGGTTTGATCTGTATGTCATGCGCTTCGGCATCCTTGCGCACCACCTGCCGGTGCAACTGGCTCTCGGAAGGTACGTCGATGACGACATCGCCCAACACCTGGGTCGAACACGACAGGCGCCGTCCGTCCTCCAGCGTCTGCGTCGTGCAGTACTCCTGCTCGACCGGGCCAAACTCGGACAGGTTCTCTGAACGCGATCGCACGCCATGCTTGGCGAAGTCGCCCACCGCCAGCGTCACCTGGCAACGCCCGCAGATGCCGCGGCCGCCGCACACCGAGTCGATGTCCACCCCCAGTGAGCGCGCCGCCTGCAACACCATGGTGCCGACCGGAAAACGGCCGCGCCGACCGGAAGGCGTGAATACGACCAGCGGGTCTTTTGTGCTCAAGACATCACCCCTCGTGAAATATTCAGACGCGCCGGCGCTTGCCGGTCTCGCGCCGCCCGCGACCCATCTCGCCATCGGCGCCCATGGTCGGTGCTTCGCGGTACTTGCGGATCCAGCGCATGCAATCCGGGTCATGTCCCATCATCACGTCGGCCGCCATCACGGCCTTGATGACCTCTGCATGCAGGGGGTTGGTGATGGCCGAGGTCATGCCCGAGGCCATGGCCATGGTCAGAAAGGCGCCATTGATGCCGTTGCGCTCCGGCAGTCCGAAGCTGACATTGGACGCGCCGCAGGTGGTATTGACCTTGAGCTCGGTGCGCAGCCGATGCACCAGACGCATCACCTGCACGCCGGCGTGGTTGATGGCACCGATCGGCATCACCAGCGGATCGACGACGATGTCGCTGGCAGGAATGCCGTAGTCGGCCGCACGTTCCACGATTTTCCTGGCCACCGCAAAACGCA
>Ga0335397_10009487_pt1 | contig 12144 bp, 12 predicted proteins | sample MAT04_FD_205740 | JGI IMG/M metagenome (GOLD analysis project Ga0335397, IMG submission 205740) | Freshwater microbial communities from Lake Fryxell liftoff mats and glacier meltwater in Antarctica - MAT-04 (spades assembly) (version 2) ...
GCCGGAAAAGTCGGTGTCCTCGTAATAGACCCGGATCGGCAGCAGGTGGACCTTGCCGTCGAAGACGCCGGGGCTGGGAGCGGGCGGGGTCATCACCCCCCTCCCTCGAACAGGTCCGGCGTTCCCGGCCGCGGCGGCGGGGCGGCCAGTCCCAGGTGGGCATAGGCCTTGGCGCAGGCCATGCGGCCGCGCGGGGTGCGCTGGATGAAGCCCTGCTGCATCAGGAACGGCTCGATGACGTCCTCGACCGCGTCGCGCGCCTCGGCGATGGCGTACGCGAGGGTCTCGACCCCTGCCGGACCGCCTGCATAATTCTCGATCAAGGCGCGCAGATAGCGGCGGTCGAGGCTGTCCAGCCCCTGCTCATCGACTTCCAGCCGCGCCAGGGCCCGCGCCGCCACCTTGCGGTCGATCAGCGCCGACCCCTCGGCCGAGGCGAAGTCGCGGACGCGGCGCAGCAGCCGGCCGGCGACGCGGGGCGTGCCGCGGGCCCGGGCTGCGATCTCGGCGGCCCCGTCGGGGTGCAAAGCCTGGCCCATCTTGCGGGCGGCCTGCTCCAGGACCCTCTGCAATTCCGCGGGGGTGTAAAACTCCAGCCGCAGGGGGATGCCGAAGCGGTCGCGCAGAGGGGTCGCCAGCAACCCCGCCCGCGTGGTCGCAGCCACCAGGGTGAAGGGCGCCAAATCGATGCGTACGGAACGGGCCGAAGGGCCGTCGCCGATCATCAGGTCCAGAACGTGATCCTCCATGGCGGGATAGAGGATTTCCTCCACGATCGGCGCCAGGCGGTGGATCTCGTCGATGAACAGAACGTCATGCGGCTCAAGGTTGGTCAGGATCGCCGCCAGGTCGCCGGCCTTGGCCAGGACCGGGCCGGAGGTGGCGCGGAAGGCGACTCCCATTTCGCGGGCCACGATCTGAGCCAGGGTGGTCTTGCCGAGGCCCGGCGGCCCGAACAGCAGGACGTGATCCAGCGCCTCGCCGCGCTGCTTGGCCGCTTCGATGAAGATGCGCAGATTGCCCTTGGCGGCCTCCTGGCCGACGAACTCCTCCAGAGTCTGCGGCCGCAGCGCCTTGTCGGTCGCCTCAAAAGGGGCCGGCTCGCCCGCCACCAGACGGGTCATCGTCCCAGTTCCTGCAACGCGGCGCGGATGACCGCCGCGACCTCGGCGTCCTCGCCCAGCCGGGTCACAGCCTGCTCGACGGCGCGGCGCCCCGCAGGCTCGGCGATACCCAGCCCCATCAGAGCCGACACAGCCTCGCCCGCCGCGGACGGCGGCGGCGGCTCGGCCCCGCCCCCCAAGGCGGCCGCCAGGTGCGCGCCGGCTACGGGATCGGCGGAAATCGCCTTGTCCTTCAGTTCGGTGACGATCCGTTGGGCCAGCTTGGGCCCGACCCCCTGGGCGCGGCCGACCAAGGCGCGATCGTCGCGGGCTACCGCCACGGCCAGATCGGCCGGCGGGAGGACGTCCAGGACGGCCATGGCGGCCTTGGGGCCCACGCCCTGGATGGCCTGGAGCAGGACAAAGGCGCGGCGCTCATCGCGGGTTGGAAAGCCGTAGAGGCGCGTACCGTCCTCGCGGGTCTGGCTGTCGATATGCAGCAGCGTCTCGTCGCCGACCGGCGGCAGCCGCGACAGGGTGCGCACGCCGCATCGGACCACATAGCCGACGCCGCCCACGTCGATCAGGGCGTCTTCCTCCCCGACCTCCGCCAGGATTCCGCGCAGCCGGCCGATCAAGCCGCATCCCCTGTCAGGCGCCGGGCGCGCCGGGCATGGGCGTGGGCGATGGCCACCGCCAGCGCGTCAGCGGCGTCCGCCGAGACATCCCCGGCGGCCGGGAGAAGGCGGCGGACCATGAAGGCGACTTGGGTCTTGTCGGCGCCGCCCGTGCCCACCACCGCCTTTTTGACGACGGTGGCGGCGTACTCCGCCACGCTCAGGCCGGCGCGGGCGGGCGCTATCATGGCGGCAGCGCGGGCGTGACCCAGCTTGAGGGTCGAGGCGGCGTTGCTGTTGACGAAGGTCTCCTCAATGGCCGCCTCGCCGGGCGCATGGGCTTCGATGACCGCGGCCACCCCTTCGAACAGCGCCAACAGACGCTCGGACAGGGCCAGGGTGTCCTTGGGGGCGATCACCCCGTGGGCCACATGTCCCAGTCTGGAGCCGTCGATGGTGATGACGCCCCAGCCGGTACGGCGCAGGCCGGGGTCGAGGCCGAGGATGCGAATCGCGTTCGTCATGCGTTCGCACCTTGGACTTGCTGGACCGGCGCGAAAAGCGCGGCGATGAGGCGCTCCTGTACCGCCTGGGCCTGAACCGCCACGCAGACTTCGGCGTTGGCTGTCCCTTCGGTGCGTTCGACGCGGCCGAGGCGGGGGGAATCCCCGCAGGCCACCGTCAGCCGCGCGGGCTCGAAGGTGAACAGATCGGGCCACAGGACAGAGGCGGCGGCGACTGCGTCGTGGGGGTGGCAGCCGGCGACCTTCCAGGTCTTGCCGTGGAAAGCCATATAGTCCGGCGTCGCGCGCGCCAGCCGATGATCCAGCGGCGTGCCTGACTCCGCTACGCCCGCGGCCATGGCGTCCTCGCCAATGATAATCTGTGTCGTGACGTCCAGCGGCACGAGCCGGGGGGCCACGCCAGCATCCAGGACGCGTTGCAGGGCTTCAGGATCGCTCCAGGTGTTGAAATCGGCGCCGCCGGGCCCCAAGCCCTCGAGGTCGAAAGCCCCGGCCATCAGGGTCGGCGCCCAGCCGCGGAAGGCCGCCGGATCGCCGATCAGCCCGTTGGCCAGGTTGGTCGCCGGGCCGAGGAAGAGGCCCTTGAGCCCCCTGCGCGCCGCATAGGCGATGACGTCTGCGCCGTGCCCCTTCTGCAGCAGGGGCAGTTTCCACCTCTGGCTGAAGCCGGCGCCGTTGAGCCCGTCGACCCCGTGAGCCGGACGCATCCGCTCGGCGCGGCGGCGGGCCGTGCCGTGACCAGCGCCAATATAGATTTCCGCCGGACAACCGGACAGGCGCAGCACCCCGCGGGCGTTGGCGGCGGCTTGATCGACATAGGTATTGCCGAACACCGCCGAGACCGAGGCGATGTCGGCGCCCGAGCGCACAAGCAGCACCAGCGCCAGGGCGTCATCGACGCCGCAGTCGGTGTCTATGTGCAGTCGCGGCGCGGTCATGGGGTTATTCTAGACCGGTTCGCGGCGGGGGACACCCCGAAGCGGGCCTAGCGGCGCATCCGCCGGGCGCCGATTCCGCCTTCCAGGCCGAAACCCCGCCGAGAGCAAACCCCCAAAAACGCGATCACAGCCGCAGCCATGCCGGGCCGGCCCTGAAAGCGTTCATCGGCGGAGACCATCTCGAACAGGGCCTTGACCTCGTCGGGGGTCAGATCGACCTCTTCCCAGGACCGGCCTGTCATTTCCTCGAGCAACTCGCGGCCGCCGCGCAGGTGCCCTGTTTCCAGCCGCCAAGGCGCGGCAGGGTGGGACTTGGCCACCTCCTGAAAGTCGGCGGCCGCGTCTTCGGGCAGTTCGGCGGTATCGGCCAAGGCCGCTACGATCCATGCCATTGGGAATACTCACGCCCCTTGATCCAACCGGCCTCAATTGCGCCAGCCCTCATGGCGACAGTGTGGCCGACGGCCCCTCGGCCGCCTTACAGGCAAACAACCCGGCGGAGTCTAGCTGTCGAGCCTGGCCAGATCCTCGTCGCTGATGTCGAAGTTGCCGAACACATTCTGGACGTCGTCATCGTCGTCCAGTGCGTCGATCAGCTTCATCAGGACGGCGACATCGTCACCCGCCAACGGGACTTCGGATTTGGGCCGCCAAACGATGGCGGTCGACTTGGCGGGGCCAAGGCTCTTCTCCAAGGCGTCGATCACCTCGCCCAAGTCCTCGAAGGCGGTGAAGATCGTGTGGCTCTCGGTGTCGGACTCCACGTCCTCGGCGCCGGCCTCGATGGCGGCCTCCATGACGGCGTCCTCGGAGCCGGCCGAGGCCGGATAGGTGATCTGTCCCATGCGGTCGAACATGAAGGCGACCGAGCCGGTCTCGCCCAGGTTGCCGCCGTTCTTGCCGAAAATGGTGCGCACATTGGCGGCGGCGCGGTTGCGGTTGTCGGTCAGCACCTCGATAATCAGACCGGCGCCGCCCGGACCGAACCCCTCGTAGCGGATCTCTTCCATATTGTCGGTTTCGCCCGACGAGCCCTTCTTGATCGCGCGGTCGATATTGTCCTTGGGCATGCTCTCGGCCCGCGCGTTCGCCACCGCGAGGCGCAAGCGGGCGTTGGCGTTCGGGTCCGGCAGCCCTTGCTTGGCGGCCAGGGTGATGTCGCGCGAGAGCTTCGAGAACAGCTTTGATCGCAGCTTGTCCTGCTTGCCCTTGCGGAACTGGATGTTTTTGAACTTGGAATGACCGGCCATGAAACAGCAGCTTGGCTTTAGGGAGGAAGGTTGGCCGGAGCTCTAGCTCTAGCCGGCGACAAAGACCAGCGCAGGGGCCTAGAGGCTGAGGGCATGCTCCAGGGCGAGCCCTAGGCAGACGCATGCCACCACGGTCACCGTGGTGCGCAGACGCAGGTGCCACCCCGGCACTTCGGTGGAGATGACGTCCCATAGCCAAAGGGCGAGAAAGCCGCCGAGGAAGCCGGCCAGCCGCCATTTCAGGTCCAGTTCGACCAGGCTCATCGTCAGGATCAGGGCGAACAGCGGCATGGCGATGGCGGGGGCCAGCACCACCCAGCGCGGCGGCGCACGGCCGATCTCGAGCCCCCAGCGAGATCCGCCCATGAAGGCGATCATGACCGCCGAGTAGAGCAGCAGGCCGCGACTGGCCACGCCCTCGGCGATATCTGGGCCCCAGCAATAAACAAGGGCGCCGAGAATGAACGGAGCCGTGCCCAGCAGCCCCATAATCCACGCGCCGAGAGGGCCTGTCGGTCTAAGCGCCATGCTCTCCTCCTGAGGTGACGGGGCCAGGCGGCGCCGGCCGGGCCTAGCGGGCGGCGGCGAAACGCTGGGCCAGGTCGGGGGTCAGGGCGCCCGATGCGGTCAGCCCCTGATCACGCTGGTATGCGGAGATGGCGAGCCGCAGCGCCGGCGACGCCGCCCCGTCGGCCGGGCCCTGATAATAGCCGAGGCGCGCCAGGGCGCGCTGGGCGGCGATCACAGAGGCCGAGGACGTCGGCGAGGCTGGCGCCAGTGCTGCACGCGCGGACGGGTTGGGGGCTTCGGGACGAAAACTTGCTGCAGCCCGCTCTGTCGCGGCGACTTCCGAAGCCGACAGGCTCTTCTTGAGTTCGGCTGACTTGCCGCGCGACGGCTCGTCGCCGTTGCGGGCGGCGATGATGTACCACTTGTAGGCCTCGGCGGGGTTCTGGCGAACGCCCAGGCCCTTCTCGTTCATCACCGCCAGGTTGTACTGGCTATCGACCCATCCCAGATGCGCCGCCTTCTTGAACCATTCCACGGCGGCGGCCGGGTTCTGCGGGCCGCCCTCGCCGTAATAGTAGTAGGTCGCGAGATTATGCATGGCGCGCGGTTCGCCGTTGGCGGCGGCGCGCTCAGTCCAACGGCGCGCCTCTGGGACGTCCTTTTTCAGGCCCGCCTTGCCGCCGTCATAGAGCTTGGCGAGAAAATACTGGGCCGGCGCATAGCCTAGATTGGCCGCCTTCCGCAGCGGCTCCAGACCGCTGAAGTCGCCCCCCTCGATTTGCGCGACTGCGGCGCTGTAGAGCGCCTGGGCCTCGGGCGGCGGGGCGACGGGCGCGGTCGCCGCCGCGGGCGAGATCGCCAGAGCAAGACGCGGATCGAGCGGCGCGGCGTCCGGCGCCGCCCCGGCCTCTAGCCCTTGGGCGTCCGCGACGACTTCAAGGCCGGCTGGTCGCTCGGCGGCGGCGCCTGAATTGCTCCAGCCCGCAATGGCGCCGCCATTTTGAAGCACGAAGCCGGCGGTGCCGATGCCGAGGAACGCGGCCGCGGAGGACATCAGCAGAGCGGTCTTGAGGGCCGAGCTTTCCGCCTTGGCCTTCTTGCGGCCTACCCCGAAGCCGGAGAACAGCGGGGCTGCGACGACGCTGGGCGCCCCGCCCTTGCCGGAGCCTTTGCCGCGCGCCGCCTTGCCTTCCGGCGGCGCTGAGGCGGCGCGGGCCGCAGCCCGGGCCTGGGCGATGAGTTCGCGGGTCGAGGCGCTGCGCGTCGCGGCCGGGTCTTCGGGCGCATCCGCGTCGCGGTTGGTAGCCGCCTCGAAGCCGTCCTGATCGAAGGCGCTGTCCTCAACCGGGCTATCGACAGGGTCGGCGGGGGCGACGAAGGCTTCCGCCGCCTCGATATCGGCCGGAGCGAAATCAGGCGCGGCGGGCGGCGGCGCATCGAAGGGGTCGGGCTGATCAAATCTGCTGTCGGCCCCCGCCCCTTCGGGCTCGCCGGAAAAGGACTCAGGCTGCGGCTGGACGGGAAAGGATTGACCGCCGAAGGGCTGGCCGGTGAAGGGCTGGCCGGCGAAGGGCTGGTCCGCAAAGGCCTGGCCCCCGAAAGCGCCGAAATCCTGGCCGGTGAAAGAAGCGCCCGCTGCGAAGGGGTCGCCGTAGCTAGGCATGACCGGGGCGGCCGCCGGCTCGAGGGGGAGCGCCTTCTGGGCCTCGCGCAGACGCTGGTCGATCTTTTCCCGAGCCTCGTCGAGAATCTTGGCCGTGCGTTCCTCGCTCTGACGCATGCGATCGATCAGTTCCGAGGACGCCCGCTCCTGACGCTGCTGCAGCCGCTCGGTGACGCGCGCCACCTGTTCGCCGACGTCGTCCATTGACTGAGCCGACCGCCGTTCGGCGTTGGCGATACGCTCGGCCAGACGCTCGGTGATCCGGGCGATCTCCGATCCCAGTTTCTCCAGGGCCTCGGCCTGGGCGCTGTCCGCCCGTTTCATTCGGCCTTCTACGGCGTCGGCGATCCGGGCCATTTCGCCGCCCACCTGCTCAATGGCGTCGGTGTTGCGATGATCCACCGCCTGCACCTTCTGAGCCAGGCTGTCGGTCATCCTCACGACTTCCTGTCCCATCCGCTCGATCGCCTGGGCCGACCGTTGCTCAGCCGCCTGAACATGGCCTGTCATCTCGCGAAGCACCCCTTCGACTCGGTCGAAACGGGTATCGGCTGCGGCGGACATGCGGTCGGCCAGTTCGCCGCGAACCTGTTCGACCCTCTGGGTAAGGTCGGCGGCGAGGGTTTCAAATCGGCGCTCGGCGGGCTCCTCCGACGACAGCGCCTGCTCCGCCGTGGCGAGGCGCCGATCAAGGTGGGCGAAGGAACCCTCCAATCCCTTGAGCGCCTGGGCCGTTCGCGCCTCGGCCTGTTCCAGCCGCTCGGCGATCCGGTCGACCACCTGGTCTATCAGGGCGGCGCTGCCCGCCGGGTCGTTGGACCGGTCTACCCTCTGAACCCTGTCGCTGAGGCCGTCGACGTCCCGTTTCAGGTCCTCCAGGGCGTCGCGCGTCCGCCCTTCGCCTTGATACAGATGGCTGGCCACGCGGGTCAGGGCGCCTTCGAGGGATTTCAGCGCCTCGGCCGAGCGGGCGCCGTGGCGCGCGCTCTCAAGTTCGCGCAGGCGCTCGGCGATGGTCTGTTGTTCACTGCGGACCTCATCGACGGCGTCTTCGAAGCGCGCAGCGACCTGGTTCTGATGACGCTCGGCGGTCTCGATCCGGGCCAGAACCCCGACGACCGACTGATCAATTCCGCTGATCGCCAGGGTCGAGCGATGCTCGGCGGCCTCAATACGGGCCGAGAGCCGGTCCAGCGACTGCGCCACGCGGGCGATCTCGTCGTCCTCGTCCGGTTCGGCCTCAAGGCGCTGCACCGGAGCGACGGGCCGCTCCACTGCGCGTTGGGGCGCCGGGCCCGAACTGTCGAACCGGCGCCGCTGCAAAGGCGCAGGCTGGGGCGGCGCCTCCTGCCCGTCCTCCATGATCATCTGGTTGAGCCAGTCGCCGAGAGTCATGCCGGATCGACGAGCCAGATCCTTGGCGATCTCACGCGCTTTGGGGTCAATCCCCTTCACGCTCCAAGGCGCCCCTGCCGACATGCGAATCGAACCCCTGGAAACTGTAAGATGGACGCTACCCACCGATTCCTAGTGTGTAAACGCGGCGTTAACACAATATATGGCGCCGTGGAGGATCTCCTGTGGACGACCCCGCGTTGGCTCGGCGCGCCAGCATCGCGGGTCATGGTTAACGGCCGCTTAAAGGTTAACAAAGGTTACCGCGGGCCATGGATCTGACGACCACCCTGACCGCAACCGTCGCGGGGGCCGCCCTTGTGCTGTTTTGCGGCTGGCGCGGCGCCCGGCCGCCCGATCTGCGGCGCGGCCCGCGGATGGTTCCCTGGCGGTTCCTGATGCTTCTGGCGGGGGCGATCCTGGTCCTGATGCTGGTCCATCTAGCGGGATTGGCGGGCCTGGCGCCTGGACGCTAGCCCTCTGGGCCTGCAGCTTGCTATCTGCCGACTTTCACCCGGAGACCCGCCATGAGCCTCGACGGCGACTATGACGACGACAACATCTTCGCTCGCATCGTGCGCGGGGAGATTCCCGGCGCGACCATCTCTGAGGACGACGAGATTCTCATGCTGATGGACGCCTATCCCCAGGCGCGAGGACACGCCCTGGTGATCTCGAAAATCGCCAAGGCCCGCAATATCTTGGACGTCGAGGCTGACGTGCTGTCGCAGATCATCCTGGCGGTGCAAAGGCTGGCGCGCGCCGTCCGCGTCGCGTTAGGTCCGGACGGAATTCGCATCGTGCAGTTCAACGGCGCCCCGGCTGGTCAGAGCGTCTTCCACCTGCATTTCCACGTCATTCCGGTTTGGCTAGACCAGGCCGTCGCGCCGCACGGCGGCGGCGGCGTCGAGCTGGCGCAGTTGCAGCAACAGGCCCGCCTGATCGCAGCCCGGCTAAGCTGACGCCCGGCCTCTAGGCCAGGGCCGGCTCCTCGGAATCGGCCTCGGGCTCCTTTTCCCGGCGCTTGCCGGGGGGCGGCTCCTTCGCCGGCTCGATGTCGAACGACAGCTTGCCGTCCTTGAGCCCGACCTTGACGTGCCCGCCGCGCACCAGACCCCCGAAAAGGATCTCGTCGGCCAGGGGCTTCTTGATGTTCTCCTGGATGACCCGCGCCAGAGGCCGCGCGCCATAGAGCTCATCGAAGCCGTTCTTGGCCAGCCAGTCTGCAGCGTCGTCTGTCGTCTCGATGGTGACGTGCCGGTCTGCCAGCTGGGCCTCCATCTGCAGGATGAACTTGTGCACCACCTGGCGGATGACCTCCTGGTCGAGGGCCTTGAAGGGCACCACCGCATCCAGACGGTTGCGGAATTCCGGCGAGAACAGCCGCTGGATGGCCTGGTCTTCCTCGTCCTTGGCCCGCCCCCGGCCGAAGCCGATGTTGTTGCGCTGGCTGTCGGCGGCGCCGGCGTTGGTGGTCATGATCAGGATGACGTTGCGGAAGTCGACCTTCTTGCCCACCGCATCCGTCAGCACCCCGTGGTCCATGACCTGGAGCAGGATGTTGTAGACATCCGGGTGCGCTTTCTCGATCTCGTCGAGCAGCACCACCGCGTGGGGATGCTGATCCACGGCGTCGGTCAGCAGGCCGCCCTGATCGTGACCGACATAGCCCGGGGGAGCGCCGATGAGCCGGCTGACCGTGTGCCGCTCCATATACTCTGACATGTCGAACCGCAGCATCTCGATGCCCAGGGTCGAGGCCAACTGCTTTGCTGTTTCGGTCTTTCCTGTGCCCGTAGGCCCGGAGAACAGGTAGCAGCCGATCGGCTTCTGCGGGTCGCGCAGCCCGGCACGCGACATCTTCATCGCCGCCGACAGCTGGAGGATCGCATCCTCCTGGCCGAACACCGCCCGCTTGAGATCCTGTTCCAGTTCCTTGAGGGCCTCGGTATCCGATTTGGAGACCGATTTTGGAGGAATACGCGCGATCTTGGCCACGACGGCCTCGACCTCCTTCACCCCGATGGTCTTCTTGCGCCGGCCTTCGGGCAGCAGCATCTGCGAGGCGCCGGCCTCATCGATGATGTCGATCGCCTTGTCGGGCAGCTTGCGATCCGTGATGTAGCGCGCCGACAGCTCCACCGCGACGCGGATGGCGTCGCTGGTGTATTTCAACTTGTGGAAGTCCTCGTAGTAGGGCTTCAGGCCCCTGAGAATCTTGATGGAGTCCTCGATCGACGGCTCGTTGACATCGATTTTCTGGAACCGCCGAACCAGCGCCCGGTCCTTCTCGAAATGCTGGCGGTATTCCTTGTAGGTCGTCGAGCCCATGCAGCGCAGAGCGCCCGAGGCGAGGGCCGGTTTGAGGAGATTGGACGCATCCATGGCCCCGCCAGAGGTGGCGCCGGCGCCGATCACGGTATGTATCTCGTCGATGAACAGCACCGAGTTGGGGTGCGCTTCCAACTCCTTGACCACCTGCTTGACGCGCTCTTCGAAGTCCCCCCGGTAGCGGGTCCCGGCGAGCAACGCCCCCATGTCCAGGCTGAAGATGGTGGCCTCGGCCAGCACCTCCGGCACCTGGCCGTTGATGATCTTGCGCGCCAGCCCTTCGGCGATGGCCGTCTTACCGACGCCGGGGTCGCCGACCAGCAGCGGATTGTTCTTGGTCCGCCGGCACAGAATCTGGATGCAACGTTCCACCTCGCTCGTGCGGCCGATCAGGGGATCGACCTTGCCTTGGCGGGCCTTGTCGTTGAGGTTGATGCAATAGGCGTCGAGGGCCTCTCCGGTGGCGGTCTTGCCCGGCGGTTTCTCCCCGCCCTCCTCTTCCGACGCGCTCTTCACATTGCGCGGCTCTGACGCGCCGATCTTCTTGGCGATGCCGTGGGCGATGAAATTGACGGCGTCGTAGCGCGTCATGTCCTGCTCCTGCAGGAAGTAGGCGGCGTGACTTTCCCGCTCGGAGAAAATCGCCACCAGCACGTTGCCGCCGGTCACTTCGTCGCGGCCGGACGATTGCACATGGATCACCGCGCGCTGGATCACGCGCTGGAAGCCAGCCGTGGGTTTGGCGTCCTCGCCGTCGTCGACGATCAGCGACTTAAGCTCAGTGTCCAGATAGTGCAGCAGGCTCTTCTTGAGGGCGTTCAGATCGACGTCGCACGCCCGCATGACGCCGGCGGCTTCGGTGTCGTCGGTCAGAGACAGCAGCAGATGCTCCAGCGTGGCGTATTCATGCTTACGCTGGTTGGCGTAGGCCACGGCCCGGTGAAGAGTCTCTTCAAGGTTGCGCGAGAACGACGGCAATGAGGGCCTCTCAATCCTTTTCCATGGTGCACTGGAGCGGATGCTGATGACGTCGTGCTGTATCCGTCACCTGCGCAACCTTGGTTTCCGCGACTTCATAGGTAAATAGCCCACACACCCCTACGCCGTGCTGATGCACATGGAGCATGATCCGAGTCGCATCTTCACGCGATTTGTTGAAAAACCGCTCAAGGACGTACACGACGAACTCCATCGGCGTGTAATCGTCGTTCAGAATCAGAACTCGGTACAGCGAAGGCTTCTGGGTCTTTGGCTTGGTCTGGGTGACCACCGCCGACCCGACGCCATTTCCAGGATCGCCTTGCTTGCGCTCGGCCATTCAACGCTGTCTCCCACGAGCTGGGACGAACGCCCTGCTCTTCCAATAGATATGCCACACCGGCGCGTTTGAAAGGGCGACGACGCCGCAGCGTGCACAAACGCCCGACGCTTGACGGCGCCGCCCAGTTCACAAGGCAAGCTGAAGGCGATTCACCAGCTCGCGCCACTGGAGCCTGAATCAAGAAGGGTCCGAAGCGTTTCCACTTCGGACCCCTGCGATGATTTGTCCTGCCGCGAAAGCGGCGGGGCGTTAGTGGCGGGCGGCTTGAAACTGCTGGACGGTGGCCGAGGCGCGCTCGTTGATCGGGCGCATCGACTCCCGCATCGAGGCCGAGACGGTCTCGGTCCAGCGCGACACTTCAGACATATAGGCTTCCAAGGCGCTCTTGGCGAAGGTGGTCTGAAGCTCGACCGCTTCCTGGAGGCTCTTGGCGGAGCTGAGGCTGCGCAGGGCGGTGGTGTTGTCCTCCGCCGACTTCTTGGCGTAGGCCAC